>Ga0316206_1000526_pt1 | contig 48987 bp, 45 predicted proteins | sample 6monthpyrite_MG_FD_204942 | JGI IMG/M metagenome (GOLD analysis project Ga0316206, IMG submission 204942) | Microbial mat bacterial communities from mineral coupon in-situ incubated in ocean water Damariscotta River, Maine, United States -... | ecosystem: Environmental > Aquatic > Marine >...
AAATGCTCCCGCAGTTGAATATGAGCATATCGGGGAAGATCTATTTGTAAGTTTAAGTCTCTCTTTTACTGGATTTTTACGCTCCGATATTGATGAGTCGGCGGAACACCCACTAATTGATATTCATGCTGTCTTTATTCTTCATTATCTACTAGATAATGACACTCCCGTCGACCCCGTTGATCTTGAAGCATTTGCTGAAATTAATGGGCTCTTTAACGCAACACCATTTTGGCGGGAGTACATATTAGACAGCCTCAGCCGATCCAAAATGCCAGCATACTACCTGTCTCCATTCAATGTCGCTAAAATTCTTGAGCAACGAAATAGTGAGATTTAACTAACTAACTTACCCCGCCGCCGCAACAACCTTCTGTGCTGCAATGTCAATATCCCTCTCCCCTTGGAGAATTGGGAGATCAGCAGCACCTTATGCTTGTTTTGTATCACACTTTGCGGCCGTGCGCAACAACGAAGACACGGCTTGCCGGGGGCGGGCAAGCTGTGGCACCCGGATCTGGATGGGGAGCGTCAGTTGGCCAGCTCATCGTAGGTGAAGGCGATGGCTCTTTCTCGGATGGATTCGAAGCCGAGGCCTTTCATGAAGTCCCAGGTTTTTTGGGTGGTTTCGGGCTTGGGGACGCCGGCTTTGATGTCGGCTTGGACATGGGCGATGAGTTTGGTGATGTAGTTGAGTTGGGCTTTGACGGCTTTGGTGGTGTCTATTTCGCCGTGGCCGGGGATGATGGTGGTTTCGTCGTCGCAGAGATTGAGGATTGATTCGAGCGCGTTTTTCCAGCCGATTGCGGAGCCGCCGCCGTCGGGGTCGAAGAAGGGGTGGAGTTTGTTGAAGACGAGGTCGCCGGTGTGGATGAGGTTGTGTTCGGGGAAGTGGGCGACGAGGTCGTTGTCGGTGTGGGCGGGGTCGAAGTGGTAGAGGTCGATTTTGGTGTCGGCGAGGGTGAGGGCGGTTTTGTCTTTGAGGGCGTGGGTCGGGGTGACGGAGGCTTGGGTCCAGGATTCGGATTCTTCGGCGGCTTGGGTGGCGAGTTTGAGGAGGGCGTCTGAGCCGTTGGATCGTTTGATCTGGGATGGGCCGCCCTTGGCGCCTTGTTTGTAGCGGTCGAGTTGGGACTTGATTCGGTCGATGGCGTTTTCATGTGCGTAGGAGTCGGCGGCGAAGGGGACGACCATGGCGTTGCCTCCGGTGTGGTCGCCGTGGTGGTGGGTGTTGATGAGGGTGAGGGTTGCGTCTTTGGCGGCGAGGGCGAGGGCGTCGGCGCGGAGGGCGCCGGCGAGGTGGGCGAACTTGGTGTCGATGAGGAGGGCTTGGTCTTTGGTTGTGAAGACGAGGGTGTTGCCGCCGGTGTTTTGGTCGGCGATGGCGTGGAACCCGGGCTTGAGGGTTTGCCATTCGAGGATGAGGGTTGGGTCGGGGGCGAAGAGGGTGGACTTGGCCAGCGCCGGGGCGGTCAGGGCGGCGGTGCCGGCGGCGGCGGAGAGGATGGCAAGGAATGCTCGGCGGTCGAGGGTTGAGATGGTGGGGGTCGTGTGCATGGAGTGGTCTTTCATATAGGTTGGGCGTTGGGATCAGGATACACGATCTGGGCGGGCTTGGGGGGATTGTTTGGCTATGATCGTGGACCGAGCCGGTGGGATTCCGGCTCGGGTTGAACCTGTTTCCCTCCCACTTCATTCCCTGGAACGCACGATGAAAGCAAACGAAATTCGCCCCGGCATGGCTCTGAACCTCAACGGCAAGCTCTATGTGGTTGCCAAGATTGGGCATGTCAAGCCTGGTAAGGGGCCGGCGTATATCCAGGCCAAGATGCGGGCTGTGGATGGATCGGGGATGAAGGAGCAACGGTTCTCGGGTTCGGAAGTGGTCGATGGTGCGACCCTCGACAAGCGTGAGATGGAGTTTCTTTATGACGACGGGGCTGGCGGCGGGACCTTTATGGATCTCAAGGACTATGACCAGGTGGAGTTGAGCAATGATTTGCTTGACGATACGCTGCTGTATATGGCACCCAACTCGTCGTGCACGGTGCTGTTCCATGAGGAGAAGCCGGTGGCAATTGAGCTGCCGAGTGCGGTGGTGCTGACGATCGCGGATACTGCTCCGGGGATCAAGGGGGCGACGGCGACGAACCAGCTCAAGGAAGCCGAGTGTGATACGGGTTTGAAGACGCGGGTGCCGCCGTTTATTGCGATCGGCGAGAAGATCCGGATCTCGACGGAGGATGGGTCGTATATGGCTCGGGTGAAGGAAGAGTGAGAAGGGACGAGGGACTGGCCACTAGGGGAAGAAATTGATGACTGATACGAAGCCCAATCTGATTTTGATTGGGCTTCGTGCGTCTGGGAAGTCGACGATTGGAAGGGTGCTGGCGGAACAGTTTGGTCGGGCGTTTGTTGATTTGGATGAGGTGACGAGCGGGCTGCTTGGGGCATCGGGGGCGGGTGAGGCGATTGCTTCGCACGGGATCGAGGCATTTCGGGAAGCTGAGTGCAGGGCGCTTGCTTCTGTGCTTGAAGAATCTGGGCGGGTGGTTGCCCTTGGCGGGGGAACGCCGACGGCTCCGGGGTGCGCTGCGATGCTCGAATCGGATCCGTGTCGGGTGGTGTATCTTCGGGCGCTGCCGGAGACGCTGCGGGTTCGGTTAAAAAACTCTGATAATGCGGATCGCCCTGCGCTTGTTGGGGATGATGAGATTGGAGAAGTGGAGACACTCTTTGATCAGCGAGATGAGCTGTACCGATCGATCAGCGAGACGGTGATTCATACCGATGGGGTTTCGGAAGAATCGGTACTTGCGGCATTGGTGGCGGTGACGATGGTGGATCGATAGCTGGTGGCACAGGCGTCCCGCCTGTGTTCTTTTATCTCAACTCGTATGTGTAAAAAGTCATCACAGGCGGGACGCCTGTGCCACGGGCTACTGCGCGTCGGCGGCGCGGACGGCGGTGCAGAAGTCTGCTATTTTTTGCGGGTTCTTGATGCCGGGGGCATCTTCGACGCCGGTGGAGACATCGACTGCATATGGGCTTAATGTGTTGATGACTTCGTGGACATTGGTTGCATCGAGCCCGCCGGCGATGATGATCTTCTTTGGGTAGTCTATGAGATAGGGGACGAGGTTTTTCCAGTTAAAGGATTCGCCGGTGCCGCCGGTGGAGCCGTCGATGAGGAGAGCGTCGACTTCATCGATCTTGGCCCAGCGTGTGAGTTGTGAGTCGATGGTGGCGTCTTCGTATTTGAATGCTTTGATGACACCGGGGCCGCAGGCGGCGACGACATCGACGGGTTCGCGGCCGTGGAGTTGCATGGTGTGTGCGGGGCATGCATATTCGAGTGCGCAGAAGGCATCGACATCGAGGTCTTGGACGACGCCGACGGCGCTGACGAAGGGGGGGAGCGCATACATGATCGCGGCGGCTTGTTCTGGCTCGATATAACGCGGTGAGTCTTTGACGAAGATGAATCCGATGGCGTCTGCGCCGGCGTCAACGGCGGCTTGTGCCGCTTCGTGGGTGGTGATGCCGCAGACTTTGATGCGGGTGCGGGGGTGAGGTGGCATGGGGTGTTGTGCTTTCTGGGAGAAATGAAGAAACGGGCTGGAAGCCCGTTCTACCGGGGGATTGTTTGGATGGCGGCGAGTTCGTTGTCGATGAGGGCTTTGGTGTCGGTGTCGTGGATTTTGTCGGCGAGGTCTTCGAGGAGTTCGATGGCGCCGATGGGGTCGTCGAGATCGTGGGCGCGGATACGGGCGAGGAGAATGGTGATGATGTGGCGTTCGGGGTCGTTGGGGTAGGTATCGAGAAGGCGTGCGAAGGCTTCGCCGGCGGCTTGGCGATTGCCGGATTGATAAAAGTGGTTGGCGAGTTGGTACTGGGCATCGCGGTGGAGGGTGAGGGCTTTGGAATGATCGGGGAACTCTTTGAGCATGTCGAGGTAGAGGGCGGCGGCGGCGGGGAGATCGGGGTTGGAGATGTGTGAGCCGATCTTGGCGCGGAGGTCTGCGATCTTTGCTGTTTTGGGGTCGAGTTCTTGGTCGGCTTGGTAGACGCCGGCGAGTTTGTGCATTTCGTGGGCGACACGGAAATCGGCTCGGCGTTTTCGGTGTTTGGCGAGCGAGAACATGTCGTATTGTTCTTTGGGCAGGATGCCGGTGACAAGGAGGATGAATGCGGTGATGGCGCCGAAGGCGTAGCCACCGAGGTGGGCCATGTTGGCGATGCCATTGGCGGGGGTGAATATTTGGGCTCCGAGATCGAGGATGATGAAGAGTCCGATGAGCCACCAGGCGGGGATCATGAAGACGCCGATGATGAAGAAAATGACGAAGCATTTGATGCGTGTGCTGGGGAAGAGTACGAGGAATGCCCCGGCGACGGCGGCGATGGCCCCCGAGGCACCGATGGCGGGGTGGTCGGAGAGGGCGATATGGGCGAAGCCCGAGACCGCGCCGCCGGCGAGGTAGAAGATGGTAAATCCGATGCGTCCGAGTCGGTCTTCGACCGAGGGGCCGAAGGCGAGCAGGAAGAGCATATTTCCGAAGATATGGAGGAACCCGGCGTGGAGGAATGCGGAGGAGATCGGCTGCCAAAAATGGAAGTAATTCCTTGAAATAGCCCCGTAGAAGTCGATCTGGTTTGCGAGGTCGGGGTTGGTTTTTGCGAGGATGGTCATCATCACAAAGACGCCGAGATTCATGCCGATAAGAACCGGGGTGACGATCGCGCTTCGTTTGTTTGGCCGATCTGTCCCGAGTGGAATCAACACGGGCAGATCGTACGCCGATCAACGGGTTGATGCCTATAGTTTCGTCTCGCTCTTTTGCTGAACAACCCCCGACCATGAGCGACAGAAAACCGTGATTTCGACCGGGTTTCAACCTGAAACTGCGCCTCACCATTGAGCCAGTTGCTGACAGTAAGGATCAAGCTATGAGCACCGCTGAAAAAATCTTCTCGAAGGGCCTCGAAGGCGTCATCGCCGCACAGACGGAGATGTCATTTATCAATGGCAGCGAGGGTATTCTTGAGTATGTTGGGATCGCGATCGGCGATTTGGCGTCGAAGAGTTCGTTTGAAGAAACGGTCTACCTGCTCTGGAACAAGCGCCTGCCGAGCAAGGGCGAGCTTGAAGCGTTTACCAAGGATCTCCGCTCACACTATACCCTGTGTGATGAGATGGTGACCCAGATCCAGTCGTGCCCCAAAGAAGCCGAGCCGATGCATGTCATCCGTTCGATGATTTCGATGCTGGCGATGTACGATCCGAATCCAAATGAGAACTCGGTCGAGGCGGCGCGTGAGAAATCGATGCGTATCTTGGCGGTTGCCCCGGCGATTGTGGCGACCTTTGATCGGTACCGGCGTGGGCTAGAGCTTGTCAAGGCCGACCCGTCGCTGAGCTTTGCGGCCAACTTCCTTTATATGCTCAATGGCGAGAAGCCAACCGAGGCGATGACCCGGGCGTTTGATATCTGCATGATTACTCATGCTGACCATGGGCTCAACAACTCGACCTTCGCGGCTCGTGTGGTGATCTCGACGCTCTCGGATGTGTACTCGGCGATTACGGCTGCGGTCGGTTCATTGCGTGGGCCGCTGCATGGTGGGGCGAACGAGGGCGTGATGAAGATGCTCAACGAGATCCCATCCGTCGATGCGGTTGAGGATTACATCATGGGCAAGATCGCCCGCAAGGAGCGGATCATGGGGTTCGGGCACCGGGTGTACAAGGCCAAGGACCCGCGGGCGAGCGAGCTGATGACGCTGGCCAAGCAGCTCGCTGAGGACACGGGGAACATGGACCTGTATAACAAGTCGAGCGCGATCGAGAAGATCATGGAGCGCGAGTATGCGTCGAAGGGGATCTATCCCAATGTCGATTTCTACTCGGCGACGACTTACCATTGCATTGGGTTGAAGCTCGATCTGTTCACGCCGATGTTTGTGCTTGCACGGATCGCGGGATGGAGCGGGCATGTGATCGAACAGCTCGGTGATAACCGGCTGTTCCGTCCGACGACAGATTATGTTGGGCCGCACGGTGTGGCGTATTCAGCGATTGAAGATCGGTGAGTGTGATTAGAGAATGACAAAGCCCCATGCGGTTGCATGGGGCTTTTTTTATTGGGCGAATCTGGGATTGGATCAGATGCCGAGGGGCTCTAGGATGGATTCGAGGACGACGCGGGCTCGGTTTTCTTCGGCGGGGTCGATGTTGATGACCATGATGATGCCTCCGCCTTCGAAAGAGGTGGTGATTTTGATTTTGTCGTAGGTTGCCTGGCGGTTGGCGAGGGCGACGATTCGCCCGCCTTCTGGGGACACGGAGAACTCTTCGATGGTATGTCCTTGTCGATAGAGCACCGAGCGGGCGGTCGCCATCACTGCTTCGATCGAGTGGCCGGGGGGGAGTTCGGTGTGGAGACGCCCGAATCTGTAGGTGGCATAGATTGGAGTTCGCCCGTGCCAGGCGCGGGATTCTCTGAGTGCGGGCAGCGATTGGCACCCGATCTGAGGGAGGAGGGTCAGGGCGGCGATCAGGAGCAGCAGCGATATGCTGATGGGGTGTTTTTTGCGTTGCATGGGCGGTATTATCGGTCAATTCGGTCTCGGAGCACAATAAGCGCGGGATCTGTGCCCCTTGTGTGAGTCAATTCGTTTGGCGACTTGACCTTGCAGCGATCCGCGCCTTGGATAGGGACCCGATGCACCGGTGTCGGCGTTGTTTAGATGTCCTTTGATAGATCGAACTGAGGAGTTCACATGGCGATTCGGATCAAATCTCGTGGCAATGAGAGCGCAGAACAGATGATGCGCCGCTTCAAGAAGCTCTGCGAGAAGGAAGGTTTGACCAAGGACATCAAGCGCAAGGAATACTACGAGAAGCCATCAGAGCGCAAGAACCGGGCCGCCCGCAAGGCTGCCCCGCGTCGAGACTGATCTATCTGGGGCATTGAATATCCATCCACCTGTTGATGAACAACCTCCGCCTTTGCGGGGGTTTTTGTTTGGCAGGAGTGGGTTGAGACGGAGGATATAGAAAGTGGTTTCCTTCTTGTTTCATCGGATACACCCGATCTGGTCGATCTATACTTGCGACCCTTTAAGGGTTGTTTTGACGGTTGACCGGTCTTGGCAGATGTGCTGGGGGCGGTCTCGGTATCTCCCGAGGCGCACAGTGCACGCATTGGGCGATCAATAGACGAGCGCACACAACACTGCACAGTCCTGCACTGCAAAGAGGTTCAACACAATGAGTATGCAACTCATGCCAACATTGGCATCGATGTCGGATGTGACGCCGGCGTATTACTTGGCCCCGGTCGGGGGCATCCTTGCTCTGCTGATGGCCAAGACCTTCCAAGGCTCGGTCATGAAAAAGTCCGAGGGCACCGAGGACATGATCGAGATCGCCCAGGCGGTCCGCGATGGTGCGATGGCGTACCTGACGCGTCAGTACAAGGTTGTCGCGGGCGTGTTCGTCCTGCTGGTGATCTTCCTTGCTGGCATGTATGCGCTGGGGCTTCAATCTCCGTTCGCATTGATCGGTGTGCCGGTCGCGGGCTTGTTCTCGGGGCTTTGCGGGTGGTTCGGGATGAAGATGGCGACCAACGCCAGCGCCCGGACGACCTTTGCGGTCAAGGACTCACTCAACGAAGGGCTGACCGTCGCGTTCCGTTCGGGTGCGGTGATGGGGCTCAATGTTGTTGGGTTCGCCTTGATTGATGTCTCGGCGTGGTTCTTTATCTTCAACCAGTTCGATATCGTCGGCGGCGGGATCACCGAGATCACGACCATCATGCTCACCTTCGGGATGGGTGCTTCGACACAGGCGTTGTTCGCCCGTGTTGGCGGCGGGATCTACACCAAGGCGGCCGATGTCGGTGCCGACCTTGTGGGCAAGGTTGAAGCGGGTATTCCAGAAGACGACGCACGCAACCCGGCAACGATCGCGGACAATGTCGGCGACAATGTCGGCGATGTGGCGGGCATGGGTGCTGACCTCTACGAATCGTACTATGGCTCGATCCTGGCGACGATGGCGCTCGGTGCTGCGGCGGCGATGACGCTGACCAGCGGCGGCGAAGCGGGCAACGCGCTGGGGCTCAAGCTCGCGGTGGCGCCGATGGCGCTCGCTGGACTGGGCATCTTCTGCTCGATCGCGGGTATCTTTGCGGTCAAGGCCAAAGAGAACGCGACCTTCTCGCAGCTGCTCAAGGGCCTGCACAAGGGCGTGTATGTTGCTTCGGCGTTGATCGTTGTTGGTGCCTTTGCATTGCTCTGGTTTATCTTCAACGGGGCGAGCGAGCTTGAAGGCATCACCACTTGGTGGGGGCTTGGGCTCTCGATCTGTTCGGGTTTGCTCTCGGGCTTGGTGATCGCGCACGCGACCGAGTATTACACTTCGTATGAGCATCCGCCAACCAAGCGGATCGCTGAGCAGGCGTTGACCGGCCCTGCAACTGTCATCATCGCGGGTATCGCCGAGGGCATGAAGTCTACTTGGGCATCCTTGCTCGTTGTGGTTGTGGCGATCATCGCGGCGTTCTCGTTTGCCGGTGGCGGCGATAGCTTCCTGATGGGGCTCTACGGCGTAGGCATCGCGGCGGTTGGTATGCTCTCGACTTTGGGCATTACACTGGCGACCGACGCGTATGGTCCGATCGCAGACAACGCGGGCGGGAACGCGGAGATGACTCAGCAAGAGCCGATCGTTCGTGAACGCACGGATATGCTCGATTCGTTGGGCAACACGACCGCGGCGACGGGCAAGGGCTTTGCGATTGGTTCGGCGGCACTCACCGCGATGGCGCTGTTTGCGGCGTATATCCAGATTGTGCAGACGCAGATCGGTGCTCAGGCGGCGAGTTTCTATGGCGATGGCTCGGCGTTTGTTGAGCCCGCTGGTTCGGAGCTTGGCTTTGCGGTCCATCAGGGGTTCGGCAAGTTTGCGGTCATCACCGGTGAGGGCGAAGAGCAGCTCGTCGATGGCGGGATGCTTCTTGATGTTGTGAATGATGAGGGGTACCATAGCTCGAAGATCAAGGGCATCGCCAAGGGAGATCAGTTTGCGTTGACCGCGAGCCATGACTCACGCTATGAGATCGCGGGTGAAGGATGGCACGCGACGCTTGCTTCGACCAAGCGGGGGCGGGTCAAGGATGTGCTTACATTCTACGATGTGACACTCGCCAACCCCAAACTCCTCGGTGGCGTGTTCATCGGAGCGATGCTCGCGTTCTTGTTCTGTGCGTTGACTATGAATGCGGTCGGTCGTGCGGCGTATGCGATGATGGGCGAATGCCGACGCCAGTTCGGGTTTATCCGTCAGGCGCTGCGCAACGGTGGCATGTCCGAAGAGGACTTGGCCAACCCGGACAACTGGCCGATGAAGGGTGTCGATCTTGATGGGCATCACTACCCGGATTATGCGGAGTGTGTGTCGATCTCGACATCGAGTGCCCAGAAGGAAATGGTTGTGCCTTCGATCTTGGCGATCGTGGTTCCGATCGGCGTTGGGCTGACGCTCTCTGTCGCCGGCGTGATGGGGATGCTTGTCGGCGGGTTGACCTCTGGCTTTGCGCTCGCGGTCTTCATGGCCAATGCGGGTGGTGCTTGGGACAACGCCAAGAAGCTTCTCGAGTCCTACGGCCCCACCACCGCTCAGGAGATGGTCGATGGCACGGGCAATGCGGGCAAGATCCCCGATACCGTCCGCAGCGCGATCATGGATCGTGCCAAGGACGCGGTGGCTGCGGGCAACAGCGACATGATTGTCTACGGCAAGGGCTCGGACGATCACAAGGCGACAGTTGTGGGTGATACCGTGGGTGATCCGTTCAAGGATACCTCGGGCCCGGCGCTCAATATTCTCATCAAGCTGATCTCGATCGTTTCGGTCGTGTTCGCAGGGCTGATCGTCGCTTATGGCGATGTGCTCGGCGGCATCTTGGGGATTTGACTCGATTCATCAACTGTATTCTCAGCCGCCCTCGGTTTTCCGGGGGCGGTTTTTTCGTGCAACTCTGGGGAGGGGCGTGCGGATAGTGTCCCGGCGTGCATCCTAGCATTGCCACACGCCGCACCACTTTGGAGCCCTTATGATCGCATCAGCCTCTCGTCAGTACACCCTTCTCCGTTTGAATCTCGTTTTGTTCGTCGTGCTCTTGCTGGGCGGGTTTTCCCTGAACGCCGATGCCCAGAGGCAGCGCCGGGTCGATCAGTTCACGACGGATGTCGGTGCGCGGTGTGACGAGATCCTTGGGTCGGTGGTGGACAAGAAATCGCTCCGCGCGGCGTTGGGCAAGGCGTATGAGCTGAGCGACTATGTCTCGGCCCACGCTGGGCAGCGCCAGCTTGACGCGATGGTCCGGGCGGAGTCGGTGCGGCGGTTGCTTGAGTTGATCTCCAAGACGCAGTTTGGGGACCCCAGGGCGGCAGTTGCTGCGTTTGCACACTCCCCAGAGTTTACCACCGAGCTCGGGCTGCTGTGGAAGCAGAAGGACAACCACGGTGCGGTTGTCCGGGTGGCGATGGAGCTGATGGAAAAACGGGGCGAGCAGGTCAATCAATATCCAGCGCTTGCGGCGGCGATCTGTGTCGTCCACGACCTGGGCATTGACCAGTATTACACGATGCGGGTCAACGAGAATAACGCCGTGGGCGCGGGACCGATCGAGATCTTCGATTTCTTTATTGCCAACGCGTCGACGATGTATATTGCGCCGGATCGGCTCCCGGCGATCGAGCTGGTGTATGTGGTTGATGTAACGGAGTCGGTCGAGCAGCTGCAATGGGCCCACAACACCTTTCGCGCCAACCCGGGGATCGATCTGCGATTCTTCGAGATCGTTTATGACACCGAGCACTTCCGCCAAGGCAAGATCAAGCGGGTCACCGAGGCGGGGAACTATTCGCTCACGCAGATCAAGAAGTTTGGCGGAGTGTGCGCCGATCAGGCGTACTACGCGATGAGCGTCGCCAAGGCGTGCGGGATCCCGTCGGGGTATGTCGTAGCTGTTGGGGCGGATGTCTCGCACGCGTGGGTCGGGTATCTCGAGACCCGGGGGCGTCACGCCGAGTGGAACTTCAATGCGGGGCGGTACCCCGAGTATCAGAAGCTGCGGGGCAACATCCGTGATCCGCAGACGGGGCAATACATCAGCGATGGGCATCTGGGGATCATGGGCGACGCGGCGAGTTCGACCCCGTCGCAGGTGCACGCGTCGATGGCCGCGGGTTCGATCGTCAAGCGGATGAGCCGCGATGATTGGAACCCACCCGGACAGATGGAGCTAGATACCAAGGGCAATGCGCGAGCGGTGCGGACGGATTCGGTCGAGGATCGGCTGAGCCTTCTGCGCATGACGCTCTCCAAGAGCGCGGGGGTGCCCACGGCGTGGGACGCGGTGATCCAGATCGCGGAATCTGGGAACATGAGCGAGGAGGATCTGGATCTCTGGTCGCGTGCGGTGCTCAAGCTTGCCGGGCGGGATCATCAGGATTTTTCGTTTGATTTTCTTGGGAATCTGATCGCGACCATTGATGACCCCCAACGCCAGCACGAGATGTGGGAGTGGGCGTTTGGGCAGTTCCGGGCGCGTCCAGATCTTGCGTCGGCGGTTCGCTATCAGCAGGGCATCCTGTGGGAGATGAACAGGAAGCCCGAGATGGCGTGGATCGCCTACAAGGACATCCTCGATAAGTTCCTCAATGATGGGCCGATGTGCGAAAATGCCCTCAAGGCGATGGGCGAGATGCTCAAGGAAAACGACAAACGCGATGCGCTTCTTCAGTTGCTCCAAGAGACCGCTCGCAGGGTAAACCGGCCAGAAGATATGGCGACGAACTTCGCCAAGCAATCGAACTTTTACAAAGTGAATCGGCTGCTGATCTTGGAGCTTGAGTATCACCAAAGGATGCAGGAGGCCGCCCAGCTCCGTCGGACGATCAACATGCCGGCGAGCGATCGGTGAGCACTAAACTCAATCGCATATAAAAAACCGCCCCCGGTGATCGGGGGCGGCCGTATGATGCGCTGTGGCATCTGTCAGATTTAAGGGTTGCGTCAACGGCAACACCGTCGAGTCACCGCCTAAGGGCGCAACCCCTTTGTACATTCATACTGAATCACTGAATCACCTCCTTTTAGATAATGCCAGCCCGGCCGTCGCGGGAGTATGCCCGCCGCCGGATTCCTTTCCCTGGGTCGTCGCCCGGGGCACATCGCCCATCTGTGCATCGGATTTCCTCCGGAGCACGATGGTCGTCGCGGAGCGTTGAGGCGTTTGTGATGGTTTTCATCAGTCGCAACCGCTCGGCTCACGCGATAGTTCCATTATCGACATATTCGCCCCGATTACAAGAACGGATGCGGAAGTTGGCTGATTCTGGGCAAATTTGGAGCATGAATACTCCCTCCGTCTGCTCCGCAGACACCTCCCCCGAAAGCCCAGGGGAGGCGATTTAGGCGTCGTGTTCGTCGAAGGCACCGCGGGCGGCCTGGTCGTCGAGGTAGGCCTGGAACTCGCCCATTTTGTAGGAGATGAAGCAGAAGGCGTGGTGGAGGGTGAGCCATTCGAGGTCGGACTTGTCCTCTTCGAGGTCCTTGCGGATGGTGTTGAACTCGGCGAGGAGGGTTTCGGCTTTCATTGATCGTGCTCCGAATGGGCGTGCGGGGTGGTCAAGGTCGTTCAGGATCGTAGTCTTGCTCGAAGCGATTTGGCGGCGAGTGTGGCGAGATAGATCACGCTCTGCGCCAGCACCACGCTCGGGCCGATGGGGTAGTGGCCCTCGGCGCCGACAACCATCCCTGCGCCCGCACCTATGAGGGCGATGGCGATGGCATAGATGAACGCGGGGCGGAGGCGCAAGCTGAGGTTCAATGCTGCTGCACCGGGGAGCACCAGCATCGCGGCGGCGAGGACCACCCCGGCGATCTGCATGGCCATCACGATGGCCAGCGCCAGGATCACGAAGAAGAGATTGGTGACGCGGGCTGAGTCAAGCCCAAAGGCATCGCAGACGGGCTCGTCGAAGCTCCAGAAGATCAGGCGTCGGCGGAGGAGCCAGGTCGCGCCCATCACGGCGGTCGCCACGGCGATGGCGATGGCGGCGCTGGTTTCGGTGGTGCCTCGGATTGAGCCGAAGAGAACTTCTTCGAGATCATCGTGCCCCGAGCCCGCACCTAGATCGTGACCGGATTCGGCGATTGAGAAGAGCACAAACCCGAGGGCCATCGAGGCGGAGAGCACGACCCCGATGGCGGTGTCGCCTCGTCCCTTGTGGGCGCGGGTGAGGGCCGCGATCCAGAGCGCAGCGAGTACACAGAAAATCACGACGATCGCGAGCTGTCCGATGCTGCCCATCGTGCTTGTCGTATGGACGCCGAGGATCAGTGCGACTCCGACGCCGCCAAAGCCAGCGTGGGAGATGCCTTGGCCGATGAAGGCGAGGCGTTTGAGCACGACGAAGATGCTCAGGGCGGCCCCCATGACCGAGATCACCAGCGTCGCGACAATCGCCGGCCAGAGCAGCGTAGCGGATTCGGGCTGGCTCAGCAGCGCGAGGGGGATCATGGTGTATCTCCGTCGTGTTTGTCGGCGTGGGCGTCGTGATCGCAGGCGCAGTCTTTAGCGAGGTGGGCGTCGATGTGGATATCGCCGAACACCCCGGCGACATCGTGGGCGAAGACCTCAGCGAGGACCGCGGGGGTCAAGCCGCCCGGGGCGTCGTGGAAGTGGAGCGTCTGCGAGAGGCACGCCACCCGATCGGCGACGGCGGCGATGGCGCGCATGTCGTGCGAGACGACGATGACGGTCAGGTCGAGTTCGTGATGGAGGGTCTCGATGAGTTCGCCGAATCGCTGCTGCCCGGCGATGTCCACCCCGACCGTTGGCTCGTCGAGGATCAGCAGCTTGGGGCTGCCGGCGATGGCCCGCGCGATCATCACGCGTTGGAGTTGCCCGCCCGAGAGCGTCCCGATCGGGCGATCGCTGAGTCCTTGCATCTCGACGAGATTCAGGGCGCGGGCGATGGCGTCGTGGTCGTCGGTGCTCAATCGTTCCCAAGGGTTTTTTCGCCATGCGTGGGCAAGCCCGACGACCTGTCCGACATTGATCGGCCAGTCGCGGTCGGCTTCGATGCGTTGGGGGAGATACCCGATGAGCCCGAGCCGGCGCGCTTTGGCGGGGGTGTGCCCGAAGACCCGGACGGCGCCGGCGGTGGGCTTGAGTGTCCCGAGGATGAGTTTGATGAGGGTGGACTTTCCGCCGCCATTGGGACCGAGGATGCCGAGCTTGGTCGATTGCTCGATGGCGAAGTTGACCTCCTCGATGGCGGGCACCGATGGCGAATCGAACCCTCTGGGCGGGTAGGCGTATGACACATGATCGATCTCGACAGCGGGCATCGTGTGGATTATTGAGAAATCAACCCGCAGAAGCAAGGGACATGTCTCTCGGGCGGGTGAAAGGTTGAAATCGTTTGGCTAGAATAGTTCATCGGGGCGGTAGCTCAGTTGGTAGAGTGCATCGTTCGCAATGATGAAGTCAGGAGTTCGAGTCTCCTTCGCTCCATTCTCCCGATGCGATCATCCGATCGGAAGATCAGATCAAGGACCATCTTTGGATGGTTCTTGCTCTGTCTTTGGGGTGTCAGTGTCATTGGTTGTTGATGCGTGGGTCACTGGGGGAACCAAATCGTCGTCGTCGAACACCGCGCGGAGCGCGGGGGTGTCGAGATCGTCGAACTGGCCGCGATTGACCGCGATGACGAACGCGGCCACCCCGAGCCCGGCGAGGAGCAAGGCGAGCGGGATCATAATCATCAGCACAGACATCAGCGGGGTCCCTTCCACCGGCGGGTGCTCATGGCGACGACGGTGAGTGAGCTTATCGGCATAATAATCGCGGCAATGAGCGGGTTGATGACGCCGATGATCGCCAGCGTCGCGGCCAGTGCATTGTATCCGAACGAGAAGACGAGCCCGATGTGGATGGTTCGCATGGTGTGGGCTGCCAGCGAGACGAGCGATACGAGCGGTGCGATTCCGCGGGCCGTGAGGTAGATGTCGCCCGCTTCGAGCGAGGCCTCGGCTCCGCCGTGGACGGCGATGCCGACATCAGCGCTGGCGAGGGCGGCGGCATCATTGACCCCGTCGCCGACCATCACCACCCGGCGCTTTGATGTTGATCGGAGTGATTTGACCAGCTCGGCCTTGCATTCTGGGCTCACGCCGCCCTTGGCGTGCTCGATGTCGACTTGTTTGGCGATCTGCTCGACGATTTGGGGGTGATCGCCAGAGCAGAGTTGGAGATTCCATCCCGCGGCTTTGAGCGCTGCGATGGATTGGCGCGCCTCGTCGCGGATTGGATCGCCGATGCCCAGAACTCCAAAGCCAAGATCGGGTGCAAAGAGCACGACCGGGGTGAGCAACTGGGCGAGCATTTTTTCGATGCTTGCCCGGGCAGAGGCGTCGAGGGGGTGGAGCGACGCGATGAAGGTGGGCGAGCCGATGGTGATCTGATGTCCGGCGACCGTGCCTGTGATTCCGGAGCCGAGGGTTTGGAGGATATCGGTAGCGATCATTGAATCTGGGTGCTCGATCGACTCAACGATGGCGGCAGCGATCGGGTGGTTCGTGTGTCGTTCAATGGCGGCGGCCATCGCTTGGATTTCTTCGTCGCACGCCGAATCGACCACGCGCATCTGTCCGAGGGTGATGGTGCCGGTTTTGTCGAGGATGAGTTCGCCGGGCTTTGCCATCGCTTCGATCGCGGAGCTGGATTTGACGAGGATGCCTGCCTTGGCGGCCCGCCCCATCGCGATCGACATTGACATCGGGGTGGCGAGCCCGAGGGCGCACGGGCAGGTGACGATGAGCAGGGCGGTCGCCAGCTCGATCCCGGTCGAGAGATCGGCGGCGAATGTCCAGTAGACGAGGGTGATGATCGCCAGCACGATCACGATCGAGACGAAATAGCCCGCGATGCGATCGGCGAAGCGCACAATCGGGGGCTTGTCCGCAGATGCACTGGCGACGAGCTGCATCAGCTTGCCCACGCGGGTCGAGTCTCCCACCGCTTCGACGCGGACGCGGATGGGGCTCGAGAGATTCGTCGCCCCGGCGACGACTTGGGCTCCGACACGAGCATTGATCGGACGCGACTCGCCGGTGATGAGCGAAGTGTCGAGGCTGGTCTGCCCGGTCTCGATGATGCCATCGGCGGGGATCGATCCGCCGGCGGGCACCTCGACGAGCATCCCGGTCTCGATCGCTTCGATGGGCACGCGGGCCGTCGAGTCGTCGGCGTTGACCTTGAGGGCATTGCTCGGGGTGAGGGTGAGCATGAGTTCGAGCTGGTCCGCTGCCGATCGCTGCTGACGGTGCTGGACCCACCGCCCGACGAGGAGGAGGAATACGAGAATCGAGAGCGAGTCGAAGTAGATCTCCCCGGTGCCGACGATCGTGTTGTACGATCCCCAGATCCCCCCCACCGCCAGCGCCAGCGCGATCGGGATGTCGAGATGCGCCGTGCGGGTGCGGATGGCGGCCAGTGCGCCTGTGAAGAACACCCTGCCGGGCCAGAGGAGCGAGAGGATCCCGAGCCCCATTGAATACCACCGGAATGTGGTTGACCAGGTCTCGGAGATGCCGTCGAGTGCGCCGCCGTAGAGCGCGATGGCGAGGAGCATCACATTGCCCGCGATCGCCCCGGCGACCCCGACGCGGACAAGGAATCGTCGGTCCTCTTTGGCACGCGCCTCGCGGGCGGCTGCCCCCCGCGCCGGATGGGGCGCATACCCGAGCCGATCGAGGGCGCGGGCGAGATCGGAGAGTTTGACTTGCTCAGGGTGGTACCGGACGGTGGCGGTTCTTCGGGTGATGTTGGCGCGCGATTCGACCACGCCATCGAGCACTCGGGGCAGGCGCTCGATGAGCCATACGCACGCGGCGCAGTGCATTCCTTCGAGGAGCAGTTCGGTCTGGGCCTGCCCCCCGGGGAGGAACTCGACGCAGGTGGCCGTGAATGCGGGGTCGTCGAGTTCTTCATAAGTCCCGGCGTTGAACTCGGGGCGCTGGGCATTGGGATCGACCGCGTCGCGGATCGCGTAGTACCCGTCGAGCCCGGCGCTGTGGAGGATGGTCCAGACCGATTTACACCCATTGCAACAGAACTGATGCTCACTCTCGGGCTCGATGAGCCCGGGCGGGACATCGAGCGAGCAGTGGGCGCATTGGATCGGAGCGTCAGCCATATCAACAACAGTATGAGCGATCATTGGGGCGGGCATCTCAGCCGCCGGTCTCGTCGGGTTGATGGGCTTGGGAGTGTTCGGAGTTATTCGCGTCATCTGTTCCGAGCGTTTCGCAGAGCGGGCAGCTCACCTCGTCCGGCGATGGGACCGTGTTGGCGGTGTCGGTGAGGCCGAGTGTCTGGCGGGTCATCGTGGAGGCTTGGAGACGCCCCATCGCCGTGAGCAGCCCGACGAGCACGACGGCCGAGGCGGTGATGAACGGGAGCTTGGCGTGCATCGCCCCGGTGAGGAGCTGGATCCCCGCGCCGAGCGAGACCATCACTGGGAGGGTGCCCATCCAGAAGACGGCCATCGTGACCCCGCCCCAGAGCGGGCTGGCGGTACCTGCGGCGGTAAAGGCGAAGGCGTAGAGCCATCCGCATGGGAGCAGTGTGGTGAGGAGCCCAATGCTCAGGGCCCGCTTGAAGGGGCTGAGCCCGAAGGCCGATCGCTGGGATCGCTCGACGAATCTGCGGAGCGGGGCGGGTACCCCGAGGTGCTTGATCTTGATGCCCTTGAGGCGGGCGAGGGTCACGAGCCCGAAGGCGATCATCAGCACGCCGGCGACGATGGCGGCGGCGCGTTGGATGCCGACAAACCCGCCGCCGAAGTCAACGGCTTGCCCGATCGCGCCGGCGGCGATCCCCAGAATGGTATAGGTAAGGAGGCGGCCGCCGTGATAAGCCATCTGGAGGCGGGCGCGGGCACTCTTGGTCCGTTCGTCGTCGGATCCGAGCGCGAAGAACATGAGCCCGCCGCACATCCCAGCGCAGTGCATCGAGCCGAGCACGGACGCCGAGAGCACGGCGAGGATCAGCGGGAGCATCTCCGAGATGGTGTCGAGATTGGTCATGGTGCTCAGGTCCCGATCCGAAACTCGCGTCTGACCTTCGCTTGGATGCCCCGATGTTGGATGGAAAGATAAACCTTCCAGTACCCGGGCTCTTTCATGGTCACGGGGGCCTGATAGGTGCCGTTGTCTTGGAGCACGAGCACCGCATTGATCCGGTCATTGGCGTGCGCAGGGTGAAAGCACTCGGCCTCGACGAGCGCGTCCTCAACGGGCTGGTGGTCACGATCGGTAATGGAGACTCTGAGCGTCTGGAGCTGATCGGCTCTTGCGGTCGGCTGATCGACGATGAGCTGGATGGTCCACCCCATCTCGTCGGCGGCTTCGAGGATCGCTCTTTGGATGTCCCAGTCAACCGCCTTGGCGTAGTAGTTGGGTTCCACATAGAGATCGTGACGGGCCGAGACGATCATGATGGTCCCGACAATGAGCGAGGCGTGGATCAGAAGCAAGCCGACAATAATCCACGGCCATTGTCGGCCGAGTTGGAAGAAGCCCCGGGGCTTTGGGTCACTCGATTCTCTTGGCATGGTCTAGTCCTTGGGTTCGCTCATCGGGCCGAGCATCTTATAGGTTTGAACTTGATCGTAGTTGCCCATGTCATCGGTGATCCTGACTTTGAGCATGGTTTCGCCATCCTCAAACACCGAATAGGGGGCGACGAGGAGGATATTCTCGGAGACCGTTTCGGTCGCCTCGATCGTGATGGGCTCGAATTCCTTGATCCGAGCTCCGGGTGGGTCGATGACCGTGACGGTGTAGATCGCTGGAGATTCCGTGCGGTTGGAGATACGGATGCGGACCTGATTAGCGATCTCTTTGTTCTCGACCACCACAAAGGGGAGCCCCTGCCCGCGGATAAAGAGCACATCGGCTGGGGCTTTGGTCGAGATCAAGAAGACAAAGACGCTGAGCAGCCCGGCAAGGATCAGTGGATAGATAATGATCCGCGGGCGGATGAGATGGGGCTTGTCCCCCTCGATCGCTCGCTCGGATGAATAGCGGATTAATCCCAGCGGGCGTCCGATCTTCTCCATCACGGTGTTGCACGCATCGACGCATTGGGCGCACCCGATGCACTCGAGTTGGAGCCCGTCGCGGATATCGATCCCCGTTGGGCAGGTCTGCACGCACATGGTGCAGTCGATGCAGTCGCCGAGTTGCGGCAGAGGCAACGCTGATGAGTCGGTCTTCGTCGATGCTCGTTTCTTTTTTCCTCTGGGTTCGCCGCGGTTTTTGTCGTAGGTGACGATGAGCGAGTCTTTGTCGAGCAGGGCGCTCTGCATCCGGGCGTAGGGACACACCACGCAGCAGACCTGCTCGCGGAAATAGGCGAAGTCGAACATCATCAGCCCGGTGGTGACGGCGACGATCAGGAACGCCGCCGGGTGATCGAACGGGGAACCGAGGATCCACCCCGCGAGGTTGTGTGCGCCGACGAAGTAGGAGATAAAGGTCTGTGAGAGATGGATTGAGATGATGAGGTAAACGACATATTTGAGCACCCGGAGAAGCCCGATGAGTTTCTTCGGTTTCCTCTTGCCCGGGGCGCCCTCGAAGAGGCGTTCGATCGGGCGGTAGAGGAACTCCATGTACACTGTTTGCGGGCACGCCCACCCGCACCAGATGCGCCCAAAGAGGGCGGTGATGAGGAAGATGGATAAGAAGATGATGATGAGGAGGATGGCGAGGAGTAGCGTATCGGTCGGGAGGAAGGTCTTGCCGAAGAATGTGAACTCGCGGTGCACAACATCGAGGAAGATCGCGGGGTTGTTGTTGATGTTGATCCAGGGGATCGCCGAGAAGATCACGATGAGCAAGTAGGCGACGATGCGCCTTGTGCTGAGAAACTTGCCCTTTGAGAGCCTCGGAGTGAGCCAACGGCGCGACCCGTCGGGGTTGAGCGTCGAGAGCACGCGCTCTTCGGGCGCGAGGGGTTCTTCGATGTCGGGCATACCGTCTCCTCGAACTGATTCACCCCCGCCTGCGTGCGTGTGCGTCAGTCATGGTCTCGACCGGCAGAGCCTGCTTGTCACCCGCCCGATTTATCGATGATCGGCTTGGGAAACGCGGGGATCTCTTCGCCTCGGTCGGTGTCGGGTGGGCCGGGGATATTCTGCCCTCGGAGTGTGGACACATATGCTGCGACCATCGCGATCTCGTTGGTGTTGAGCAGGTTCTGGGGGGGCATCTTGTTGTTGGGGGTGCCGTCCTTGACGATCTCGACAATATCCATCAGATCTTTGACATATAGGTAGTTTTCGTCGGTGAGATTGAGCCCGAGCCCCTGGATACCCTCACCCTCTTTGCCGTGACAGACGATGCATGCGCCGTTGAAAATGCTCTGTCCTGTTTGGAGCCATTGCTGGTTGCCGGCGATGATCCGGATTTTTTTCGTGTTCATGGGCAGCTCGCGGAGCTTGCCGAACTGGGCGTCCTCTGCGACGGCGACCCGGTGCTCGTACTGCTGGATCCGGTTGGGCACGATCGCGGTCAGGTGAAAGACGACAACATAGAGCACCGCAAAGACGATGGATCCGAGGAAGATCATGTGCCACCACCCCGGGATCGGGTTGTCATACTCCTGGATCCCGTCATAGTTGTGTGATGTCAGCTCGTTTTGGCGATCGCTATTGTACTCAGCCATGGGACGCCCCCTTGTCTGTCATGTCTGTGCTCTTTTCTTTGATGGAAACTCGAGGGGTGAACACCACATCGTCGTCGAGCGGGATGCTCGCGGCCAGATCCGTCTCCGATCTGGGCTGGCGGAGCACTCGCCAAAGGATCGCGAGGAATGCGGTCAGGAAGAAGACCAGTGCCACACTGGGGAAGACGGAGAGTTCGAGGAATGAAACAATCTCGGTCAGACTCATTGCTCGCCCTCCTCTGCTTTTTGTGCGGGGGGTGCCTTGGAGATGTCCGTGCCCATCCGCTGGAGGTAGGCGATCAATGCGATGACCTTCTTATCCCAAGTCTCCATCGCGGGCGGTCCGCCCTGAGATTCGAGTTCTACAGCGATCTCGCGTGCCTGTTGTTTGGCTGCCTCGACCGTGTTGTCGTCGAGGAGCAGATCGCCATAGGGCACTCCGAGTAGGGCCATCGAATCGACCCGCCCGCGGATCTCGTCGAAGTTGATTGTGTTTTTCAGCAGCCACGGGTACGGCGGCATGATCGATTTCCCGTCGGTGAGATCCTGCGGGCTCTTGAAATGACGGTAGTGCCAGAGATTCGTGCGGAGCCCGCCCTCTCGCGCGAGATCCGGACCGATGCGGCGCGAGCCCCACTGGAACGGATGGTCATAGACGAACTCGCCCGGCTTGGAGTATTCGCCGTAGCGCATGGTTTCCCAGAGGAACGGACGGATCATCTGCGAGTGGCAGTTGTAGCACCCCTCGGAGACATAGATATCGCGTCCGGTGAGTTCGAGCGGGGTGTAGGGCTCGACGGTCGCGACGGTCGGGACATTCGACGAGATGAGGAACATCGGGACGGCTTCGACGATCGAGCCGATCAACACCGCGACCAAGACCCAGATCGTGAACTTAACGGGCTTGCGTTCGAGGCTGCGATGCCAGATCCCCTGGATGAACTTGTCGCCGGCATCTCCCAACGCGGTGTTGGCGTGGAGGCGAGATTCCGCCTTGGGATCATTGTTGTCGTTTTTGCTCAGCGCCGGGGCATAGTGGACAGGCTCTTCATACTTTGCCGGGCGTGCCCGCCAGGTCATGTAGAGGTTGTAGAGCCCGATGAGCGCGCCGGCGAGGTAGAGCAAGCCGCCCAAGACACGGACCCAGTACATCGGGATCAGGATCGTGACGGTCTCGATGAACGCTGGATAGCTCAGACGCCCGTTGGCGTCAAAGGCACGCCACATAAGCCCCTGGGTGATCCCGGCGGCATAGATCGAGAGGATATAGGCGACGATCCCGAGTGTACCGATCCAGAAGTGGAGCACGCAGAGCTTCTTTGAATAGAGCTTGGCCTGGAAGAGGCGGGGCATCATCCAGTAGAGCATCCCGAAGATCATGAACCCGTTCCACCCCAGCGTGCCCGAATGCACATGGGCGATGGTCCAGTCGGTGTAGTGCGAGAGCGAGTTGACGGATTTGATCGAGAGCAGCGGGCCCTCGAAGGTCGACATCCCATAGAAGGTGACGCCGATGACGAAGAACTTGAGGATCGGATCTGAAGCCACCCGGTTCCATGCCCCGCGGAGGGTCAAGAGCCCGTTGATCATCCCACCCCACGAGGGCATCCAGAGCATGACCGAGAAGACCATGCCGAGGGTTGAGGCCCACTCGGGGAGGGCGGTGTAGTGGAGATGGTGCGGGCCCGCCCAGATGTAGATAAAGATCAGTGACCAGAAATGGATGATCGAGAGCTTGTAGGAGAACACGGGTCGCTCGGCGGCTTTGGGCAGGAAGTAGTACATCAACCCGAGGAACGGGGTGGTGAGGAAGAAGGCGACGGCGTTGTGTCCGTACCACCACTGCATCAGTGCGTCTTGGACACCGGCGTAGATTGGGTATGACTTGAGTGCGAGTTCTGGCGATGGGATCTGGCCGTGCTCAAAGAAGTAGACAAGCCCGGCGGGGACCCAGAGGTTGTTGAAGACATGGAGGACCGTGACGGTGACGATGGTGGCGATGTAGAACCAGAGGGCGACATAGAGGTGGCGTTCGCGCCGGTGGATGAGCGTCATCATGAAGTTGCCGCCGAAGAACACGAGCCAGACGACCGCGATCATGATATCAATAGGCCATTCAAGCTCGGCGTACTCTTTGCCTTGGGTGATCCCGAGCGGGAGGGTGATCGCTGCAGAGAGAATAATGAGCTGCCATCCCCAGAAATGGAGCTTCGAGAGCATGTCCGACCACATCCGTGCTTTGCATAGGCGCTGGGTGGAGTAATAGATCCCGGCGAAGATGCCGTTGCCCGCGAAGGCGAAGATCGCCGCGTTGGTGTGGAGCGGACGCAGACGACCAAAGCTGATGAACGAGATCCCGAGGTTTGCTTTGGGGAAGGCGAGCTCGAGGGCGATGATGACGCCGACGAGCATCGCTACGATGCCCCACCCCACGGTTGCCCACGCGAACATGCGAACGATCTTGTCGTCGTAGACGAATGATTCGAGCCCGCTTCGATCCGGATGCGATGGCGCATCGGCGTGTATTGCTTGTTCTGCTTGATCCGCCACGGTGTGTACCCTTTTGCGATTGGTGTGGGCGTCGTGTTGACGCCTGTGGATTTTCGTCGTGGAGGGCACCATACCAAAGAATTGAGACGGTGCCTTGAGAATGCCCAAATTTCTTGCTCAATAGAAAAAACTACTGCTAAGCAGCAGGAATCATATCTGGTTACCCACAATGGTCAACCTTATTTGTATGACTTTATCCACTTTGGACGCTCAGTCTAGACACCTCCGCTGGCACCCCATTCGAGGCCATCAGATGGGCTAGCTTGAGTAGTTCTGGGCCATGAATCGGCGGTACTCGCCAGAGCGGACATGATCGGACCACTCGCGGTTGTCCTTGTACCACTGGACCGTCGCTTCGAGTGCATCGGGCCAGGCCGAGCGGGTGGGCTCCCATCCGAGCTCGTCGCGGATCTTGGTGGCGTCGATCGCGTAGCGCATGTCGTGTCCGAGTCGATCGGGGACTTGCTGTATAAAGGATTCATCTCTGCCGCAGAGGTTGATGAGCATCTTGGTGAGTTCGAGATTCGAGCGTTCGTTGTTGCCCCCGATGTTGTAGGCCTCGCCGGGCTTGCCATCGTCGAGGACTCGGCAGATGGCTTCGCAGTGATCGAGGACATGAAGCCAATCGCGGATATTGCGTCCATCGCCATACAGCGGCACCTTCTTGCCCTCGATCAGGTTGTTGACGAACAACGGGATGACCTTCTCGGGGAACTGGTACGGCCCGAAGTTGTTCGAGCATCGGGTGATGCCGATGTTCATGTTGTAGGTGTGGTGGTAGGCTCGTGCGAGCATGTCGCCACCGGTTTTGGAGACGGCGTATGGCGAGTTGGGCGACAACGGCGTGGACTCGGTGAACAACTGGCTTTTGTCATCGAGCGGGAGTTCGCCATAAACCTCGTCAGTCGAGACATAGACGAACCGTTTGATGTCATGCTTCTTGGCGGCGTCGAGCATGCACTGGGTGCCGATGATGTTGGTGTTGAGGAACAAGGATGGGTTGTGGATCGAGCGATCGACATGCGACTCGGCAGCAAGGTGGAGCACCACATCGGCCTTGGGCATGATTTCATCGAGTTTTTCAGCGTCATTGATATCACAGTGGACAAACTCGTGGCGGGGCTCATCGACGAACTCGGCGAGCGATTCCATATTGCCCGCGTAGGTCAAGCCGTCGAGGTTGATGACGCGGTCATCGGGGCGATTTTCGAGGATGTGCCGAACGAGGTTCGAGCCGATAAATCCGGCGCCGCCAGTGACGAGGATGGTCTGTCCCATGGTGGATCGTTCCTGTTCTTAGACTTTATTCGCGCCCGTGTCGGCGATGAGGTTCGATGCGCGGTGCAGGCTCTCGATCGTGCCCGCGTCGGTCCACCATCCATCGAGCTGTGCCCAGGTGAGGTTGCCCCGGCGGAGGTACTCATTGTTGACATCGGTGATCTCGAGCTCGCCTCTGGCGGAGGGCTTGCATGATTCGCAGATGTTGAACACATCGCAGTCATACATATACAACCCGGTGACGGCCATCTTGCTCGGCGGGTCATTGGGCTTTTCGATGATGTTGGTGATGGTATTGCCATCATCGCCAAAGGCGACCACGCCGAAGCGCTCTGGATCATGTACCTCTTTGAGCAGGACTTTCGCGCCGTCTTTCTGGTTGCGGAAGTCCTCGACGGCATCGTTGATGTTGTGCTCGATGATGTTGTCGCCGAGGATCACGCAGACCTTGTCGTCGCCAACGAAGTGCTTACCAAGCTTGAGCGCATCGGCGATCCCGCCCTCGCCGACTTGGAAGGCGTATTCGAGTCGGGTGAGCCCGAGTTCTTTGCCGTCGCGGAGGAGTTTGATGAAATCGCCCGCGTTTTCCTCGCCCGTCACGATCATAATCTCGGTGATCCCTGCGTTGACGAGGCACTTGAGCGGGTAGTACACCATCGGCTGGTCGTAGACGGGCAGCAGGTGCTTATTGGTGACCAGTGTCATGGGGCGCAATCGCGTGCCGAGTCCACCTGCCAGAATCATACCTTTCATGGATCAATCCCTCCGTATCAGACGCGTATAAAAGGTCTGTGCATCGAGTGTATCCCCCATCGGCGAGAAAACCGGGTTTCTCCACCCCAAGGCGTGATCTCCCAGCGGAGGCTGCCGGATTGAGCATCATCAATCGGGAGAATCCCCCACCTAGGAGGCGTGCTCGCACCCGCTCAGGTCAATCTGATCGCCAGCTCTCTAAAACCCAAACAAACCCCGCCCTGATTTCAAGTCTAAACCCACAAATCTATTGTTTTCAGATAGTTGTAAACCGTCCAATAAACTGTAAATCGGCAATAATTACCTGAAGTTCGTTGGCACTCGGCCTGAATGGCTGTATGTTCAAGTAACCACGCATGTTGTGGTGGTGAACTCAAGAGGAGATGAGCATGAAAGTTTCAAAAACAATCGGTGCAGCGATTATCATGGCATGTGGTTCGGCCGCCTTTGCAGGTGCGGTCGTCGATCTGGCTCCGAGCCAGTTCGTTGGTGGTCTCAGCGGGATCATGAATACCCAGATGTCAGAACTGATCGGTGCTTCCCAATCAGATATCTATCAGGACTTTTCGATCTATGCCGGTGGTGCACGCGGTGAATCGCCGCTGTATGAAGGCACATTGATGACCCGTGTGGTCCGCTCGAATGAGACCGGGAACCTGACTTTCAACTATCGGATTCTCGATCCGAACGCCCAGCTTGCTGGTGTGGTCTCGAATATCGAGGTCGGCGGCTTCGAAGGGTTCCAGACACGCGTTGAGTTCCGCAATGAGCTGACCTCACCGGGCAGCGAGGGTCCAGAGAGTGCCATCCGTGATCTCTCGGGCGACATCCTCGATTTCTCGTTCGATGGTGGCTTGGCGACCGCTGATGAATCACGATTCTTCTTCGCGATGACTGACACTGATACCTTCTACGAGAATGCAGCAACCGCAACGATCTACCTCCAGAGCGGCGAATCCGTCAGCCTGAGCGTGGTCGGTGCAAACCCAGCCGTGCCCGCACCTGGTGCACTGGGACTCTTGTCGGCAGCCGGGCTGATCTCGGTCCGTCGTCGTCGATAATCAGACTGCTTTCGGGTTCAATCTGACTCACCGAAAACCGCCCTTCACGGGGCGGTTTTTTCGTATTCAATCAGAAGCCTACCTCCTGTCAAACGGGTTCCGGAAAGAAAACATCGTGAGCGATAACAATTCCAGCAAGTTTTCTGGCACATCTGCTCACCGGGTGTATGTTCAAGTATCCACATCTGTGGATACAAACAACTGATGAGGAGTTGATCATGAACGGTACACAAATTTTCGGAGCAGCGATCGCATTCACATGCGGATCCACCCTCTTTGCGGGTGATGTAGTTGATCTGCAGCCCGGCGATTTCACAAATGAACTCAGTGGTATTATGAACACGCAGTTGTCCGAGCTCATCGGGTCAACCGAGTTCCAATCGACTGATTCATTCGAGATCTGGAGCGAGCCTCAGGGTGCTGGCAAGGGCGGCGCTGAGTTGCTCTATCAGGCGTCGTTCATGACCCGGATCGTCCGATCGAATGAAACCGGCAATCTTCACTTCAACTACAGGATCGTCACACCGAATGCGGATCTGACGGGCATGGTTTCGCATGTCGAGATCAGCGGCTTTGCCGGGCTCCAGACTCGCGTTGAGTATCGCAATGAACTCACCGCCCCCGGTGCAGAGGGTCCCGTCGCCGCCGATCGAAGCATTGATGGGGACATCCTCAACTTTGACTTCGGGGGCAATCTTGAGACAAGCGAAGAATCCAAGTTCTTCTTCGCGATGCTTGATACCGATACATTCCTCGGTGGTGGAAGCGAGAATGCTGGGGTCGGTCCGGTCGCCACCGTGTACCTCCTCTCGGGCGAGGCGGTCTCGTTCAATGTCACTGGACCGATTGTTCCATCGCCGGGCGCTATCAGCCTGCTCTCGATTGCTGGGCTCATCACGGTGCGTCGCCGCCGATAACGGGAGTCCATCCCACTGAATCTTCAAAGCTCATCCATTCGTGGATGGGCTTTTTTTGCTCTCGATCACATGATGTCCTTCTCGGACGCGATGGCCGGTTGGGCGGCTCGATCTTGATGATCTCTCCTGTGCGGTGTGGATGAACCCCGCACAGGAACGATTTCATGTCGATAGAGTCTTCATGAGTTCTCTTCCCATCGACCCGCAAGCCGGCGCTGCGTCATTGCGTCTGAGCGACCCTGCGCATTCTCAGCCGCCTGTCCAGAGCGAAGAGGGAACACCGGTGCACCCCGGGGTCTCCAACCCACTCAGTGATGCGCATCTCCACCAGATCGAGCGGGCCGTTTCGCTCGCCAAGCCGATCGAGAAGGCGGTGCGGTATGCGCATTTCTCGGGATGGACGACGCTCCTTGCCGGTGCTGGATCGTTGCCCTTTGCTCTGGGCAATACGCCGATGTTGATCTTTACGATCTGCGTCGCCGGGATCGGCACCCGTGAGCTTACGCTCAGGCGTTCGCTCAAGGTGCTCGACACACGGGCGCCGCGGAAGCTGGCGATCAACCAGCTTGTCTTGGGCGGGGCGTTGATTGCCTATGCGGTCTTCATGCTCCTCTCTGTGCCCGGCGAGGGGATGGTCCAATCGGCGATCAACAAGGACCCGGTGATGCAGAGCACGCCCGAGATCTCGGGGATGATGGACGACATGGTCCAGCTTGAGCAGCTCGCCACCGCGATGATGTATGTGCTGATGATCGCGATGGCGATCTTCATCCAAGGGGGCACGGCGCTCTATTACGCCCTCAAGAGCAAAAAGCTCAAAAAGCTCCATCGCCAGACACCCAAATGGGTCGTCGATGTTTATCAGACGGTGCACCGGTAAACCGAATAATTGGTGAAACCTCAACACAAGATACCCATACACCCTTTCTTGAAGGATGTTCCGGCGGCTCTGCGCCCGTATCATCCACAAGCAACTCATCTCTATCAATGTAAGGACCGATCGTGGGCATAGATCAACATCAAAGTATTCAGTGGCGTATCCGGCTCCTCGCATCCGGGGTATTGGGGCTGGGGCTCATGCTCGGCGGGTGCTCCAACACCGGCGAGGTCGTGGAGACTGACGCTCCCGCCCAATCCCGCGAACTCCCGCGGACACTCTCAAGCGAGGATGCGCTGGCGGACTTTGATCGGATGTGGGAGATCATCAACACCACCCACTTCGACCCCGAGTTCAACGGCGTGGACTGGGAGGCGGTCCGCGATGAGCTGCGCCCGCAGGCAGCCCAAGCTAGGAATCGGCGCGAGATCCGCAGGATCATGGGCGACGCGCTGGAACGCTTTGGACAATCGCATTTCGGGATTATCGGCGGGGCAATCGACGACGCGCCGGTGGTTCAAGAAGTCGCGACCGATACATCATCAGACCAAGTGAGTCAGAGCACAGGCGAAGGGAACAGCCAAGAAGATTCATTCAAGGTCGACGCCTTATTCACTGACGATTCATTGACCGACGGGACCGGCGATGGCGATACGGGGATCGATATCCGGATCATCGATGGACTGGCGGTGGTCACCTCGATTCGCGAGCAGAGCCCGGCACAACTCGCGGGCGTGCAGATGGGGTGGGTGCTCACCAAGGTGCGATCCGATCTTGTTCAAGACGGGCTCGAGAGGCTCGCCGAGTCGGTTGAGGGAGTTGAGTTCGATATCTACGGGCGGCGGTTCATCCTCGACAACCACCTGCAGGGCCCACCGGGCACGAGCATTGATCTGACCTTCCTCGACGGAGATGATCAAGAAATTGAGCTTGACATCGCCCGTGCGCCGATGCCCGGCGAGTTTGTCAAGTTCGGGAATCTGCCGCCGTTGAGCACGCACCTCGACTATTCGCGGTTCACGACGATCAGTGAGTCTGGGCAACGAGCCGAGATCGGCGTGATCTCGTTCAATATCTGGATGATGCCCATCGCGATCAAGTTCGAGCGGGCGATGTACGAGCTACGCGATGTCGATGGGCTTATCATCGATCTCCGAGGCAACCCCGGTGGGATCGGGGGGCTCTCGTCCTCGATCGGACGGTTCTTGCTCTCTGAGAAGGGTTCGCTGGGGACGATGACGATGCGCGGGGCCGAACTCAAGTTCAACATCGAGCCCGTGATCGTGACGACCTGGGGCGAGCCGATCGATCCGTTCGCCGGCCCGATCGCGATCCTGACCGATTCGGGCACCGCGAGCACTTCCGAGGTCTTCGCCGGCGGGCTCCAGTCGCTTGGTCGCGTCGAGGTCTTTGGAACACGATCGGCGGGGATGGCGCTGCCAGCGGGGATGGATAAACTCCCATCGGGCGATGTGCTGCTCCACGCGATCGCCAACTTTGTCACCTCGACGGGGTATCAGCTCGAACACGGCGGGGTGGTCCCCAATACCGAGGTCAAACTGACTCGCGAGGATCTCCTCAACGGGAACGACACTCCCAAACAAGCCGCGATCGAGTGGATCGAGCACCAGATCGCGGAATAATCAGTACCAAGAATCAGATCTAGAGAGCTACCATACACAAAGGAACAATCAATGAATACCAAATCACTCCTCAAAGCCGCTGCAGTAGCGCTGAGTATCCTGACCATCTCGGGCATCCCTTCGAGCCCGCTGACATCGATCGCCTCTGCGGGTGTGCTCATCGACGACGGTGTCCAAGATGAGAAGGCGGTCAAGATCATCGAGGCATCACTCGAAAATCTCGGCGGGCGCGAGAAGCTCTCCGAGATCAAATCCATGAAGCAGAGCGGAACGATCTCGATCCCGATGGCGGGGCTCTCGGGCACGATCGAGCTCAACATCACCACGCCCGACAGAATGCTGCTCAAGGTTGATCTGCCGGCGATGGGCACGACGCTCCAGGGGCTCAATGGCGAGACCGTCTGGTCAACCGATCCGATGAACGGACCCCGCCTGCTCCCTGATGCCGAGGCAAAGGACATCATCCAGCAAGCGGATCTGAGCTATTCGCTCAACTTCCTCGACCACTCCCCGACCATCGAATACCTCGGCGAAGTCGAGTTCGACGGATCGAAGGCGCACAAGATTCGGCTTGTCAATACCGAGGGCGACAAGTCGTTCGATTACTACTCGGTCGAGACCGGGCTCCAGACAGGCTCGGAGACGGAATCAGACACGCCGATGGGACGCATCACGATCACCACCTATCTGCGTGACTACAAGGACTTCGATGGGTATCTCCAGGCGGGCACCATGGTACAGATGATCGGGCAGACCGAGATCAAGACTGTCTTCGAAACGATCGAGTACAACAAGGTCGATGACTCCGTCTATGTCATCCCGGCGGCGGTCAACGCGTTGATCGAAGCGACCAAGGCCAAGACCGACGCGGCACCATAATCAGTAGTTCATGCTGATCCAAATCAACCACCCGACGGCTCGGTGTGTCTCCCTTGGACGCGTACCGAGCCGTTGCTTGTTCTGATGTCCGAGATCTGCTCCGAGTCATCGACGCGGAGCTCGACCGAGTGGCCGGTGGATTCGATCAGGTTTGCGCCCTCGAGCCCGGCGACCTGCACTTTGCCGTTGGATGTGTGTGCCCTGAGCACCCCGATGAATCCTTCACCGAGATCGAGATCGACCCTGCCGTTGGATGTGCGGATGCGGAGTGGACCCTCGTTGCCATCCATAGTCGAGACATAGACATTGCCGTTGGATGTCTCGGCGCGGATGGGTCCGAAGGCATCGGTGATGATGATCCGCCCGTTGGAGGAGTACATCTCGATCTCCCCGGAGACATGCTCGGCCTTGAGATCTCCGTTGCTTGAATCGGCGTAGAGCGAGCCATCATGGGTCTGGACCTCGATTCGCCCGTTGGTCGTGATGAGTTCTGCTCTTCCCGAGAGCCCGGCGATGAGTATGTGACCGTTGGATGAGTGGGCCTCGATCCCGTTGACATCGGGAACCTCGATCGAGACGGATGCCCCCTCCCCGTTTTTACGGATCCCACCGGGCCATTCGACCCAGACACGGAGGGTGCCATCGTCGAGACGATGGGCGCGGACGGTTGTCAGATCCAGACGCTCGAAGCTGTGACCGCGGAGGTTGACGAGAATCGAGACATCCGGGCGATCGACGGTGACCACCTCGATCCACCCGTTGGCGCTCTCAACTCGCATGGTCGAGCCGGCGATGTGGGGTACTTCCATGAGCCGTTGCTGGCTGATCGATGGGCCGAAGGAATCGCAACCCCCGAGCATCAGCGATGCCCCGAGCCCAAGAGCAAGCAGCGAGAATCCGGCACGGCGTCGGGGGCGGTTGATTGAACTGGATTGGTGACGGGGTGTTCTACGGGTGCTGGTCTGGATATTAGTTTGGATGTTCGTCTGGTTCATGGCAAATCTCCGGGAGTCGTGTGCTCGGGCGTTGTGGTCGATGGGCGCAGTATACCACGAAAAGGCGTGCGCCCGGTGTTCCATTGGGATGAGCGGGGCTGCTCTTTCAGCCGTTGGAAATGGATTCGGAGCGGGATTCGATCCGAATTCAGACGATTTCGAGGATCTCGAAGCGTTTGACACCTCTCGGGGCATTGACGCGGACAATCTCTCCGACGCGGGCCTTCATCAGCGCTTCGCCCATCGGGCTCGATGCGGTGACCTCGATGATCTCGTCGTCGAGATCGTCGGTTGCTTCTCCGACGAGGCGATAGAGCTCGATCTCGTCGTCGCCTTCCTCGCGGAGTTTGACCGTGGAACCAATGAAGACGACTCCATCGACGGTCATGGATTCATCGACGACATGAGCGCTGGCGAGTCGTTCTTCGAGCCGACGGATCTCGGCTTCTTCCATCCCTTGCTGCTCTCGGGCAGCGTGGTATTCGGCGTTCTCTTTGAGATCACCGAGTGCACGAGCCTCGGCGATCCTTTCAGAGATCACTGGGCGGTTGAAGACCAACGCTTCGAGTCGGGCTGCGAGTTTTTCCTTCTCGGTCGATGTGATGACATCCATGATCCGTGCTCCTGATCGGTTCGCTGCGCCCTCTCATTGTGCGCAGTGCATAGTCTAAGCCTCGTATCGCGAACGGGCCACCTCGAGCGCCCTCGTGATAAGCAACAAGGCTGCTCCGACAAAGAAAAGGGCGATGATCATCCTCCATTGGTCTCCAAAGACCCGTGCGCTGGTGCCCAATGCGTCTCGGGGACGCACTATTTCGAGCACGCCGGTCACGGGAGAGAGCAGCCAACCCACACGCGGGGCGTCCACATCGATTCCCGCACCGTTGGTTGTGAGCCCACCGAGCGAGGGCGCAGCAAAGATGATGACCATCACCATCATCATCCATGCGACCCGCACCCACTCGCGTCCACTGTTCCGTGCGATCGATGCCGATCCGAGCGCGATTACGCCGGCGAGTATGCCCAGCCACGCGAGCGAGAATGCTGAGATCGCGGCGACGACCTCGATCGGCCATCCCGCGAGCATGGACATGGATTGCGGCCAGATCACCGCCTGCATCGGGATGTAGAGCACCACGATATCTCGGATCGTAAAACGGATGCTCAGATGCGATGGGTACCGCTGAGAAAGCCTGACCATCGGCCAGAGCACACTGAACCCCACGACGACGACCACCAGCATCGAGCGGGCCGCCGGGCGGGTGATTTCTGGGCTGATCGAGTAGGCCCTGGCCATTGAAGAAAACATGAGCATTGTGGCGCCCATGAGATAGATCATCCACAGAAGCGTGAAGACACGGGGCTCTCCTCGGCGGTGGGACCAATCACGGTGGTGCTTGGGGGCTTGGCCGAAGAGATCGCGATCGATCTCCTCTGGGTGCATAAATGCGCCCGAGTCTTGCGCGTGCTCGCTCGGGATGGGGTTGGGAAGCTGGTCCATTTACAGCAACAGTACGCACGCGAGATCGTCTTGGTGCATCGCTCGGATGCCTTAGCCCTCTCGGCGTTGGAGCAGGATACTCGCCCCTCGGATATCCACGAGCGATGCCCCGCCATCGATGAGCCCCGTTTTCTCTTGGAGGGCCTGGAGCCGCTCGATCTTGCGTCCGGTTGGCTCTTCGCCGGGTCGTTCTCGTCCTGGGCCGGCGCCCCAGATGATTCGGGCGTCGCGGATGGTGATAATGGTCAGGGTGCCTGAGCCAGCACCGGCGCCGAGGTCGATCCCGGCGACCTGTTCGAGCAGGGCGTACTCACGGAGTTTGATCAGCAGCGAGAGCCCGTCTTCGAGGTCAGTCCCCTGCCACTGCTTGCCGGCTTTGGGCATCGGTCCGGAGGCGTTGACAAGGAAGAACTGGTTGCTCTCGCCTATGGCGTAATCGAGCGGGAGCACGAATCGGTCGCTGTCGATGATGTATTCACGGGTGCCGTTGCGGATCGCGGCGACGGGTCTTCGCCAGTTGGCTTCTACGCTGATCTTCCCTTCGCTGGTCCACCGGACGGTTGGGGTGTCGATGATCCACCCAGTCCCCATCAGCGCCCGCCCTGCCTCTTCGAGCGGCACTTGGGAGAGGGCCTTGGTGCCTTTGACCGAGCGGGCGAGGAGCTGTTCGAGGTGTTCGCGTTCTTTGATCGGCATCCAGATCCGTCCATCCGGATTGGTCGCCCACTGGATGACTACTTCCGGATTGGTCGGCACAACAAACTCGGCGGCCCGCTCGTTGAGTTCGCCCACACCCATCGCGGTGGCGACAAAGGCGCTCGCCGCCGCGAGGACCACGGCGCTGGTTATCGCGATCCGCTTGTTGCGCTCGGCGTGCTCTGGGTTCTTGGCGGAGCGTCGTTTTTTTGATGTTTTCTTGCGTGCCATGTTTGGTTTCTCGTCAGGTTCAATGGGCGTGTGGAAATTGTGATCGGGAACGCTCGAAGTCCTGCAGGGCGTTCTCAATGAGCACGGTGCAGAGTTGTGGCATCTCGATGCCGTGGGCCTGGGCGGCTTTGGGCATCAGGGATGTTTTCGTGAAGCCGGGCATGGTGTTGACCTCGAGGAGTGCCCAATGCTCGTCATCGGCGCAGAGGAAATCGACGCGGGCGAGATGGCGAATGCCGAGGGCGACGGCGATGAGCCCGGCGTGCTCGCGGATCCCGGTGGTGATCGTGTCGCTCAGATCCGGATTGAGCGTGTAGGCCGTGTCGTCTCGGGTATACTTGGCCTCGAAGTCGTACACGCCCTCTGCGGGCGAGATCTCGATGATCGGGAGGGTCTCGAGTTCTCCGGCAGCGTTGGCCAGCAGCGAGACGGTGAGCTCTCTGCCCACAACCATCCGCTCGATCATGTAGACCCGATTCGGATTCTCGGCGAGTTCGTCTGCGACGGCTTCGACGGCGACCATCCACTGCATTTGATCGTTGCAGATGTGGATCCCGACGCTCGAGCCGTCGGCGACGGGCTTGAGGATTACGGGCAGCTCGAGGGGGCAGAAGGATTCATCTGGATGGACGGCATCGGCGGGGTCAAAGATCACGGCTGCGGGTGTTGGGATCGAGAAGCGTGCCGCGATGAGCTTCGTGCCCATCTTGTCCATCGCCAGACGCGCCGCTTGGGCTTGGCATCCGACGAAGGGATGGTCTGTCTGTTCGAGCAGCGCCTGGAGTGCCCCGCCCTCACCGAATCGCCCGTGGAGGACCGGAAAGACGACATCGGTCTCCCACGATTTGATCTCGTCGAGGGTTGGACGGTCGATGACTTTGAGGGTCGCATCGAACCCGGCGTCGAGGCATCCTTGATGCACCGTTTCGGCGCTAGCGATCGAGATCTCGCGCTCGGCGTCGGGGCCGCCGGCGAGGATGAGCACACGGGTCATTGGATGCGCTCCAGCGTGTTGGCTGTTGATTCGTCGCCCCAGATGACGAGTTCGCGATCGAGCGCGATGCCGAAGGAATCGAAGACCCGCTTGTGGACCATCGAAATGAGTTCGATGACTTGGTGAGCACCGGCATCGGATCTGGTGGTGATGAAGTTGGCGTGGAGATCCGAGACCGTGGCCCCGCCGACGCTCATGCCCTTGCACCCGGCGCGGTCGATGAGCATCCCGGCGCTGACGCGTTCGCCCGATTGACCGATTCCATCGAGATCCACAGCGAGCAGCGGATTCTTGAACACACACCCTGCGGATTTCTCGCCCAACGGCTGGGACTCGGATTTATACTCCATGCACTTGTTGAGTGATTCTTTGATCTCGCCCTTGTCGCCGGCGCAGAGCCCGAAGATGACTTCGGTGATGATGAGGTGATTGAGGTGCGATTGGCGATAGCCGAAGTCGATCTGGGACCGCTCGTAGATGTGCTCTCGTCCGGCGCGATCGATTGCTTTGATCGCGATGACCACATCGCTCATGGATCCGAATGCACCCCCGGCGTTCATGATCGCTGCCCCCCCCACTGTCGCGGGGATGCCGGCGAGGACCTCGAGCCCGCCGAGCCCGCACCGGACGCATCGGTTGATGAGGTTCGGCAGCGTCGCCCCCGCTCCGGCGCGGACGACCCCGGTGACGGTGTCGATCTCCACCTGGCGGAACCCGTCGGTCTCGAGCGAGACAACGAGGTTGGAGATGCCGCAATCATCGACGAGCAGGTTAGCCCCTTCGCCGAGGATGACAAACTCGTCGTCGAGATCGAGGCACGCGATGAGTTCGGTGGTTGTCTCGGACCTGGCGAGGCGATCGGCACGCCCGCCGATATGGAACCAGGTCGGGATCTCAGCGTCGCGCTCGATTTCGAGATGGTGGGTCGTCGGGTTCACGCGTTGGCTCCGTCGAGGTAGCCCTTGGCGATCTTCCAGACCGGGCCCGCGCCCATGACGACGAGCAGGTCGTTGGGTCGGCAGAGATTTTCGAGCTGTTCGATGATGGCCTCGAACGGGTAGAGATGCATCGCTCGGACCTTGCGGGCGCGGAGCTTATCGACTAGATCGGCCGAGCTCACCCGGTGCTTTTCGATCTCGGAGTCGCGGACGAAGTAGATGTGAGGCACGATCACGATGTCGGCGTGCTCGAAGCTCGAAGCGAACTCGTCGAGGAAGAACCGGGTGCGTGAATGCTGGTGGGGCTGGAAGACGCAGATCAGTCGACCGCCGTTCTTGCTCGGCTGCTCGCTCTGGGCAAGAGCGCGGAGGGTGGCGTCGATCTCGGTGGGGTGGTGCCCGTAGTCGTCGTAGACCTTGACATCGTCGCGGGTGCCCATGAGTTGGAGCCGACGATCGAGCCCCGAAAAAGCCCCGAATGATCTTGCGAGGCGTTCGCCGTCGCCGCCAACCGAGCGTCCGAGTGCGTAGGCCATCGCTGAGTTGAATGCGTTGTGCTCGCCGGGCATCGAGAGCGACCAAATCCGTTGTGAGCCGTCGGGCTCGCGGATGGTGACCTCGCCCGTCGTCGGCTCATACCCGATGACCCAATCGGCTGCGGGATTGAACCCGATGGTCTCGACGGCGCACGCCACGCCCGCGGTCACCTCGCGTCGGTGGGCGCCGTCGTGGGCGATGATGAGCTTGCCGCCGGCGCTGGCAGGGGCGATGAGTTTGGCGAACTCGGCGAAGGCTTCGACGACGGCGTCGAGCGAGCCGTAGATATCGAGGTGGTCCGCTTCGATCGAGGAGATCGAGGCGATGGTCGGCCGGAGGTGGTGGAACGAGCGGTTGAACTCGCACGCCTCGGCGAGGAGCACGCCGGGGTGCCCTGTTCGATCACCGCTCGGGATCTTGGCGTCGCCGATGCGAAAGCCGACGGGTGTGTTGTTCTTGGCGAGCGCGCCGTTGGCGAGCTGGGTGCAGGTGGCGCCGACGATGACCGATGGCTCGAGCCCGGCGTCGGTGAGGGCGCACCCGAGCATCGCGGTGGTGGTCGATTTGCCGTGGGTCCCGGCGATGGCGATCCCGGTGTGCCCGGCCATGCACACGCCGAGCGCTTCGGGATAGCTCAATACGGTGAGCCCGCGTCGGGTGGCTTCGATGAGCATCGGGTGGCCGGGCTTGATGGCGGCCGAGGCGATAACAAGATCGGTTTCTTCAGGGAGTTGTTCGGGGTGTTCGTCAAAGCCGACCGAGATCGACGCGTCGGTGAGTGCTTCGGTGACTGGTGAGGGCGTCGAATCACACCCGCTGATCGATATCCCGGATTCGCCCATCAGGCGTGCCAGCGCGGACATGCCGCACCCGCCGATCCCGATGAGGAACGGACGCTGGCTCCCGAGTTCGATCGTGAGCCGAGAGCGCTTGGGTTCATTGGCCGAGATGTCCGCATTTTCGGGTGTTTTCACCATGTCAGTGTATCGACATTCGTCTGCGATGGACACCAAGATTTCCACTTTGGAGATCCAGCACCCGAACACACCGTCTTGTCCTCAGCATCAGCCTTGACATCAAACACCAGTTGGTGGTGTGAGTGCATCGGGGCCGAGTGTTTGGATGGTTGGGACGCCGATCGCTCGGCGATTGAGGTAGCTGTTGAGTTCATCGAGCCCAACGGCGCTGACCTTTTCGATGATTTCGTCGAGCGTCCGCGGGCGTCCGAGGTTGAGATGGTCGGCAGCGATCGCTCCCGCGCGGGCGCCGGTGGATTCGCCCGAGAAGATCAGGCGGCTCTTGAGCCCGGTCTTGGCGCGGGTGAGTTCTTCATCGGTGACATTGCCCTCACCGATGCGCAGGATCTCGGCCATGAGGACATCGAGCGATTCTTGGGCGCGCTCGGGTGTGGTGCCAACATAGTTGCTCACGACGCCGCGGTCTTTATCGGCGCGGACCGAGGCGCTGACGGTGTAGCACAGCCCGCGCTTCTCGCGTACTTCGGTGAAGAGCCGACCCGACATCCCGCCGGAGAGCACCGAGACTACCAGTTTTTCGAGCATCGAATCTTCGTGCCCTTCGCACGGCGCATCGTGGACGATCATGATCTGGGCCTGGCTTGATTCGTCGGCGATATGGGCGTATCCACGCGTTGGCTCGCCCGTGGGCATCGGCTGATCGATGCGTCCAGACCAGCCGCTTGTGAGCGATTCGATCTGCTCGATGAGTTGCTGCTGATCGAAGTCGCCCGCGACCGCGATGATCGATCCATCGGGCTTTGCGTGCGCATCCCACCAGCATTTGAGCGCGTCGTGCGTGAGCGATTCGACACCCTCGATCGTGCCGAGGGTGTCTCTGCCGAAGGGCGACGGGAGGTGACGAGCACGCGCCGCGAGGACGGTGCGTTGTTGCGGATCGTCGGCGAGCGATGCGATGGATTGCAACGCGAGTTCGCGTGCCGGGGCGAATGAATCGCTCGACATCATCGGAGAGCGCACCGTATCAACGAGCAGCGGCAAGGTGTCGCCGATGCGTTGGCCGATCATCGAAGCCGAGAGCTGCATATACCGGATCGAGTTCGTGACGGAGCGCAACGCGCCGACATGATCGAACGCATCGGCCTGCGCTTTCGAATCAAGCGATCCCGCTCCGCGCATCAACATCTCTGCGCAGACACTCGAAGTTCCCAAATTGTGGATATCTTCAAAGACCGCTCCGGCGGGCAAAAGCCATTGGATCGCCGCCGATTGCACGCCGCTCATTTCTTCGGTGACAATGACCAGCCCGTTTGCACAGGTGTGAACCGCGATGTCTTTGAGTGCGCTTGGCATGTGTGATCCTCTGAAAACTGTTCTACGAGTGTGTGTGCTTTGCACACCGCATCCGGTGTGTACCTGGATTGATTGTTCGCGTTGTTTGGGTAAAAAACTCGATTGGCCACAAAGAACCCGCCATGAATGCGCACGAAATTGCATCGATCTTGCTGCGTACTGCAGCGAACTCCACACGAAGTCGCCCCAAAGCGCTCTTTTAAGTTGCGCACGCACATTCTTGAACTCAAACGCGTAAGCGCATGAATCAAGATAAGGAATCAAACCATACCACGCGCGCAAAGCGCATCATTGATGCTCGTAGATTGCCCAATGCACGCCATCAATGTGTCAGCTATTGAATGGATGTCATGCGCAACACTGCAAGTTATTTGGGAGTGAGTGCGCATCGCTTGGAGGTTCAATCGTTTGCTCAGCGCCATTGCGAGAGCGGAATGTGTGTCGTTTGCGCACACACAACGATGTTGATGTATGCTGATGATCTCTTGGAGATGCGCAAGGATCGCGTTGTTCTTCAAGAAAACTTGCACAACACACCGATGAGTTGTGTAGATTGATTGACAAGCGTTTGTAGCGGGCCGATATTCACTGTGAACGAATCGGCTTCAATGTGAAGCAACACGGACCAACGAGGAGACTCGCAATGGCAAAGAAGAAAAAAGTAACCAGAAAAAAAGTAGCGAAAAAAGCAACGCGTAAAAAAGCCACCAAGAAAAAAGCAACCCGCAAAAAGGCTGCTAAGAAAAAGGTAGCCAAGAAATCAACGCGTAAGAAGGCCACCAAGAAGAAGGCGACACGCAAGAAGGCTGCCAAGAAGACCACTCGGAAGAAAGCCACAAAGAAGAAGGCAACCAAGAAAAAAGCCACTAAAAAGAAGGCTACAAAGAAAAAAGCAACCCGTAAAAAGGTAGCCAAGAAGCCAGCACGCAAGAAGGCCTCAAAGAAGAAGGCAACCAAGAAAAAAGCAACCAAGAAAAAGGCCACAAAGAAAAAGGCAACGAGGAAGAAGGCCACCCGTAAAAAGGCAACTCGCAAGGCGAAACGACGCTAAATCAACGATTGCCACGGCCGGGTGATCTGTTGGACCCGGTGTATTCCAGAAAACTACGAACGCGCAGGGCTGATCTCACGATCAGCCCTGTTTTTTATGCCGACGGGGCATTTTGTCGCCGGATCGTGGTTTTTTCGCTATTTTCCGTGCTCAAGCGGCCGGGTGCTGCTTGACCATCTGGTCCACCATGCTCGAACTGGCGCTCTCGAACGGATAGTGCATCTCGAGACCGCGTTTGAGGGTCGGCAGGTCACAGATCCCAAATGTGCACATGCTTTGGATGCGCCAGCCGACAAACCGCAGCGCACGGATCAGGCACTCCATCGAGGTGACAAACTCGATCTCGCCTTCGAGTTGACAGACCGGGATCAGCCCAAACTGCCAGGCCTGACGCTTGCTCACGAGTTTGAGGAGTTGTGTATCGATCTCGATCGCGGTCGGATTGATCCGCTTGGCGATCGATGCGTACTGGGTCGCCCACGCGAGTTCGATGATCCCGGGCGAGACCCCGAATCGTTCTTCAGCGATCACACCGAACGGGCGCTGTGACTTCGCCTGGATCTCAAGGATCTCATCACGCTGCTCGCCTGTAAGTGCACCCTGTACCACCAAGAGTTCGCCAAGTCGGATCGTCATGTCCATTCCTTCCGAGGTCACTTTGCACGCTGTCGACACACAGACGCTGCATGCCTATCCATGATTTCGACAACTCAAGGAGCCCTGTTCGCCCCCCCCCCTTGATTAGGCAATATTGCCCAAGCCCATCCGTGCTCACCACGACAACCGCCCCACCGCGATCGAGCGATCCAGATTCTCAAGTTCATCCCACAAAGTTGTTTGCACCACAGCGGTTTGTATCTCGCTGAAGCGTCCGAAAAAACCGTGATCCGGAGGCGTTGATGCGGTCCCGGCTATTTGCCGACGCAGAAGGTCGCAAAGACCCGCCCGATGACATCGTCGGGTGAGATCTCGCCGACAAGCTCGCCCAGCGCATCGAGCGCGTCTCTGAGCCCGATCGCGACGAGTTCTGGCTCGCCCAGCGAAAGGCTCGAAGCATCGATCCGTTCGATTGCCTGTTCGATCCCGGAGAGTGAATCGAGCAGAGCACGCCGGTGTCTGGGTACGAATCCGCCCACGCCGGAGCCACGCCGTTGCGTCACCGCGTCGGCGATCGCCCTGCGGAGTGTTGGCAGTGCGCTTCCATCGAGTGCGCAGACCGCGAGCCCATCGGCTTGTCGATCGATGATCGGCAGATCCGACTTGGTCCGGATGCGCACGATGGGCGTCTGTGCCGACGGGCGCTCCGATTCGTCGAAACGCCCCGATGGGTCGCACCAGAGGATAACCGATGCCTCTCCGATGTACGACCTTGCCTGGGCGATGGCCTGGGCGTCGATCGCGTCGATCGGCACCTCGGCGAGCCCGGCCAGATCGATCAGCTCGATCTCCCCTGCCCCGGGGACATGGGGCGAGAGATCGAGCGTCTCACGGATCGCGTCGCGGGTTGTCCCAGCACGCTCGCTGACCATCGCCCGGTGCACCCCGAGCAGCGCGTTCAAGAGCGTGCTCTTGCCCGCGTTTGGTCGGCCGGCAAGCACGACGCAGGGAAGCCCGGTCTGCACCCGATCGCCGCTGGCGCCTCCGAGTTGATCGGTGATCTGTTGATGGATGACACCGAGTCGATCGGAGAGCGCATCGGGCGCAATGGGGATGACATCCTCTTGGTCGGCGAAATCGACCCCGGCCTCGACGAGCGCCAAGAGCGTTGCGATCTCTTGTGCCCATTGATCGCACTGATGCCCATATGTTCCATCGAGGAGCGAACGAGCAGCATCGAGGGCATCGTCGTGCTCGGCGGCGATCCGAAGCGCGATCCCCTCGGCCTGCTGGAGTGTGAGCCGACGATTGAGATACGCCCGGGCGCTGAACTCGCCGGGCTGGGCAAGTTCGACACCATCGATTCCGAGCAGCACATCTAGCATGCGCCCGACAAGGGTTGGGTTGGCGGGTACAACGAGTTCGATGGTGTCTTCGCCGGTGTAACTCCCCGGGGCGGGGTACCACAAGAGCATCAACGGGAGATCGAGTCCTTCTTTGAGTCGGAGCCGGGCTTTGAGGAGCCCCCTTGCTTGGAGATGAACCCCAAAGATGCGCTCGGCGCATCGGCGGACCGCTGGGCCTGAGAGCCGGACCATCGCCCGATTGGCGGCGCCCGGGGGCGAGCACGGAGCCACGATGGTTGAGCCGGTGGGCACGATGCGTCTCCAATATGGTGCACAGCACAGAAAGAGCGTAGCACGATCGCGGACGCGGCTTTATTTCCCGCGCCGGTTGTATTTCGACGCCGGATTCGATTGGGCCGGGCCCTTCTCTTTGAGCTGCTTCTGCGCATCGGCGGCTTCGGTCATCCGCTGGATAAACCCGGGGCCCTTGTCCTTCTTCGAGGCGCGGATGTTCTCAATCTCGAGCATACCGTGCTTCTTCATGTGCGACCGGATCCACTTGTTCTCGATCACCGCGATCGACGAGTTAGTAATAAAGTAGAGCGCGAGCCCGGACGGGGCGGCGTACATCATCACGGGGAAGAGGAAGATGGTCATCAGCTTCATCATCTTCTGCTGGGACTGCTGCTCTGGGGTGGCGGTCGCCTGGGTCGGGGGGGTGAGGTACTTCTGGTGGGCGTACATCACGAACCCGAGCAGGATCGGGAGCACATTGATCGACGCGACATTGCCCCACATCGGGAAGCTGAAGTGCATCGATTGGGGCAGCGGGATCGCGCCGTCCGGGGCAGCGAGGTCGTTCATGAACTGCCAGTTGAGCACATTCTGGAACACGCCGTAGAACGCGGGCTCGTGACGCAGTTCAGAGGCATAAAAGAGCGTGGCATAGAGCGCGATCCAGACGGGTGACTGGAGGAACATGGGAAGACACCCGAGCATGCCCGCCGGCGAGATGCCCTCCTCACGCCAGAGCTTGCCCATCTCGGCCTGCTGACGCTTTGAATCGTCCTTGTACTTCTCGCGGATAGCCTTCTGCTTGGGTGCCATCGACTGCATCTGCACGCCGAAGCGTTGGACGCGGATTTGGGACCAGCGTGTCACCGGGTGGAGGCAGCTCCGCACCACCACCACCAAGAGCAGGATCGCCACGGCCCAGTCGCCGACGATCATGTGGAAGGTCCGCAGCACCCCGATGAGGATATCGGTGAGCCAGCTGAAGGTGCACGGGGCGCAGATGCCGCCGAGGTTCGAGACCACCATCGCGGGCATATTGAGCGATGCGATCTCGGGCTCGCTGTTCATCTGCGGGCGGTTGCGCGGCCCGGCGTAGACCCCGAGGGTCTGGTGCGCCGATTCCCCGGCGGGGATCGCCTTGGTATCGCCCACGAGCCGAAACACCTGGACCGTATCAAGCGAACTGGCGTATGGATCGAGCACGAGACGATCGATCTGGGTGAACCCCTTGAGGAGTTTGTCCTCGGGCACCGTCACCGCGGCGGGATCGAACTTGGGATGCATCGCCACGAGAAAGTACCGATCAGCGAGGGCGAGCCACGCCAGTCGTTGGGCACCCGGGAGCAGGTCCTCGTTTGGCCAGACCGTCAGCGACGACTGGTATGCCTTGCCGTACATCGACGCGACCTTCTTGCCCAGCAGCTTGCTGCGGTTCTTGAGTTCGTCGTCGACGGTGACGCTCAGCGAGGTGCTCTGCTGCTCTGCCGGCAGCAGATAGCCGTAGCGCACCCGCCGACGATCGCCAGCATAGGTGGACTTGGCCTTGGGCATGTCGATCGCACCGGTGGAGACCAGCCGGGCATTGATGGGCTCGCTCGTGAGGTTGTCGATACGCTCTTCGAGGAAGAACCCGTGGAGCCCGGAGGGCTTGAGGGTAAAGCGGCGCTCGATTCGGACCAACGGGTTGCCCTCGTCATCATCAATAATGGCTTCGAAGACGCCCACATCGACCTGCGCCCAGACCGGATCAGCTTCGGTCCCGATCAGGTAGACAAGTTCGTCATTGATCTGGATGTACAGCGCTGCGAAGGGCACCGCGATCGCGCCGTTGGTGCCCACGGTCTCCTCTTGGAGCGTGACATGGACCTTGCCGGCGACCGTCTCGAACTCGTCGGGGAGTTTGAGCGAGGCAATCCCGGCGCCCAGAGGCGTAAAACTCAGGGTGGTCAGCTGGTCCGGATTATCAAGATCCCCGAGCGGATCAAACCCGTTGGTCGGCGGGGCAACCCGCCGAGCGGTAAAACTCGGTGCGGTCAACGCGGGTGATTGGGCAGCGGCTTCTTCGCCGGGATTGTCTTGAGCGGCGTCCGCGGGATCATCGACTGGACCATTGGATTGAATATCGACAGGCTCGCTTGTCGTCTCGTCCTGACCCCAGCTTACCAGAGCGGTTCTCGCGTGCTCCTGTCCCGATGTCCACTGGGCGAAAAGCAACACCACAACCAAGAGCCCGGCGAAGGCGCCCATCGCCCAAGCGAGATCGATTTGATGCTTGGTGCGGGAGAGGGATCTTGTCGTTGCGTTCATGCTGGGGTGTTCTTCCGTGTGATCGGGGTGCAAACAGGTTCGGGCGGGAGTTATTGAATCGAGCGGCCCCATGGGATCATCGCCCCTCGTAGAGCCGATCGCCGAGCCAGTCGTGGAGCTCGGGGATCGCCTTGATTTTGTCTGCGGTCTCTTTGATGTCGTATTCGACGCGAACAAACTCGACCTGCCCGGGCGAGAGGATGGCGTAGCTGGCCCGGGGGTCCATGTCGCGGGGCTGGCCGACGGATCCGACATTGATCACCGCTTTCTCGTCCTCGATAAACCGAAAGACAGGCTCGTCGCCAATCTCCGAAGGCGGATAAAAATCGGGCTCGTTCGAGAACACCCCGGGGACATGCGTGTGCCCGACAAGCGCGATCCGATCGACGCGATCGAAGATCGCCTCCATCTTGTCGGGCGCGTCGTTGACATCGTCGGGGAAGATGTATTCGTTGATCGGTCGGCGTGGCGAGGCGTGCACCGCTAGGATCGGGGTCTCGTCGTCACAGAGGTTCTCGACCACCCGCACGCGGAGCGAGCCGAGGAACTCGTATCGCTGGGCGCGTTTGGCATCGTCCGGCTCGGCGTCGAACCGCTCGCGGGTCCAGTAGGCGGCCCCCTCGGCGGTGGCGTTGAAGTTGGTGGGCTCGTAGAGCACCCCAAAGTCGTGGTTGCCCATCAGCGCCCAGTGACAGTGCTCCTGCACCAGATCCACACATTCGAGGGGATCTGGGCCATACCCGACAATGTCGCCCAGACATACGACCTTCTCGATCCCACGGGCTTTGATGTCCCTGAGGACTTCTCTCAGGGCAACAGCATTGCCATGGATATCACTGATGACGGCGGTTGGCACGACGGATCTCTCGGGGGAGGAATGGGTTGCGATCTTTGGCTCTGGGTACCAAATTTGGACAGGCGTGAACTGTAGAAGCGCGGGCGTCGATGGGCAACGCTTTTCTTTGGAGTTCCCTCTGCCCTATTTCTCTTCTCGAATCGCAGGTGGGTATGATGAGATGTGCAAGAATGACCGATGAACCAAGACGCAATGGCGGGTGCTCAGGGCGATCTCTGAGTCCAAAACCCGTGTTTTTCGACTGTAGACGCATGTCAGGGAAAGACTTATGGCTTCAGCATCAGTGAGTTACCAACGAACCCGTGAGATGACCATTGACGAGCTTCTGCTTGAAAATCGGATTGTCTTCCTTGTGGGCGAAATCAACCAAGCCTCGGCTTCACGCGTGATGATGCAGATGCTCTATCTGGAGAATCAGCGTCGAAATCAGGAAATCAACTTCTATATCAACTCCCCGGGCGGTGCTGTCGACGACACCCTCGCCCTCTACGACACGATGCGGTTCCTGAGCTCGCCCATCGCGACCTACTGCATCGGTCGGGCCTATTCTGGCGGCTCGGTGCTGTTGACCGCTGGGAGCGAGGGTCGCCGCTTCATCCTCCCCCACGCCAAGGTGATGATCCACCAGCCCTATGGCGGGATCACGGGCCAGGCCGAGGACATCCGACTCCAGGCCGAGCAGATCATCAAGTCCAAACAGACACTCATCGACATCCTCGCCAAGCACACCGGCCAAACCCCCGAGCGTGTCCGCGAGGACTCTGAGCGGGACAAATATTTCGACGCCCAGGAGGCCAAGGACTATGGGCTTGTTGACGAGGTCTTGACCGAGCCGCTCAAGGAGAGCAACGGGCTGGGTTGAGCGGAGCTGATCTCGGATTTTTTGATTTGTAGAATACACAGAACCCACACACCAACAAGGTGAACACGATATGACAACCCCAAGTGCACATCTGGTCCCCATCGTGATCGAGCAATCCGGTCGCGGCGAACGCTCGTACGATATCTTTTCTCGCCTGCTCAAGGACCGAATTATTTTCGTCACCGGCGGGGTCATGGACGAGATGGCCAATCTCGTCGTGGCCCAGTTGCTCTTCCTCGCCAATGAGGACGCCAGCGCGGACATCCATCTGTATGTCAACTCGCCGGGCGGGTCGGTGACCGCCGGGCTCGGTATCGTAGACACGATGAACTTTATCAAACCCGATATCTGCACCTACATCATCGGTCAGGCCGCCTCGATGGGCTCGGTCATCGCAGCGTCGGGTACCAAGGGCAAGCGGTATTGCCTCAAGAACGCAAGGAACCTGATGCACCAGCCTCTGATCTCTGGGGTGATGGAGGGGCAGGCGACGGATCTTGAGATCGAAGCCAAGGAGATGCTGCGTCTGCGGGATCGGCTCTATCAGATCTACGCCGATGCCACCGGGCAGACAGTAGAGAAGATCATGGATGACTGCGATCGCAACCTCTGGCTCGATGATCAGGAAATGATCGAGTACGGAATCATCGACGCGGTGCTCGAGACGATGCCGGTGCATGAAGAAAAAAGCTAGCGGTTTCTTAATCCTCAAACGCGTGTGACCAACAAATACACCCAAAACCCGCGGATTTTCGCGGGTTTTTTCGTGCGTGATTTTCTGGTATCCTCTACAGACACACACCCTTTTGAAAGGAACCGCACATGGTCACCGTCATCGATCTCTGGCTCCCGATCCTCATTGCAGCCATCGTTGTTTTCTTTGCAAGCTCCATCATGTGGATGCTGCTGCCTCACCATCACAAAGATATCCAGTTCTTAGAGGACAAAGAGTCTGGATATGTTGAAGCGATCAAATCGCTCGATATCAAGCCCGGGCTCTATATGTATCCCGGATGCGATCACAAGGACTCGAAATCAAAGGAAGTGATGGATCGTTGGAACGCGGGACCCTGGGGCGTGCTCACCGTGTTCCCGGGCAAGCCCAACTTCGGGATGAACCTCGTCAAGACCTTTCTTGCATTCTTGGTCATCACGATCTTTGTCGCCTACATCACCGGGGTTGGGGTTGGCCCTGGGGCGGATTATCTGCATGTCTTCCGTGTCGCGGGTGCTGCAGCGGTTCTCGGGCACTGCATGGGCGGGCTGTGCGGAGCGTTCTTCATGGGCAAACCGACGCGGTTCATCATCACCGATTTCATTGACGGCGTGGTCTATGCGCTGCTCACCGCGGGGATTATCGCCTCGATGTGGCCGGCGGCCCAGAGCGCCCTCGACGGGATGCTCCTCCCCGGTGGACCATGATCGGTGCTTAATCCATCGTGACGATCACCGCGATCTGCTCTTTTTCTTGGGCGGTGCGTAGGGCGTTGATCGCGTCGTCAAATCTGAATCTTTTGGTGATGAGCCCTGAGAGATCGATCCCTCCGGTGCTCATCGCGTTGAGCCCCTCGGAGATGTTGCCGCAGCGTGAGCCGACGACGGTGAGTTCGTTGGCGACAATCGGGGCGTAGTCGATCGGCTCGATCGAATCGAGCATAGGGATCGGCTCGCCCTTGAGCACGATGGTCCCGCGCGGGCGGACCATCTCCATCGCGATCGCAAGACTCGATGAGTTCATCGTGGTGTCGATCACCACATCCTGATCCCGTCGGCGTCCGACATCGTTGAGGTGACGGTGCCTGATGCCCCACTTGGCACAGAGCTCGAGCCGATCGGTGTTGACACCCAGCAATCGAACCGAAGCATTGAGCTTGCTCATCACCTGGGCGCACAAGAGCCCACTGAGCCCCTCGCCGAGCACGGTGATGTAGGGCTTGCCCTCGAGATGGACAATTTGTGAGGCATGGACCGCCGAAGCGAGCGCATTGGCGAAAATCGCCCGATCGTCGTCGATCCCGTCGGGCACACGCGTGAGATTCCTTGTCTCGAGCACGAATCGTTCGCTCAGGCATCCGTCTTGCCCTCTGAGTCCGAGGATCTGGCGATCGGGATCGTGATTCGAGAGCCCGCGTCGGGCAGATTCTGAGTTTGGATCGGCGATATTCACATTGCCGATCACGCGAGCACCGATCCACTGGGTGTCATCGGCATGTTCAACAACCCCCACAAACTGGTGGCCAAGAACGCCCTCATGATTCAACTCGCCCCGACAGGCTGCAAGATCACCTGGGGCGATCAATACCCGTGTCGGGCGGATCAGTGCCTGGTCATGGCGCGGTGTCGGATCAGACACTTCGCGATCGAGAAAGACTTCGGTATTTTGGCAGCGGACAGCATTCAAATCGTTTTTCTCCGAGCGATGCGTACTCAAAGGAGCAACACAGTGCGCACAGAGAAGTATCGAATAGATCCGCACGCGGGTGCAAACTCATGTTGAAATCGGATGATTCTCGGACGCTCGGGGATCGCGTTGCGCGGTCTGTGCCTCGCTCAGTCGCCTTCGATCACGGGGTCCATCCCCACCGGGGTCGAGGTGGTTTCGTTCGGCGGCGGCGGGATCAGCGGGAGGTACTCGACGAGGCGCTTCTTGCGGTTGAAGACCGGATAAGTATAGGGCT
>Ga0316206_1000528_pt1 | contig 48870 bp, 40 predicted proteins | sample 6monthpyrite_MG_FD_204942 | JGI IMG/M metagenome (GOLD analysis project Ga0316206, IMG submission 204942) | Microbial mat bacterial communities from mineral coupon in-situ incubated in ocean water Damariscotta River, Maine, United States -... | ecosystem: Environmental > Aquatic > Marine >...
TCTGTAACTCTGAATGGCAGCAGCAGTATCGATCCGGAAGGTAGTGCATTAACCTATAGTTGGGTGCAAACATCGGGCACAATGGTAATCTTGTCCAACGCAACTATCGCCTCACCCACGTTCACGGCTCCTGCTAGCAGCGATACGCTGAACTTCCAGCTGACAGTAACCGATAATCGTAGTCAAACAGATATGGATATAGCAACTATTACCGTGCAGGCCACTGGTGGTAGTGGTAGTGGTGGTGGTGGTGGTGGCTGTACCGTGAGTGAAAACGGCCGCTTTGATCCACTGTGGTTATTATTATTGTTGTTCTTTGCCGGACTGCATCTGAGAAATACTAATAAGCGAAATAAACGCCAACGTAAAGTTAAGATTTAATACTCCTTATCTTTATTGGCTTGCCGTTTGTTGTGTACGCTTGATACGTATTTCCAGATCGGCTATCCAGTTGTCAGCCGAATAACTTTATTCATGGAACAGGCTGAATAATAAAGCTTGCGTTGCCTATTATATAAAGTGTATTACCATCAATGCTAATCGCTATTTGTGGTAGCGAACCGCCCGGCAAATCAGTAAGCGTTATGGCGGCACCAACTTGCGTAAAACCGGTTCCCGATGGTGCTGTCAGGTCGTAGATATACACGGCATTATCTGTTCGTAGAACGTATGCACGAGTACCATCGTCGGAAATCGTTCGAGCAACTACGCTATTACCGAGACTGCCCTGCAACATAAACGTACTGCCATATACATCACGAGGGGTATGAATCGAACGCGTTGCACGTCTATCAATAACGACTTTTGTTGCACCTGTAGTTAAGAGGGTGTTGTTAACAATACCTGTACTGGCATCATAGTAAAAAACATCAGGTGAAGTTATACCGCCCTCACCAAAGATAACTCTGCTCCCATCACGACTAGCCCCAAGACTGATTCCATAATACGACCGCCCTCTTGTGAAACTATCGTCAACAATATTATAAAAATATAATGGGGTAAAACCTGTAAACCTCGGATTTCTTACTGAAAGTAATCCGAGTCCGGTGTTGCTAAACGCAATCCCAGTAAACCTGTCACCAGCTGAAAATGGCTCAACTACTGTTTTAGTAATAGTAAAGCTATCCAGGTCAATATGTACCAGACCTGCATCCGTTGTAACGATCAGCCTGTCATTACCGGGTGCAAGTGCCATGTCTTCTGCATCAGTTAATACTAAAGAATCTACTGTCCAGCTCGTGTTGATTAACCTGAAACGTTTAACCCGATTATCAAGTGTGCTCCGATCAAGCACGTAAACCGCATCTCGCTGTGCATCATGGATTAATCTTAGATGGGCACCAGTTTCTGCAACCGCAGCGTAGCTATGTATTACTGCGTCAATGACTTTTAGATTTGCATTGAAACGATTGAATATCCCTGTGTTAACATCCAATTCCACCGGGTACACACCCGCATTAAGTGCAGAAAGACCTACTTGTAATTCAGTGTCACTAACGACAGAAACTGAACCAGCGGGGTTGTTGTCAATCAGGACATCAGATGTCACACCGGTAAAACCACTACCACGAACGATTACCGTATCTGCCGTTCCTGACAAAATAACTGCAGGCCCTGTGAAATTGATCCTGGGCAAATTCATATTAACCGTCACAGGAACTGAAATTGGAGTATAGATCGGATCGGTCGGCGTAATTGTCAACGTCGCGGTATGTGTACCTGAAGGTATTGAATCCATCTTGTTTTGGTTCAACACTAGATCAAGCCCTGAATTCGTCACTGTGTCGCCACTAGCGAGAGAGACCGTAGCCCAATCGACATCTAATGATGCATTCCAGGCAATCGCTGCGCCACTGTTACTGCTAATACTAACGGCCTTAGATAAATCTCCTGTAGTGGTGGTTTCATCCAGGCTAAAAGCAACTGATCCTGAACCACTTAATGCCTGACCAACAGAATATTCCACACTGATCGGAACATCACGGGTTAAACCATTCATCAAATTGTAGCGAATATATAAGGTTGATGTATAAGTTCCGATTGGTTGAGCTGTTGGTGAGACGGTCAGGGTGTTTGCCTGAACATCCGGAGTAATCGTCAAAAATGCCCCGCCTTGGGCATCATATGCCGACCAATTTGGGGGCACACCATTTTCCCATGTCAGGTTCACTGTCTGTGCAGATGGAGCAACACCTTCAAAAGAAGTAAACCTCAGAAAATTCTGATCCAGTGACAAACTTAATCCCGCTTCAACGGTATACGTAACATTGATCGTCACACTGCCTGCATCTGGTCCTGAATTGCAAAACTGATCCGTGCAGCCTTCTACAGTCACTGAACCTGTGTATGTACCTGGATTAACAAATTGATAGGGAGGAGCAGGAAAAATATTTAATGTTGCGGTATTGCCACCATTTAAAGTTAGGTTAGCGCTGGATACCACGCTACCACTCCTCACAGGGTCACGAAAAAAAACAGTGCCGCCGCTTACGGTTAAGGTAATGCTGACGGCCGATGGCGTGGCTTCATCCTGTCGTGCAGAAAAACTAATTGAATCCTGTGAAGCACTAAAACCAGGTGAATCATTACCAAAAGGATTCCCAGCACCACCACCGCCACAGGCGCTAAATAATAGAGACAAAAATACAACAGACAGGATCGTGCGTAACCACGTTAGGTATTTCATTGATTTCCCCCAAGAAACTTTATTATCTTTGACTCTCAAACGAGAGCTTCTCTCGTTTGGGCCTATATTTTTTTGCCATAAAAATCGGCTTATCCGTTCATTCTAAATAATTGACCGTACTAAATCTAGCGTTTAGCGGCTAATGGCATACGCCATCCAGGTAACAATCTATACCCTCATAAATTTCCCTATTATTCAGTCTGATAATAGTGCTGTATAGTTGGCGGCCATTTAGGTGACCTTGACCTGCGAGGGTCCTTCGCGCCACTAAACTTGTGCGCCGCACCAGATTTTAGAAATACAGTGCCCCACATAGGGGTGCCTAACTTTGAGGGATATTAGAATGATTAAACCAGTTGGCTCTGATGAGCTAAATCCATTGTTCGTTTACGATACCAACGAACATGAAAAACTGAGCAAAGAAGCAGAGTCTCTACCTTCTGTCGTCATCAGCTCACAAGCAGCGGGTAATGCAGTCATGATGGCCGGTGGTTACTTCAACCCATTGAAAGGCTTCATGAATGTGGCCGATGCCATGGGCGCGGCCGAGAAAATGACCCTGACGGACGGTTCATTTTTCCCTGTCCCTGTGATGTGCCTGCTCGAAAACGCTGATACGATTGGCGATGCCAAGCGTATCGCCCTGCGCGACCCTAACGTCGATGGTAATCCCGTATTGGCAATTATGGACGTTCAGAACATCGAGCAAGTCTCTGACGACCAAATGAAGGTCATGACTGATAAAGTCTACCGTACCGATGATATGGAACACCCGGGCGTGAATGCCTTTAATACCCAGGGTCGCACCGCTGTATCTGGCCCTATCCAGGTCCTGAACTTCAGCTACTTCAATACTGAATTCCCCGATACCTTCCGCACTGCGGTTGAGATTCGTAACGAAATCCAGGAGCACGGCTGGAAGAAAATTGTTGCCTTCCAGACGCGTAACCCTATGCACCTGGCCCACGAAGAGCTGTGCCATATGGCTATGGATCGCCTCGATTGCGATGGCCTGGTCATCCACATGCTGCTGGGTAAACTGAAGCCTGGCGATATCCCTGCACCCGTTCGTGATGCGGCAATCCGCAAGATGGTTGAGGTGTATTTCCCAGCCAATAGCGCCATGGTGACCGGTTATGGCTTCGACATGCTCTATGCAGGCCCCCGTGAGGCGGTTTTACACGCCTATTTCCGCCAGAATATGGGTGCGACTCACTTCATCATCGGTCGTGACCACGCCGGTGTGGGCGACTACTACGGTGCCTTTGATGCCCAGACCATCTTCCAGGATGAAGTACCCGCTGGTGCGATGGACATCGAGATCTTCGAAGCTGACCACACAGCCTGGTCTAAGAAGCTGAACAAGGTCGTGATGATGCGCGAAGCCCCAGACCACGAAAAAGACGATTTTGTGCTGCTATCAGGCACTAAGGTCCGTGAAATGCTCGGTAATGGCGAAGCACCACCTAAGGAGTTCTCACGTCCAGAAGTGGCTGAGATCCTGATTGGTTACTACCAGAGTCTCGATAAGTAATTTTTAAAAGCTTCTCACTTAAATAAAGCCAGGGGTATCTATCACCCTGGCTTTTTTTTGAAATCACACACTGGATTTACTGCTCGCTTCCAGCTGCACAACTTCAATTCGGCCTTTACGTTATAATCTTCTTCTAATTTTTCTAGTTACTAAATGAGGGTATTATCCGTGGCATCTAATAAAGGACGGGCTTACTTTGCACTGTATGGTTATCACTTCAATCCCGATGACATCACTCGTCTGCTGGGTATAGAGCCAACCTCAATCAACGCTGCCGGTACACAAAGTGGACTGGACAAGCCGGTGATCAGTTCATGGGAATTTTCAACCGAAACAATCACTTCCGAAAATCAAGAAGTGGATATTTACAAACTCATTGATGATGAAATCCTTAAAAAAATTGAACCGGCTAAAGACAAAATTATTGAAGTTTGTAAAAGCTATAATTTATCGCCCAGAATCAGTGTAGTCCTGACCTTATCTGTAGATAAAGATGAAAACTGCCCAGATGTGGGCTTCGGTTCAAGAGTGGTAAAGTTTTGTGCCGAGATTGGTGCGTTTATTAATGTGGACTACAAACTGTCTGAGCGTATTTAGATTCGCAGCCAATAAAAAAGCACGCTAAAAAGCGTGCTTATCATAAACCAAATTAAAGTTTGGCTTATGGCTTTTTAGGCGTGCTGTATGGTACTTCTTTCTGGAAACTTTTCCATTCAGTAGTATAACCAACGTGAAACTGTCCAGGAACAATCTCTTTCTGTGTCGTTGTTACATAATCTGTTTTGCCTTCAGGCACCTTAGGTCGTGTAAATTCACCCATAATATCAACTCCTTAATTGTTACAATAGCGGGAGGAATATAAACAAATATGTCAGTCCCTCCCAGTAAACTGACGAAATTATACATTATTTGCGCCTGTAATGCGCCTTCTTCGGTAACACATGCCGTACCCCCCCCTGGGGATTCTCAACATCACCCTTGTAGCGAGGAATGATGTGAATATGGGCATGCAAGATACTCTGCCCAGCCGCCGGACCTATGTTAACGCCGATGTTATAACCATCTGGATTAAATTCCTTATCAATAAGTTTTTTCTCCTCATTAATAAGATCCATACAGGCCGCAACTTCTTCCGGCGTCAGATCGAAAAACTCAGCGACATGGCGCTTCGGGACCACCACAGTATGACCCGGACTCACCGCGTAGGTGTCGCGCCCACTGTAAGCAAGCTCGTTCTGCAACGTCGTCCCCTTTGGATCAGTGCAAAACAGGCACGGATTATTCGGGTCGCGTTTTTTTTCTTCTTTTACTTCAGACGACAAACTTAAAAATCCTCTCCCTAATCAACTTTGTTCTAAGCCGCTTCTGCCATTTCCCGCATCTTGCTCATCTGTTCTTCACAATGTTTTAAACAGAGTGGTTGAAGGGCATGAGGAAAACATTCCATAATCACTTCAAACTCATCGGCCATATCATCAGCAAGGGTCGCATCTTTTGTTAGCTCTGCCAGTTCACTTCTTGCAGTCGCCTTGTTTACCCTGCAGAGCACAGACAGATGCACAGGACGTTGCTGCTCCATAAAGACTTTCCAACCAGTCTCATAAGATCTTGCCGCCTCTTCAAAGCGTTCAGAATTTTCTTCCGACTCCGCCAGATTAAGCAACACCGCCCCGCAATTATTATGTGCAGCCGCCAGTTCAACTGGGTAATTGTCAGCATCGAGTTCTGGAATCGCATTTTTGTAGGCCACAACTGCTTTCTGGAAAGTACGATTACCTTTGAGGAGTGTCCCGTAAGTGTGAAAGGTCATGCCTAGCTGCAGCATGATCAGCTTCCATTCTTCCGGAGTTTCTTTTTTCGTATATACCAATAATGCTGCAGTATAGGCATCAACCGCTTCATTCAGCGCTTTTGCATCTGATTCGAGACGCCCCAGAGCCTGTAGAGCCGTAGCAAGGTTCGCCTGTGTTTCTGCCCATTCTAACGGAGAATCTTCCTGCTTATATTCTTCCAGCGCAAGTGTAAAACTCTCGATAGCATTCTGAAATATCACAGGATCGTGCTGCTGCTGCCCGATAGCACCAAGCATATTCCCCAGGCGGTTGTGGGTATCAGCCCAGGCTAAATGATCCTGTTTACGGAATTCATCTGTCAGGGATGCTTCAAGCGCATCGCGTAAAGGTTCTAAAATATTTACACTAAAACTATGCTGTTCAAAATTACCACGCGTGTAAAGAAAATTATCTGCAACCAGGACACTCCTGTCAGGTGCAGCAAGTTCCAGCGTTTCCTCATCTAACAGCCCGAGAGAACTCGCAATAGCGCGCTCTAATACACGGTTTACAGGATAAAGAATGTATGGCCGACTGTAATTCATAGAGTGTAATTCATTTGGAGTTGTTCATTCTGCCCGATCGAGTATTTCATTGAGATCAGGATCGGCGCCCACTGCGCCGCCAAGGTCAACTTCTTCATCGGTGGCATCACGTATAGACAATACTTCCAACATGAAAGTAACTTCTCTTCCACATAGCGGGTTATTACCGTCAACAGTTAATGTTTTGTCATCAAAATGAGTAACGATAAAATTTTTGGGTTCACCTTTTTCATTTTCCATGGTGATGGTCATACCAATTTGACGATATTCCTCTGGAACATTTTCGATCTTGTCGGTAAACACCAGCGACTCGTCTCGTTCGCCATATAACAATTTAGTATCAATGGGCACATCAATAACATCGCCCACTTTTTTACCATAGAGTTCCTTTGTCACCTCTTCATTCATGACATCATTCACGCCATGAACATACCCCAGGGGATAATCCACAGTTACAAGTACGTCACCGGTTTTGTCATCGACGACCTTATAATTTATTTCAACAAATTTTTCGTCTTCAATTGTATCTGACATATTAAATTAAACCTGTATTGCTAATCCTGTCCCATCTAGTCCGATCAGAACCCTGATCTTAGAAAAGCGTACAACCAAAAATTCTTGCCTTGTCCTTTTCATAACCCAGCACCAGTCTGCCCAACCATTCACCTTTGTCCTTGCTGTTAATCACTTTATAAAGAACGGTGACATGTTCACCACGACGTATCATGCCAAGATATGAATAATCTTCTGACAGGTTTTTCGCCAGGTCGCTTCTCGCAAACTGCTTGCCCATTTCAACTTCATTGGCACCTTTCATCAAGGTACTGGAAAACTTTCGCGTGAAAGCGCCGTAGTTTCCTTCATTGGAGTACTTAACCAGATCCGCCCACATTGGATGCGCCAGTTCTAAAATCTCTTCATCTGTTTTATCAATAATATTCATCTAACTAACCTCATTAAAAAACGATTTTGTTTTTTAATATTATCTAGTGCGCGATCAAACAACTCACGAGATAGATAAAAAAAGGACCAACACGATACATGTCAGTCCTTTTCTTATCGCAAATATTGCTAGCTCGCCTGTAAAATTAATTCACAATCAAGCCTGTATTTGCTTAGTGGTGACCTTCTGCTTTCAGTTTAGCCAGGTCTTCGTCCTCGATGTCACCTACAAGGTGGTACAGAGGCGCTTTTTCCATCGTGTATTCGCCAGTCTTAGGATCACGACGAGAAACTGTTAATACGTGCCAGTTTTCATCATCCAGCTTCATAGCGTCACCACGGTAGTAGTAACCAGGCCAACGTGTCTCCTTACGGAACAAGGTATGCTGGAATACAGCTTCAGAAGTAAGGTAACGATGCTTCAGTTCCCATGCACGTAACAGTTCATGGATATCTTCAGCAGCGACTTTATCCAGATCTTCACCCAGAACCGCCATCTTCTTAAGACCGATGCTCAGAAGCTTATCGTTGGTCATGTAATTTACACCAAAACCACCACAGTACTCATCCATCAGCTTCTGCAAACGATCTAGACCCTGACGTGGGTTGATGTAGTTAGGGTTAACAGAACCTGCAACAATTTCGTTACGGCCTACGGTATAGGTTTCCATCGGCTTGTAGATTTCTTCCTTACGACGACTGATCTGTGCATCAGTTACGCGGATGCCTTCAGCCTTTCCGTCATCGATGTACTTACAGGCAGCTTTAGCAGCCAGACGACCTTCAGTGAAAGAACCGGATGAGAATGCGTGAGGTGTACCACCGACCGCGTCACCTGCACCAAACAGACCTTCAATAGTCGTCATACGATTATAGCCCCAGAAGTATTCATCTGGTGATACATCTTCAGGACCTGAACACCAGGCACCACAACCCGTTGCGTGTGAACCCATTACGTATGGCTCAGATGTTGTTAGTTCAGGGTTTTCGTACTTAGGATCCACGTCTGTAGCAGCCCACAATACGGCCTGACCAACGGTCATACCCAGGAAGTTGTGCCAACCGATCTCTTCAAGATGAGGATCTTGGAATGCTTCCATTGTAACCATGTGGATAGGACCACGACCGGCATTCACCTCGTTGATGATTGCATGGTTACGCAGACAAGTTGGAATTGGACGGTGAGTGGAGTGAGACGCTTCTGGGTCCAGGTATTCTATACCAACCATTTCCTGCAGTGCTGGGAACCATTTTGACTCATACTCTTCGCCGTAGGCGTTCTGAGTATAGGTTTTAAGATGTAGGAAGTAGGCACCGACAGGACCGTAACCATCTTTGAAACGGGCCAGTACGATACGGTTTTCCATTTGCGTCATTTTCGCGCCCGCTTCGATCATAAGACCATATGCAGAACCCGATGACCATGGTGCGTACCATACACGACCGGCACCTTCACCCACTGAACGTGGTTTAAAGATGTTAGAAGCACCACCAGCACCACAGACAACCGTCTTGGACTTGAATACGTGGTAGTTACCGGTACGGACGTTGAAACCAACAGCACCCGCTACGCGGTTTTCTTTAGCTTCGTCCATTAACAGGTGAGTTACGCAGACACGGTTGAATACTTTATCTGCTGAATTTTTCGCAGCTTCAGCTACGAGAGGCTTGTATGATTCACCGTGAATCATGATCTGCCAACGACCTTCACGCAGGTATGCGCCAGTCTTCTCGTTGCGCATAATAGGCATGCCCCATTCTTCGAACTGGTGTACAGCCGAATCAACGTGACGTGCCATATCGAAAGCCAGATCTTCACGCACCATACCCATCAGATCGATACGTGCATAACGTACGTGATCTTCAGGATTATTTTCACCGAAACGCGTACCCATGTAACAGTTAATCGCGTACAGACCCTGTGCTACCGCACCAGAACGGTCAATGTTTGCCTTTTCAGCAATAACAATTTTCTTGTTTTTGCCCCAATATCTTGCTTCAAACGCAGCACCGGTACCACCAAGGCCCGCACCTGCTACCAGGACGTCGATATCGTCTTCAATAATTGTCTTGTAGCCCATTAGTAGTAAACCCCTTCTTTAATTTCCAAGCCATTTGATTTCAGCGTAGGTAAAGCGCTGTCATTCATAGCAACATACTTAGGTTCGTTAAACAGCAGCTCACTATCACGCATTTCCGCACTCGGTGCAGATGCTTCGGACAGCTTAGGATGTCCTGAGCCCCAGGGCTTAGTTGTAATAGGTGCCAAAAGTTCCATGTCTTTTTTACCGTTACGGAACTTGATGCGCCACGCAATCGTGCCTTTTTCTTCATCACGGTGTACTCGTACTGAGTGACCGAGTGGAGCGAAATCCGCATAACCGCGAACGTCAATTGCGTGATGTGGGCAGGCTTTTACACAGGAATAACATTCCCAGCACATGTTAGGTTCAATGTTGTAAGCACGGCGAAGTGATTTATCGATGTGCATGATGTCAGATGGGCAGATATCAACGCACTGTCCACAGCCATCACAACGAGTCATATATACAAAAGTAGGCATAATATATTCTCTCTTTCTAAAATAATTGTTATTAAATTAATGTTTAGTAGTGGTTTGCTGGCTCACGTCTGATACCAGGTCCCATGTTGGGTGGATTCTTACCCATATATGTCGGAATATCCGGGAACCTTGCTTGTACAGCAGGATCTGTCAGATCGAAGTCACCAGGCAAATTCAAATTTGAACCATCTGCATGAGCAATACGTTTTTGCAATGCTGCAGCTGGCTTAAAGAACATATGTGCAAACTTGGACCAGAGTACACTAGCAAAAAGCGTCGTGTTTGAAATGATGAATAAAGCGAAGAACAAGGTTGTCCAGCCCATATCAGCTACTGCACCTGCACCTGAAGACTGCAGGTAAGACCAGATTAATCCGAATGTAGCCGTTGTGAACAAAGAAACAATGAAAAGGTCCGCACGACGCAGTTGATACCACCTTACACCTTCTGAATTCACATCAACGCGGATAAAGAACCAGAACCAGTAACCACCGACACACAGCATAATTGCGCCGATATGCCAGAGTTGTGCGAACAGCGCATTATCTGAAAAACCAAAAATCATGACGATGGTTGCCACAACAAATCCAATGAAACCATACATAGTCAAGAGGTGAGAAAGTCTGCGCTTTGGATTAGAGAACTCGCCAGAAGTGATGACTTCATTGGCCAGGGTTGCAACCGCGAGACCTGCTTTTTCACCAGTTCCCACAGTACGTTTAGCATTTTTCTTTGCTTTTTCTGCATCTAGAAAAAAGTACTTCGCACTTTTCTTATGCAGCATATCCAATATTGTACCGCCAGCGACAAGCACAGCCATGACAATGAGATACCACTGCATAACTTCAGGCGTAATAAATGAAACCGAAAGATCGGCAAAGGGATTGGTCGCAAACATGTTGTTTTCCTCAGTAGTTATGCTCGAGTCTCCTCCAACGGAAACCCTGTGAATTATTTTGGTGGCACAGAATACCCCTAAATGGGCTAACCGTCTAGAATGAATGCGTTAACCCCCCATACATTTAATTTATACCTATACCCTGAGATTTTTTGCTGTGCCGACATTCCATATGATTTTCTATAATTCACCTACTATTTTCAATGTAATTGCCTCCCAACTAAAGCATGTCAAGAAAGGACACAAGGCTGCACGCAGGTGAAAATAGAAAATAAGCCATATCGTTGGAGAGTAGGAATGTAATAAGAATGACCAGGGCTTGTGCGACCAGAACAAACAAAGTGAGTTTAGGGAGTACTGAAAGATGCCCGAAGGGGTTCTAATATGAAGCATGAGAAGACTTCCTGGATATGTGCGTTGGCCAATGTGGTACCTGGGTTGGCGAGAACATCGAGCCTGCGAAGAAGAACTCAGAATTGATGCCTACCGAACCATACCTGCGTAGGTTCTTACTCTGGTTGTTGTGGTATCGGGGCTTCAGGTCCTACTGACGTTGGCGCGCCAACTGAAGAAACAGAGCCAGGCGTACCTGAGCACCTACCTTCTGGCTGGAACTGGGACTACCGTGGCATGACCACTGTTTGCGGTCTGTTTACGGCTAGTGACGGTGTTAGAAAATTTGAAGCTTCACCTAACTTCCGCAGCGTCTACGACCTTGAAAATGATTACGAACTTGTTAAGTTTGGTTTCCGTCTTTTAGCCCAGGTGTTATTTGGCGGTAAGACAGTGTCCTTAGTTAAAAACGCATACGATAAACGTTATGAGGAACGTAAGGACATCATTGAAGCCAAGTTCAAGCTCACTGAAGAACTTGCCAAACAAAATGACCCTAACGCCAAGTATATTGACGATTAGTTTGATCGAATAATTTTATCAACACGATCAAAAAGGGGCCGAATGGCCCCTTTTATTGGTCACAAATGGAGTCAACAGACTAACGGGGACTGCTTTGATCCAGGCCTTTATCAGTAGCTTCATCAAACTGTTCAATCTGTTTCATCACCAAACCGATTGCGTCAGAGTAAGGAACTGAACCTGCTGCTTTAATTACTGCACGACCCTCTTTAGACAAAGCAAAGGTAATAAAATCTTTCACCTTCTTATCCGCTGAAGCACGGCCCTTCGTCACAAGATAAAGCGGCCTGTAAAGTACGTAAGAACCACTCTTGATGTTGTCGTAGGTTGGTGCCTTACCGTTAAGCTTCAACATTTTTACTTTACGACGCTTGGCACTACTGATTCCAGTTGTTCCAATACCCAGTACATTTTGCTGGATCCCTTTCTCAAGCGGTCCGGAAGAACGCACTATATGTTTTGCACCTTTAAAATTCTGATCAAAGTTTGCAAATACCAGTTCCCGCAAAGTACGCCCTACTCCCGATATTTTACCGCGACGAATATACAGCTCGATGGGTTGATTCGGACCACCAAGCTGACTCCAATTCTTGATCTTGCCTAGATATAGGTCCTGCAACTGTGAGAACGAGATTGAGTCAACAGGGTTCTTCGGGTGAACAATGACTACCAGCGCATCCCAGGCAACCGGCACCTGATAAGCAGTTCGCTCTTCTGCATGCCCTTCAATAATTGGTCGACAAGCACCGCCGATGTCGATACTACCTTTAGCTGCATTGCGAATACCTTTTGTTGCACCACCACCCTTGAGATTAACCTTGATGCCGGTCTTTTTCTCATAGGCCTTAGCAAGTTCAGCCATGAAGGCCTTTTTGGTGATACCACAACCAGCCCATAATATGCTGGCTTGCTGTTCAACAGCGCTTACATTACCTGCAAATAAAAACAGTGCGATAGGTAGAATAAGTAATTTAACAAAATGGGCCATGCATAACCTCCATGCCTTTAAAATCTGCCCTTCCCCTGCAGATCGTTGTAACGATAAGATATTAATATATCCTTATATTCCAATAGACTTGGTATGATTATAATTGGACCATCTGTGTCTTCGCTTCCGTACGAAGTTGTACAAATATTACACCATTTATTGCATTTGATCAGTCGCAAATGTAAGTAACTTGAAAGATGTCCTGAAACCGTGATCTGCGTCATATTTAGTAAGGTTATAATAACACCGAGCATCACTGCACATTGCTTAGAGTCTATTGGAAGTCTTTTAGCTGCACTAACTTGTCAGCAAATAACTCCTGCCATATCTGCGGATCATCGATATAGAAATCCGTAAGTGTAAATTCGTACACCATTTTATCTTGCATGAATACAAACCGATTTCCCACCGGCTCTCCACTATAGTTTATGAGAGCAAACCGAGATCGCTCACCCAAACTAAAAAATTCATTATCTTCGATGACTTCATAATTTGAATCATAAGCATTATATAGCGCGACATGTGTTGTCCAGGCGATGTAATAGGTAGAAAGCGTATCTGGCGCCTTTAGCGATTTTGTTATCACCACCGACATATAAGGTTGCGCATCGTCTTCATTATCATAATCCATCCGTAGCTCAATCTCACCATCGATATATTTCACTTTGCTATATTTAATATCAGCAGGTATCGCTTTGTAATCAGAGAAGTAGGTCTCTAGTTGGACAGGGTTGATGATCAGCTCGCGATCATGCGCACTAATCTCTTGTTCCTTAGCAGTATAAAGATACCCAAACCCAATTAGGCCAATCACCACAACGAGCCCAACAATGGAGAGAAGTATAATAAGAGGAATTTTTATATTATTTTTCATTTTTATTTTATTTTTCTAATAGCTAATATAAGTTAAGAATAAGCAGCTTTTCATAGCCAGAATAACCTGCTTGCCAAACTCAGCCGCTTCAAGGGCAGCGCTCGTTCTGCAGATTCCCCCACCTGCGACCAGGATGGTTTCATTTGTTACGACGATCTCCGCCATTGACTTTCTCCTAACACTTAAGATGCCGACTTATACATGTAGCTATGGTGAGCCCTATATATTAGTATAAATAATTTGGTTGTTTCTTAACCAGCCCAGATATTATTACTATTATCCTGGTCCCTCCCTTTTTCATTCTCTTTGGCGCGCGCTATTGAACACGCTAGTAAAAGAGCGGCGCCGCAGTGACCAATCTCACCACTAAAAACAAGTCAGAATTATCAAACAAGACATAAGCGAATTTTATTTTAAAAATAAGGCGTTAGCCCCATCTTTGCCTATAATTGTTGTTGAATATTTGACCGTCTCAATAGCTCACTTTCTCGGTTATGCTGTCAGATTGGATCATCAGAATAAGTGGGGGGGAGGATAAATCCCATAAATATATTACTTTATTAGTATTTTCTTATATTAATAACGTATTTATAGTCGTTCGCTTGGGTATTTTTACGGTTCAGTTTCTGCTCGGCGTGCCGATTAAATGCTACCGCAAGATAGAGCATCAACAAACTCTAAACCATACTAACCCATTGATTTTGTATTGATTATGAGGTTTCCATGACTGTAGTTCACGACCCGCTCCAGGCCCCTGAAGGCCGTATCGAAACCAAAAACACCACCTGCTACATGTGCGCCTGCCGCTGTGGTATCCGCGTTACGCTGCGCGATGGAGAGGTACGTTACATCCAGGGAAACCCCGATCATCCCCTAAACAAGGGCGTAATTTGTGCCAAGGGTGCCTCTGGCATCATGAAGCAGTATTCACCCGCACGCCTGACCAAGCCATTGCGCCGCAAGGAAGGTAGCGATCGAGGTGAGGCAGAATTTGAAGAGATTTCATGGGATGAGGCCTTCGGCATTATGGAAGAACGCCTCGCCCATATAAGAGCCACGGATCCAAAGAAATTTGCGCTGTTCACAGGTCGTGACCAGATGCAGGCGCTAACCGGTCTATTCGCCAAGCAATATGGCACACCCAACTACGCCGCGCATGGTGGTTTTTGTTCGGTAAACATGGCGGCGGGCATGATTTACACCATCGGTGGTTCCTTCTGGGAATTTGGTGGTCCGGACCTGGATCGCTCCAAGCTGTTCATTATGATTGGCACCGCAGAAGACCATCATTCCAATCCAATGAAAATGGCGCTGTCGAAGTTCAAACGAAATGGCGGCCGTTTTATCTCGGTCAATCCCGTGCGCACCGGCTACTCGGCGATTGCCGATGAGTGGGTGCCAATTAAACCCGGTACTGACGGCGCATTGATTCTGGCTATTATCCACGAGTTGATCCGCACCGGTCTTTACGATCGTGAATTCCTGGTGCAGTACACTAATTCCGCTGAACTGGTGAGCACCGATGAAGAAAGTGATGACTTTGGCCTGTTTGCCCGCACCGACATCCCGCAGGATCCGGATTGTTTTGACCCTCAAGACCGCGTCTGGTGGGATCGAAAAACAGACAAGGCCGTGCATGCAAGAACCGAAGAGGCTGATCCCTATTTATTAGGCGATTTCACCCTGGCCGATGGACGTGATGCAAAACCTGCGTTTCAGTTATTGAAAGAACGGGTTGAAGATTACACCCCGGAATGGGCCTCAGAAGTCACTGGCATCCCGGTTGAAACGATTAAACGTCTTGCTCACGAAATGGGGATCACGGCACGCGATGAAAAAATTGAGCTGCCAATAGCCTGGACCGATGTCTGGGGCAAAGACCATGACACCGTTACCGGCAACCCGGTCGCCTTCCATGCCATGCGTGGACTGGCTGCACACTCAAACGGTTTCCAGTCTATTCGCGCACTATCAATCTTAATGACCATCCTCGGTACGATTGATCGCCCGGGTGGTTTCCGTCACAAGGCACCGTTCCCGCGTCCGATTCCACCTTGTGCAAAAACACCCAAGTCGCCGGACGATGTACAACCCAACACGCCACTCAATGGCATGCCATTAGGTTGGCCAGCGGATCCTGACGATCTATTTGTCGATGAAAACAAAGAACCGGTGCGTATCGATAAGGCATTCTCCTGGGAATTCCCTCTGGCCGCACATGGTCTAATGCAAAATGCGATTACCAATGCCTGGCGTCAGGACCCGTATGCTATCGACACGCTATTAATCTTCATGTCGAACATGGCCTGGAACTCCACCATGAATACCACCAACGTGCGTGACATGTTGAATGACAAAGATGAAAACGGTGAATACAAAATTCCATACCTGATCGTCTGTGATGCCTTCCAGTCAGAGATGGTGGCATATGCTGATCTTGTTTTACCCGATACTACCTACCTCGAACGTCACGACGTCATGAGCATGCTGGATCGTCCCATTTCAGAATACGATGGCCCGGTTGATTCGGTACGTGTACCGGTTGTACCGCCGACTGGCGAATGCAAACCTTTCCAGGATGTACTGATTGAATTAGGCTCACGTCTAAATCTACCTGCGTTTACCAATAAAGATGGCACTCGCAAATTCCGTGACTACCCAGACTTCGTAATTAACTATGAAACTGATCCAGGTTCAGGCATTGGCTTCCTCGCCGGTTGGCGCGGCAAAGGCGGTGAGAAATTCATGAAGGGTGAGCCTAACCCCAACCAGTGGGAAATGTACGAAAAGAACAACTGTGTATTTCAATATGAAATGCCCAAATCTTTTCAATACATGCGCAACTGGAACCGCGGCTATCTAAACTGGGCACAGGAACATCGTCTCTTGCGTTATGCCGAACCAATCAACATTCATGTTTATTCTGAGATCCTGATGAAGTTCCGTCTTGCAGCACAGGGTAAAACCGATGGCAAACAACCGCCCGATCATTTGCGCAAACGCGTTGAGACTTATTTTGATCCCTTGCCATTTTATTTTGAGCCGTTGGAATCACACTTAACGGATAAGCACAAATATCCATTAAACGCCGTCACCCAGCGTCCCATGGCCATGTATCACTCATGGGATTCACAAAATGCCTGGTTACGCCAGATCCATACTTATAACTTTATGTATGTGCATCCTAAAACAGCACAGGCGCAAGGCATTAAAGATGGTGGCTGGATGTGGGCTGAATCCATGCACGGCAAAGTGCGCTGCATGTGTCGTTACAGTGAATCAGTAGAGCCTGGTACCGTCTGGACCTGGAATGCGATTGGTAAATCGAAGGGCGCATGGCGATTAGATAAAGACGCCAATGAATCAGAAAAAGGTTTCCTGCTTAATCATGTTATTAGTGAAGAATTACCACCACATGATGCCGGTGAACATATCTCTAACTCCGATCCAAATACAGGACAAGCCGGTTGGTACGATGTACGTGTGCGCATCTACCCTGCTGCTGATGATGAACCCAAAGAAACTTATCCGCAATTTGATGCCATGCCCGCACTACCTGGCACCGGTAAGACACCTAAACGGTTAGGATTCTTTGCCGGCTTATTTAAAAAGAAGGTGGGTTAGATGACACAGTTAGCGTTAATTATCGACTTAAATGTCTGCGTGGGTTGTCATGCCTGTGTCACCTCCTGTAAAGAATGGAACACCTCGGGATCCGCAGGTTTCATGACGGATGAAAACCCATACGGTAAAGATCCAACGGGCACTTTTTTCAATCGTGTACAAACCTACGAGATTGGAGAGTTCCCAACGACAGAGACACTTCACTTTCCTAAGAGTTGTTTACACTGTGAAGATCCTCCCTGCGTACCGGTCTGTCCAACCGGCGCCAGTTACAAGCGCAAGGAAGATGGTATTGTTTTAGTCGACTACGACAAATGTATCGGTTGCCGCTATTGTTCATGGGCTTGCCCATATGGTGCACGTGAAATTGATGAGACCCAGAAGGTCATGAAAAAATGTACCTTGTGTGTCGATCGTATTTACGATGAAACCTTGCCTGAATCAGAACGCAAACCAGCCTGTGTACTAGCATGTCCTACCAGTGCCCGTTTGTTTGGTGATGTTCATGACTCTGAGTCAGATGTCTCAGTGACAATCCGTGAAGAAGGTGGTTACCAGCTCATGCCTGAGTGGGGAACCAAATCCGCGAATCATTATTTACCGCGCCGTAAAACACGTATGAATATTCATGAAGATGAATTACAACGTGCAGATAATCCATTGAAGAAAGAAGAGCGTGGACCGAGTGCTCCGGTTGATGCACCAACATTGGATGATTCGACCTCGTGGTAGATATAAATCATCATCAATACACTATTTGTGTCATTCCCCTGGAGAGGGGAATCTAAAATAGATTTATATTTCTGGATTCCCGCCTACGCGGGAATAACGAAAAAAAATTCCCTTAAAGGGGAATGACGATACATTGAGGAATTTAGTATGCACCCCGCATTTAGCGTAATCTTTTTAACCACTTTAATCGGCGCCGGCCAGGGCCTGTTTCTGGCGTTAATCACCGGGCAAAGTTATGCCGCGGTCAAACTACTGCCGAGTCAGGACAGCACAGATTTTTATGGAAACGGTGCGATTATCGTTATGTTATTTTTAATCGGTGGTCTGATCGCATCATTCTTTCACCTGGGACGCCCCGAACGTGCCTGGCGCTCTGCAACACAGTGGCGCACATCATGGTTGTCACGCGAGGTGATTGTCTTGCCGATGTTAATGGGCCTGGTCTTTATCTATGGTCTGATGCACTACTTTGAGTGGGACACGGTATTATTTACTAGTAAGGAAGGGGCAAACCTGCAACTAACACTGTTTGTTGGCATCATCGGTGCGCTAACCACCTTCGCTCTTTTCCTCTGCACCGGCATGATCTACGCCTGTCTGAAATTTTTACAGGAATGGCATAACCCGTTGACCGTGATTAATTACACCTTATTGGGAACGGCATCCGGTTTTGTTTTAGCAACTGCATTTGCCAATCACAGTGCGCCAGAACTTATGCGCTTCTTTGGCATCTGGGCCACTATCATTACCCTTGCTGCCTTTATTACTCGCTCTGCCTCACTGATTCGGAACTCCAAAATAAAAGCCAAGTCGACCATGCAAACAGCACTGGGTGTACGTCATAACAAGATCCAGCAACAAGCAATGGGCTTTATGGGTGGCTCAGTGAATACCCGCGATTTCTTTCACCATGCCTCGGCCCTATTATTCAAGAGCATGAAGTGGATCTTTATTGTGCTGGTATTTATCGTCCCTATGATTGTCATCTGGTACGGCATCGCTGAAAAAAATACTGCCATCTTACTGACGGCCTTTATCATTCAATATATTGGTCTGTTAGCTGAGCGTTGGTTTTTCTTTGCCCAGGCTAACCATCCGCAGAATCTGTATTATCAGACTGTATGAGAGTGTTATGTATTCAACTAACATCTGACGTAAGGTATTTCGAGCAAAATGTTTGATCAGGCATCTCTTGGCTAATGTGCTCAACACAACCAGTAGTTGATTCGCCTCGATGTGAGTCCCTCCACATCGCACTATCCCGGAATTACCCCCGCAGGAATGCATATGTCTTAATATCACTTCCCCTACTCACATCGCATGCCTAATGACGATGATAATAGTAATAAAAACAGCGTGTTACCAATTACATGCAATACATAGTAAACAAGCATCCGCACCAAATAGCGATAGCCTTTAGGTCGTCATGTGCTATATTTTTAAGCTACCCCCAATAAATATGATACAAATCGCGAGTAACACAACATGGCCCATGTCATCATCATTGACGATCAAAGCACGACTTTGAAACTGCTTGCTCAATTGATTAAATCTATTGATTTAGCAAACCATCCAATCCAGGTAACAACATTTCTGGAATCAACAGAGGCGTTAAACTGGATAAAATATAACACCCCGGACATGGTGTTAATTGACTACAAAATGCCAAATCTAAACGGCATAGAATTTATTAAACTGTTTCGCCGTACAGAGCATTGTGAATCAGTCCCTGTAATTATGGTTACAGCTTATGATGAGCAAGAAATTCGCTATAAAGCACTCGATGCCGGCGCCAGTGATTTTTTATCTAAACCCATTGATCATCATGAATGCCGGGCACGCTGTACAAATCTGCTTAATTTGCGCCAGTCTCAATTAGAGCTCAAAAAGCGAAATTACGTCTTACAACATAAAGTTAACGATTCTATGAAGGCGATCATGGAACGTGAACGTGAGACGTTATTACGGCTTGCACGAGCGGGTGAATACAGAGATGAAGAAACCGGAAACCATATTCTTCGGATTGCGAAATATTCCCGTCTCATTGCAGAGCTGATTGGTCTTGATGACGATCAATGTGATCTCATCGAACAAGCTTCACCAATGCATGATGTCGGGAAAATTGGTGTTTCAGATTCGATCCTGTTAAAGCAAGGCAGGTTAACCAATGAAGAATTTGATATTATGAAAGCCCACACCCTTATGGGTTATGAAATTCTAAAAGACAGTCCGTCAATATATTTACAAACAGGCGCAAGCATCGCCCTCGGTCACCACGAGCATTACAATGGAAAGGGTTACCCATATGCCAAACGTGGTGAGGAAATACCCATTGAAGCACGCATCGTTGCTGTTGCAGATGTTTTTGATGCACTCACATCGGTCAGGCCATATAAAAATGCCTGGTCGATAGAAGAATCGATCACCTATATCCGAAACCAAAGAGGTACACAATTTGATCCGGTTTGTGTGGACGTTTTTATTGATCACTCCGATAAAATCATTCATATTCACAATGAATTCAAGGACGTATCAAAACAAAATGGAATAGGCAATTTGCAATTATGCACACAAAACGATCAATAGCACATTACCTGTTACCGCGTTCATTTATTGAGCGGGTAAGCAAAAGCCCCGGCCGCGAACATGAGCAGGCAATTATTCGGTTAATAATCGGACTGGCTGTTTTTGCCTATATTCTCATTTTAAATATTGATACCCCGCAGGTTCTTTTTAATATAAATATTGTAAGTTTCGTTTTTACGGGCTTTATTCTCGCCGGTATTGCTATGCTTGTTTGGATATATCTGCAACCAGGTAAACACCCGACACGATATGTAATCAGTAATATTCTGGATGTAATTGGCATATCGTATTCCATGTACCTTGGCAATGAGCTCGGCGCAGCCCTTTACCCCATATATCTATGGGTTACCTTTGGATACGGGTTCCGATTCGGCATAACATATCTAGCTATAAGCAGTGTCTTAAGCATTGTTGGTTTTATTGTTGTTTATCTAACGAGTACTTTCTGGAGCCAATACCCGTATCTCTATGTTGGCATGCTAGGAGGCCTTGTCCTGCTGCCGCTCTATGTCTCAACCTTATTACGCCGTTTAAAAACTGCCGTACAGACTGCCGAGGTGGCCAATAAAGCCAAGAGCCAATTTCTGGCTAATATGAGTCATGAGCTAAGGACACCATTAAGCGGCATTGCAGGATCAAGTGACCTGTTAAAAAACACAGTACTAACAACTGAACAAAAAGAATATGCAGACACCATTGATTACTCTATTAATACATTATTATCATTAATTGAGAACATACTGGATCTTTCAAAAATTGAAGAGGGGAAAATAACACTCAATAAAATCGAATTTGATCTACATCATCTCCTAAACGTAACCACACGGATGCTTTCACACCATGCAAGACAAAAAGGTCTTGCACTTAATTTACAGATTGAATCGAATGTCCCTTATTTATTGTTTGGTGATGCAGAACATGTCAGACAGATATTGATAAATCTGATTGGTAATGCAATTAAATACACAGATATAGGTGGCGTCCATATTCGTGTTTCTTTGAACGAACAGGAAGAAGATGATTGCTCTATTCTTTTCGAAGTCATTGATACAGGCTGCGGCATATCGCTCAGCGACCAGTCAACAATATTCAATCGATTTACACAAGCCGATGATTCTGATACACGCCGCCATGGCGGAACCGGCCTTGGTACAGCTATCGCAAAGGAAATGGTTGAGTTACTGGACGGGTCGATTGGCGTAACTAGTGAACTTGAAACAGGCTCTACTTTCTGGTTTGAAGTGCCATTCAAATTACAGATAGTTGACAGGAGTACCAGTACCGATCTGTCAAAGGCCCAAATACTTACCATAGCAAATAAAGATAATAGCCTGCTTGAGTTAATTGAAACATTAGAGGGTTGGGGTACAACGCTTACTGATGTGGATTCAGCAAGCGATGCCTTTAAACTGCTCAATCGCGCCACTATTGAACAGAATCCAATTCATGCAATTATTATCACTAAACCATTAATTGATATTGATGCTTTGCAGTTCGTTCAGGCCTTACGCACGAAACATGCGTTAGATAATATTATATTAATACTCATGACTGATGAACTTGATAAAGCAGCACAGGATAAACTGCTGAATGCCGGTTTCAATTATATATTCAAGCGCAGCGTCAACAAGCCATTACTATTTAATGCGATTCATACTGCGCCATTGCTTGATACCCATGCAGAAAACATAGAGGACTTTGGTGCTTATTTCATGCATAACAAGATGGTAAAGCAATACCACATCCTGTTTGCTGAAGATAACGAGACCAACCAAAGAGTCGTTCGCCGTATTCTGGAGCATGGCGGGCACACTGTTACCGTAGTTGAGAATGGCGAAGAAGCTCTCGACTCCCTTGAAAATGAAACATTTGATATATGCATTGTCGATATGCACATGCCGATTATGGGGGGGCTTCAGGCTGTCAAGTTATTCCGTTTCATGTACCCGGATAACAATATGCCTTTTGTAATGCTCACTGCTAATGCGACCACTGAAGCAATACAACAATGTAAAGAGGTCGGTGTTGATGTTTATCTTACTAAACCAATACGTTCCCACACTTTGCTCAATACCATCGCTTCAATAAAACCAAAACAGCTTGAAGAAAAAGTAAACTTAGATAGACATGCCAATCAGCAACGTATTACTCAGCCCACTTCTGAAGGCGATAATTTAACTGATGTTCTCAATCTTGACGTCGTGCGCGATCTGAAAATGCTGGATAAGAATAACTCCTTCCTTGTCGACCTCATTCAGGGTTTTATAAAGGACGGCAATGCATTACTGTCACGGCTTGATAACAGTACACACGATAATTATCATGAATTTACAGAAGCTGCCCACGCATTCAAAGGTAACGCAGGATCCGTAGGCGCTGTCAAGTTATACAAGGTCTGCATGCAAGCACAAAAGCTTACCGAATCAGAATATCGTCAAAATGCGACTCAGCACTTGAATCTCATTCGCAAGGATTTCTTACGCAGCCAGTATGCATTATGGCATCAGGCACACCATGTAAAAACAAAACAATAGGCAGATTAAGCTACCATAGTCTGCTCTACCTGTTTACTCATCTTCTTGGTTTGTGCCCGTGTTAAACGCTTCATAATCTGTAATGACCGCTCATCCAGCTGCATTGCGGTTTCTACCCAGATATCTGTGATTGCCCGCAGCTCCTCTAATGAAACAGGGTTTACGTGTAGATAAGCTTGCTGCATGGCACGCCTGCCTATCCGCTGTTTACCATTTTGTTTAATGTAGTTCTCCACTGCGGCAACACCCTCACCATCAGGCGCCAGCACATCAACAATGCCCATGGCATGTAATTCAACCGCTGAATAGGTGCGACCAGAACTGATTAATTTTTCTGCCACATGGGGGTGAACACGCCGACTCAGGTATGTATAAGCACCCATACCAGGAAACAGATTGAACAGAATTTCAGGGAACCCAAATTGAGCGCTCTCTTCCGCTACAACAACATTACACGACAGGGCCGCTTCAAACCCCCCACCCAAGGCACTACCCTGGACTAAAGATATTGTAGTAATCCCTCGATCGAAATGTCGTGCACACTCAAAACCAATATTTAAACATGCATAAGCATATCGACGTAAACCTTCCTCATCTCCACGAGTGATACAGTCACGAAACTTGTCTAAATCACCCCCGAGGTTAAATACACCAGGGATGGCTGAGGCTACAATCAAAAATTGTACAGGAAGCGGAGCAATCGGAAAATCAGCAATCTGTTTTGTAAGACGATTTGATTCTTCAAGCAATGAAGTGGTGAAACAAGGCCGTGGGCTACTTTTCATGAAGTACCACAATGCTTGTGAATCGGTATTGTAGTTAAGCTCTAAATGCTCATAGTCTGCGCTTATGTAATCGTTAAAATCTATATCTGTTTGCTTCGTTACAGTTTTCATGATGGGCTCCATTATCTCTAGCATTAATTAAATCGATACTTGTTAATCTTCACCGTATTAATTGTAGTGCAAACAAATTAATGTTTTATTGATTGCACATAATTAGAACAGCTATAGCAATTTTTTTACCTGAATACCACTACTGAAATCACAGATACAGGCAGTGCAAGTTTAATTATTAACGCACAATTAATAATGATAAGTAGCCTCGAAATTGGCTGCTGATATACTCGCCAATAAATTTCAAACATTGGCCAAGGTCGAAATAGCTTGAGCGGACACACAGCAACATTCACTAACCTATAACTAGTTAGTTCTTTTTGCGTAATGTTTGGTGCAAAATGATATATATGGAAAGGGGATTACTAACTGCGAATTTTGATCTTCGTTCATTACAATGAAGCAATATCAATGGCCTTTTCATCCAGGTAACATGCCTGCCGACAAAGTCCGCAACCTGCGCATAAATCAGGAACAATATAGGGCTTCTCCTGATTTAAAATAAGTGCACCCGGCACAGGACAATCAGGCACACAGGCGCCGCACTCCGGTCCGGAAAAAGGTAAACAGGTTTGTTCATTGATTGTTACCTTCGCTAGCCTTGGTAATGGAATCGGTTTTTTATTTTCTTCTTCCTGCTCTTCGTCAACAGCGGGTAACGATAATGCACCGGTTGTACACGCGCTTACACAGGGCCAGTCTTCACATAAATGACATCCTTTTTTAAAAAGGGCGAGCGCAGGTGTGCCTACTACGTCTGCACCTAATTTAGCTGAAAGCTTAAACACAACATCATGAGGGCAGGCTTCGACACAATCATCACAACGTGTACAGGCTAATATAAACTCAACCTCGCTTAAGGCGTAGGGAGGACGAATATAACGTTTCGCTTTCTTTTCGACACGCGCATCAATTTCATGCACCACGGTTTTGGTGACTTTCTTAAGCCCTGCTCTGAAAAAATCTCTACGGTCCACTAGCTACCATTCTCCCTGTTGCATATCTTTGTGACAGTCTGCACAAGGACGTTTATCACGTTTAAAGCCATCATGGAGTTTTAAATCCTTATCGAAATCTTTTGCTATCTTGTGCGCAATCCCCATATGGCAATCGATGCAGGTGCGTTTTTCCTCAACTGCACGTTTGTGCGCTTGCTGTGAGGTTCTTTTTTGTTTTCCGAATTGCATAGAGTTGAATGCGTGACAGTTGCGGCATTCATGAGAATCATTTTCTTTCATCGTTTCCCATACATATTCAGCCAGTTTCAGGCGTTTGGCCTCGAATTTTTCGGGTGTGTCCACCGTACCAATGATTTTATGAAATAATTCATTCGTCGCACCTATCTTGCGTTTTACCATATGGCCCCATTCTTTTGGAACATGACAATCTGGGCAAGTCGCACGCACACCCGTCCGGTTAGAATAATGAATCGTTTTTTTATATTCCTGATAGACATTTTGTTCCATCTCGTGACAGGAAATACAAAAACTTTCCGAGTTGGTCATATCCATACCCCAGTTGACACTTCCCCAGAATACGAGCCCCGTCATTAAAAACATTGATATTGTAAAGCCAGGATGCGTAACGCTATAACGAAACAGTTTGCCCCATTGTTTCCTGCCGCGTCGTTCATCTGCTTTGTATTCCATTACAGCTCCTGACTTCAGTAAGACAAAATAAACTATCCTGCGCTAACTACCAACCTTCACCCTGCTGCATATCCTTATGACAATCCGCACATGGTCGTTTGTCGCGCTTAAAGCCATCGTGAAGCTTTAAATCCTTATCAAAATCTTTTGCTATCTTGTGCGCGACCCCCATATGACAATCAATACAGGTACGGTTTGCCTCGACCGCCCGCTTATGCGCACGCTGGGATGTTTTCTTTTGGGTGGCTAGTGACATCGAATTAAACCCGTGACAGTTTCGACACTCACGCGAGTCCGTCTCTTTCATTGTTTCCCAGACATGCCCGGCTAATTCTAAACGTTTGGCCTCAAATTTCTCTGGCGTATTCACGCTGCCAATTATCTTATGAAATAACTCATTAGTCGCCGCTATCTTTCGCATCACCTTATGACCCCATTCTTTTGGTACATGGCAGTCCGGACAGGTGGCACGCACACCCGTGCGGTTGGAATAATGAACGGTCTCTTTATATTCCTTATACACATTAACTTCCATTTCATGACAGGAAATGCAGAATGTCTCCGTATTAGTTACTTCCATGGCGGTATTGAAACCACCCCAGAATAAAATTCCCAGAGTGAATACGCTAAAGAATACGCCAATAGGACAGCGTGCACTCAAACTACAATAGGATTGGAGGTAATTTTTAAATCTTTTAATCATAACTACTATTACATCCGCATGATCATTGGCTGCATTAACAACCACAGATTTGTCAGGCTAATGCCTGTTATTAACAGCAGTATCGGAACATAAGCAATAAAAGATCCTGTACTAGCTTCATTCGAGTTCATTACGCTAAACAGTCTTTGTCGTGCAATTCGTAACGACAACCAAAACCCAAACAACACCAGGGTCGCTTGCAATGCAAAAATAATGTCGTTACCTAATAATGGATTCATGTGGCGCATATGTATTTCATGCATACTCAGTGGTGCAGTATTACTACCCAATGGATTAAACAATACACTCCAGAAACCATGACTCTCGCGAACCAGGTGACTTAAGTTGTGTGCAATATGATAGGTAAACGCAATGGGTAACAGACTAAATGCCAGCGCATTAAAGACGCGACCTACCTCCATTTGAATCTTACCAATAACCCGGGTTACATAGATCACAAGTAAATATAAAATAACCGGAATCAACATGCTGACAAACATGCCAATACTAAAACTCATCAGGATTTGGCCTGAATCACCTATTACATAGGCAAGCTGCCGCATCCAGTCTTCCCAATAGGGCATCATAGTAAAACCATGAAAAAGCGTAAGCGCCATCAGACCAAGAATAAACCAGGCTTCATCAGTATGTGGACGCGAGGCATGGATGATCTCATCGCCGACCTTGCGTAAACGCCAACTTACGTTTTCATGTGGACAACTCTGCGTACAGGCACCACAGGAAGTGCAATAAGTATTTTGTGTCATACTCCCCATTACTAGATGGGTAGGACAAGGTTCAATATCATTCGTGCCGTGATAACATTCCAGGGTTTTACAATCGGCACAGGTTTGATTATCAATCGGACGTAGCGCAACCGGAGCCATACCACCATAGGCACCAAGGGTACGACCCACTGCGCAAAAGTACCTACAAAATGCCTTGCGCTCGTAGACCGCTAACGAAATGGTTGCAAGCACGACCATGAATAACGCCATCAATGCTGTTGCATAGGGACTGGTCGTCACACCTGCACCCAACTCCAACCAGGTCAGGCCAATAAACATGAATAATGCGGGCCAGATAGAACGAAAAATTTTAGGTACGGTTATATTAAGACTGGCTGATTGCGAACCACGCCGCCACAATCGACGGCGTACCAACCAGGTTGCAATCGCATCCCAGGGACAAACGGCGCACCATGCGGAACCTACAAAGAAAACACTGATCACTACCGCCGACCACCACACCGTCCAGGTTAGTACCGTGGCAATGTTTCGTTCAGGGACAGGCGTACCAAACAGACCGGCATAAATAACCAGAAGAAACAGGCTCGCGGCAATCAATTTAAAAACAGTGATAACGCCGGGACGAGTAACCAGTCGGGCAAACAAGCCACCGAGTATCGGTAAGTGATTAAAACTAAAACCAGGGTTATGCTGCTTTGACAGTGTATCTGAAGAGGTCTGCCAGACTGTCTTGACGCCAATGAACAGCATGACGGTGATAATACCCGCCACCCATTGTGCAGACAGGCCAGGGTGCACCATGCCCGCATCAGGAACATAGATTAGACTGTTTATAAAATTTATAACTGATTCATACATAGTGATTCAGTTTATGTCTTTACTTTATCCGCATGATGCTGACTCGCCTTAAGGCGTTGCATCCGTTTTCGCTGGGTCAGGTTAACACCCAACAAGACGATCACAATAATAAATACAGCAATACCGATGGGCCCTACGGGGACTGGCTCACCAATGCGTAGAGGAAAGTCGATCACATAAGGTTCACCGCCAGACTCAAATTCGGCAATAACAATATAATCGCCCGCTTCCTTGAAGACAAAGCCCTGACGATAAACACCATCATCGATCAGTTGTTCTCCAAGTACTTCTTCTTTGTCGCTAAACCAACTGTCATCGCGAACTTTAAATGTCACCTTGTCATTAAAGGTGCTGCCGTTATCGATGCGTGAGGCATAAAGATTAACCCGACCCTGTTCATTGGGTTTCGGAAAAGCAGGAAAAGCCATAAAGGTTACATAAAATTCGCCTATCTGTGTTTCGACCTGCATGCTCGGTGGTGTATTGGAGTCTGAACTTAAACTATACGAAGGTCGTCCAAGGACATGATGAGCCTCTGCAATATTCGATAGAATTAAAACACTAAGCAGCAAAACAGCATTAATTACTTTCATTTTATTAAAACTTCAACATCTCTGGTTTTTTACGAATAGCCACACCATGTCGAGCGACGGTACCCTGTGAGCGATCTACGATACGGATTGGCAAACTAGGCTCTGGACAGACCTCAACACACTGACCGCAACCCACACAACCCTCTTGTATCACCGGCACTGCACTGCGATTGGATTTACGAAATTCTAATTTAATCGCCTCGTCACCCAAAGGACAAATGGCAAAACAGGCACCGCATACCCCCTTATCCACCCAGGGATAACAAGCGACCTGATCAATCTGGGCGGTGCCCATATCCACTTCACGAATATCGGTTACGGTTAATGCCTCGGTTGGACAGATCTCCATGCAGTATCCGCATAAGATGCACGCTTTTCGTGAAGGATCAATATAAGGTGTATTCGAGGCAAAACCACCATCCACACTATGAAACTTGATACAGTCCGGTGGACAGACTTCACCACACAAACCACAGCCGATACATGCCTCAAGAAAGGCATCTTGACCGGCTAGTGCACCGGGCAATGGAATACGGGTATGGGCATCCACCAATACTTTCGGGAATAAGAATTTGCTCAACACAAATGGCAGGGAGCTGAAGCCAATCAGACCCAGCCCTACTGTCACCTTTTGCATAAAGGTCCGCCTTTTCATGCCTCGTCCCGTTTGTGTTTATGACCCAGGTGTCCCGGCCCCTGAAATGGCACATCTTTGATATTCAGCGTGAATGACAATGCATCCGTGGGGCACACCGCGATGCAGGCGGTACAGTTGTTACATTCCTGACTGAAGTCATCGCGTAAGGGATCCAGACCAAACTGACACACCACATTACACTTGGCGCAATCATTACACTGAGTCACGTCCCGTTTAATCCGAACCAGCCGGAACCAGCCAAGTAAAGAATATAAAGCACCGCCAGGACAAACGTAGCGACAAAAACCACGGCGTGTGACCATCAAATCAAAGAATAAGGTCAACAGGAAAAAGACCATGCCCGTGCCAAAACCTGTTAGCGCGATACTGTAATAGATCTCACGCCCAATAATCGCAGGAGGATACATTGTCGCAAAGGCGATCATGCCAGTAGCGGCAGAAATAATAATCCCGGCAGCCAGTACGAAATATTTTAAGCGTTTATCAAGCTTGTGCTTACTGACAGGCAAACCGGCCTTTCGCATCCAGGCTGCCAGATTATCGTTTAGCTCATATATAAAGGTTGCTGGACAGATCCAGCCACAAAAGAATCGACCAAATACGACCGTTAATAAGATCGGAATCAGTGCGGTCAATAGAAAAGGCCAGTAAATATTTTTACCCGCAGCTATTTGTCCAACAACGGCAAGCGGATCACTCATTTTCAAACCAAACAAGGTGCCTGACCAGGTTGTACCTTTTAGTTCATTGAGCTCAACTTCAGGATCTTTAACAAATGGTTTGGTCAACCACTCCATGCTGTCATATATTGATTTTTCGCTCGGTGCCAGTAAATCGTAGGCATGTGCCGCTTCATAGGACTGATATAGATGTAAAAATGGCAACAGGATCAGCATGGCAAAGATTATGGTTAGCACTCCCCAGCGAACTTTATTTAGATGTCTAACAATATCTTTCATCGGCTATTTTATGTCCTTAATTGTTGCCGCGTATGATCAGGGATGATCTTGATCGCCTGTGGAATTTGAATACAAGAGCGTTCACACAAACCACAGCCGACACAACCTTCCAGTACATGCGGCTGTTCCAACATGCCCGTTCTGATTGCTACGTCCTGTAATGGACAAGCGCGATAACAGACACCGCAGGTTTTTCCCTGAAATGACAAACACAGATTCACATCCACCCGCGCCTTACCCATTTGCACGTTGTCGAGAATAGGCTGCATTTCCCGCTCAACCGGTTTAATCGCACCTGTCGGACAGGCATCACCACATTTCATACAAAGAATACAGGCCTGTTCACGCGGAGTGATATAGGGCGTATCTAATGAACTAGTTCCATTCTCAAAACCAAAATACTTAATACAACGATTTGGACAAACCTCTCCGCACTTACCACAACGAATACAGCGGGAAATAAAATCATCTTCTGTTAATGAACCGGGCGGGCGAAGGAAACGTAATGAAGGATTGTTTTTTGCCGCAAGCACATTGTCTGCCAACAAGGCAGATACGCCCGTTGCCGCCAGGGCCTTTACAAAGGTGCGTCGCTTCATGAATTAACCGTATATTGAACTCAACGTTTTAAACTAAAAAGGGTGGGCCCTGTTGTTTAGGGACCCACCCTTTCCCTCTCGGTTGGTGTTGCTAGACTTTCTCGATACGGCAAGCCAGTTTTTTGAAATCAACCTGACCTGATACCGGATCAAATGCACGACTTGATGTGCTATTTACCAGCCATTTGTTTTTCTTAGGATCAGCACTATCTGCAACAGATAGATTCCAGGGACTAAACACATAACCACGTGGCACACTATTACGTGCAGGTTTCACTAAGCTATTTGTGCCTACTTGAGCTTTGGCCTGGAACTTACCACGTCGCGTAACCAGGTTAACTTTATCACCGTCTTTAACTCCCAAGTCTTTAGCATCGTCGGGATGCATTTCAACATACATCTCAGGTACCAGACGACGAGTGGTAGGACTGCGATTCGATTTAGCAGTATGGAAATGCTCATACACCACACCTAAACCTAACCAGTAAGGATATTTATCTTTTGCAACTTTATCCCAGGCTTTGCCGCGTTCACTTTCATCTGGCATGTCAGGAGTTAACCCCATGTCGCGTGCTTTTTTGAGCAAAGGAAGATTATCAATACAATAAACATCTTTCTTATGACCAAACTCCATCAACTTTTTAGTGATTTCTTCGCGCTGGCTATAGTCCTGCTTACAGAACTTCATATGTACCTTGCCATCTTTGGTACGGAAGTAACCATAAGGTTTATTTTTCCAAACACCTTCCTGTGCCATATAACGACGTTTACTTCCGCCATTCTTTGCACTTTCATAATTTGGCGCAGGCCATTGAATACCACGTAAATCATACAGTTGCTGATACAAACCTTTTTTGTCTAGTTTTTCAACTTCTAACATACCGGTTAAATCTGCATCAGTACCTTCTGAGGCTTTTACAACATCACGGAAAATCTCTTCGGCGTCATAAAACCCATCTTTTTGTTTTTTCCAGGGGAAGATCTTATCGCCATCCATTCCTAACAGATCTGCTATCATGCGGCCTTTATCAATAACCATATCCATATCAGGTAGACAACCAGGAGGTGGCTCAGCCGCTTTTTCAACCCGATTTATACGGCGCTCTGAACTGATATAAACACCATCTACTTCACCCCAGGTCGCGGCTGGGAAAATAACATCCGCAAACAGGTTATTCGGTGCATGGCGGTAAATTTCCTGAACCACATTGAAGGTTTTCATTAAAGCTGGTCGCACCAAGTTATCTAGATCAGGTAAATCAATATGCGTGGCATAAACAAGGAACATGGCTTTTAGATCGCCCTTTAACGCGCGCTCCATCATGCCAATAGCCATACCCGAATTATTACCCTTCATTGCGGTAACTAAATTCTGCTCAGGCACCCGCCAATGTTTTGCCATATGCTTACGGTGCGAAGCATTTTTCAACGGCTGGTTGAAAGGCAGACGCCCGGTCAAACCTCCAGTGAAGCGTTCACCCATCGCATTAGGCTGACCGGTCATAGAGAAGGGTCCACAACCCGGTTTTGCTAAATTACCTGTCATGGTTAATAAGTTAATAATAGAGATGACGTTATGCTGGCCATGGATATGTTGGTTATAACCAATACCCCACATTATGATCACACCACCATAACCTTTACCTTCCTGCTTGCCTTTACTGCGCGCCAGACGTTTGCGCGTCGCATCAGCAAACATGCCGGCAACCTCACGAATAAGCGCAGGAGAGACATCATGGTTAGGACCACCCATACGATCCTGAACCTGTTCTGGGCTGTAATCTTTCAATACACCTTCGGTGTATTCCTTCCAGCCAGTGGTATGCGCCTTCAGAAATTTCCAATCAATTACATCTTTATGATCTTTTAATAACACATGTGCAATTGAGTTAAGGAAACTGATATCACCATTCAAGATGGGTACATGCTTGGAATTTTTTGCATTAATATCCTGGTAACCTTTAGAAGTACCGGTATAACGTGGATCTACAACGACTGTCGGGATATCTTTTTTGCGTTTATGATCGGCAATACGCCAGAAGATAATTGGATGCGATTCACGTGCATTATGACCAAAGTGCATGATCATGTCCGCAAGCTCAATATCATCATAGGCAAGTGGAGGTGTATCTGAACCTAAAGTTGCAAAGTAGCCTGTTACCGCAGACGTCATACACATACGTGCATTGGCTTCAATCGTATTGGAACCCAGCACACCTTTCATAAACAGGTTTTCAAGATACTGACCTTCCATCGTGAGCTGACCTGAACCATACAAACTAATCGAGTTACCACTATATTTTTTAGCAAAGTGTGCAACTTTCTTTGCGGTCATTTCTTCCGCTTCATGATAAGGAACCCGAACAAAGAGATCTTCATCAAATGCATTTTTTGTTTTACTGATAAACTCAATGTCACCATGCCCTGGCTTTTGCCACTCTTCCCATACATCTTTACGAACATACGGTTCACCTTCCATACGATCGACATAAATGGGTTCAGCTGCCGTTAAACCTTTAATACATTGCAAACCATAGTTAGTAGGATGGTCCTTATCAGGACGCATCGAAACGATCTTGCCATTCTCTGTTTGAATAACTGTTCCACAACCCACACCACAATATGGGCACTGGGCAATGGCTGTTTTGCGATCTACCTTGGCAGCAGCCTCTGCAGGTGCTGCTTCGAGTTCCGGATTATTACCCACCATTAAACTCGCACCCGTGGCAGCGCCTGTTATAAAGCTACTGCTCTTTAAGAAATCCCGTCGGGACATTTTAAAACGTTTCATAATGATTCCTTTTTTTAATTCTTGCTGGGTACTGTGCGTAAGTACGCAATAATATCGTCAACATCGCTGTCGGATAATGCCGCCATCGCTTCAGGGCCGCTATAACCGATCATGCGAGTATTCGTACGGCCATCTTTGATCGTGGTTCGAATGAAACCATCCGTCGCTTTATCTAAAAAAGATGCCTTACCAATCGCGGTTCCAGTGCCACCTGCAACATATCCATCACCATTCGGTCCATGGCATGTTGCGCAAATGGAATCAAACCAGAATCGCCCCAGGCGTTCATCACCCTGACTGCGCGGCTGTGCATCAACCTGTGCTGAGATATTACCGCGCGTGGCATGTGCTCTCAGAAATGCGACGATGGCCTCAACCTGTTTGCGTCCCAGATGTGAAAATGGCGGCATTCCTGTGCCCGCACGACCATCACGAATCGTGCCCATCAAAAACTTGTCTGATACGACGCTAAGAAATTCCTGATTGGTAAGCGATGGAGCGAAGCCGGGCTTGCCGATGGCATCGGGCTGGTGACAAAACACACAGTTCTGCTGGTAAAGATCCTTCCCCTGTGACGCTAATGCCGGGTCTATTTTAATCGGCGCGGTTGCCGCCACAGGCTGGCTATCACCGGTTGTTGCTGTTGATTGCGAATCATCCTCTTTGGAGCATGCTGAAAACAACACCCCCATAACGACTGATATCGCGACGATATATTTTCTATCCACGTGGCCGCCTCCTGGTTTCTTTATTTCTATTGTTAATATTGTGACTTAATTAAATTATTATCATTCCTACCCTAACTGCCGGTTGACACTATCAATCAGTACATCCGGTAACATTGACCTATATCAAGTTAATGAAGGGTCATTAGTAAATAATAAAATACGAATCGATGGGTCATTATTACTATTTTTTTATTGCGCGAACCCTATTAAATTAGCAGAGTATTCCTAGAAATAAACATCTTCAGAAATAAACATTAGCGATGTAACTTGCTGTATATAAAGAGGTTAAAAATAGTGCACATCATACCAATTCCAGATAATACCTGATATAATCAGTCAAGTTTTTAACCGATAATATCTGAGGTCAATACCAATGGAAGCAGTTGTAAACGGCCAGACCATCAAGTTGAGCGAAGCAGGCTGGCTGGAAAATCTTGACGAATGGAGCGAAGAGCTCGCCGTCGAAATCGCAAAGAATGAAAATATTCCTGAGCTTACTGAAGAGCATTGGGACATCATCAATGCAGCACGAGAATACTTCATCGATAATGGCGCCGTTATTGAGCCCCGCAAGTTCTCAAAGCTCATGAAAGAAAAGTTTGGTGCCGATCGTTCAAGCCAGCAGTATATTTATTCACTTTTCCCTACGGGTCTGATCAAGTGCGCCAACAAGGTTGCTGGTCTGCCACGTCCTAAAGGTTGTAGTTAATAAAATAAACCACATACAAAAAGCCGGGCCTATCTCACGATGGCCCGGCTTTTTTTGTTCAAATCTTACGATGACGAATTTGGTAAACAAAAATAAATTACCAGGCCGCTGGAAGCTTCTCGTTAATGGTAATGCACTTTTTGTCGGTCGTAATGTAACCGCCACGACTGAGATCTTTTAAAATACGGCTAACCATTTCACGCGAGGCGCCAACCATGTTGGCAATATCCTGGTGTGTGAGTTTTTGTTCAATAATCTGTTTGCCATCAACATCATGCGCCATATCGAGAAGTGTACGCGCAACGCGACCATAGACATCCATTAACGCCAGGTTCTTAACACTATCGGTTAATCCGCGTACTTGTCTGGTTAAATTGCGGATCAGATTAAAGGCTAGTTCAGAATTATCAGCCAGGCACTGCTTGAAATTCTGTTTGGAAATAATCATGGCCTTGGTAGGTTTCAGCGTCATCACCGATGCCGAACGGGGTTCATCATCCACTAGTGATAATTCACCAAAGTATTCACCCGGTCCAAGAATATTCAAAATCACTTCCTTGCCATTTTCATCGCTACAATAGCACTTAACTTCGCCTTCGAGGATAACGTACAGGGAATCGGTCTGATCACCTTCATTTATGAGAATGGAATTTGCTGGATAGTTACGGGTATTAGTATGCCGTGTTAACAAACAAGCATCACTCGGTTCCAGTTCCGAGAACATATAAACATGATTAAGCATGTCCAACCTCGACTAATCGTTTGCGAGTGAACGCAAGCCAAAACCGGCTAACCTCACTGTCTAAATTACAAACATCGCCATGCAATCTTCGAAGCATACAGATACGATAATTAAGGACTGACGGTGTCCTGTCTACCCGCCTCGTCGTACCCCACAATTGATTAATCATAGAGGTATCTCCACCGAAAGGGATTTCGATATTCGTCACTAAAATCCCGGATATAACTATTTATTATGTAACCAAGCATATATGATTTGATCGTCGAAGTCATGAAACCGACTGGTCAATACAGACAAAGGCCATCAACGGCACACCCCAATAACATGCAAAAACAAGACTCTAAATTCTCGTATAGTTCGCCCCGCTTCAACAGCTTATTAGTCGCACTTTTGGTAATGGTAGTCGGTATTGTCAGTGCCATCAGTCCCTTTGGCCATTGGCTTGAAGAAGACATAGGGCTTCCGTGGTTGTTCAAACTTCGGGGCGAAATAGCGGCACCGGCCGATGTTGCAGTGATCAGCATTGACCAAAATTCCGCCAGTGAACTCGGGCTACCTGCCAAACCCCGTAAATGGCCCCGCCACTACCACGGCAAACTGGTTGAGCAACTCGCCGCACATGGGGCGACGGCCATTGGTTTCGATATCATCTTCGATGAGCAACGCCAGCAAGAACATAACCAACGCTTTGCGGAGGGCATGCGCAAGGCAAATAATGTTGTACTGTTTCAATATATTCGCCAGCAAGATGCCAAAGACAAAGTAAATGGCATCACGCAGGGCCGCATAGAAAAGCTAATCTCACCCATTCCCATCCTGGCAGAGAGTGCTCAAGGTTTATCACCCTTTCCCTTGCCCAAGGTCCCAGCAAAGGTTAATCACTTTGTCTTATATAAAGACGGTCTGGGCAACATACCAACTTTGCCGGTGACCATGTTGCAACTCCACGCTCGTTCGGTTCACTCAGAATTAATCGAGCTTATTAATGCATTCGACCAAACTCTGGGTAAAAATATCTCTGCTAGCAAACAGCATCAAGCTATCCAGGATCTAGCAAGTCAGTTTCGACAGGTGTTTACTGAACGCCCCGAACTCGCGGAAAAGATTAAAAACAAACTTGCGCAACCAGACAGTCCCTTTGTTGATAAACAAAAAAATTTACTCAGTGCGCTGCTCAACATATACACTACACCAGAAAGTTTATATCTGAATTTTTATGGCGGCTTTGGCACCATCAGCACCATTCCTTACCACAAAGTCTTATCTTCAGACCCCGCTAATCCCTCCATCAACGTAAAAGGCAAAGCCGTGTTCGTTGGCTTTTCAGAGCAATTCCAGCCCGAACAAAAAGATGGCTTTTATACTGTGTTTACCGAAGAAAGCAGCGGCTCTGACATTAGTGGCGTTGAGATCATCGCCACAGCCTTTGCTAACCTGTTAGAACAAAATGCGATAATGGTTCCAAACGGACTTAGCGAGATCGCTATTCTACTCGGCTGGGGATTATTCATTAGTCTAATACTGCGCTTTGGTTCAGCGATGTTACAGATCCCCATCACCCTTCTGCTGGCCATGGCCTATAGTGGCATCGTCTACACCAGCTTTGTTGAATACCACTTCTGGTTACCGTTTCTGACGCCCGTCCTGATCCAGTTACTGCTTGCCAGCCTGCTAACCTTTTTATGGAAGTATCGTCAGGTTCAGCTGGAACGCCAGCACATTCGCGAGGCCTTTGGTTATCATTTACCGGTTGAGGTAGTCGATCAAATAGCGAAGGGAGTTGATCATGTCACCGGTCCTGGCGAAAAAGTACATGGCATTGTCATGGCCACTGATGCAGCACAATACACTTCACTTTCTGAGAAGCTGGCACCGAACGAATTACATGACTTAATGCACGCGTATTACGAAACCCTGTTCACACCGATCCGGGATAACAATGGTATCGTCTCGGATGTCGTCGGTGATGCCGCGATGGCGATCTGGGCTTCAAACAGTAAATCGCTTAAAAATGATCGACAGCAACAACATCAGCATGCCTGTCTTGCCGCATTAGCTGCACAGCACGCCATAAATAAATTTAATCAAACAAAACCTGAACAAGCGTTGCCAACAAGATTCGGACTCGATAGTGGTGAGATCGTCATGGGCCATATTGGTGCATTAGACCACTATGAATACCGGGCTATTGGCGACATCGTAAATACCGCCTCACGTATTGAGGGTGTGAATAAAATTCTAGGCACGCGCATCATCATCTCCGAAGCAGTATTAAAAGGGACAACGGGTTTAGTCACACGCGAGTTGGGCTGCTTCAAACTCGTTGGTAGACAAAACCCAACGACACTTTATGAGTTACTGGGCCATAAATCAGATAACCAGGAACAAGATCGACCAAACTTTGACCATTCTATTTTTGATCGCTTTGCTCAGGGATTAATGCTCTTTCAAGCACAAGACTGGCAAGCGGCTTATGAATGTTTTGCTGCTAATCAGAATGATGGTCCCAGCAAATATTATGCTGATCTCTGTAAGCAGTATGTAAATTCTGCCCCAGAAAACATTACTGACTATGTAGTACTAACAAAGAAATAAGGTGCACCAAAGTTGATCACATTACATATCAGAAACTACTGAAAAATATCTTTCATATAAACACTACCGCCGCATCGTTAACCCTATTTGTGTCTTAATTGTTAAAAATTGCAACACTTTCACAGATGAAGGGGTTATAATTCAGCCAGTTGCTAATTAGCGTATTCCCCCCCAATGCTAATTAGAAGCATAAGCAAGGAAATAATAATTAGGTGTTAGAGGCATCCCGTCCCAGGGAGTTCTGATCAAATCGATATTTGATAAGAATTGGGGCGATATAAAAATATAACGCAACTAAGCGGGATGAGCAGACGACATAATAAATGGAGCTGCAAAGGAATGAACAAGCGTCTCTTTTGGGTGTTGGTATTAGGTACATGGGGTTCACTGCTTGGCAACGTTGCTACCGCAGAAGAAAAACCCCTCTGTGATCCCAATGAATCTAAGATCGGGGCGGCAAAGATTGCCGCGGTACAAGGCAAGGTCGAAGCCAAACGTACAACCGACGGAACATGGCATTCAGCCAAACGTAATGCAATCTATTGCCCTGGTGATCAAATACGCGTCGGCAAAGATAGCCGTGCCTCGATAGTCCTTAGCAACGAAACACTGATTCGACTCGATCAATATTCTGTTATCACCCTGAGCCAAATCGAAAAAGAAGGCCCTTCCCTTTTAGAACTTATTCAAGGCATCGCCCACTTTATTTCGCGTGTGCCACGCAGCCTGAAAGTAAATACACCGTTCGTTAACGCCGCGATCGAAGGCACCGAATTTGTCGTCGCCGTTAAGGAAAATGATACGACAGTCACCGTCTTCGAAGGCACCGTATTAACCGAGAATGAAAATGGTCAGGTCCGTTTGACGCAAAACGAATCGTCGATTGCGAAAAAAGGCCAGGCACCGGAAAAGATTCTGTTAGCCAAACCCCGCAACGCAGTGCAATGGGCTTTGTACTTCCCGCCTATTATTAAAGCCGATGAAAAAGGCAACCAACTGCAACAGGCATCAGCACTCTTATATATAGGGCATGTTGAAGAAGCTTCTGCACTATTGGCCGAGATGGCTGGCAATGGTGACGCCAAAGCACTACAAGCCATTATCGCTATCGTGAATAATGACAAAGACTCCGCAGCAGCACTTGCGAAGGAAGCGATTCAACTAGCCCCTGATTCAGCAGCCCCCCACATTGCCATGTCTTATGTCAGGCAAGCCCAGCTGGATCTAGAACAAGCTCTGACCAGCGCCGAACAGGCCACCAACAAAGTTCCGGACAACGCCATTGCCTGGGCACGACTGGCCGAGCTACAACTCTCTGTTGGTAATTTAGATGATGCCCTGAGCTCAGCAAAGAAGGCCAGCGATCTCGATAGCAGCATCGCTCGCAGCCAGACTATTCTGGGCTTTGCCTATTTAACCCAAATCAAAACGGGTCAGGCCCGTGCAACATTTAATAAAGCGATTGAACTCAACCAAAGCGATCCATTGCCATATTTAGGTTTAGGCCTGGCAATGATACGTGAAAATGAACTCACCGCAGGTCGTCGTGAGATCGAGATCTCTGCGAGTTTAGATCCTAACAACGCCATCATCCGTAGCTATCTAGGTAAAGCCTATTACGAAGAAAAACGTGGTCCACTGGATGCCGAGCAATTTGCGATGGCAAAGGCACTCGACCCTAACGACCCTACGCCATATTTCTATGATGCCATTCGTAAGCAAACTGAAAATAATCCGGTTGGGGCATTAGAAGATTTAACTAAATCGATTGAGTTAAATAATAACCGTGCGGTGTACCGTTCAAGCATGCAACTGGATCAAGATGAGGCAGCGCGCCAAGCCAGTATCGCCAGTATCTATCGCGATTTAAATTTTGATGAGTTGGCCCAAATACAAGCCTATGATTCATTGAATAAGGATTTCACCAATGCTTCGGCTCATCGCTTTCTGGCTGAGAGTTTAGGGAATCGCAACCGCCATGAGATCGCCCGGGCTAGTGAAGCGTTACAGGCCTCTTTGTTGTCACCTGTTACTTTAACACCAGTGCCGCCTAGTTTCAGTGAATCAAACTCAGGTACACTGCCGAACGCAGGACCTGGTCAGGCTAGCCTTAATGAATACAATAATTTATTTGTCCGAGACAATTCAGCCTGGAATATCAGCACCATTGCAGGGGATCAACAAACTGCCGGTGATGAGGTCGTTTATTCACAACTATTTGAGAATACCGCTGTAAGCTTAGGACAGTACCATTACCAAACCGAAGGCTTTAGAGAGAACAATGACTTTCAACAAGATATTTTCAATTTGTTCCTGCACAGCGCTATTACTGAAAATCAAAGCCTGCAGTTTGAATTTAAAAACAACGAAAAAGAATTTGGTGATCGTCGCCTGAAATTTGATCCCGCGGATTTTTCTACTAATCGACGTGAGACACAAGAAGAAGATAGCTATCGTTTGGGCTATCACGCGAAACTATCACCAGATAGTCATTTACTGACATCACTCACTCATCAGGATACGATTTTTTCCAGGGATGAATCTGAACAGGTGTCCCCAGTCGGACCCTTTGGCCCAGTCATCAGCACATCAAACCAATATAGTGAATTTAGTACCCGTAGTGCAGAACTGCAATACAACTTAGACAAAAACATCTATCAAATTATTATTGGCGCGGGTGATTACCATCAGGACCAATTTCAAAATGACCTCGTCACCCTCACCTCAGGTGGTATTCCCATTGGGGGTGGCCCGACAGTAGGAAATAAACTAGTAACTCATAGCATTGCGTATTTCTATAATTACATAGATTTTGATAGCTTAGATATAACGCTTGGTTTGAGCGCCGATGACTATGACAGAGACATCATTAACATTAATCAAGTGAATGGTAAAATTGGTATACATTGGGATATCACAAAGGGCACCAAATTACGTACAGCAGCATTTCGGACACTGAAACGTTCGCTTACCACCAATCAGACCATCGAACCGACTCAGGTAGCTGGCTTTAATCAGTTTTATGATGACCCGTTAGGAACTGACGCAACTAATTACGGCTTAGCCCTCGACTCAACGGTACATAAAGATTTATCTGTCGGTTTAGAGGCCATTCAACGAGACCTCGATATACCCATTCTAAGCACTGGTACTGTACGAATAGATGAAGCGAAGGAATATATTGGTCGCATTTATCTCCATTGGTTGATCAGTGAAAAATTTAGTTTTACAACTAATTATGAACTTGAGGAATTCAAGCGAGAGATACAATCTATTAGTTCCGTAAGCGTTCCCAGTGAAGTCATCACTAAAAGCATTCCTCTCAATATTAAATATTTTGCCAACAATCAATTCTTTACCAGTCTCACTGCAACTTATGTGGATCAACGGGTTGCACAACCTACACAAATCTTACCAACTCTTTTAGTTACCCATACTAATGATACTTTCTGGGTGCTGGATTATGAATTTGGGTATCGTTTACCTAAACGAAATGGCGTGCTCAGCTTGGTAGTGAATAATATGACTGACGAAGCATTCAATTACCAGGACACCAACTTTTTTACCGGCCTGGAAAGCGACCCCAGATTCAGCCATAACCGTACCTACTTTATAAAACTTAGTATCAATATAGATTAACAAATACAACACATAATAAACTGGAGGAAAATCTATGAAAATCTCATGGCCAAATGTTATCAATATACTACTACTTCTCATTATTGTTTTAATGTTTCTGGGTGTCTTTGATACTCGGGGTTCAGTGAAGATCTCTGAACAAATATTAGGATTCATGAAACAAAGTAATGCTGAAGCAGCACTAGTGATTGGAAGGGACGGTCGCGTCTCTTCAACAAATGTAAATGGAGAGCAACTTACCCCATGTTCTGTTGGCCCCAAAGGCAGGTATCCACAGTGCAGGGGACTGGGACCCAAAGGCACAGTACTTACAAGTGAACTGTTTAATATGCTCACTGTTCGCGGGTCGGGTTGCGTCACATTAATAGGTGGCGATGGCCAGGCTGAAGAATGGTGTTGGCAATAATCAATCGTTAGATCAGTTCAACATCACTTCATGTGGTTACTGAAATTAAAACCGGCCTTCGGGCCGGTTTTTTTATGCCTGTAAAACTTTCACACATTCAAAACACTAAATCGTAGATTCCCTCCCCCGAGGGAATGACAGGGAATGTGAATATCTCACAATCTCAGCCCTACTATTTCACTGCTCACATCTCATTATTTTCTTACATTATCTCTCTCAAGGACTGATGAGGGGTGCCACGGAGGGCTTTAACTCACTGATATTTAGATGATCTACCCAATTTCCTTATCTGAGGCCTGGCCGTAACCCCACCTGATGTCCAATACAACCTGAGCTTGTCGCAGCCCAATGAAACAAATAGAGAAAATAAATCGGCTGGAACAAATTAATAGTGACCTTTTATCGAACTCACATTCGTATAACAGGCACGACAAAAGGTGAATATTTCACATTGAGTGCAGATCTTTTCTCACAGCAAGAAAAGTTACTGAAAACTAAGATTTAACCATGAATAAGAACATAACAAATCAAAACGCAGGGGACAGGAAAATGCATATAAATGCGATGGATGCACAACACCATGTTGTTAATCAACGCCAACAACCGATCATTGCGATGCTCGAAGCACATTATGCGTTGCAAGAAGGTGGAATTAAAACAGCAAAAGTTGCAATGAGCAATGCACTCAAGCTTTGCAAACAACAGGGCAATGCGAACCTGCAGTTGTTAAATAGCCAGGTGTTAAAAGATTTACTGATTTGGTCTTATCAGCAAGGGATTGAAAAAGATTACGTTAAACAAAGTCTGAAAACCTTGATGATGGATGGGCCCGACGTTATTGATATAAACACTAAAATCGACAAACCTGTGAAGATTTCTACCCTTGGTGATTTCTCAGTTCAGGTTGGCGATCAGAAACTCTCCTATACCCGTGCCGGGTATAACAAACCCTTTGATTTGCTAAAAGCACTGATTTCATTTGGCGGACGCCAGGTCAATCGAACCCGTATAATTGACACACTTTGGCCAGACGCTGAAGGTGATAGTGCGCGACGTAACTTTGATACAACGTTGCACCGCTTACGCAGATTGCTCAAGCACAACAAAGCGCTGGTGCTCCACGGCAGCCAGCTGACCCTCGATCCACATTATGTTTGGGTTGATATCTGGGAGTTTGATCGCACCTCGAGTCAGCTTGAAGGCGAGATGCATCGCTTATCAAAAAATCCAGAGATGATTCGCCAACTGACAGAACATTATCTGAATTTATATCAGGGACAATATCTTAATAATGACCATGTGCGCCCCTGGACACTAGCGTTGCGCGAAAGCCTTAGTAGCAAATTCAATCATTTATTGATTCGTTTAGGCAAGTACTGGCTACAACAGGAAGATCACGAAATGTCGATTGCTATTTTCCTGCGTGGTATTGAGCTTGCACCTACCTGTGAAGACCTTTACCGGGAATTAATGCACGTCTATGTGCGTCAGGGACGTTTAGCCGAAGCAGCAAGTACTTATCTTCGTTGTCGCAAGGCGCTTGCGACCCAACTCAGTGTGTTGCCTTCATCTGAAACCGTAAAGATTTATAAATCAATCAGCATGCCTTTATGAGAAAAGCTACGCTGGAAACTTGTTTGCATCAAGAATTAATACAGGAAAAATAAAAACAGTACGTACAAGGATCTACGTTTTAGCCATAAAGCAGATAACGCTCATTTAGAGCCAGCCGTCATAACTAAGAATTAAATACATAGAACGGTTTTTCAAATGAGCACTAAATTAGATATTTATATTTTTTTAAAACTTAAACATTAATGAGGTGATATATGAAAACTTTAGTTAAAACAGCAAGTGTAGTCGGTTTGTTTGCAATCAGTAGTCTAACCATAGCTGATCAGTGCCCTGACTCACTGAGTCTTGATGAGCTGTATGATTGCATCGTTGTTGATGGTGCGGGTGGTACTTATAAGCCCGAGGCCTCACAATCAGATACAACTGAAGCAGCAGACCAGGTTGTTAATGATTCATCACAGCAGCAAGCTAGCACGACTTCAAAAGATTCAACGATTTAAAGCTCCTCCTCCGTGTCGTTGGGGTTATGAATTGATGTTCAGCCCCGGCGGTCACGGTTTTTATATTATGCTCACCGCCACACGAGCGTAATATTTTTTAACGGGGTTTAGGTTAGGTAACCCGTTTTCTGTAAGCAGTGTCTCCACGCTGCTTCTCCCCCGTTGCGGCTCAATTCATTGGGCCGCTTTTTTTATATGCTTTGTACTGCTTTGAACCGCTACGCGGATCATGCAGTATTTCTTACGCTTTGCTCCAGTCAACCTCTACGCGTTTCATGCAGTATTTCCTACGCTGCGCTACGGTCATCCGCTATCGGTTAAGGGATTACAATTTTACTTGCCGAGTACTTCGAATCGCCGGGTTAGGCGGTATCCTGTCTCATCCACCAGCGTCAAGGTGTGCTTGCCCGGTTCAATATTCAGCGCCAGGTTATGAAAATTTTCTGTTGCACCTAAATACTTTTCGTCTAAATGCCAAAACAACGTGGAATCGGTTTTGCTATGCACCGCCTCAAACACGGTACGACTTTTTTGTTGACCTAAATCTACCGGGATATAGATGCGTGTTCCCGGCAACGGATATAAGATATCAATCGGCCCATGCTGTTTAGTGCTTGCAATGTGACTGCGACAATCGGGTCGCAAAGCAGGTAGTGCACGATACTTTGCGTGACTACGCTGATAATAAAAAGCCTGCCCAGGTGGTAACTCAAACCAACTGACATGTTGCATATTACTCACTGTTTCACAGCGGCCATTGACACGCCACTGTTTATTTCCATCAAGGTGAACAACACGGTGATGTGGACTGGCCTGCTGAAAGTGACTTTCACGTGGAATCCAGACCTGTTTGCTTTCACAGCCGGCTCCCGATAGATAACCGTTTTGCTTGCAGATCTGTACAGACTTCATTAAGTGCAGCGGTTTCACAAACCAGCTCTCGGGTTTGTCGAGTTTGTTAAAAATATCAAACATAATCGGCGCTGCACTTTTAACGCCGGTCAGGCCTGCGCGCCCTTCTCCACTGGCATTACCTACCCAGACAGCGACGGTATACTTCGCATCACTACCGATCGCCCAGGCATCACGCAAACCAAAACTGGTGCCAGTCTTCCATGCTACCTTGCGACTGCTACTGAACTCACGCCAGTGACTTTCCTGCCCAGGACGACTCACAGCCAACAAGGCATTCAGTGTCATCCACGCCGTTGCAGGACTGATTTGTGCTATGCGGTTTGTTGTGGTAGCACCAGCCGCATCGACTTTTATCGCCCGGTAGCGCGCATCAAGTTGATAGCGATCCTGCTTTGCGGTGTAAGCCAGGTTCGCATAAATCGAGGCCATCTCCCAAAGCGTTGCCTCGGAACCACCCAATATTAAGGTCAGGCCATAATCATCCGCTGGACGCGTTAGGGTCGTCATCCCGGCTTGTTGTAAATAAGAATAAAAACGTGAGACGCCATGTTTACGTAACATACGCACTGCGGGCACATTAAGTGAGCGCGCCAGGGCCTGTTTTGCAGGAACGGCACCGCGATAAAGCCGATCATAGTTTTCTGGCATGTAACCGGCATATTGTGTGGGCAAGTCAGGTACCAGTGTGTCGGGCAGTATCTCGCCCGACTGAATCATGCGTGCAAACAGTAATGGCTTGAGAATACTGCCTGTACTACGAGGACGATGCACGATATCAACCGCATGACCACGCTCGAGTTGATTGCCATATTGACTGTTACCCACATAGGCCATGACTTCAAACGTTTCGTTATCGATCACCAGTGCCGCCAGGTTATGCACATCTTGTAACGCCAGTTCCTGTGCATGTTGTGCCGTTACTTGCTCGACATTTTTCTGTATTTTCGCTTCAACGGTGGTTTGTAATCGAGGCGTGTCATGAGCCCGCATCATACTGTCGAGCAAATGAGGGGCATGCCGTGGTAGCGGTTTGGGTTTTTGTGGTAAGGGTTCGAGCACCGCCAGTTTAAATTCAATGTCACTTATAACCTGATGTTGGTTCAATATCTTCAATAGCCTGTCGCGTTTCTTTTTTAACGCCTGGCGGTTTTTTGCAGGATGAATCAGCGCGGGGCTATTCGGCAACACCGCCAACGTTGCACTTTCTGCCCATGACAATTGCGCCGGTGTGCGTCCAAAATAGCGCCAACTTGCAGCCTCCAGGCCAATAACGTTGCCACCAAATGGCGCATTTGATGCGTGTAAGGCTAAAATCTCGTCCTTGCTGTAATCCAGCTCCAGACGCGTAGCAGCTATCACTTCTTTAAATTTTTCATAGACGGTGCGTGGTGGGTTATTTTTTGCAAGTCGAATCACTTGCATCGTGATGGTGCTGCCACCACTAACAATTCGGCCCCGTGAAACATTCAGGTACAGGGCCCTGGCCATTGCCATCGGATCCATACCAGGGTGATAGTAAAACCGCTTGTCCTCAAAGTGCAGAATAGCCTGTTTATATTTTTCAGGAATGGATTGAATATTGGGGAAACGCCATTGATCGTCTTTCGCAATATGTGCAGCTAATAACTGGTTATTACGATCCAGCATAATCGTCGAGACGGGTTTAATAAATAAAGGATCGGGCAGACACTGCCAGTAAAAAATACTGGCAGTGACCGCTGCAATAAATAATAGATGTCGTTTCATTAACTTGCTTATCTAAGATAAATCTAACAACGTATTGTTATTTAACGACATCGACCCACTTGCCCTTGCTGCGCGCATTTTTACTTGCATCATACATTGCTTCGACATGAATGCCGGGCAGGTAATAATGCCCAAGGAATGAAGCATTCAATTGAATTTTAAATAGCTTCTCCTCACCACGCTTAAGATTGAAGTAGGTATAGACACGATCGTCGCGAATGTCCTGGAAATCAATCGCAGGTAGTACATCATTCTCACCTTCCGTCATACGAGGATTGTGAATCTGCCAACCAGATGGGAAGATATGCGTTAGCGCAAGATTTTCCAGTTTGAAATCACTATGATTACGAACACGCACCGTCGCAATTAAATCAGTACCTTGACGTAGGCGGGTGATATCGACCCGGTCACCTTCCATGTCCGTGTACTTAATTTGCAGACCAACACCATTACGACTGCTTCGTTCTTCACCCGCACGCGGTATACCTGCCACGGTTATCGCTCCGTACAGAACACGATCACTGGTGTTTTTCACAACCACCTTATCACCGGCATCAGGGAAACCTTGCAGCGTTTGTAGGTAGACAGGTTTGTCGATGTTAACCGGCGTTGTCGTACCCTGCGCAATCGTTTGCTCAAAGGTCAAATGACCGCCTTGCACACCCTCACCCACAAAGTGGCCCATTGCTATCAAGGAAAAGGCAACACTCTGTGTGCTATACCAGCGATCAGCTGAAAGCTCATTTGCAATCTCATCGGCTAACGGCTTCGCCTCTTCATAGCGTTTCATTAACGCCAGACTCTCAAGGATAATCGCCTTGTCACGCAGGTTTGAACCAAACGTTAAACCCGCCGTCCTGTAATTAGCCACTTGCATACTGGCATCACGCACCAGTTCATTAGCCACATCGCTTAAACCCATGCGTTGATAAGACGCCGCCAACAACCAACGCGCCGTGTTACTCAACTGAGCCGACTCACGTAAGCGGTTCATCGCACCCAGCTCAGCGCGGTTTGCAACCGCAAGCGTATAGAGACGATAAGCTTGATCAAGCTCCGATCTATCTGAACCCGTCACCCATGAACTGGCCACCGACTTTTGATAGTTGACCCAGTTAGACAGCAATTGAGGGGGTACGTAATAACCCAATCGATCGGCTTCAACCAGGAAATGACCGGCGTAACTATTTGACCAGCTATTATAATAGCTACCGCCTGGCCAATAATTAAAGCCACCATTGGCCTGCTGGTAACGCTGGATTTTCTGAATAGCCACATCAACATGTTTTTGAATGGCCTTCTTTTGATCCGGTGTCAGTTGCATCACATTGCCAAGGAACAACTGCGGGAAAATAGCCGAGGTGGTTTGTTCAAGACAGCCGTGAGGGTAGCGAATCAAGTATTGCAAACGCCCTTCTAGATTCACCGGCGGTATCGCGGATATTTCCAGACTGACTTTGTTAGTGTCACCTATACCATGAGGTTTGACACTCGCGTTCCAGGTTTCACCCGGCTTAATCACCTCACGCTGTATCCGTGTCGTTTGTGCATTAGCACTGCGCACATCGATATATACATCCGATTGTGCAACATGGTCGCCGCCATCG
>Ga0316206_1000530_pt1 | contig 48762 bp, 65 predicted proteins | sample 6monthpyrite_MG_FD_204942 | JGI IMG/M metagenome (GOLD analysis project Ga0316206, IMG submission 204942) | Microbial mat bacterial communities from mineral coupon in-situ incubated in ocean water Damariscotta River, Maine, United States -... | ecosystem: Environmental > Aquatic > Marine >...
GTGAAGCTACCGACCGCAGCGCCTATCAAGGCTAAATACAAAAATGACTTTAATGCTCATGCGCAAAACTTACTTGCTCAACTGGATACGCATAAACCAACACAAGTTGCTTTAAACGAATAGCCTTCGTTTTGTACTGGTCGGCATATGGCAGAAAAACTTTATATTGGCTTGATGTCCGGCACCAGTCTCGACGGGATAGATGCTGCTCTTGTGCGTTTTAAGAATGGTCACGCAGAAGTACTGGAAACAACCTGCTCAGCACTATCCTCAAACTTAAAAAATAAAATAAAATCACTTATCCCCCCTGGTGAAAATGAAATTAGTCGTTTAATGGAGCTGGATATTGAGCTTGCACACGCCTTTAGCCATACCGCACAAAAGTTACTCGACAAAACAAAAATCAAAAAAGAAAACATCACGGCAATCGGCAGTCACGGTCAAACTATCCGCCATTTCCCAACGGCAAAGCATCCGGCCACATTGCAAATTGCCGATCCCAATACCATTGCAGAATTAACCGGCATCACCACCGTTGCCGATTTTCGCCGACGAGATATGGCAGCAGGCGGTCAAGGCGCCCCCCTTGTGCCGGCTTTTCATCAGGAAATTTTTCATAATCCAAAAGTAAACCGTGTAATTTTAAACTTAGGAGGCATTGCCAACATCACCCTTTTGCCTGCGGACAAAAAAATGGCCGTTACCGGTTTTGATACCGGCCCCGCTAACACATTAATCAATTACTGGGCACTGCAACAACTCAACAAACCTTTTGATGATGCCGGTAACTGGGCAAGTAGCGGTCAGGTCCATGGAGACTTACTCAAAGAGTTTCTTAGCGATGATTACTTTAAACTTGAACCACCCAAAAGTACCGGCACCGAATATTTCAATGAAACATGGCTCAAAAATAAACTCGTAAACTTTCCTGACATCAGTACTAAAGATGTTCAGGCAAGCCTAACAACTTTAACGGCAAAAACAATTAGTGATGCCATAAATCAATACACCAATAAAGTCGTTAGCGTTGATGAAGTCGTTATTTGTGGTGGCGGTGTACATAATGATTTTTTACTACAGCAACTCCAACACGCTTTACCTGGTATAGAAATCAACAGTTCTGCTAAATATGGACTCGATCCCGACTATATCGAAGCCACTGCATTTGCCTGGTTAGCGAAACAAACAATGGAACATAAAGCCGGAAACTTAACTGAAGTTACCGGTGCAAGACATGCCGCCATTCTGGGGGGCGTTTACTTTTCTTAAACTAAAATACCAATCTCTGAAATAGTATTCCTTTGCCGTCTTAAAGATCATGTTATAAGATAAATATCCCTTTTATCAAACGCTAGACCTTAAACCTGTCAATAAGATTTTGTAAGCTTGCTGCAAGTTGAGCAAGTTCTTCGCAAGCAGATGACGTTTCATTCGCACCCGTAGATGTTTCTTTACCTAAATCATTGATAGAGGTGATATTTCGGTTAATTTCATCTGCAACACTTGACTGTTCTTCAGCTGCAGTCGCAATTTGCGTATTCATGTCGGAGATAAGTGAGACTGACTCGGTAATGCTATGTAACGCAGTACCTGCCGCATTCGCCTGCTCAACTGTCTTCGTTGCCTTTTCACGGCTGGTCACCATAACAGCCACCGATTCACGTGCACCGTTTTGTAATTGATCAACCATAGATTCGATTTCTGTCGTAGACTCCTGTGTCCGACTGGCTAATGTTCTTACCTCATCAGCGACAACAGCAAAACCCCGTCCTTGCTCACCTGCACGTGCTGCTTCGATAGCGGCATTCAATGCGAGTAAATTTGTTTGTTCTGCAATATTTTTAATAACATCCAGAACACCACCAATTTTTTCACTATGGGATTCAAGCTCATGTATTACATTAGACGCCTTCTCAATATCCTCCGCTAAATCACCAATTGATTCGACTGTTTTTTGTACCACTTGCTTTCCTTCCACAGTAGATTCACTTGCCGTCATAGCGGCTTCGGAAGCACTTGCTGCATTTTTTGCAACTTCCTGAATGGTTGATGTCATTTCATTTGTGGCTGTCGCGGCTTGTTCAACCTCAGACTGCTGGATATTAATATTATGTTTGCTTTCATTGCTTACCGCCGTCAATTCTTCTGAAGCTGCGGCAAGTTGTGACGATGAATTGCCCATATCAGCAACCATATCATGTAAATTATTGCGCATAACATCCAGCGCTTTTATTAAGCGAGCCATTTCATCATTGCCGTTACTGCTAACCTCTTTTGTAAGATCGCCTGCCGCTATCAACTCAGCACTTATCGTCGCCGAACGAATATTACCAAGTAAATTTCCAACCAGTTTACGAATAAGCACAATCGATAAACCACCACCGAAAACCAGGGCAACAACCGCAATAATAACAAGCAAACGAAATGCATCCTGTTCATCATGTTCAGCTCGCAAAGTGGCAGCCTGAGTAAAGTTTTGAAGCTCAACTAATAATTCTTGCAGTTCATGATCAATTTTTTCTTCTTCAACTTCTATTTTTTCAGAAAGTTTATTTGCATGCTGAACATCGCCCTTTAGCAACACATTAAAAACCTCATGTACATGCTCTTCATAAATTTTATGTTGCACTTCAATGTTTTTGAGAAAACTTTCAACATGTTCAAATTCTTTTTGTGCTTCTTTAGTATGTGCAAATTGTTTTGCTTTTTCAGCCAGGACTTCGGCCTTTTTAATCGATGAATTAACAATTTTTGAATGACTCTCAAATTTGCCTACCGCTTTTTTATAACCAGCCGCAGCATTCGGGTCGGATTTCATTTCCCCACCTAATCGCAGTGCACGTTCAAAATTTATCGCCTGTTCAAGCTGATGAGTGGTGATATTTGATAGCAAATTTGTTAAAGGAATATCCTGTTCCGCAATATCAGCGATCTCTATACCAATTTGTTGCATTTTGATAAGAGAAACCGCTGTCGATAACAACAGAAATGCAATTAATAATCCTGCCAGCCCATACAACTTGGTTGCTATTGATATATTCTTTAAAGTCATCTGTTTCTTCCTAATTAATAGTGACATTTGTCATTGCTATTTATATGTTTTTATACTTTCATTTTGTTGAATTATATAGCGACTAAATTACCAATAAACTTTAATCAAAAAAACTATCGACACACTTTTTTACATTTATTAAGCACATGACTTCATTCACTTAAAATTTAATACCCATTAATATAATCAACTGCCGATAATGACAAACTGCCTGCTTATTAAAATGAAGTAAGTGTATTTTTCTGACTAACGGGTGGGGGTTGTTTTGTTGTAGAGGGTGGAGTTTATTATTCTTGATGTCATTCCCGAGTAAGCGGGAATCTATTTTGTAGGTTAGACTTCAGTCTGACATGTTTATGTTGTCACTGCGTGGCTGAAATCTTATGTCCGCTTTCGGACGGACAGCCGAACCGGTGGCTGACCGGTAGCAGGTATCTTTCTTTTGCTTGTCCAAAAGAAAGGTACCAAAGAAAAAGACACCCAATCCCTATCCCCTCGCATTAAAAGAAAAATAGGCACTCGCAGCCCAAAGAACCCCTTCGGGTTTCATTATGGATACCCCACCCTTCGGGTCTGGGTAACTCGGGCGATGCTCCGCACTTCATCGTGCTCAAACAAGCGCTCGCTATGATCCTATTTTGATTTTAATGCTCGGCTGCGTCTGACGGGATGGTTTCACTTAGATATATTTGCGGTAATTAAAATGAAGATCTGCTTACGGCCAGAACCAGACCTTGAGTGAAATGTGCTGATAGTAAGTATTATGCCAAAGCAGACAATCCGTAAAAACAAAAATAAACACCGAGGAAAATCATCTTAAATAAAGTTTACTATTAAAACCCTGAAGTAAGTTCATTCAAATCAAACAGTGTCAGGTCAAATAAATGTTAAGGGGTATACTGACCTCGGGTTTTCTGACTGTGCATACGCCTAAATCAACAATACCCTTGTTAACGTTAACCTGTAGGATACTAAAAACACTTGACATTACAGCTTTGTTAGGTGTATATACACATAAATGAAGTCACTTGCACAACAACATGGTCTACAGAACTGCGCCTGTTTCAACGTCAGGAAGTCTGCACGCGTACTCACCCAACACTACGACACAGCTTTACAACCCATAGAACTCCGGGTAACACAGTTTACTATCCTCGGCGTTTTGTCATTCCATAGCGGTATCACCGTGACTGATTTAGCGGACTACCTGATGATGGACAGGACCACACTGACACGCAACCTACGCCCACTCGAGAATCAGGGGCTGGTCAATACCCGGCCCGGTGATGACAAACGCACACGCCTGATCGAACTGAGTAAAAAAGGTAAAAACAGATTGGAAAAAGCTATCCCGTTATGGAAAAAAGCGCAGAAACAAGTGACTGATTACATGGGACGAAATCGATTCAATAAATTCCTGACTGAATTAAATTATGTAGACAATATACCAACAACATAAACAACATAGAAAAGCCCTCCCCCGGATTTTTTATTTTAATATTAGGTGTATATACACTTATTTACGGAGAAAGCATATGAAACCCATATTAAAAGGCACAACCATCCTGATCACCGGCGCATCATCCGGAATGGGAAATGAAATCGCAAAACAACTGGCTGTTAGTGCAAGGCAGATAATTCTTGTCGCACGAAATACTAAAAAACTAGATGTACTTGCTTCAGAACTCAATACCATTAACCCAGCACTGGAGGTTTACACCAAACCCTGCGACCTTGCAGATAATAATCAACTGGCATCACTTATCACTTCCATCAAACAGGAGCAGGCCCGACAACAACTGGAGGACATCAATATATTGATCAACGGAGCAGGTACAGTACAAATTGGTTTTCTTAACGAGACTGATTTTAATGACATCGAAAATATAATTAAAATAAATGTACTGGCATTATCGGCATTAACACATGCCTTCCTACCGACGATGATAAAAAACAACAGCGGCGGCATCTTAAACTTTAGTTCTTTCTTTGGCCTGAGAATCCTGCCCGCTTATGCAGCCTATGCCGGCAGTAAACATTTTGTTACTGGTTTTAGCGATACCTTGCGTGCAGAAACTGCTGGTACAAATGTTGTCATCAGCACCGTTTACCCTGGCCCGGTTCACTCGCCTTTCTGGAACGTCGAAAATGCTGGTATTTACAGTCCACCCGGATTTTTATTTATTTCACTAAAACATTGCGTGACAAAAACATTAAAAGGTTTCAAAAAAGGTAAAGCTCGCATCATCCCTGGATTACGTATCAAGTTGTTGGTTGCTTTTCTCAACGTATCCCCCGAACCGATCGTACGTCTTGTAAATTCGGTCATCAGTCGATTTATGCAATCGAAACGCAAAAAAACAACACAATCACAGATAAGCAACACCACGATATAGAACAACAATTTTTTAAATTGATATTAGGTGTATATACACCTTAGAGAGATAATAAATGGCCAGCCAATCAATATATAAACCACACAATTCAAAAGCCGAACGTTTCTTTACCCTGGTAACCGCATGGCCGAAATCCGTTATGGTTACCGCATTTCTGCTGATTATTTCATGCGCCATCTTTATACCCAGTATCGTAAAGGACACTCGCTCAGATGCTTTCATGCCACCCGATCACCCAGCACTGGTCTATCAGCACAAATCAGAAGAGATCTTTGGACTGAAAGACCCGATGGTCATCGCCATTACCAGTGACAGCCCTAACGGTGTATTTACACCGCAATCGTTAGCTCTTGTCGACAGGCTAACGGAGCAGATTAAAGAAATTAACAATGTTGATGCCGACCGAGTCACTAGCCTGTCGACCGAAAACGACATCATTGGCACCGAAGATGGTATGCAGGTAGAAGCGTTTTTTGAACAACCGCCTGCGACACAGCCACAGGCTGATGCCGTGCGTGCTGCTGTAATGGATTTCCCGCTCTACCTCGGCAGCCTGGTGGCACGTGATGGCAGCGCCACATTAATCGTTGCCGAATTGATCGATCAGAATAATGCTCAGTCTGTCTACCAGGAGTTACTCGCACTAGTCGATGCTACCGAAATACAAAACAATGAAAAAATATACGTCGCCGGTGAAGGCGCAGTCAGTGGTTATATGGGCACTTACATCGATGCTGATGCAACACGGCTGAACCCGATTGCGGCTCTGATCATCACCATCGTCTTATTCATCGCTTTTCGCACCTGGCGCGGCACCCTGATACCCAACGTGGTGGTACTGGGTACCGTCGCCAGCGCTTTGGGAGTGATGGCCGCATTTGGTATCCCCTTTTTTGTTATCACCAATGCCTTGCCAGTGGTGCTGATCGGTATCGCGGTGGCTGACTCCATTCACATCTTCAGCCAGTATTATGAAGAAGCAGCAATAAATCCGAATGAATCACCGCGTAATATCGTAGTGCGCACTATGGTACACATGTGGCGCCCTGTCACGCTGACAACCTTTACCACCATGGCAGGATTCTTGGGCCTCAGCCTCTCAGCAGGTATGCCACCGATGCAGTACTTCGGACTGTTCGCCATGTTGGGCGTAGCGGTTGCCTGGTTATTCTCACTCACCGTGGTGCCGGCAGTGCTAAGTCTGCTTAAACTGCACACCAGTAAGAACTTCCAACCCGATCAGAAAATAGATATCTATGCATCATTCATGGCATTTCTGGGTCGTGGCGTTATTCGTTTTCCCGTTTTAGTTTTATTACTGGCAGCTGGTATTGCCACTGCCGGAATATTCGGTGCCAGTAAACTGGTACTTAATGAAGACCGTATTACCACTTTCCAGAATGATGAAAGAATCGTACTTGCTGATACCGCCATTAACAAACGTTTTGACGGTGTACATTATCTTGATATCGTAGTGGAAACCACGCAGACAGAGGATCTGTTCAAACCAGAAAACCTGCAACGCATCGAAAAAATGCAGGACTTCGTCGGCACCCTGCCCCATGTAAACGGTTCTACCTCGATTGTGGATTATCTCAAGCAGATGAACCGCGCATTAAACGAAGATAAAAAAGAAACTTACCAGTTACCCGATGATGCCAACCTGATAGCACAGTATTTTCTGTTGTATTCTGCCAGTGGTAACCCGGATGATTTTGAAGAAGAGGTGGATTACGACTACCGCTTGGCAAACATTCGCATTCGGCTGGACAGCGGGCAGTTTCAACACGAAGCCGTGGTCGTCAAAGCGGTTGAACAATATGTTCTGTCTTCATTTAACACACCCGACATCAAAGCCAACCTGAGCGGTCGGGTCAATGTTGATTATCACTGGATCAAAAGTTTGGGTGACAATCATGCTACCAGCGTAATTATCTCATTGTTACTGGTTTGGGCAATGGCAGCATTTTCCATGCGCTCTGCCGTTGCCGGCTTGCTTACACTTACTCCCGTTGCGTTATCGATACTGCTTATTTATGCCGTTATGGGATATTCCGGTATCTGGTTAGGCGTAGGCACATCCATGTTCGCCGCCATCGCCATCGGTCTAGGCGTGGACTTCGCGGTGCATACTGTCGAACGTATGATCGTACTGATCAAAGACAAGGGCAACTCCATCGACGAAGCCATCACCGCACTCTACCCATCTACCGGCCGTGCCCTGTTCTTTAACTTCTTGGCACTGGCTCTAGGATTTGGCGTATTGGTAAGCAGCGAAGTGGTTCCACTGATCCGATTCGGCACGCTGGTAGCAGTTGCGGTTTCAGTTAGTTTCTTTGCCAGCATGACAGTGTTACCGGCATTGATCAAAGTGATGGAACCGAACTTTATAAAACCAAAACTTACCTTAAAAACATTGAAACAAACAGAGATTTATTAAACACATTTACCAACTGTCATCTTTCGCATAGTCAGGATGACAGAGGTAAAACAAAAAGAGGTAATAATCATGAACATAACTAAAACTTTACTGGCAACTCTGTTAATCATCAGCAGCAATACAATGGCAAACACTCTGCCAACAGGCGAACAAATCGCCAAAAACATCAACGCCCGTAACGAAGGCATCTCTCTGTCACGCAAAATGCAGATGGTTCTCACCGATAAACGAGGCAAAGAACGCATCCGCGAAACCGTCTCTTACCGTAAATACTTCGGTAATGAAAAACGCACCGTCATCCATTACCTGACACCACGCAACGTCAAAAAAACCGCCTTCCTCACCTTCGACTACCCCGAAGTCGGGAAAGATGACGACCAATGGTTATACCTGCCTGCCATGCGCAAGGTAAGACGAATCTCCGCATCAGACCGGGGTGACTATTTCCTCGGCACCGACTTCACCTACGAAGATATAAAAAAAGAAAGCAAGGTCACACTGGAAGATTACACTCGCAAGACATTACGCGAAGAAGAAATCAAAGGAAACCCAACCTATGTTGTCGAAGCCACGCCGGTTAATGATGAAGTCGCTGAAGAACTGGGTTATGGAAAAGTCATCCAATGGATCGATAAAAACATCTGGATGATCCGCAAGTCAGAATTTTATGATGTTCGCGGCAAGCCACTTAAAACCATCTACACGGAAGATATAAAGAAGATCGACGGTATATGGACTGCACATCGCCTGAAAGTAGACAACCATAAAAGCGGACATAAAACACTTTTCATATTCAGTAATGTGATCTACGACAAGGAGGTACGTGATGATTTTTTTACCCAACGAGCGTTACGTCGCGGCCTGTGAAGTTCTAGTCAGAAGCAGCTTGATCCTGACAATTTTTGCGTCACCCGTCGCTAGCGCGGACACAACGGCAACACTACTGGATAACACCACTTTCAGCACAAGCATTGGAAGTGAATGGGCGGTACTGACCAAAGATGCCAGCTCACAAAAACTGCAATTAATGATAGAACCGGAACTCGAAACAGAAGTCGGTAAGGACTCAAATATCACAACCATCGTGCGTCTACGCATAGATGAAAAAGACAATCTCTCACCCGGCGATCATACTCAGGCAGAACTTCGCGAGTTCTATCTGGATACCTCAATCAAAGACAGCATTGTCATACTGGGCAAGCAGCAGGTCGTCTGGGGAAAATCAGACGGACTAAAGGTACTGGACATTGTTAACCCACAGAATTTTCGTGAATTTATTCTCGATGATTTTGACCAGTCACGTATTCCACTGTGGACAGTCAATGCAGAAATACCCATTAACAATGTAACACTACAACTGCTACTGATACCCGACCAGACATACCACGAGTTTGCCAAACCCGGCAGCGATTACCAGTTCACCTCACCCGTCATCATTCCACCAAGTCCAGCCGGTGCAAACGTGCAGATCAAGCCAACCATAACTCCCGATAAAATATTACAGGATGCCGATGCCGGTTTTCGATTATCCACCTTTAGCCATGGCTGGGATCTGACCTTAAACTATCTTTATCATTACAACGATACGCCTGTTTCATTCAGAAAAGTAAATAACACAGCAGGAGGCCTAAACTTCGACATCACCCCGCAGTACAAACGCACACACCTCATCGGCGGCACATTCAGCAATACCTTTGGTGATCTAACCTTCCGTGGTGAACTCGGTTATCTGACCGATAAATACATCACCACCACAAATTCATTCGATACAGACGGCGTAGTGAAAACAGGTGAACTTAAATATGTGCTCGGTTTTGACTGGTATGGTTTCACCGATATCCTTCTCAGCACACAGATCTTCCAGACATACCTCGATAACCATAAAACCAGCATGATCCAGGAGCAACTTAACACCCAGATAACATTTTTAATCAAACAGGATTACATGAATGAGACACTGCATGCAGAGATACTGGCCTTACATGACATCGATTATAAAGATGGCATGCTGCGCCTTAAACTAACCTACGAATACAATGATGAGATAAATGTTTATGCGGGAGCTGATATATTTTATGGTAATAAAGATGGTTTATTCGGGCAGTTTAAAGAAACAGATCGTTTTATCAGCGGGATTGTAATTGAGTTTTAGATTTTATCACTTCCCCGATTATAAATAACCGGCATTTTTCCTTTGAATATCATACATGTCCCCCTTTTTAATACCATTGTCACTCATAACTTTTTAGTAAAGTGCAATAATAAATCACCCGTAAATTTCGAAGACTGTAAATAAAGTTACTGTTTTTCAGCAGATAATCACACTGCATAAATTGGAGCGATAGCTCTAACTAATGCTCCAATACAAATAAAGGCTAGGCTATAAACTACACCTTGTTATTCGGTTATTTCTATCACTTTTTAGACCAAAGGTAATATAGACATACTTACGTATTTTGCCTTGTTGTACGTACTTACGTATAACTCTCGTTTAAACAGATATTCCGAACACTTTTGTTTGCTTTATGTTTATTTCAACATTGTGACAAAAGAAACTAGACTAAGGAATGACAGCTTTGAATAGATTTTTCTTCTATATTAGAATTTTCTAAGGGACAGCAATGGGTCGTCAGCTGCCATAGTCAAAGCACCGTTATTTGATTTTAGAACAACCCCATTGGCGCAGCCGAAACGCGCAGTAGGTAACGTGTAGCGCGACAATCATTTTGCGACAAACTGACAATCATTTTGCGACACGATTTTAGCCCCGTTTTACAGTGAGTTTGGATCAACTTTAAAGCTGGTTCAAACTCACTGTAATATCACTTCCAACTTCTTATGATTAGCTCCTTTTTAGGTGTCCGGCCTTGGGTGCCTCCGACTGTGTAGGTGATGGGGACTGTCTTCATTCTGAGTCCTTTGAACACCTTTCTGATATCGGGGTGGTCGTTGATGCTGATGATCATCTTGCCTTTAATTGTTTTGGCCAATTCTGCCATCATTTCATATTGTTCTAGGCCAAATTCATTCCCGTAGCCTGCTGTCTGCCAGTAAGGTGGATCGAGGTAGAACAGGGTGTGGGCTCGGTCATAGCGTTTGACGATATTTTCCCAGTCCAGGTTCTCGATATTAGTACGGGTCATGCGTAGGTGTGCCTGGCTTAAATCTTCTTCAATGCGTAGTAAATTGAAGCGTGGTGGACTGGTGGTGGCGGTGCCATACGTTTGGCCATCTACCTTGCCACCAAAGGCCAGCTTCTGCAGATAGTAGAACCGTGCGGCACGTTGGATATCGGTGAGCGTTTCGGGTCGCTTTTCCTGTTCCCATTTGTAGATTTGGCGGCTTGTTAAAGCCCATTTAAACTGCCTTACAAACTCTTCTAAATGGTGTTGAATGACCCGATATAAATTAACTAACTCACCATTAAGGTCATTCAGTACTTCGACCTTGCTGGGTTGTTTTTTAAAGAAGATGGCACCCGCTCCTGCGAATGCTTCCACATAGCATTTATGTTCAGGGAATAATGGCAGTATTTTATCTGCCAGGCGTGACTTTCCACCCATCCAGGGTATAAACGGTTTGGTCATTTTATGAGCCTTTTTGTTTTAAGGTTTATGTTAAAGTCACCTTACCGTGATCGCGGTGGAAGGTGCCTTTGCTGGCTCACAGTACTTGTTTTACTGTTTGCTAGGGCTGGGATGATGTTCGCGCATCAACCCAGTCGCCCTTTCTTTTTATTTATTACCAGACTATGGCATCAACCTTCGCTTCAGTATCAGTTGCAACATCATTTACCTGGTCAACTAATCCTTTCAATTTATCTTGTGCATCTCGCACATGAATAGCTGCTGCTTGGCCAACTTGTTCAATTTGTGCGTGAGCGTGTATGCGGCGATCCCATATGTCATTAGCATCGGCACACCAGAATGGCACCTGCCATGCATTATCTGATGTATTAATGATTGATTCAGTCACAACGCCATTAAGGTTTGACTGGTCGCGCTCAGTTAATGGGTAAGAGTGAAAAGTACCTAAAGCATCAGATGTAAATCCAGCTAATATATGTAAGCTACAAGCTTTATATAAATCTAAAATCTTTAATTCTTTACCTTCTTGCAATGTTGGTTTAAGTAAGTCAATCGCCCCAGCATCTGTAATTTTAACTGCGCCAATCGGCAATAGATGTTCAAATCCCGCCTCGATTTCATGTACTTTATTGTTTACTTTATATTTTTCCATTTCATTTCATCCTATTTTAATTCAACCCAAGAACTGACCGAACCGCCTGTAATGTTTAATACATATGAACTGCCAGGAGGGACGATACCTGCAACGCTAAAAACATCTGAGTTGGGCTGATATTTAGATACGGTAAGACCATCGATCACTAATTCAATGACTGTACTAACATTTGATGTTATGTATACAGCTATAGGCTTATTGCCTACATTATAATACGTTACTCCCGCACTTCTGCTTACAGCTACATCCTGCAAAGTTTGGTTGACGCCTATATCGAACTCCTGAACGGCATCTAATACCATATTTAGATCTGCATCGTCAGGCGTAAAGCCTGCAGCAACAATAAGTCTTCGAAAAGACTCACCAATTTTATAAAACCAATGTGGCCCTGGTATGGTTGCTTCCTGACCTGCGCCTGGATCAGCAGTACGTGGGTAACCGGTCGATGGGACAGCGGGTGCAGCGGGTGGCGCTGCATCAGCATTGGCGGCATAGTTACGTGGTTCCATAATACTTACTCCTCTTATAAATATTCAAAAATAACGACACAATGTGCGGGTGCGGTTTTATTAATGGTGCACTCCAACTTTGTTCGCGGTAATTCTTGGCCAAGCGATTCATCCACGGCGCTTTCAACTGTGAACGCAATCACTGCCTGGTCTGTTACTGATAACTTAATTGCGAAGCGCCAGTCTTCGCCATACAAGGGAGCATCAACACTGCTATCTACCGAATGTGATTCGTATTCAGTTGTCGTTGCCGGTGCAAAGCCTAAAAATTCTGCTGTATCAATTAGTTCTTGATTATTATCACTAACTTGTTCTGTGACCTTGGCCGTTAATAACAGTTGACGCTCTGCTATGGTTGCACCTAAGTAACCACAATCACCAGGTATTGCATGCGCTTGCTCCCAGTCAGGCAACAACTCAACCGTGCTACGTGGATCGGCTTCGGCCATTAAATCAACAACACGTTCATTAATGTGTGCAAACTCTGTCGCTATGCCTTTTAAGAATTTGCTATAAACAGAATCATCACGCAGCAACGACGTCCACAACTTACCGCGCGGGTGAAGTTGTTTAAGTTGAAGTTGATAATCGTCAACAGTTGGCATTTATAAAACACTCCAAGTAAATGCACCCACTGTTAATAGCTCGCCTTTGTTCAACGTGACATCTGCAGCGGGGATAACAACAACATGATCTTCTTCGTCTGTTGAATTACTGATGGCTTCACGTATGTGTGAAATGGGTAGCGTTGCATTACCAGTACCGTCTTCAACTTTTGCTTCGCGTAAAAACAAAGAACGAATGGCCGCTTCAACCGCACTATGAACCGCATCGGTTGCAGGATTAATTTGAATCTCAAAGTTTTGCACCACTTCAGTGGGTGCGATGGCACTAAAGCCTTTCATGCCTGAAGGTCGCAACACATCAATATAATCTTGCACGGTTTGTACTTCTGCCGCATCGGGAATAAGTGAAGCATCATCATCACGCACAAAGAACAAGCCGACCGTGCCATAGCCCATCCAATTACTATAAGACCAGGCACGGGTGACACCGGCCACTTCGCGTGCCCACACTTCGTATTGATCGTTGTTTGACCCATTGGGGTTTTTCGCAATGCGTTCACGTATGCGCTGGTTAACCTGATCCCATGTTTCCTGATTGGTACCACCGCTTAATCCATTCACCGCAACGGATGCATTAGAATTAATACCAGCAACGGCAACGGTTAACGTAAGGGTCACACCTTCATCTGCATTGCTGTCTTGACCCGCACCATCAAACTCAACCGTTGCGGTTACTGCAACGGTGGCAGCACCACCGGCAATCGTAGCATCGGAATCGGTTACATAATCAAACCCCGCGCGTTGGAAGACGCTGCCAGCGGGTAGTACTTTTCCATCCGTACCCGTTAAATTAATATTGCCACTTGCACCAGCCGCCGCCTTGCGACCTTCTTTTAAATATAATGTTGCTTGCTGTTCAATAACGGCTTCATCGGTCGCGTAGCCAGGTACCACCTGTTTTGATGCGTATTGAATGTGGCCATGCAAACCGTGCGCGACACCGACAAAGGCTTTACTCAACACAGCCACTAAACTACGACGCAACCAGCCATAGGTGCTATTCATTTCACTTTCAACATCAGAGCGAGAGCGTTGTTTTAGCGTTGCGATTGTGGGTCTTTTAAATGACATTTAAGCCGCCTCTAATTCATATTCAAATAATTCTTCATAGCTACTGCCATCAAGCATGGTCATGGTAATAACAATCGCCATCACACCAGAGCGATACCAATACGTTTCCACATTTATTTTTGATGCAATGTCATCTTCAATAAACCAACCCAGTGCTTCAGTTGCATATTGTTTGCCACGGTCTAAAGTGTCTTGCGTTTCTTTAGCCCGTTCGAGCAACCACAAGCGTGAACCCACGATGTCGTCTTCATAAGCATCACCCCAATGGCCACGCTTATCATTTGTGCCATCGGGAATTTCATCATCATCACGTGCACGTGCATCGGTAAATAGACTGATCATCACAGCCGTACGCAAACCCAAGTCATGATCGATGTCGTCTTGGCCAACACCAATATCAAACTGCTTGTTATCAAAGTTAAGTGCCATATCCATTAGGTCATTTTCTCAGTCGGTGGTGTATTTAATGCGGGGTGACCGTGACCGTTGTACGTGTCACGCATGCCTTGCATAGAACCGGCGGCATCGCTAATTTGTGCACCGCTTGTAATGTCGCCGCCTACATTTAATAGGCCGGTGATTTCACATTCCGGAGTGGTCATAGTGACTTTGGTGCTGGCAACAATATTGACAGCGGGGCTAGTGACATCAACCTGGTTAGTTGCAATCACAGTGAGCTTGTTGGCTGTGTTCATGTAAATTTCATTGCCGTTTTTAAAATGAAGCACATCACCTTCATCGGTATAAATTGCGACTTCACCTTTTGCCAAACCTTTTAATCTGAAAATACGATTCGCCACCGCAATGGCCACCGTGTGTGAACGTTGCCCGTTTAATGATGCCGTGAGTACTTCAGGTTCACCTGGTGCATGCGCGGTAAAGCCATAGCCTTCAAAATGCTCAACATCATCGAGCACTTCACCCTTGAGCAATTCAACCTGTAGCACTTGCATTAATTCATTCGGGTCAATGAGTGTCGCCACACCACGCGAAACCAACTGGCGCACTTTACGACGCAAAGGTTTTAACACCATGTTAAGCGTGCGCATCATAAAAAACTGTCCTCATTAGCTTCTTCCGGTAAAGGAATTAAATCTAATGCTTCAGGCGGTAACAATTGCAACTCGGTACGCTCGCCATCTTCATCCTCAATAAATGTGGTATGCACAATCAATAAATCTTTTTTAAGTTCGTTATAGGGGTCAACAACAGGAACCAACTTATTTGGTTGCCATAAACCATCTGCATGTCGCCAACCGTTTACGGTGTAAGTCACAGGCTGAGATTCACCAAAACGAATATTGCGATCATTTTCTGCAATACGTTTGGCATCGTTTAAAGTGAGATCATCAGGGACGATATAAAGGGTGCGTTCTTTACGAATGTTTTTATCGATGGCCACACCGTCGATATGGGCTGCTGCGTTGCCATTGATAAAGTCATCACCCGCCTGTTGACCTGTAACGGTATAGGTATGAAACCGATCACGCTTACTGCGTTTACCCGATCCGGTTAAAATATTCTCACCGAGTATTAGTGCCGTGCTTATTTTTTCTTTACTGGCACGGGTGATCACTAAGTCACCTTGTGCATTGCTTGTTAAATGCACCGCGCGATAGGTGGCCAGCTTTGCTAAAAACTCATGATAATATTCGGCTACATCTCGTGATGCTTTTTTAAACGGTTCACCCACATCACATTCAACCACCACGTTAATGCCAAAAGGCGCACACTCTTTTTTTGCAATAGCGGTTAAATCTAAATTTTTATAGGGTTTTCTTAACGAAGAACAATCCACTAAGTCCCCTGTTTTAGAGCGACCATTCACTGTTAAGCTATGACTTTTATCATCGTAATTAGTGATCACATCATCGGTGTAACCTGTGATGACTGTTTCACCATCAATCTCAATCACACACGGGCTGTCTTCATTAACAACACGTTTTGTTTTTGAGTTTGCCCACTTATCCGTTAACTCAAGTTCAAAGGTGTCTGCAAAGCGACGCATACCACGTTGAATTTTAATTTTTTTCCAGCCACCATAAATCTGGCCATCCACTTTTAGTGTTAAATTAGACATCAGTTAACACCTCCAATGCTTGGCCACCTTGAACAAAACCAGCGTGTGCAATCTTGTTTCGTGTAACCAACTCGGCTTCACGAGTCGCATCACCATAAACGTTATGCGCAATGACTAATGCGGGTAAAGTGGTCAGTGGTGTGTGTGTTTTAATTTTGGGTAGTTGGGCGGCACGTGTGCGTAAGTCAGTAATCAAAGCAACACGTAATTCCGCTAAACTAAAATACATCTCATCCGCAATCGGTGAGCCATCAACAATATTTTCTTGCTCAATTTGTTGGTCTAGCGCATCGGCTAATTCTTGTTGAATACGCAACGCATCATTGCTGGTTGCAAAGTTTGTGGTGGCCGCTGTTTTTGCACCCTCACCAATAGCAATGCGTTTAGTCAATGTCACCAGCGCTTGTTTTGAGGTTGCCGCTTGTCGTCCCTGTGGTGTAGTGGTTGAAGGGTAGGTAGGCTCCTCCTTCTCAAACACACCTTTATACAAGTTAAGGGCATTGCCTGGTTCATCGAGCAAAGTCTGAACACGAGAAAAAGAACCGGCAATGGCAACTGCCATATTAAATGGGGTACGAATTAAGCTTGCGATAGGAACAGTCGCCGCACCCGTCACATTTTCAACAGCGCCAAGAATATCGCCGAGCTCTTTGGTAATGTCATCCACATAACTTTGTGCCTGACCCAGCACATCAAAGACTGATGCAAAATCATTAATGCTATCGGCAATGGATTTATCCGCTTGTTTATTAACACCCGAGGCAGTGTCATACGTTGAGTTTGGATATCGTGGCTTGGCTTCGGCTTCAACATAAGTCAACGTGAAGGTGGCTTTGCCATGAGAGCGTGACGACTCACTCATCCGCGCATCAATAATTGAAACAACCATGCTGCCATATTTGGGGTGCAGCAATGTACCGTCCCCAGGTAACTCAATGGCATCCAGTAACTTATCACGCGCTTCTTGCCAGCCAGCCCCCATTACGGAGACTTGAATATTATATTTTCGTGCCTTCTTACCGAGGTCTTCAACATAAGGTTCATCGCGCGACGGATATTCGTGCACTACATTGCGACGACCAAACTCCAGGTCTTCGCTGGTGACAATAAATGCTGCGTCGCGAAATTTACCAATCACATTATGGCTCATGCGAAAATCCTCCCATGTGCTACACTAGGGGCATCACAATAATTAAGGATAATGTTATGAAAAAGCTGTTGTTTATTTTGATGTTGCTTCCCACTGTATCGATAGCCGCTACTCCAGCGAGTATTGTTTTTGGTTACGAGTGTGAGGAAATTAATAAAAAAAATCTTGGCTTTACATGTAATGGCATTGAAGGTGATGTACAGCGCTTCCTTCAAATACACGTTATGAACACCAACTTGAATAAAGATAAGAAGATTAATTACGAATTTAATAAATTTTTGCTGCGCTATATTGATTTGGGCGGCAAATATATTACGATTAAGGTTAATGGTTGGCCAGAAAACAAAACCCGCGAATGTACCGCCACTAAAAACCGTAAAAACTTCAGATGCAACGATTGTGTAATGTCTAAAGATGGTATTGGCACATGCAAATAAAAAAACTAAGTTCATAGCGCACCCCCCACATCCAACGCACTATCCATTTCAATATCCATGCCTTCGGTCTTAACCGCTTTGGTTTTGACCCTGGCATCTTTACTTTCAACTTCCAGTTTTATCGTGGCTTCTTTATTATTTATCTCACGTGCAACAACCTTTCCAATGTCTTCAGAAATATTGTTTGTATACCCCTTCGGAGCCAGGCTAGTCTGACGTGATACATTTTGTGTTTCGTCTTCAGTAAAGAGGTTTTTTATTCCACGTCTTGCATTGCCTACAGTTAATTCTGCTAAGTCATTAAATATATCGATAGTAAATCTTTTAACGACAGCACCTAACGCATGATCAATTGCTTTAGCGTTTGCCCAGGCATCGGTTTTTTGAAAAGTATCCATTGCATCAGCCAGATCCTTTGTCGGCTGACTAACCAGGCTGTCAATCACTTCTGATGTTTTGTTGCTAACACTTTGTTTTGCAGCTTTTGCGGTACTCGCATTAATACGTGCGTTTTTCTCAATCAAGCTGCCATCTGCAGTTATGTTTCTTAATTCGATCAGACGTTCAGCGCCTCTTGGTTTTGAGTAGCCTTGAAACACTTTTACGCCTGACTCGCCGAATAACTTACCTAGTTTTCCGAAGTCACCTTTTGCTGCGTTATATATTTCAGGAATTAAATCAGGTAATGGACGAAGCAATACGCTGTCTTTCTTTCTTGTCTCAATACCTGCGCCACTGAGTATTTTTTGTACTTCTTTTTTGTTTAATGCAGATACAAGTGATTTTATTGCTTCAGCTGCTTCATCGGCAGACTTCACCGCATCAATTGTAATTTGTGCAACAGCGCCTGCATCACTTAAAGTTTCTGCACTTGCACCAACACTTGCAGTAACAGGTGAATATAATCCTTTACCTGTTTTAGCAATTTCACGAAGAGGAACTGACCCCGTTAAACTTTGTTTGTATTGAACACCTAAAAACTGTTGAACTTGATCAACTTCTTTTAATCCATTTTTAAATGCAATGGCAATCATTGCTCCTGCATCTTCACCAGCAGCACCGGTTGCTCTGATAAATTGAGCAAGATTACGAAGGTTTTTTTGTGCGTTAGGGAAATCTCCTGTTTGCGCAATGATTTTATCGAAGCCAGAAAGCAAGATGCTTTTATCCAGGCGAATGCTTGGATCATTAGCCAGTTCAATTAATTCTTTTTTTAGTTTAGCTATCTGTTCTGCTGTAGCCTGACCATCAGTTTGTAGTTGTGTGAGATTTGCATCGAACTCGATAACTTTATTGGCAGAACGTATGGCAGCAGCAGCGGTTGCCATTGCTGCTAATTTTTTACCCATGCCAGAGAAAGAGTTGCTTGTTGCTCTGGTATTACGACGCAACCCTTTAAGACTACGACTGCTGTTTTTTGCAAAACGATCAATATATTGTTCGTTGCGTTTGGCTTGGCGTCCAAGGTTTCCCTTAAGATTAACAATAATAGATGTTAGAAGTTCATTCTGCATTTATATAACGCCAATATTTATATAGTTTATAAATCGAAAGGTGGTGCACGTCGTTTAATTTCAAACCTGCAACGCTTGATATGGCCAAACAGATATCTTCAACGCGGGGAAGTAACCCCGCTAAGGCTTTCCCTTTTCGGTTATCTCTTTGGTCGCAACTTTTGCAATAGATGCAGCATCAAGTTCTTCTGTTTTTTGCTGCAACAAAACAAAATCATCAAGATGTAAATTCTTTGTAAGCTCAGAAATTGTAAACGGCCCACTTACATCATCCATGCGTACAATCTGTCGGCGAAAAATATTGCGTCCATATAAAGCAGGGCTCAATACAAGCTTATGCTCAAGCTCATCTTCAGAATTAAGTGCTGATATTAGTCTTTCAGACTCTTCTTCAGCTTCCATTAAATCAGCGGCGGTATAAGGGCGAATGAAAGCATTTTTTAAAATGCTTTCACCCGTCTTATAACCGTGTATTAAAGGAACTTTAATCACACTCATGCCTTACACCTTATCCAGTTGTTCACATGAAATTTTCAAAGGTGCTTTACCACTGCCTTCAAATGAAACAGGTTCAGTAGTGAAGGCTTTGCGCATCATGTATTGCTGACCCGTGTCCGCTTCAAAAATAACTGTGGCACCAGACATATTGGTTAGCTCGATGGCATCAAAATCTTTGTTTTGAAGCACGGTGCAATCGAGCATTGGTGCTTCTTCAGCCTCACTAAAATAAGTGCGGCCACCGTGTGTTTCCGGCTCACGTTTAACGCCACCTGGGTTTAACGTTGCCTGGTTCTCGGTGGGAATAACGACACCATCAAAACGAATCGTAACTTTTCCTGTAATTTGACCACTCATGATTCTTTATCTCCTAAGTCTTTTGATTAACGACGGAATTCGTTATGAACAGCGGTGACTCGCATTTGACCAACTAGTTTCGGTGAGTCATAAATATTCAGCCGTGCGGGATCATTAACATCTACTTCAGCTCTTACGGTTGCTTTATAGCCTTCATAGTCTTGCACCCAACCTTTGTCTTCCATTTCTTTGTATAGTAATAATAATTCAACTACTGCGACCTTGGGTTGCATCACTGGTTGACCGGGCGCGACTCGCATGGAGTCATCAGCTAATTTATGACGTGGATATTTTTGAGCAAACATCGCCCGTTGTTCAAACCGAATACGTTCCAATGTTTCAGGTGTGTTGATATCAAGATAACTGTCATCAGAAATCCCCGATGTATTTAATTGATACATGGTAATCTGACGTTCAATCTGAACGCTGCCATCACTGGCCACCGTGTAGGTTGCGATACCATCAAACAATAACTGGTTACGCTCGGTATCTGTCCAGCGTACTTCTTTAGGTGGTGCCATTACACCAGGTAAGGGAAGACGTTGCAGTGGACGAGCAGGATCAATTGATAAATACTTTGCGTCAACAATTGCGTTAATGCTGGCAAAGATATAAGGAGGTGTTGGCAATATATTTGTACCCATCGACGTTACATGTGGATTATTACGGCTATTACCATAGGTGCCCGTAGCGGCATGAGTGCCGCGATATGCAGCAAAAGCACGGCAACCAATCTGGCGCATTGGGCCCCAACGACTATTTAGCTCTGTCTCTAACACAACTAAGTTTGCAGTATCGGTAAACGGCATGACGATCCAGTTGTACCATTCATCACCAATAGCAGCGATGGTCGCGGTAACATCTGGGTTCGTGGTACCACCGGCCATCGCACCAAAACTTATCATCGTGCCTTTAGGTGTTTTTTCATCGTAATAATTCATACGAAGGTCAAGGTCGTTACCCGTTTCACCTTTCCACTTACAAGTGAGATCAACTTGATTAGTAGTCACACCATTCACAACCGCATTCACGGGTAAGGTTGTGTCTGCTGTAATGGCTGCGGCAATCGCCGTTGCAATCTCATCTGCAGTGTCACCTGAAGCGACACCGACTAAAACTTTTTTACCGGCAATGTAAATGGCAAAGGTACCTGAACCCGTCGCATTACCCGTTGCCGTGATGGTTCCCGCAGCAGCTGCACCTGCACCGGCTTCATCTAATGCAATGGCATACGTTTCCATAAACTTATCAGCATTTTTAATCGCTTTGATTTGCTCGGCTAACATTGAACCGCGACCAAAGTATTCTTCAGCTTGCTCACCGGTATTAACACGCGTGGCGATATCAGCCGCAACCGTACCGGTCGCTAAACGCTGACCAATGACCAGCACTTTAAAGTTAATTGCAGCATTACCGGCAAGGCGATTATCAAACTCAATAAACGTACCAGGAATACGAAGGGCTGCTGGGATTTCATTAAATGCAATAGGCATGATTCATTACTCCTGGTTAGTTTTACTTTTGTTTTTCTTAGGTTCAGTTGCTTTAACAACATCACCATCATTGATACGGCGCAACCAATAAGCATCGTAAGTGACAAACTCACCTTCAATTTTTAAATGACGGTTACGCCCTGGATTACGCACCAATACTTTTTCGTGGGCAGGTTTTACAAAAATTTTCACTGGCTGGTTCATGGTTAAAATTCCTTATTGGTCGAGTGTTACATTATCTACTGCAGCAGGTTCATCATTACCTGGTGCCATTGAATGTTCAGCGTGATACGTTTCAAAATTATTCAGTGCGTTTAAGTCCATCGTGTATTCAAAAGTAAAGTTAGGAATAGTCAAAGTCACCGCATGAACTCGCGCACCTTTTTTATCTTTTTTAATTGAAAATAAATTATCAATACGGCTGGCGCGTAATGTGCCAACATCAGTAATCGTTGCACCATGTAATACTGGCACCATCACATTCAAAATATCGTCTGGCCCAATTACACGGGCATCGTTTTTTGGATCGGTCACAACATAAACAACCCAGCTGGCATTAAAAGCGGCATCGTTAGAATCACCCGCTTCACGCCCACCGACAAAAGCAACATAAACAGACGGTGTTGTTGTCATCCATCGGTTTAATACCTCATCAGTTAATCGACCAGGTAATTCATCAACATCACGCAACTTGGTTTTAAGTGCGCTGGCTTTGATTAAATTAATAATTTGTTGAGTGGTTAAAATAATCATTAACCATTCACCACCGACTGATAAAAGTCATCAACAATATAATTAATTTCATCTTCATCATCGGCATTAATACCCATAACTGGTCGCGCATCCAGCTCAACTGACTGGTTGCGGCCTGTCTTTCCACCGAAGTGTTGAATGGCGGCATAGACCATATCTGAACCATGCTCAACACCGGAACCATCAATGAAAACATTGTGTGTATATGAGTCACGCAAGTGTCCAAAATCAACAAGTGTTTTTCCACCTTCTTTTAATGCACGCTGGCTTGGTATTAATGCGTTACCTTCCCAGTCTTCGCCACTAATAAAACGGCGAGCAACTTCACTATCTAAATAGCCACCAACTTCATCAAACATTGGACGGGTATCAACATCACTAAGCCGTGATAAAAATTCACGGGCAGCGATATCATTAATGCTGTGGACTAAACGAACACTCATTAAAATGTCCCCCAGTCAGTTTTACTTTGACCTTGACCCGTTTTAATGCGGCCTTGTGCTGTTGCGGTACCCGTGTCTTGTTCACCCAGGCTTGCTTTGTTCATTGAGATATCACGCAACCATGAACGCGCCTGTACAAAACGGTTTTCAATTTCTTCAGTTACACGGTCATCGCTTAAACGGTGTCGTGCAATATCAGCGCATACATCAACTAACGAACTGCTATCAATCACCGGCTGGGTTAAAGGCAGCGTGTATCGAGGGCTGATGTATGAGTTAATAAAATTTGTTGCACCTGTAAGGGCTTTATTAATTTTTACCAATGCCTGGTCAGCGGCGGCAATGTCTGCTGCGCTATAAGCTGAACGATCACCTTCTTCAACCGTTAAACGAATTAATGCTTCGTCAACCGCTTGGTTGTCAGAAGATAATAAAGCGACTTCCTTGTCGCCAAATAAATCTAATAGCTGTAATGCAGATGTATACATTCAGTTAGCCTTGGCCTGCACTTTCAAGAATTTCCATCCATGCCTGATCGCGTTCTTCAGCTTTTACTTTCCAGCCCAGCATTTCAGTCAACACGTTTGCATCGGGTTCATTGTTTTTTGTCCAATGAGATTCATCTTTTTTATTTAACTGACCAATGGCTTCTTTGATGGCCGTGATACGTTCAGCATTTTCTTCTGGTGCTGTTTTTAATTTCACAACGTTTGTTTTATTGCCGGAAGATGACTCCACTTTTTTGCCTGGTAAACTGATAACGGGTGGATTAGTTTCCAGCAATGGCTTGGCATCTTCATCACTTAATGTAATGGGGTCACCAGCTTCATACTGTTTGTCCATTAATAAACGATGAACAACTTGGTATTTAGTTTTAGAAGTACTCATGATTATTTCTCCGGTTATTGGCTCTCTGGTCATGTGGAGCTCCACATGACCAGGTCAACGCCTTCGCTTCTTTTAGGGTTATACTTTTACGCTACTGCGTTTTGAATGAAGTACGCTAAGTCATTCGCAGTAATGAGTTCTTTAACAGACTCACCAACACGGACACGTTGGCCACCACGTAAACCGATATCAGAATCTTCTTTAGTGCCTGCAACACGAGTTCCGTGCTGTGCTGTTAAAGCAAAGGTCATACCGCTACGGGTATCAGCCATCACGTCACGATATTGCAAGCTGATGTGTTTGCCCCATGCACGTTGCAGTGCAGCAGCTTGACCTTTTTTCGCAGTGTTGATTCGTGCTTCACCAACCAGAATGTCTTCAAGCTCAAACAACTCAATAATTGCTTGACGATGCGCAACACCTTTATCACCACTGTTACCATGAGCAGCTTTAACAATATCAGGATGGCGTGCCAAAACTGAATAAGCTGGACGACCAATGGTCATGATGTTGCCACGCATTACCATGCTATCTAGCGCATCCATAATTATATTGATTGGTTTTGAGTTCGCAATATCATTGAATTGATTAACACCGGCTAATGTTTGCTGGTTACCTGCAGCATAATTAGCAGCATTGAAAACCATGTTGGCTACACGCACTTCACGACCCAACTCAATGAGGTTTGAAGTTTGTTCAACAGACTTACCCAGTGGATCATAGTTTTCTGGTGCGTTGTCGATATCTTTTTGAGGAATTTTATCGTCAAGGCCATGATCTTCAGTTGATTCTGTTTCTTCAGTAGCAGAGAAGCTCACTTCATTTGGTGCAGACTTACGTCCCACTTTAGTGTCAGGAACAGTGAAGCCTTCTTCCAGATTGTGTTTAAGATATTTAAACTCTTCTGCATTCACTGGAACACGGGGCGCAACTTCATCAGCAATCATTTTTTTGTTTTTATACGCAATTGAAATGGCTGTTAAGTCTGGTTGAATAGGAAACGGTGCTGGCATAATTATTTACTCCTAATTAATATTTAATTTATTTTTTTATTAACCTTGCATTACGCCAGGCGCATAATCCATTGGGCCGATATCACCGGCAACGGCGCTCACGGCAGCGAAACCAACAATTCGAACATTGGCACCTGCAGCTGGTGCAGCTTTAATCGCTTTACCATTTGCATCTGGTACCAGCTCATCACCGCGAGTGACTACACCACCGTATTCAACATCAGGCTGGCCACCTTGATTAACATCAACACGTTCAGTGTCTGCAGCACCAAGTTCACCGGTAACACCAAATGAAAGGTCGGCTGCTGCTGAAGACTGAATAATTTGGTCATCAGAGCTTCCACGTTTAACAATGCGGAAAGCAGCAATGGCACCTTCGGCAACATAATTTTTTGTAAAAGTCGGGGTCATAATTTATTTCTCCTGTTAGCCTTATTTATAAATAAGCCTGATTACTGGTTTTGTTTTTTAACGTGAGCAACCGCCTGGCTAACACTTACCGTGATGCCTTTGTCTGATTGTTCTTTTTGAAATTCAATTGCGGCATTGGCAATACCCTGTGCATCATCACCATCAACACCATCGGAATTACCCGCATCACTTTCTTTGAAATCAATTTGTTTACCGAGTGCTTTGGTGAAGTCGTTAAACCATTTGAGTGGTGATTTTTTAATGGTTTCTTCTTTACCTTCTTCACCTGCAGAGAACTCAAAGTTCGCTTCTTCAGCATCAGAAAGATGCAGCATGAATTCAGGCATACCTTCAGCTTGTGCCGGTAGTAACTTTCCTTCGTCAACAAGCGTCGCAATGTTTTTGCTGAACTCAACGACTAAACGTTTATTACGTTCTGCAGTTAATTCGGTTTCATTTTCTTTTTGTTTTTTTGCAAATTCCGCTTCGGCATCTGCTTTGGCTTTTGCTGTAGCTGCTGCAACAGCTTCATCCATTTGGTCTTGTGAGAACTCGGGCATGGGTTCATCTCCTGTTTTAGTGGGTTCTTGTTGTGAATAGGATGTGGGGGTGTCTTTGTCTTCATCACGCAGTTGATTTGCATGTTCAGACATTGATTCAATTTCATAGTCGGGAAACACGGTATCTGCTGTCTCGACATCAAATTTATTAATAATAAATTCACGTAGTCGATGCATCATGCGGCTCAAGGAATTTGGTGTGTAGCTGTCTGATGCATAATCAAAACACTCATCATCAGTCGCCGCATTATAGATAGCGTCCATCCCCTCAATGGCGGGTGGAACAGCGCCCAGGAAACCAATGTGCTTTAAATAAAAACCATCGGCTCCTTTACCAATACGGATAGAACGATTCGGCCATAAACCTTTTTCTACACCTTCGGCAAACTCGTCATGCAAATTGCCACCTTTAACAGATAGCACATTGCCTTCACGTTTTAGGTCTTGAATCCAACCATAAGCCGGTGCATCTGTTTTAGGGTGGCCAATCACCATTGGGGCACCGTTGAAAACGTTCTTATCTATAAGCTTCTTAGTGTTGGTGACGATTTGGTCTAGCTCTTCTCCAGTCCAAACTTTCTTTGTACCGTTAGAGTCAACTTGTTCACCACCAACAAAGGCGGGAAAAAAGTCATCGAGACCTTTGAAGTCATGTGTTTTTGTTTTTGATTTGTCCATGCAGTGAAGCATGAGGGAAAGGCGGGTTTTGAAATAGTCGTGAATTATTTCACTACTACTTATTTGCGGTGCTTTTTATATGCTGCATGTACTTGGAGACAAACGCAAGCAATAAATTTTAACTACAACAAAAGAGGAAAATAATTATGCTTGGTTCTATTAATAAGAACACCTATGTGATTTTAGCATTACTGATGAGTGTGACAATGATGATTGCAATGGCTGGCCCAGCTACGGCTGCGGGTTGTTCTAATCCGACTCATCAACACTTTATTTCTTTTAACTCAACACAAACAATGTCACCGGTCGTTGCTACGACTGAACGCATCGATCTGGTTGCTGATGTTGGCAGTGTTTCGATTGCAGATAAAGCAACCGATAAGTTTAGTTCATATAATAAGAGTTCACCTCACCATGTGCTGGTAGATAGCGGCTCTGGCTATTTATATAAACGAAGTCATTCGGGAACAGCACACCAAAGCAACCCGCATGTTCTCGCTGTAGCTTTTAAGCACCGTTCACCGTCTGGTGGTTGGAATGACGTGACGCGACAATAAAGAAGTGATCAATCTATAAGACAAAAGAAAGGCCGCATCAAGCGGCCTTTTTTATTCGTCATTTAATTTTTTGAGCGTTTCTTCTCGCTTTGTTCGCTCCAGTGCTCTTTGTTCTATATCCCACTTAAAGTCATTTAATTCTGAGCTACCTCTTAATATATGCGTAAATAGGTATACTTCTAAAAACAAAATTGCGGTAGAGACAATAAACATGTTTTCTGCGTAATCCCCACCTATAGTCATCAATATTGCTGTAACAACAAAGACGATTACAGATAACAATAAATAAAGCATATAACCTTTTAGTGAACGAGACTTTATTTTTATTATATCTCTTAATCGTCCATGCTCTGTTAATGAAAGAGAACCACTCCCACTTAGATCACTCAACTTATTAAAAAGTTGTAGTGTGGGAACAAATAATATTCCTGGTAAAATGCAATATGACAAGACAGCTCTAAACAATACTGTTAGTTCAATTTTTTCAAGAATGGATAATGAAGAAACAATGCCTAAAACTATAACTGACACACTCCAGAATAAATCTGAAGTAATTGTTCCTTTATTTTTATATATGGTCATTATGGGTCAATAGTTTTTTGTTTTATTAAGTTTGTAAGCCATTGTCGCATTTGGTCGTATAAATCACTGCTATCTACCATTCCATTTATCACACCAATATTAATATCATGAAATAGTTTTAAATCACTTCCCTTTAATTTTCCGCCACCTTCTAACAGTATTGTAACATCATCTGGTTCTGTATGCCTGAGAGATGTCGCAATATTGTTTAATAGTTTATGCGCATTACTAGAAGTTTTTCTAAAATATGAAATTTCAAGCTTTACCTGAAGGTTGGCTTCATCAAGTGAATCTTTTAAATTTACATTTTTCATCCACTCTTCTCCAAGAGCAGCTTTAATAACATTAAAGCCCATACCAACAGGTACGTATTGATAAATTTTTTTAGCTTTAATATCTTCGTCTTGCTCAGGTTCTATTATAGTCTCTGTGGATAATGGCGCTCCAATAGATACTTTTTTTACAGGTTGCTTTGCGACTTTTGATAATGTTTTTTTAGTGGGGTGATCATTTATAAAGATACCATCTTCTTTATCAATAATTTTAGCGCACTCCCTAAGGAACCAATTAAAATACAATTCAAGATCTCTTGCTCGTAAGGCTGATGACTGCAATATAACAATATGGTTGTTTAAAACACCAAAATGCATAATCGACTCAAGAAACTCTTGTTTTTTACCATTCTTTATAGGTGGTATTAATTTGCTCAGTTCAAATTCATCAACTGCATTGTCGGGCGTGATTAAAGGTTGATCTTTATCTTCTGCATAAATAACTAAATTGCCGAATATCATTTGACCTACATTCGACTTTGAGTTCCATAATCGATAAGTATGTTCCGAAGCATTTATGGTTTCTTTTCTTGTTACTGCTTTTTTATTTTTTTTATATGCTGTTTCCAAACATGCTTGAAGATCATTTGCGCCACTCATAAATGAAGCTCGTTTGTAATGCAGTGTTTTATTTTTTGATTCTGCCACCTTATTATCCCCTTTATACATTTATATCAATTTTTAATTCTTTTCTTGCCGACACTAAAAAATCATTTAAAGCTTTTCTAAATTTCACTGCTTTTTCTGGATCGTCCATCAATCCTTTTTTTAGCTGTATGGAATTTATAAGTTGTATGATCTCATGTACTTTTTCAAAAGTATCTTTTGTTGAAACCAAATGTGCCTGACCAGCAAAATCATAAAATTGATCCAGGTCAACGGATACGCCTTCAACATTTCCAACAGTGTATTTTGCCATAATCACGTTTGAGCTTTTATGGATTCCCGTATACACAGACATTCGTTGTTCCTGAAACCGAGATTCATCCGCATGCTTCAATTGCCTATCCTGGATCTTCCAGGTAACAAAACCACCCACCGCAACACCGCCCAAACCAGTGAGCGCGGTTATTAATAAGTTCCAATCAAACGCTGCAACTTCTTCAATTACCATATTAAGTTTTACTCGGCATTACATGACAGGATAATTCAAGAACACCGCCGTTCTGTGTCGTTGCTGCTTTAAAAATCACACCATTAATTTTTGTCGTTTTATTTTTACCACTTAATGCGGAATTTATTGCTCCAACAAGTTGATAGCGCTGTTCATCTGTTCTTGCTTCGGTACCTGCATTGCCAAGAGCCAGGCAGGGCACGTCATCCATTACAGTAAATTTTGGCAAGTAAGAATAAATACTCGATCGATTATTACTAATAGAGATAACAACATTTTTTAAATTGGTGATGGCTACTAGTGCGTTGCCATTTTCAGAACGCTTCCAACCCGTCACTTGAAAAATTCCTTTGGCTCCTGATACAAAAGATTTTATTCTTTCTGCGTCATAGCCAGCAGTTGCGGATATTGGCAGTGATATTGCCAAAATACACCCAATTATGACTTTTTTCATGAATCTCCCCTTTTCTTATTGTTTAAACATCTTCAAAACCCCTTCAAAAACCGCACAGCGGCGATTTCATATTGAGAGCTATAACATCATGGCGGCATAGGGGGGATACCGGCCTTAAAACGGCTCTCAGGGCGAAAGTCGTTTTTGTTAAATTTCTACTGGTTCATAATCTAAATTCGGTAATTCTATTTCGGTGCTGTTATATGTTGGGGGGAGTTCTAATACCTCGCCTTCGGTTACATACTCCCTCAAACCAATATCATTGCCGGCGTTTTTAAATGCCGAGTTTTTATATGGAGAGTCTCTTTCTATTAGCGCCGCTTTAAGTTCTCTGTTTTCTTGAAAAACATCCAAGTAAGCCAGGATAAAAAGTGTCGCCGCTATACCAAAGCTTGCCCAGGTAATTATGTGCCAATGGTATGGTGCGGCGGCTTCCTTAATGGAAGATATTTTTTCTTGTTGGGCAAAAGTTTTAATTGCTGCTAGCGTTGCTTTCTTTTTTGACTCGTCCATTATTTTCTCCATCTTTATTTTTTTGCTCTTCTCTGGATGCCAGCTCAACAAGGTCGATGACTTTACTCGCCTCGGGTGGCTGATGTTCCTCATCATCAAGAATTGCGTCATATAGAATCCTAATGAGTTTTGCTTTTTTGTGTGGGGTTAATTGTTTGTCCGCTTCTGTTATATATAGTTCCGCACATTCGATGGCAAACTCCATCATCTCAGAGTCGTAAGCGTTGCCTGTTGAATATTGTGGGCTATCGGGACTGCGCACAGAGTAAGCGCTAGTTTTTGAAGAGACCTCATCTCTTTTTTCGTAATTCACACCGGGCTTCGTTCCCAGCACTATATATGTGATATCCGCACCCGCATTTGCGATAGCGGCCAAATATTCTGCATCAGGCCGCCTGTCATCAGACTCATAATTGCCTTGTGCTTGTCTTTTAACGCCACCCAGCTCACCGAAACCAGATTGGCTATACCCCAATCTTTTTCTTTCCTCTATTAATCTGCTTCCAATTGACGACATTATTTCCAATACACTCTTGACATTGTTTTTAAATGAGTACATATTGGGGTTGTAGGTTCAAATATGTACTTATACGAATACAAATAAAGGTGAGACCCTAATCTCACCTTGTTACTTATTATATATAGAAGGCGATACTAATTATGCACCACGCAGACATCTTTTGCCTATTAATGAAGAAGAATGTGACCCTCTCTTCAATTGCTGGAGAAGAGCAAGTAACCCCCAGTTTTGTCAGCCAAGTGATACGCGGCAAAAAAATCAGCTTTGCTGTTGCCACTGCCATTGCTGCCAAAGTGGGCAAAAGCCTCAACACGCTTTGGCCCGACAAATACAAACACACTCCACGCTCGTTGCGTCGATCTTCTGCACAGGCGGCTGCATGATTACTCATCCTTCAGAAAAGGATTCGGTAAAACAAACGGCCAAACGTCGATGGAACAGGTTCGTAAACTTCGATGAATCTGGTATGCGTCTGCAGCCATTTGACGATAGCTTCCCCCTGGTTTCAGGTCTGGATCATCCAGCGCGGTCAAAAATTTTGCTGCAAGCTGAAAATTCCAATAAGCCGCAAATGCCAGTTTGGTTTGATTGTCTTTCCAGCCTTTTTTGTTTTTTCGCTGTGAAGGCGTTGCAGCCATGTATTCATTTATATCTTGGTTATGCGCTTCCCGCCATTCGCGAAATGCCGAAAGACCCAGCTTCTTTAATTCGCTTTGCAATGACACTACCTGTTCATCCGTTAAGTCACCGACTGCTTCCTTTCCCAGTTCTTGTGCGTTGGCGGCGTATTTATAAACGTGCTGCATTGTGGTGCTCCTTGTCATTTCGATTGAAAAATTCTAACCCCTAACAGGAGAAATAACAGTGGAAAAAAACAATAAAAAAATTACCAGCGATCAAGGTGATCTTTTCCAGAAAATCGCAGGGCATGAACCAGGGTACATCTCACCAAATGCACCTGAACTAGATATTGAGCTTGATTTCATGGTGGAAATTAAAAAGGCCCTGCGCGAATCAAAAAAACATGGCCTAAGTCGTGAACGAATAATTGAACGAATGAATCTGTGTTTACCAGAATCACTTCATATAACAAAACGACAGCTTGATGCCTGGTGTGCAGAGTCAAAAGAATATCACCACTTTCCCGCAATTTATTTACCTGCCTTTATTTGGGCAACTCGCGGAATGCTCACCCCAATTAAAGTGATAGCCGAGTCCATAAGCCTAGTAGTACTAGATGAAAACGAGCAAACCGTAATCGAGCTTGGTCAAGAACACCTAAATCATATTCAGGCACTTAATAAAATACGCGCTCTTAAAAAGAAATTTAATATTTAAAAAGGAGAATTATCAATGAGTAAAAATTTAGCCGTTCCAAATCATCTGTTAAAAATGTTTGGCGCAGCAGGGGTCGAAATAAACAACTCCGCTTTGTCTGCTGCTGACCATATACAAGAAGGCATAAAGCACAAACAAAAATCTATTTTAGGAACAATTGCCGCTGGGTGGCATTTTTCAGAAGCTCGTGAATCAGACGGTAATGGCTTTATATCTTCAGAAGCAATGCGTCAGGGTACCAGCAGAATGAGCATATATCGTGATATCGCAATATATGAATTGTTTAAGCGCTCTCCCAGTGAATGTGTAACAGCGCTGTTACAACTCGACACCACAAAATTATTACATTTCAAGAATCTTGAATCAAAAGAAATCAAGGCATTAACATCGGGCAAAGAAGTACATGGCATTACATACGACGAGGTTATTGATATTTCTAGCCGTGAGCTGGAACGTCGTTTAAAGGAATCCCAGCGTAGCAATAACGAACTTGAACAGGCACTTGATAAAGTCAACCAAGAAAATGTCAAGCTTCAAGAACAAATAAAACTCAATCGTAAAAAACAAAATAGTTTAGAAGGTTTTAACTACCCACTTTCTGTTGAGCGTGTACGCATTGAGTCTTCTGTTTTATCTGCACAGATTGTTCAATCTATTGACGACATGGAACAACTTGCCGTTGAACTCACACAAGCCTCTGACCTTAGCAAAGAGAAAAAGAAACAAGAGGCTGAATTCTCAGCAGGTGCATCTTCCTTATATTTAAACCTTAAAGCGGTTCATTCTAAGTCGGCCTATTTAATGAAATGGTTTGCAGAAACATTTGGTGAAGATTACTTGCCTGATAAACCTGAAGATGTGCCTTCAATGACATTAGAAGAAGCAGAAAAAGTTCATTCATTACATCGCTTACTGTTGGCCGAAGCGCGACTTGATCGCGACTCTCGTGAAAGCCAACGTAAAACAAAACGTAAAAAGGCTAAAAAATGAAATCTGTACCGAACCTTAAAGTTGTGAGTGAGAACACAGAACTTGTGACCGCTAACGATGCCTGGCAGCGTGTTCCAGAAAGTAAACAGTTGATTGCGGCTGACCGAGGATTGATCGTAAAAGAAGTGAAGCGTGTTGTTGAAGAAGGTCATGCATTGCGTGCAGCGATTGAGCTGATGTTGCTGAGAATGGATGTTGAAGAAAGTATTGATGACAAACTTATTCAAGTTGCTAAGACATTAGGCAAAAAAGGAAAACTGCCGAGCCTTTCAACGATTAACCGTTGGGTGAAAGACTTTGAAAATTTTGGGTTGATTGGTTTAGCGCCTAAACACAAGGGCAGCGATCATCTTGTATATGGATGGGAGGCTCGCGCAATACGTTTGTATTCAATACCCAGCAAGCCAAGTATTAATGCGGTTGCTCGTAGGCTGATATATGAAGGATTTGAAAACGTCACTTATGATCGTGTCTACCGTTTCATTATGTCATTACCTGCACAGCTTGGCGATAAAAGTAAAGGTCGAATGGGAACACGGCTTTATACCAACACCCAAAAATCATTTGTGCGTCGCAGCACTAAAAACTTACCGGTTGGCGCTTGTCTTCAAGGTGATGGTCATACAGTAGATGTTTATTTAAAACACCCTACAGGGAAAAAACCGTGGCGTGCTGAATTGACCCTCTGGCTAGATGTGGCGAGTCGTTATGTTGTCGGATGGTTTGTGAGTGATGCAGAGAGCGCGCATTCAACTTTGTTTGCATTGAGTCACGCTGTTCTTTCTCATAACCATATTCCAACAATGTTACATATAGATAATGGCAGCGGTTATAAAAATAAAATGATGAGTGATGAGTCCACCGGTTTTTATTCACGGCTTGGCATCGACATCATGCATTCATTACCTTACAACGCGAAAGGCAAAGGTCACGTTGAACGTTTCTTCGGCACGATGGAGCGTGACTTTAACAAATGGTACGACAGCTATTGCGGTGCGGACATGGCCGATGAAGCGATTCAACTGTTATTGAAAAAACATAAGAGAGGTGAGATTGAATTACCTACTCAAGAGCAATGGATGGCTGATTTTAACGATTGGCTAGTTCAATACCACAACAAACCACATGACGGATTGGATGGAAAGACACCGGCTGAACTTTGGGCAACGCTCGAAGCCTTCCCGCTAGAAGAAAACATGCATAGCCAGGCACTTATTCAGCCTAGAAAAACACGCATGGTTAAGCGTGAGTCAATTAGATTAGACAACCGTGAATACATGTCCCCCGAACTGGTTCAATACAACAACAAGACTCTTACTGTTGAATACAACATACATGACGATTCCTTTGTTCGCGTTCTAGATGATAAAGGAAGATGGATCTGTGATGCCAAGCTAGTGCAAAAAGCGGATTACATTCCTGCCTCTCGCCTTAAAGAAGCCGAACAGAAAAAACTGGTTTCAGCTATTAAAAGATTGGATGTACATAAACAAGAAAAAATGGATCGCGCAGGTTTGTCTATTACCCACGATCAAATTATTGATGATGTTGAAATGCTTGATAACGAAAGTGGTTCAACATTATTAGAAAAGACAACGGGAACCGAAGTTCCCGTTGATATCAACCTCGGTGTGCATACCGAAGATGATATTGATTTTACAGATACCAGCTACCTGGATTAACAACAAAACCAACAAGAGGATTATATCAGATGGGTCAAGCAACAGCTATACCGCACCAACAAAGTACGCAGGAATATCCTGAAACATGCCATGCCAGTTACAACGAGAATGACATCAAAGATGTATATAGCATTGTCGACTGGATTAATGATGGTCAACATCATGAGCCTGGCTATAAAAACCAACGCTCACAAACCAAACTAAGCAAGGCATCAAAAGTTAATGATTCCACATTGAACACCATTCTTCGCGGCAAGTATGTGAGCTCTCCAACCAAGTTTATTAAAAAAATGTTGGATGCCATTCGTCGCTGGGATATGCGTGAAGAAGAAGGTGTGCATGACTGTCCTTTTGTTGAAACCTCTGTTTATCGTACAGGTATAGCAGCATGTAAGCGTGCTCACCTCTATCGTAACATCGCAGTATTAAGCGCCTTTGTTGGAACTGGTAAAACACGCACATTAAAATATTATGCAGCTAATCATTCTAACGTTATTTTAGTTGAGGCCACACCTGATATGAATGCCTCTGTTCTTGTAACAGAGCTGGTTCATCAAACTGGTGCCGTGGTGCATAAAACAAATAGTTATTCATCTGGTACCAAAGCAGAAAAAACAGCCGCCGTTATTAATGCCTTAAAAGGTTCAGACAGTTTACTGATATTGGATGAAGCAGAAACGGTTAGTACAAAAACGTTAGAGTATGCGCGTCGAATTAGTGACAAGGCTCACGTTGGCCTTGTGTTGTCAGGCACTGAAAAACTTCAGCCTCTCATTAAAGATCCTCAAGGTCGCTTTGGACAGGTCAGTTCACGCGTAGGTTTTTGGCCACCGGTTATCAAAGGCATTACACAGGATGATTGCGAGGCATTAGCAGCGGCTGCTTTAAGTGATTTCGATATAGAGCTTACTGAAGAAATACTGGATGCCTTTTGGCAGATGTGTGATGGCTCTGCACGTGTACTTGTCTCAGCACTTATTCCAGGCATTAAAGATTATGGGTTGAAAAAGAAAAAAGAACTCACGCCAGAACTTATTTTTAAAGTTGGCCAGAAGTTACTTGGCTTCAAAAAAGCACGGAGGGTTTAATGATGCAAACGTACAGCGATGAATACATTGAATACTGGGCAGAAATTTATTTGCAAAATGAAATATCTAAAAAGTTCATTTACTTTGAAGCTTTCTTACAAGACCCAGAAAGTATTTTATATGCGGTTCAATCAACTGATGCATTACTGGCTGCTGTTGATGAATTAGATACCTTGCTTCCTGGTCATGAAGATGTTGATGAAGCAGAAGCAATGCAAGAAGAAATGGAATCCGCTTATGAGCGGCAAGGTCATGTTCTTGAAATGCAGGGCGATAAAACGATTGAAAAATTTCATCATCATGATCCTGCTAAAAAGTGGAAAACAAACACAGGCAATAAATCAAGGAGAGCATCATGAGTGAGTCAATTGGCTATTGTGAGTGTTGCGGGTTAATGGAGCATCATCGAATTGAAGGGCTATGCCCGAGCTGTATTAAAGGCGCAGTGAACTTTGATGAGATTAAGGATGATATTCCGCTAGGTGTTGAGGCTGCTGATGTATCAACGGTGAAAGGTTTTAATGGAGACAGTCATGGACGCTAGTGTTGAAACACATTCTGGTCGCATGGTGCATTTTCTATCTCCGCAAGTTGATCAGATTGCCTTTGCAGATATTGCCTGGGCGTTGTCTCGTGCCTCACGTTACAACGGACACACTCAGGGTGAACATCCATACTCTGTTGCACAACATTCGGTATGGGTTGCTTTTGTTACTCAGCATTATTTTGATGCTGACAAAGCAACAACCTTACAGGCTTTATTTCATGATGCGCATGAAGCGTACACCGGTGATATGGCAACACCACTAAAATCAATCCCTGGTGTTTTTGAAAACATTAAACCTATTGAACATCGCTTACAGTGTGCTATTCATGCAGCGCTTGATATTCCAGAACCCACCGGTGCTGATTTAATCACTATCAAACAAGCAGACCAGTTTGCGCTTGCAGTCGAGGCACATCATTTAATGTATTCAAATGGTAAAGGCTGGGCATGTAAAGAACATGTGCCTGAAGAGCTCTATGGTCTTTTCTGGCGAACATTGCCTGTGCAAGAAGCACATGAATTATTTTGGATGGCAAAAAATTATATCGATCGTGGTTTTAAACTGGAGGAACTATGGCGCTCCATTTAAGTTGCCCTGAGTGTGCTGCACAGTTCGACTTGAGCCAGGCATTAGAAGATGCCGATGCACGTCGATTAATGGATTTAATTAAGGACATTCAGCCCGTGGTTATTCGTCCTTACTTTCGCTACTTAAAATTATTCAAACCACAAAAACAAGGTTTGCGTTGGTCAAAAATGTTAACGCTAACAAAAGAACTGGCTCCGATGATTAAGGATGCCCAAATAAAACATAACCATACAGTGTATGCCGTGCCACCGACCGCGTGGGCAGATGCAATGAATGATCTGGTCGACAATCCACCGGCCACTTTAAAGCTGCCATTAAAAGGACACGGCTACTTATTAACAATTTTATCGGCCAATGCTGAAAAGGTTGCTGCAAAAGAAGAACGTAAAACAGAAGAAAGAAAGCAACGTCCACGTGAAGGCGTTGAACAACAGCCTAACCAAGTATCGAACGTGATCAAAAAAGCAAGACCGAAAATACCAGATGGTTATTTAAGAAAATCAATCTATGGAACTAAAAACAACCAAGAGGAATGAGTATGGATGTCCACGATCAAGAACGGCTTGAAATTAAATCTAAAGTTGATGCTCTATTAAAAAAACACATGGGGCCAGACGATTGTATTTTGATGAATGAAATATTTGTCGAAGTTACGGGTGGCCACATTATCCCTAACCGCCGTTTAGATCAGACGCGATTTATTAGAACAATAATTAAAGAGCTTCGTGAACAGGGTTGTCCTATTGGTATTAAAGGTGGGAAAAATGGCGGTTACTTCACAGCGCGTAATGACGAAGAGCTGAAAAAAACAATTGAAACATTTCACAGCCGTGCCATGAGCTCACTCAAACAAGAGGCGGCATTAAAACGCATTAGCTTTAACGAATTACTTGAACAATATGAATTAGAACTATCACAAGAGCAAACACAGGAGAAAATAGCATCATGAGCAACGTAGCAAAAAAAATCCCAGATGGGTACATGCAAGATCAACAAGGTAAGTTAGTGCCGGTTGAAATGGTTAAACCGATTGATATTGAGCGCAATGACATGGTTCTGCAGTTGGTAGACCAGGCAAAAACAAAAAGTGTCGAACTGGCTGCATTTAAAGAAAACGCAATGAGTGCGATTGAGAAATTTGTCAATCTCTCTGGCCGTAAATATAAAGTGAAGATGGGCGGCAACAAAGGCAACGTCACACTCATGAGTTATGACGGGCGTTTTAAAATTCAACGCGCCATTGGTGAGCACCTTGTTTTTGATGAACGTTTACAAGTTGCCAAAGAACTCATTGATCAATGTCTCAATGAATGGTCTGAAGGAAGTCGGCCTGAAATTAAAGTGTTAATCAACGATGCCTTTCAAGTTGATAAACAAGGCAAGGTCAGCACGGCACGTATCTTTGGATTACAACGGCTGGACATTAAAGATCGCAAATGGAAAAAAGCCATGAAAGCCATTAGTGATTCTGTTCAGGTGGCCGGTAGTAAGTCTTATGTTCGTATTTATGAACGTGTTGGTGATACCGATGAATACAAGCCTATTCCGTTGGATGTGGCTGCGTTATGAATATGCCCAACTTCGCGCATGCCATGAACATACTTGCCGACGATAATAACATGCTGCTTAAAAAACAAGATGAATGGCCTGACTTCATTAATTATGAATTACTTGAAAAACAGGCGGCATCTTTCACAAATGAAGAATTGAATAGTTTTGTGGCAGGAGAAATCAGCGAGATGAACGCTTTAGCAAAAACAAAAGATTGTGAAATGCTGCATATGTTTTTAAATGAGGCATTTGACGGTTCGTTGAGCGGGTACTTTTTCTACCCATGATGTTACCTAGTGTTCCATGTGAAACGTGCGATGGAGAAAATAATGAGCAATCCAAAAATTGAAATTGAATTTTGTGTTTTTAAGCTGGCAAGTTGGGCACCGCGTTTACCTAATCAACATTTCGATTGGGCATATCGGGTGACATCACAAACCGGCAATCAGGTGATTGGTGTATGCAATGGCAAAAAATCTATTGTTAAGCAAAAAGCAAAAGCCGTGGCGAATAAAATGAAGCTTCTGGCAGTGAATGGTCGTGACAAGTATAAGTTCAGTATTGCAAAAGCACATTAACAATGCACCGGACTGGGTGTGTTGGATTGCGCAAAATGCAGATGGCCAATGGCGAGGTTATGACAATATGCCGGTTGTAGAGTTAATACCATCAGGTGTACCAGGCGATCACAAAACGTATGAAGACTGGGGTTGCAATATTGAACATGGCGCAAATGAAATCACATCAATGCCGTTGTTTAAAGACAAGCCAAACCCTAATTGGAAAAAAACGTGTAGACGAGTACGGAGAAAATTAAAACGATGAGTATTGTCAGAAGAAATTTAATGGAACAAGAAGGATACAGTCCATATTGCGGCGCTATAGAGTGCAAGGTAATGCCGAGAACATCATTTGTTGGTGAGCAATTTAACTGTCCTTGTTGTGGTTGGAAGTCTTCCTTTGAAAAAGATTTCATCGAAAACTATAAAAATAAATGGAACCTATAAAAATGAACCCAGATTTAATAAATGGCTTGTTTGAATTGGTAGGCAGTTACTTCACCTGGATGAATGCGTGGACGTTATTCAAAGAAAAAGAAATCAAAGGTGTGTATTGGCCAACAACGGTTTTCTTCACTACATGGGGATTATGGAACTTATATTACTACCCAGCACTAGGTCAGAGTTTTAGTTTTTATGCCGGTATTTTTTTGGTGTTAGGCAATGTTGTGTGGGTTGGTTTACTTATGCATTACAAAAGGAGATTAGTAGTATGAATTCTGCTCAACGTACAAAAGCAATTAGTAAATTGATTAATACATCAGTCGACGACTGTCGTATTTCTTTGGGTAATTATTCAGATCCAACATTACTCTGTGATCTTTTAATTGAATGTCACGAATTTGGGCACAGCTCCAGAGAGCAGATTGTACGACGTCGCATTGCGCAATTAATCAAGAAAGAAAAAAGAAAAGTATAATGGCCAATAAATCACCTCGCGCTAAATGTTACACCTTGCTGGCTATTGGTAAAAAGCAGCTGGGCTGGGATGATGAATTCTATCGTGATGTGTTCCTGGTTAAGTTTGGTGCCACTAAAGTGAATGGTCGTGTTTCGGCAAGTACTCTAGAATTTAGCAAGTTACACGAAGCGGTTGAATCCATGAAGCGTTCTGGTTTTAAGCCTGTGAAAAAAAGCGTCACTTCTCGCATGAGCGACTGGCGTGTTCCTCGTATTAAAAAAATTACCGCTATGTGGTTTGCACTACATAAAGCAGAAGTGATCAACAATCCCAGTGAGGTGGCTATGCAACGTTGGTGTGCCAGCATTACTAAAAAAGCCAAACTCGAGTGGGCAACCGCAACCGATCTCAATAATTGTATAGAAGCATTAAAGTCCTGGGCGCATCGTGAGCATGTCAAACTTGAACGCTAATATAAACATTCAACATGAAGACCTTGAGTTGGTTGATCCGAAACTGTTGCCACCACAGATTCGGTTTTATATTAATGTGATTGGTTTGCCGGACACTTTAAAGTTGCTACAAAGAAAAGGTGGCACTTTTTTCCGCTTTCCTCTTTCTGCAAAAGGGACTCAGCTTGAAAAGATTGTTGGCTATGATGCTGCCAATAAATTATGTGAAGTCATTGGTGGTGAGATTAAAGAGCTACCTAAAGCCGACAAAATATTAATGCAATTACGTGACCTTGCAATAAACGAAGCCAGAAAAACAATGTCAGCATCACAGGCTGCATTAAAATTTAATCTCACTCGACGTCATATCATTAATGTAACAAATGAAGAATCTGACAATCCCAACGGCGATCTTTTTAGTTGACATGATTTACTAAACAGATCAAGATAATACTCATCCTCTCTTCTTAGTGGTGAAACGTTTCACTACTTTTTCAACCTTCTTTATCCCGTCATGCTTCAGGCATGAATAATGACATAACAAATTGGCCAAAGGCACTCAACTGGGTATTTGGTGCTGAAGGCGACTACAGCAATGATGCTGACGATGCTGGTGGCGCAACACGTTATGGTATATCGCTTCGCTACCTTAAAGGCAAAGGTACTATTGGTGATATAAATAACGATGGCGATATCGATGAACAGGATATTCGTGAATTAAATCGTTCTAGTGCTGCAACATTTTATCGTGCTGACTTTTGGGATAAATGTCGTTGTGGTCAAATGCCTTTCCCCCTTGCTGTCATTATATTTGACCAAGCTGTTAACACCGGTGTGCGCACGGCTGCTCGGATGTTACAAAAACATGTGGGTGCAAAAACTGATGGCGTAATTGGCCCTAATACCCTTTCTAAAGTTTTAATTAAATTTAATAGAAATCCGACTTGGTTTATTGCCTCTTATCTTGGTAAGCGTTCACGCTATTACCATGACATTTCTGTGAAGAACCCTACGCTTGAAAAATTTATTAACGGTTGGTTCAACCGACTCTTCGAGCTTCAACAATTTATTGTGGAGAACGCATAATGGCTTTAATTACAACAGCTTTAGCACTCGCTGAATTTGTGCCCACTATTGCAGGGTGGTTTGGTGGTGATGATGCAGAAGAAACAACACAGCAAGTCATTGATGTTGCTAAATCAGTAACTGGCATGGATAACGACTCTGATGCTATCGCCGCAATTAAAAAAGACCCAGCATTACAAATTCAATTTCAGCAAGCTATGAACCCCGTCATCATTGCACGGCTAGATGCTGAAACCAAACAGCAAGCAGAGATTAACGCAACTATGCGTGCCGAACTAAGTTCTAGCAGTTGGTTTAAAAGTGGTTGGCGTCCCGCGCTGGGTTGGTCAGTTGCTTTAAGTTTTGCTGCAATGTTGTTTTCAATAATCTTTATTCTTGTATATGGCGTAATAGAGAAGCCTACCGTGATAAAAGACTTTGTGATCGCTCTTGGTTCGTTGATGGGTTCCCTAACAATGTTATGGACAATGGCTTTTGCTGTTCTTGGTGTCAATGTTAATCGACGCAGTGATGACAAAGCGCTCGCTGCAGGTCACCCCCCTAAACCAAAACTATTAAGTTCACTAGCAAGTAAGTGGTTAGGTAAACAATAAAAATGGATGAAGCAGATAGCGCTCAAATTTATGAAGAGCAAGCAAGGGAGCGTGGGATACGCAATGCAACCCTGCAACATAATGAAGCGCCATTAATTATAAATGGCAAACGTGTGTGTATCGATTGTGAAGAAGAAATTAACCCAAAACGTGTTGAAGCGGTCAACGCCATTCGTTGTGAAGAATGCCAGCCCTTCTATGAAAAACGGAGCAATCGGTAATGGCTGATCAAGAAGAGATAATGCTTATGCTTGGTGAAATCAGGGGTGAGCTAAAAGGGATGAATAAAAAACTGGACTCGATAGATGGTCTTGATGAACGTCTGAGACAAAACGAAATAAAAGCATCCAAGAATGGTGCTGTTTCTGGTGGCGCTATGAGTGTTGGAATAGCGATTTTAGTTGAAGGTGTAAAGCATGCCTTCAAGTAATGGAGTTTAAAATTACATGGCTCACAAACCAGAAACACGTAATGCAGTCCGTGCCTCTTATGTTCATGAACACCTTCCCTTAGAAGCTGCTGCTGAAAAACATGATGTCAGTTACCCGACTGTACGTACATGGAAAAAACGCGCAAAAGAAAATGGCGATGACTGGGAAAAAGCACGTGCTGCCAATCGAATGGCAAACGGTGGTTTAGGTGATATTACCGTACAACTCCTTGAAGATTTTACGTTGTTATTTAGGACAACTGTTGAAGATATCACCACCGGCGAATATGACGGCTTAAAAAAAGCAGAAGCGCTATCACGACTCAGTGATGCCTACACTAAAACAATGAAAGCCGCTGCCGGTGGTGACCCTAAAATTGCCAAACTTTCAACGGCATTAGAAACACTGCAATTACTCGCCAACCACATCAAAGAAGAACACCCTGACGCTCTAGAGCGATTCAGTTTAATTCTTGAACCCTTTGGTGCAAAAGTGAATGAGGCATTTGGATGATTTGCATTATCGGCACATTGTCAATTTGCTGTTTGCTTTATGATATGTGGCAACTATGAAGGACATTAAAGAAAAACAGTTCTTAAATGAGCTTCAAGATTTAACCGTCAGTCTCCGTAAGGAGATTGAAGCATTTCAGATTGGGCTCGATTCTTCAAAGTCTGCTATTGCTGAACGTCGGCGTAAAGTTTTAACGGGTGACTTTTCTTTTTTTGCTTACACTTATTTTCCGCACCATGTTCGTGGTGAGCCTTCTGTTTTTCAGGCTCACTTTTGCAACCGTTTTTCAAAGCTTTTATTACAACAAGCGGGTTGCCGTGAATGGTGGGTAGCACCGCGTGGTGAAACCAAGTCCACACTCTTAACGAAGATTGGCCCATTGTTTATTGCTGTGTTGGGTTTGCTGCAAAAAGAAAGTATTCGTCGCGAAATAAACTGGCAAGGTGATGCGCCACCTTATCTTGATTATGTGACTTTTTTGGGTGCTGAAACAAAGTTACCAACTAAATTAATTGAAGTTGTTAAATCTGAACTCACTATGAATGCCATGTTGGAAATGGACTTTCCAGAAGTAACTGGGCGAAGTGTTAACTGGAAGATTGGAGAGTTCACAACGGCCAACGGCATCAAGATGGAATCCTTCGGTGCTGAACAAGCGGTGCGTGGTACCTTTCATGGTTCATCACGTCCAAAGGTTTTATTGGGTGATGATCTCATTACCGATAAAGAAGCCAAGTCACCAACCGAGCGTGAGAACCGTTGGAGCTGGTTAGAAAAAGCCATTGATTATCTTGGGCCACCCGATGGTTCAGTGAAGTACCTGGGCGTGGGTACCATATTAAATAAAGATGATCCTATCTCTCGCGCCAAGCAAGCCATTGGTCATATTGTTCATCACTTTAAAGCCATTATTAAACTACCCACCTTTATGGACTTATGGGAACAATGCGAAGAACTCATGCGCAACGATGACCCACGCTTTGAAGAAAAATATAACGACAAAGGTGAAGTGGCACCGCCTGAGTTAATGCCTTCGTATAAATATTATCTGAAGCATAAAAAGAAAATGGACAAAGGTGCTGTGACCTCATGGCCAGCCGTGCGTAGCCTTTACTGGTTAATGCATCAACGGGCTAAAAATAAACGTGCCTTTGGTACCGAGATGCAAGGTGAACCACTCACCGATGAAGACCTGGTATTTACTAATTATCAATTTTGGGTATCACGTTTATCAGACTGGATCATGTTTGGTGCCTGTGACCCCTCAATGGGAAAAGGTGAAACGTCCGACCCCAGCGCTATTTTAGTCGGTGGCTTTAATGTGCAAAAGAAAAAACTGCATGTGATTGAAGCGGATATTAAACGTCGAGTGCCATCTAAATTATCAGCCGATCTCATCAACATGCAGAGAGAGTATGGCTGTCAGGCAATTGGTTTTGAAAATAATAATGCTTATGAGCACATGCGTAAAACATTTATCGATGATGGTATTGCAAAACAAGTGGTACTTCCTCTTGCTGCTATTACCGCAACCGTTCCACCAGAGGTGCGCATTGATTCTTTAGAACCGTTTATTAATGACATTGACCCCAGTATTTTATTTCATTCCACCTTAACGCGCTTAATAGATGAAATGAATACCTGGCCAGAAAAACAATCACACCACCATTACGATGGTTTAGTCGCATTGCATATCCTTTGGTATGTAGCAGTAACACGTGCCGGTGGTCTCCCAAACATTGCAACGCGAAAACGTAAAGATAGCGTTAATACCAAACGTTACTGAGGTTTAACATGGATAAATCTGATATTAAAAAAGCATCAAGTAAAAGGGCATTAAGTCAGGAAATTGCTACTCGCCAGTCCGACCCTAACTTTTATGGCGCACTATCTTACCTACCTAACCCCGATGAAATTCTACGAAAACTTGGTCGTTCACAAGAAGTGTTTGCGTCCATTATTGCCGATGCCCATGTTATTGGCGAGATGCGATCAATTCGTTCTGGTTTAATTAAATATGAATATCGTTTACAAGCCGGTGGTGACTCACCTGCAGATATGCGTGCGTTGGAATTGTGCCAACAGATAATGAACAACAAACCAGCCAAAGGCATGCAGTGGATCGATACCTTCTGGAACATGGCGCAAGGTGTATTCCGTGGCCATCAAGTGCATGAAGTGGTTTGGAAGCGTGAAGGTCAGTTCCTGGTACCCGACAAAATTGTTGATCGCCCACAACGTCGATTCTTATTTTCACCCGACAATGAACTACGTTTAAAAACTAAACAACATCCTAATGGTGAAGAGTTAGGCAATTATAAATGGTTACTCACACGCCACATGCCGAGTTATGAAAACCCTTATGGGCAAGCATTACTTTCATCATGTTTCTGGCCTTACACTTTTAAGCATAATGGTTTTAAATATTTCGTTAAGTTCTGTGAGAAGTACGGTATTCCCTGGGCAATTGGTAAGTACCCGCAAGGCACTCCTGAAACCGAGCAAAATGAATTAGCAGATGCACTGGCAAATATGGTTGAAGATGCCGTTGCTGCAATTCCTGATAATGGTTCGGTTGAATTGCTAGAGCACAAGCACGGTGGCCAACTGGTACAAGAAAAATTAATCAATATATGTAACAGTGAAATGAGTAAAGCGCTCACATCACAAACACTCGCCACTGAAATTCAAGGCGAAGGTTCACGTGCAGCCAGTGAAACACATCGTGGTCGTGAAGAGTCGGTAAACGAATCAGACCGAGTGATCATCAGTGCCGCAATGAATGAACTGTTATCCTGGATAACTGAAATAAATATTGCCGATGCCAAGCCACCCACCTTTGAGTTTTACCAGGAAGAAGAAGCCAGACAAGAATGGGTGAATGTATTTAAAGATGCACGAGACTTTGTTGATATACCCGCACAGTTTGCACACGACCGTTTACAAATTCCAATGGCAAAAGAAGGTGAAGATGTATTACCACGTTCAAGTGGTACTTCACCTGCAGCACCTGAATTTAATAAGAGCAGCTGTCCGCATTGTGAGAACGACTTCAATAAACACGATGACCCAATTTCATCATTAACAGACCAGGCAATTGAACAAGCCGATGAGTTAATTGAAGGCATGGTTGATGAAGTAAAAGAATTATTATTCAACGCCAACTCTCTCGAAGAGTTCCGTGATGGCCTGGTAAAAATTTACCCAGATATCACAGAAACCAAACTCGGTGAAATAACAAGCCTGGCATTAATGACTGGCTCACTACAAGGTACGGAGGATGCGCAATGACTATTGAATTAGAACTATGGATGATTCCAGCATTGATAACTATTATCTCTATTTTAGCAGTATGGTTTATAGTCCCCGAATCAGACTCTAGTGGTCGATATCCAGACTTTGGTCCATTATTTCATTTCGCTATAAATTTAATCGTAGCCCTAATAATTTCATTGGTGTCATGGATTGTGTTTGCATTATTTTGAAAAAGAGTGAATTGGTACCTTCTCACGTACTATTATCACTAATAACAAAAAGAGAGATATAACAATGAAAACATCTGGTGCCCTTTTATCAGCCGATAGACTTTATAGATACTCCTTGTGGAGAATGTGGGATGAATCACTTCCGGTTGTTATGTTTGTTGGTTTAAACCCATCAACAGCAGATGAAAACGAAGATGATAATACCATTCGACGCTGTATTGGTTTTGCTAAAGACTGGGGGTATGGTGGGATTTATATGGCAAATTTATTTGCATACAGAGCAACTAAACCAAAGGATATGAAAGCCGCACTTGAACCTATTGGTAATGATAATGATTCGATCTTAGTTGAATTATATAAAAATGCCGATATAACAATTGCAGCATGGAGTACAGACGGTAGCTTCAAAAACAGAGACAAAGAAGTCCAGTTATTACTTCCTCAGTTACATGTATTAAAAATAAATAAAGATGGCTCACCTAGCCATCCACTATATTTAAAAAAATCATTGACCCCTAAACCGTGGAATTTCGATGCCTAGTATTGATGTTGGTAATGTTCCTTTCAAAGAAGCCATTGATTACTTTCAAGGCAAACTAAAAATACCCTCTCAGCATTGGGATGACATGCTCGGTGATGTTCACGCCAAAGCATTCACCGTTGCTGGTGCAACCAAAGCAGACCTATTAACGGACTTCCACACAGCCGTAAATGATGCCATTAAAAACGGTACAACCATCACTGAATTTAGAAAGCAGTTTGATAAAACTGTTGAAAAACATGGTTGGTCATACAAAGGTAAACGTGGCTGGCGTACTCGTGTAATTTATGACACTAATTTACGCACAGCACATGCCGCCGGTAAGTGGCAACAGTTCCAACGCTTAAAAGATCGCCGTCCTTTTTTACAGTACTACACAGCGGGTGATGAACGTGTCCGACCAGAACACCGTAAGTGGCATTTAATTACTTTACACATTGATGATGAATGGTGGATTTCTCACTATCCACCAAATGATTTTGGCTGCCGTTGTGGTGCACGCCAACTTTCTTTACGGCAAGTAAGAAAGGAAAAATTAGATATCTCTGGCCAAGCACCAGCGCTCGATCCAACTGAACGTATTAATATTGCTTCAGGTGAAATTTATGGTGAAGTTCCAAAGGGAATAGGTGTTGGCTGGAACTACAATGTTGGCCAAGCATGGCTAGGGCCAGATATCGCTTTTGGTGAAAAGATTATGGCCATGCCAACGCCGCTTAGAACAGCAGCTTTAAACAATGCAAAAGACCTTGCACCACACCTTGAAAAAACCTTCAGCCCGTGGGCAAATAAACTACTTACGCGGGAAAAACCACTCGGTGAAATTAAGACCGTTGGCTACCTATCACCACGCATTGTTGATGAATTAATTCGCCGAAATCAGGCTCCAACAACAGCCGTGATCACCGCTGCTGATAGCGACATTATTAGCATGCTTCAAAACGCTACAGATATCCAAAAGCTGCCAATCGACATGGTGCGCTCATTGCCTAATATCATTCAAAAACCACAAGCCATATTGTGGGATAAAAGTCAGGCGGGGTTACTTTATATTTTCAATGCACCCGATGGAGCAAACGATGTGAAAACCGCCCTCCAAGTAAACATCAAAACTATTAATAAAGCCGTTAATGGTGTGGCTCAAACCAATAGCTTAAAAGCAGGTAATCTGGTCGAATTACAAAGCCTGAAGGACAAGAAAATATACGATGTGCTGGATGGCCAGCTTCAATAAATAACTCTTTAGATACATTTAAAACAACCTTAAAGGAAGTTTTAGAGAGGTTTAATGGATGTTTTGATGGTAATTAATGGATCGTTTTTTACCAGTAATGTGATATTTTTTTACTGGTAAAAAACGTTTTTCTGATAATTTTGTTTCAAAATGATTCTAAAGTTAAATTAGGCCAATAATCGCCTAACTGTTTGTTTTCGTTTTTAATTTTTCTTTTTTTCTTATTTTACTAATTGATCCAATATCATCATCACCCCACATAACGGGATTATAGCGAGCACTGTTTGAGCGCATTAAATGCGTAGCATTGCGCGAGTTGCGCAGCGCCCGTTGCATACGAGCATTGAGGGGAATCGAGTAAAACGAGATCTTGTAGCGCGACAATCATTTTGCGACAAACTGACAATCATTTTGCGACACGATTTTAGCCCCGTTTTACAGTGAGTTTGGATCAACTTTAAAGCTGGTTCAAACTCACTGTAATATCACTTCCAACTT
>Ga0316206_1000531_pt1 | contig 48658 bp, 48 predicted proteins | sample 6monthpyrite_MG_FD_204942 | JGI IMG/M metagenome (GOLD analysis project Ga0316206, IMG submission 204942) | Microbial mat bacterial communities from mineral coupon in-situ incubated in ocean water Damariscotta River, Maine, United States -... | ecosystem: Environmental > Aquatic > Marine >...
TGTATAAGTGTTTTTAAATGAGGGTGGATAGTTTCATATTGGCTTTCTCAAATGGTTGTTTTGGTGATGCTTCATTGTGCATTATTTTAACATTATCAGAGACTTAGTGCTTAACTTAATGGCATTGACTCCGACCCCTTTGAGTTGAATTAAGCACCTCAGCTCTAAACCATTTTTATAGCCTTTAAGTATTCAAGATCTTCTTTGTGTTTTCATTAAAGCCTTCAAATTTAAATCTATCTTGTGCCAACAACACTTGCGTATAACGGTATAATTTTTCAGTGTGGCATTTGTAAAATATAAACCCCGTATGTAATCACGAAACTCATATTCCCGCGCAGACATTGTCAATGCTCCAGAGTTGATTTTCTAATTCTTCTTTTGTGTGCTTGTAGCGCTTTTGTTTCTTCTTGATTCTCTTTATATATTTTATTTATATCTATCATTCATTTTTAATAGACTAAGTAACTTAACTTCTTATTACCACGGCAATGATTTATAAAACTCATTTACTACATCATATGTTTCATCAAAATCCGGAAGCTCACCCTCAATTTCATCTGCTAATGTATGATAATCTTTCTGCGCTCTTCCACGAATATCTGAATCATCCATTGAGTCTATTAGCGGAACTATATCTCTTGATTCAGATTTTTTTATAAGACTATTCAATATTTTTATTTTTTCATCTCCATTAATATCAGGATATTTTTCAAACAATAACACCAAATCAAATATATCCTGGCGTCGCGTCCTGTTTCTCACAACCTGTTGTAATATTGAGCGTAATTTTTCTGCTACCATATCGGTAAATGCATATGCTATTAATGGTTCATTTTGCCCTACATCTAATACTTCAAGATTAGGCATTAATTCATTTAAGCTGTAATCAATAGATATTGTACTAGGTGACTGCCCCGCCATTAATCGCGCGTGCTTCTTATCACCTTTATATGCATAACCTATTGTCAGCTTTACCGATGGAAAGGATGCGTCTGGCTGATTTACCGGTATAACTTTGCAGCTTTGCACACGGCAATCCAGCTCATACTCTAATTCTTCTGCTGTTTGTATAAAACTATTGTTTAGTTTTTCTACTAACGTGGCAGTATCTACTTTGTCTAACATTTCATCTGTTGAGAAATCGATATCTTTTGTAAAACGATTACTTTGATACCGTATTGCCAGGAGAATACCGCCCTTAATCACCATCCTAGTTCTTAACTGTGGATCATTCGCTATTGCAGCTAAAATAGTATGTACAGCTTCTCTAAATTCTTTCTGCTGCGCATCCGCAGCCTCTACCCAATCAGCAATCCCGTAATCTTCTATCACTATTTAACCCTAACTATTTTCAATTATATTAAGTGAGAGACACCATGTATCTGACCAGACCGGCTCATACTCACTAGAGGCATCTAATTTTCTCGACCCTCCACGCTGCGCTTGTTTTACCCACTCACTTAATTCATCAAAGTTCATTCTTAATCGCTCGCCCATAATGTAACCTGCACGAACCTTATCTATTGGTGCACCATGTTGATCTATTTCATTAATAATTAGCTTTAGGTACTTTTCGGCATATTCTTCATATATATCTAATACATGACTTATACCGCCACACAACTCTGGATTTCTGAGCATATCAAGAAACGTTCGACCTATTGTCGAAACACGCATAGTACGGCCTTTAATATTTTTAAATGCCCCCCAATGAACGCTACTAAACCGATGAATTTCTTTTCTATTTATTTTTTCTAATTTTGCTCTTCTCAACATAGGCAAGCCATTCTGCGAATAAATATCAAAATCCTCACCCAAATCCTTTCCCATTCTCTCTCTCGCAAACTCAGTCCATTTCTTAGGCGTAGGTGAAGACATAAATAACTTGCTTGGCATTCTATTGGTTAACCCATGGTACTCCATTGCACTCAGGTGAGAGACATATCCAAATGGATCTACAGTACAAATAATATCTTCTACAGATTCATGACTACGCCCCAAAAGACTATAAACTGATTTAGCAGGCAAGCCTTTATACATTGTTAGTATGCCCTCCTCCTGCAATTGCTTTGAAATTTTATTATACGTTGCAGATTCGGCATAAGGCTTTTGTATATTTATGGCTTCGCCCTTGTAGCTCTTTGTTTTATATAAATAAAAGACAATTAAACCCAGTTGATACGATGTAACTACTGGTTGCTCCAATTCTCCAACGGCTAATGTTATTGCTTTTAATATTTTCATTAAGTTATCTACGCTATATGTCCTAAGGACATATAGCGTAGATAACTACTATTGTCAATAAACTTGCATAAATTAATCTCTAGTTATATGATTACTTGCATACCCCATATCCATACTGTAGGATAACCGTCCTTAGGACGGTTATCCTACAGTATGCTATAGATATGAGCGGCCACACAAAATATCATTCCTCAGCTGGATTACTGGTTTGAACAGCAAATCCTAGTATCCACCTATGTCGATCAATCTTTCGTTCATGAACATGTATGTAAAGCGGTTTTACTACTGCTTCATCAGAATGCCCACGAAAAAATAAGGAATAATTCTCTTTTGACTTTATATACACTAATAATACTTTATTAAGCTTTTCAAAAACGCCACTGCATTGCACAATCAATACAATTGATTGCTTCCAATTATATTCCCCCGGTTAAATTTACTTTTTTAAATCACCCATAGGCAAACTCATCTAAATTTTCATCATAGATTATTCTGGCTGTTTGCAGGTCCCCTGGATCACCCGTTGCCAATAGGTCGGCGTATACAATCAGAGGATCTACACAATCTAAGGCCTGCTCTGTTTTCATTACAATATCTTGCCCCGGCTCTTCTTCTTTCCAGAATGTGCGATATATCCGTATGTTTCCTTTTGGGTGTTTATGCAGGTGATTCTCTGCCAGCAGTTTATTTCCGCCGTCTTTATGCAGGTATATGGTGATGCTTTCTGCTTGAAGGAGCCCTGTCATTTTTGCAGCCGCAATCTCTCCGCCCCATCTGGCTTTGTAATCCACAATGCCTTCATCGACATCCATCCACCAATGTTCATTCTCTGTGGTGAATGCGCCTAAGAACAATTTAGGCCTGAGCTTTTCCAGGTAGGCCTCTACCCATTTCTTCAGTAATTCTTGCCTGTTTTTTAACCGCCGCTGCTTTTTAGCAAACTCTATTAGATATCCTGCCTGTTTTAGGTCATTAAAAACACAACCCACAGTGCCCAGAGCGACCCCTGCTCTATTTGCTATTTCTCTATAGGTTGCATTTACCAGCTGAGGATTGTGTATTAAGGCATAAACGACTTTGAGGCCTGTTGGCTGGAACGCTCGCCCTATTGTTTGCGTGGTTAGCCCACTTAGCAGTTTATCCTGTGGTTTATTTTTATTACCTTTACTAAAAATATACAACGGCTTTTCATTTATATAGGCATTACCCACGGCATCGATAAATGGCACATTTAATTCACGCAGTTTGTCTGCCATTTTAGGGTTTACATAATCCGCAACTAACATGCCTTTTCCCGGCCGCTGCCTTACTTCATTCACTAAGGCACCAAAATTTGCATGCTGTGCCCAGTGCTTAATTTGTGTGGTGTAACGCGGGTGATCATTTCCCTCGATGCCTAATACTGCATCAAAAGACTTACCCGACATTGTCGGCTGATGGATATTTATAAGCCTTAAACCAGTTTCTTTATGCACGGCATCGACGGCCATACTTAGCAGATTCGTTTCTATTAATTGATTATCTTCATTCATTTGTTCAGTAAATTTACTTGTTCACTATTAATGTACATTGAATATAGTGAACAACTAGCCTAAAAACAAGCTATAAAGATGGTTTGTACACTAATATAAAATGTACATTATTCATAAGATATGAAAATAATGTACACGCAGCTCGACAAGGAAATTAGAGCAGAACCGATTATCCATCGATACATTGAGCAGCATTGGGGAACGAATGGACGGTTAATTATGTGTGTAGAACGGGCGAAAGAACTTCAGCCAGTTTGATTACGTTGCAGATAGCGGATTAAAATCGGCTTCGAGGCACTGAGTACAATCTCACCTTATTACTACCACCCTGTATTTTCATACCACGCAAAATGGGTGCATTGCCGTGACAGTAGGGCTCCATATCCTTGTTTTCTAACAGCGTATACTGGTCCTTAAATACACTCACCTTCACAGAAAGACGCTCGCCACATTGCGCATTAAAGTTCGGATTAAATATTTTTGGGCTTACAACGAAACGGTAATTTATGCCTTGCAGCTCACAATTAAGGGTTAACTTACTTTTTTCGGAGACCATGATGCGAGGACCTCGCTCTTCCATTGCCACCAGATCCCATGGATTATAAGTACCCTGTTCCACACTAAAGGGAAATGTCCTGCCTTTTTCTCCCCATATTGCCTCGTTCTTTATTTTTACTTCATTATTCGATTTATCACAGGTGAAGGTGATGACAGGCCAGGCGCGCGAATTTTCGGCGCAAACTGAAAAGCTAATAATAGATAATATACAAAGGGGGATTAACGGTTGAAGCAAAGTTTTCATTACAAATGTACGCACATTTTTAAACAGTTTATTTATAAGTCATATATAGTTCATAAATTCACGATAAACCTTTAAAATAGGCAATTGTTACATATTTAAACTCATTTGCTTTAGTTTCAACTGATATCTAGCATTTTTATCACCCGTTTATGTGAGCCACACTTTGCACAACCAGCAACTATCTAAACTCGAAAAATCATTTCGTCTGTGCTTACTCAAGGACCGTTTCCCCTTTAAACGCAAACTACAAACAATTCACAGCTATATAAAAAATAATAAGCCTGTTGATAAAGCGATTGAAAGCCTCACGGACGCAGTAGATCAATCATTAAAAGCCTGCCAATTACGTGAGCAAAATAGACCGCTTATCTCCTATCCCGAAGAACTACCCGTTAGCCAGAAACGTGAAGATATTATCCAGGCGATTCACGACAATCAGATTATTGTTATTTGCGGTGAAACAGGCTCCGGCAAGACAACTCAATTACCAAAAATGTGCCTCGAAGCCGGGCTTGGCATTTATGGCATGATTGGCCATACCCAACCCCGTCGATTGGCGGCTCGTTCGGTTGCAACACGTATCGCCGAAGAATTAAAAACAGACATGGGTGCCGCGATTGGTTACAAGGTTCGCTTCACCGATACACTTGGTGATAACAGTCTGATTAAATTAATGACCGATGGTATTTTATTATCTGAGATTCACCATGATCCTTTTCTCAATCAATACGATTGCATCATTGTCGACGAGGCACATGAGCGCAGCCTGAATATAGATTTTTTACTAGGCTATTTAAAGCAATTGACACTTAAACGTGGTGATTTAAAAATCATTATTACATCGGCGACCATTGATCCTCAACGTTTTGCAAAACACTTTAACGATGCGCCCATTATTGAAGTCTCCGGTCGCACCTATCCCGTTGACGTTGAATACCGCGATCCTTATAACGACAAACAACAGTCTGTTGATTTACCCGTTGCGATTGGCAACTGTGTGGATGAAATTTCACGCAGTGATCGCGGAGACATTTTAGTTTTTTTAAGTGGTGAAAGAGATATTAGAGAAACCGCTAACTATTTAGAAAAGCAAAACTTACAGCACACAGAAATACTCCCTTTACTGGCGCGCCTTTCTGCCAGCGAACAAAATAAAATATTTGGCCGTTCCAGCAAGCGGCGCATTATTCTTGCTACCAATGTGGCAGAAACTTCACTTACTGTCCCCGGCATTAAATATGTTATTGATAGTGGACTGGCTCGAATTTCAAGATACTCATGGCGCAGCAAAATTCAACGTCTGCCTATAGAGGCCATTTCTCAGGCATCGGCCAATCAACGCAAGGGTCGTTGTGGCCGGGTAAGTGCTGGCATATGTTATCGACTTTATTCTGAAGATGATTTTAATCTGCGCGAAGAGTTTACTGCACCTGAAATACAGCGCACCAATTTGGCAGCGGTTATTTTACAAATGGAAAACATGCAGCTAGGGCATGTTGAAGATTTTCCTTTTGTTGAACCGCCGGATAGTCGTCTGGTTAATGATGGCTACAAGTTACTACATGAGCTTGGTGCTATTGATGCTAAAAACAAAGTCACAAAAATTGGTAAACAACTTTCCCGCCTGCCGGTAGACCCTAAACTGGGCAGAATTCTAATTGAGGCGAATAATGAAAACTGTTTAAACGAGGCGCTCATTATTGTATCTGCCTTAGCGGTACAAGACCCAAAAGAGCGCCCCTTAGAAAAGAAACAGGCGGCAGACGAAGCGCATAAGAAATTTATCGACAAGCAATCTGATTTTATTAGTTGGGTAAATATATGGAATACATACCATACCAATAAGGCCGAACTATCCGCAAACAAACTACGTAAATGGTGTAAAGACAATTTTATTTCATGGATGCGCATGCGCGAATGGATTGATACTCATCGACAAATTAAAAAAATGCTCAATGAATTGAAATTTAAATTTAATAGCAGCGACGCCAACTATGCGACAATTCATCGTGCCTTGCTAACTGGATTCTTAAGTCAGATAGGTTTTAAGGATGAAGGACATGAATACCAGGCCTGCCGTCAGCGGAAATTTCATATTTTCCCCGGATCGGGTTTATTTAATAAAGGACCTAAGTGGGTGATTGCTGGTGAAATTGTTGAAACACAAAAGGTATATGCGCGTAATTTAGCAAAAATTGAACCCGAATGGATTGCCGAAAAAGCCGCGCACCTAATCAAACACAGTTATACACAAGCCCATTGGGAAAAGAAATCTTCGCAGGTTGCCGCAATTCGCAAAACCACGCTATTTGGTTTGCTTATTAATCCCGGAAGCAAAATCAACTACGGGCCGATTGACCCAAAAGAATCTCGCGAGATATTTATACGCAGTGCCTTGGTACAGGGCGATTTTATATGCACCCATGACTTTTATAAACACAATCAAAAACTGGTTGCGGATATTGAAAGTCTGGAGGCAAAATCAAGACGTCAGGATATTCTGGTTGATGAAAACGATATTTATGATTTTTATGACGCGAATTTACCAGATGATATTTACAGTGGTGCGCAATTAAATCGTTGGGTTAAAAATAATGACACATCAAGTCTTATGCTGATAGCAGATGACTTAATGAAAAAAACTACCGAACATATTTCTGAGCATCTATTCCCGAACTCATTAGAAATTAACGCTATTCAATTTCCGCTAGAATACCATTTTGATCCCAGCAATCATTGTGATGGTATTACTTTAATTGTACCCGCCGCTGGCCTCGCCTCATTAGACAGTAAAATATGTGACTGGTTAGTGCCGGGTATGCTGCAGGAAAAAATGACTGAGCTAATTCGCTCACTACCTAAGCAATTACGTAAAAACTTTGTGCCTGCACCTAATTTCGCAGAGGCCTGTGCAGATGCATTAACCGTTGGTGAAAATACGCTGGTCAATGCCATGTCGAGTCATTTACGCAAAATGACGGGGACCGAAATACCCTACGACGCATGGCAAGAGAATAACCTTGCCGATTATTTATTTTTCAATTATCGAGTAATAGCCGCTAATGGAAAAATATTAAAAGAAAGCCGCGACCTGCCTGCACTACAAAATGAGTTTGCAGATTTTATTGACGGCAATGCAGGTAAAAAGCAGGCGCATAATTTAGAACAGGACAATGTTGATGCTAGCGTCTTAGATGACTTGCCTGCTGAAATTGAACTCAATAATCACGGCATTGTTATAAAGGCATATCCGACACTTGTCGTAGATGGCTCACAAGTTAATGTACGTGTTTTAAATTCACATGATATTGCACAGTCGAAACATTATGCAGGTTTACGACAACTTTTTATAAACGCTCTAACACCTCAAATTCGGCATTTGAAATCCAGCATGAAGGACATGCATAAACAGTGTCTTAAATATGTGACCATTGGTAGCTGCGAACAACTTAAGTCACAACTTATTCAGCGACTGATAGATCAGCTATTTACACAGCACCAGCCAGCGTCATTGACCGACTTTAATAGCGTACTTGAAAGCAATCGCGCCAATATGGATAGCGAACTGAAAACAATACGCAAACAGCTGGCAGATATTTTAGATATTTATCAGGGCTTACAAAAACAACTAAAACGCCCACCACTACATTGGCTAGATGCAATGAGCGACGTTCAGGACCAGCTAAACCACCTGTTACACAAAGACTTTATTGCCAACACAGAATCGCAACACTTCATTCATCTGGCACGCTACTTAAAGGCCATAGAAAAACGTCTGCAAAAGATACAGGCCAATCCTGCGCGTGACCGCAAGGCTCGCATTGAAATATCATCACTATGGTCTGATTATAAAAAACGCGCTGAAGCTTTATACCAGCAACAACGCCACTCGAGCCAATTGGAGGATTACCGCTGGATGATAGAGGAATACCGGATATCTTTATTTGCCCAGGAAATAAAAACGCTTATACCTGTTTCTGCCAAGCGCCTGAAGAAGGCCTGGAGTGAGATTTCGGATGCCTAAATACATACGCTTTGTTTTACCTACGCCGACGCCGGGCGTATTATTAACACACATAGATTTGATTTGATTCAATATAAAAGCCTCACTTATAGGTATGATACCTCGTATGCAATTTATCTCACTACATAGAACACTATTTACCTGCTTACTTCTAAGCGGCGGATTGTTATCGACTTCTAGCTATGCAGCCGATAGAGGCGAGGCCTTATTTGCGCAGAATTGTGCTATCTGCCATGGTACTGACGGCACGGGTGGCATGGGCGCTCAACTTGCCTCGCAAACCTTTCTTGAATCTGCATCCGAGCAATACCTGAAAACCACTATTCGTCTCGGTCGACCCGGGCGTATTATGCCTTCTTTTTACTGGATGCCAGAAACCGATATTGATGAGATCATTTCGTTTATTGGTGACTGGCGTAAAACACCAGCTCCCGTTTGGCCTGATGATGTTATAGATGGCGATGCTGCCGCAGGTAAGGAGCTTTTTATGGGTTATTGTGCGAGCTGCCATGGTAAAGATGCAGGCGGTGGCATAGGTACGGGGATGCATTTTTCTCGACCTACAAATCTACCCATCACTGCTCCAGCACTGAATAATCAGGGTTTACTCAATGCCATGCCCGATCATATGCTACGCCATATGATTCAGCAAAAGAGAACGAATTCATTGATGCCTTCTGCAGCCCAGCTTGGCCTTAATACTCAACAGGTAAATAATATTATTAGCTACGTCCGTAGTTTTCAGCAGAAAGACTTAAAAAAACAGGCGCTCTATTCTGAAGAACCGGCCAGCCTTATCGTCGATTCACCTTATACGTTTGAAGAGACGGTAGCCAATATAAAACGCTCAATTACTGGCTCTAACTTTGTGCATATCCGCGACCAGGCACTCACCGAGGGCTTTAATGTTGAAGAAGTAAAAGGTAGCCGACAACTTATTATCTATTTCTGTAATTTTAATTTTCTTTATGGAGCCCTAAAAATTGATCCTCGAGTGGGCATGTTTTTACCCTGCCGCATTACTGTAACTGAGAAAGATGGACATGTGCAGATGATGAGTATTAACCCTAAACACTTAAGTCAATTATTTAATAATGATGAGCTGAATGAGTCATGCGATGAAATGCATGAGGTTTATCTCAATATTTTGGAGGATGCAAGCCTGTGAACATGAAGCATCTTTTACCTATTCTTTGCCTATTCTTTTCTATTAATTCGCACGCCGTTGTCACCGGTGAAATGATAATGGTGAGATCAAGTGAGGCATTCCCCGAAACTATGGCCAATCTGCAGGCGGCAATTAGCAGCAAAGGCTACACCTTAAGCCGTGTCCAGCGTGTTGACGTGGGCCTAAACGCAAAAGGCTATAAAACAGATAAATATCGTGTGGTATTTTTTGGCAAAGGCGAACAGATTCAACAGCTCGCCAGTCAATACCCACAACTGATTCCCTACTTACCACTAAAAATAGCTATTTATGCAGAAGGTGAAAACACCATTCTTACCAGTGCAAATCCAGCCGTTTTTATGGACATGTTCAATACACCTGCTTTAAAACCAACATTCGATCTTTGGTTAAAAGACATTACTGAGATACTTAATACTGTGCAAAACTCAAATTGACAGCTATTATCAATAAATCTGTATAAAAAATAACTAAAGAATTATGTCGACTGAAAATAGAAAACACCTACGCATTGGGCTCATCGTAGAAATTGAGCTTACCCTCCCCGATAAAGGCATGGTAAATGTACGTACCCGAAACATTAGTGATGGGGGGCTGTATATATTTCTGGATGAAGTAAAAGATTTGCCGCCATTGGGTACCGAGGTAACTGTACGCCTTAAAAATCAGCTTGGTGATGGCGAAGAGCCACCGACTAATCGCGCCAAGGTTGTACGCCATGAAGAAGACGGCGTAGGCCTTGAATTTTTAGAGTAAAAAGCGCTACTCCACATATCTAAATAGCATGCACGTCACGTGCCTTGCTCAGCCTGAATATGCCTATTGCCATGATAATCATGGTAATGCGCTGTGGTGAAGAACAACTGCTGCCAGTGCCCCAATTGATGGTGAGAAATACTTAGCTGAATTTATGTACGCGTACTATTAGTAAATACACACTTCATCTCGACTTTGCATCAGATGATGATTTATTAATTATTTTTAAACTTACTTTTTAGCATACATTAACTTCATAACGGGCTCATTAAGTTCGGGATCATCACTAAAACCTGAAACTAATAAAACACGATCGCCTGCTTTTACAATGTCACACATTGCACAGACTTTATTACACATCCCCTGCCAATCATGCTTGACCTCCTCATCTATATAAACGGGTACTACACCCCAGTTTAACGCAAGCCTACGGCAAACAGCCTCATTACTACTAATGCCAATCAACGGTGCACTCGGTCTATCTGCAGACAGTATACGCGCTGTTGAGCCACTTCTGGTCGGCACCAGAATACCCTGTAGTTTAAGCTCATCTGCAAGAGACTTAACTGCTTTTGCAATTGCTTTTCTATCCAGCACAACTGCCTCAGAATATTTAGTTAAATCAGTTTCGCCAAATTTTCCGTTATGGAACTGATAGGCTTCCATCTCTCTCAATATATCGTTCATCATATTGACTGCAAGTATCGGGTAATCACCACTTGCTGTTTCTGCCGACAACATAACTGCATCTGCACTGGATAATGCAGCTGTCGCAACATCGCCCACTTCTGCTCTTGTGGCTTTTGAACTAGTAATCATCGACTCTAGCATTTGAGTCGCCACAATCACCGGTTTACCATGCAATCTTGCTTTATTAATTAAATCTTTTTGAATTAATGGCACTTGCTGCGCGGGCATTTCTATACCCAGGTCACCGCGTGCCACCATAATGCCATCGGATTCTATTAATATATTATCAATATGTTTAATTGCTTCTGGTTTTTCTATTTTCGCGATAACAGGAATATTCCCGCCCGCACCCGTAACAAAACGCTTTAACTTTCTTATACATTTTTCATCACGAACAAAACTTAATGCGAGGAAGTCAGCATCTAGCTCAATCGCTAATTCAGCATCTCTTTTATCTTTAGCTGTAAAACTAGTCGTGGATATTTTTGAGTCTGGTAAATTTAGTCCCTTTTTATTTTTTAATTCACCACCATAAACAACTTCACAATTTACATCTTTTTCCTGGATAGATTTAACTTTTAGTTCCAGCTTACCATCATCCAGTAAAATCCTGTCTCCACGGCTGACATCTTTATATAAGTTTTTATATTGAGAAGGAATTAAGCCTGGTTTGCCTAATACTACAGTACAACTAACAATTATTTGCTGACCTGCAACAATTTCAATTGAGTCATTTTCAAACATCCCGACACGAATTTTTGGCCCGCACAAATCCATCAGGATAGCGACATGTTGGTTTTTTCGCCTGGTTATTTTGCGAATTCGAGCCGCCATTTCACGATGTTCATCATGTGTACCATGCGACATGTTGAGGCGGAAAACATTAACACCCGCCTCAATGAGTTGTGAAATTTTAGCTTCGCTTTTACTTGCGGGGCCAAGAGTCGCGATAATTTTTGTCCTGCGACGATGCAGATGCGCATCTGCATATATTCGATATGACAACATATTTGATCTCATGAGCTACTTGACATAATTATAAGTAAGTGTAGATCTATTGTTAATATAAGGTCTTGTTTTGACCAGGGGATTCGACTGCATAAAATAAAAAAATACTACTTCGATTCATCACAATTAACGCATGCAGGTTAGACAGAATATGAAAGCCACAAACTATTTATCGTTAATAATAATGCTACTACTACAACTATGATAACGCTATATCTAGCACTCATTTAACATTCCTTGTTTTAATTTTATGTTTTTATATCTTCTCGACAGCTAATTCCATTCGCTTTTATTATTATGAAACTTGCATTATCGCTTACAGGTAGATAAGAACTTAGCCGACGGACTATTACATGGATTAGTCGAAAATGCCTCGCTTTCCTTTGGCTCTACTTTTTTTATAACTTTTTTTACAACTTCCTGTGTAGCCGCTCTGCTTACGGTGGCAGGTACATTTTCTGCCTCAGTAATATTCTGCACTTCTTTTATCCGCGCCAGTTCGGCCTGTCTCTCTGCCTGTAATTTTTGACGTTCTATTTTTAATGCCTCTAAACGCTGAGCTTCTTTTTCTGTGGCTAATTGATGCGCTTTTAATTTCAATGCTTGTTCTCGCGCTATCGCTTTTGCCTCGGCATTCTCGGCCTTGCGTATTCTGGCACGTGCCTCACGCAACCTGGCTTCTGCTTTGCGCTGTTGCTCCGCTAAAATTTCTGATGCGCGTAGCTCGGCCGCACGCATTTGCTCCTGAGCTTTTGCAGCAACTAAAGCCGCATCGCGCTCTTGCGCAATCGCTCGAGTAGCTGCCACTGCTGTATCCCTTTCTTTTTGCAAAGATTCCAACATCAACCGATCATCTTCTTTTTGTGGAGACTGATCAATAACCATACCTGTAACTTGTGGTACGGATTTATCTTTATTGTAAATCATCATCCATGCAAAAATCATCATCATAATTGAGGCAACAAACATCCCACTAACGATACCAATCACCAGCCCATTCATACCTTTTTTAGGGCTCTCTTCAACATGCACAATAGGATGATACAAATCTTCATCTCTCTGATGCCGATTATTTGCCATATATGGCGTGACATCATCCAGATTGGCTTCATCTATCTCGTCATCTTGCCTCGATGACTTATTTGCAGAGATATTTATTTCGTCAACTGCATCTTCTTCCGCCGCTTGATCAACTGAATTATTTGCTTCTGGAATAGCCGTGTGAGAAACATTATCATTATTCTGGCTAGTAGATTCATCTGTACCATTAACAGCATCTACCGCACGCTGTGCCAAACCGGCCATTATACGATCTTCATTTTTAGCAGGCTGAGTCGTTGCAGCTGCCTCTGCCTTTGTGCCTAACGAATGATCAGGCTCGGACACCTGAATGGTTTCCACTGGGGCAGCAACTGGTGTGTCTTCTATTAACGTTCTGGGGACTTCAATCGCTTCTGCTGGCGCAGGCATACTATCTGTTGCATGTGGTTGTGTGGTATTAAATGTTGGAATAATGCTATTACTGTGTTGTTCACGCACTACATCATGTACAAGCTGTGCATCTATTAATTCATTCTGCTCAGCAAAGCCATATACTAATGAGGTATCACTCAGTAAATTAATTAATCTTGGTGTACCACCGCTGTATTTATAAATCGCCTTACATGCCTCATCAGTAAAAATTTCTTTCTCTGCACCGGCTACTTGAAGACGATGATGGATATAGGCCTTAGTTTCTTCTTCGCTTAACGCTTCCAGATAGTAATCAACAGCGATACGTTGAGCAAACTGCATTAATTCTGGCTTACGTAAGGTTTCGCGCAGTGCTGGCTGACCCGCCAAAATAACCTGTAACACCTGATCTTTATCAGAATTAATATTAGATAACATGCGTAACTCTTCCAGAGTATCCGCTTTCATATTTTGTGCTTCGTCAACAATCAGTACGCAGTGTCTATTTTTTGCATATTCCTCAATCAGAAATGTAATAAATATCTGATGCATTTGAGCTTTACTTTTACCTTCGCCATCAAGACCAAATGCCATAAGCACCCAGCTCAATAATTCCCCAAAAGATTCATGCGTATTTGTAATCAGCCCTACCGTGGTATTGTCTTCTAACTCAGACAGTAAACGACGTATCAAGGTAGTTTTACCTGCACCAGTATCTCCGCATATCACACTGAATCCAGCCTGATTCATCATGCCGTACTCAAGTAAAGTTAGGGCACGCTGATGCTTGGGACTAAGGTACAGATATTCCGGATCTGGTAATAAAGTAAATGGCTTTTCCTTGAGCCTGTAAAACGATTTATACATAATTTGTCATAAACTCCTGACGTTTAACTTTTATTAATGGTTTAACCCATTATTACTAGGCCGCATAATGTCTTTCATTTCATAAAAAAACAACCATTAAACACTAATATACTTATATACCTTAAGTTCAACTAACATCAATACTTTTCCAGGTATTCCAGTTAGATTTGTTTTCGGCAATATGAAATAGCGCTGCGACAATATGACGATCATATTCAGCTTCAGATTGTTCTAACAATATATTGACCACATCAGTCACCTCACGACCTTCACGGTAGGCACGTGAGCTTGCCATAGCGACAAAGGCATTGGCCACCGCCAATATTCTCGACTCGATTAGTATCTGCTCACCGGCCAGGCCCTTAGGATAGCCACTGCCGTCCATCCTTTCATTTTTCTGCGCAATAATTTCGATAACCGGGCCATTAAACTCAAGACCTGAAAGTATATCAACAGCATAATCTACCTGCATGCGCATTTGCCTGGACTCCTCTGCCGATAAGGGCTGCATTTTTGTTAACACTGATTTGGCAACAAATAGCTTGCCAATATTTGCAAGTAGGGCCGCCATACCCAATGACTCTAATTGATCATCATTCAGGTTCAATGTTTTAGCAATTTCCAGTGCGACTTCACGGGTTCGTTCTGAATGATTTGCGCAATAAGGATCATGCAAATCAACCGCTTTAATTAAGGTGCCAATTATTCCTCGCCCGAGATTCTCACGCTTTTCCTGTTCCTGCTTTAACTCACTGATGTCATGCAAGACAAATAAGCGTGCATTTTTGTGCCCATCAAAATCTAATGTTGTTGATGTAATATGATAAATATATTTATTGTCATTTACCTTTAAAGGCAATACACAGATGCCTTTCTCAGCGCAAACTACTTCTTCTAGTTGCCGCGCAGTTTCAATGCCTATAACACTTGCGAGATGCTTTGACTTTAATTCTTCAGGTGTTAATTCAAACATTTCTGCAAATGACGGATTGATAAAAATTATTTTTGAGTCGTTATCAGTTAAAACAATATTTTCCTGAATATTATCCGTTACCGCATTAAGTAATGTTGTTCTTGCCTCGAGTACATCACTAAGCTCTCTTAAACGTATGTTTGTACTGTGCCGCCATATTGCTATAAATGCAGCGGATACAAACAACACGAATACTGAAAATGTTGTAAGTAAAAAAACCTGATGGTTATTGGACTCTGCCAATGCCTCATTGGCTGATATCTTTTGAATTAATCGCCATGGCGTGTTCCTTACTTTTCTTGCTGTAATCAAAACATTGTCGCCACTGTAGTCTTTCATTTGTGAAAAACCACCCACATTATGATAGGCATTTGATTCAGCTAATACATTATTATTGTCAGGCAACTGATGGAACAAACTTGTTTCATTCCTAATAGGGCTAAGATAAACAATACTTGGCCCGGACTGCCTTAATAAAATAGATTCATCTGTTTTGGTTGCGCTTTGCTTATTAAGCAACAGCTCGTATAAGTTTTTCTGTGGATCAAGCAACACCATAACTGCACCTACAGGAGAAGAATTACTCATATCCTGTATTTTAAAAACCGGTGCTACATAGCCATAAACGGGCAGCTGATTACTCGCGCTAAATAAGTCTATAATTTGTGGTGTTGCCGATTCATATACACGCTGCAACACTTCACTATGGTTAGAAAGATCAGTTGGAAATCCTTTAGTAGACATAATTAATTGTTGCTGTGCCCCCAAAACAGCCAAACCATAATTACTTTTTTTGCTTAAGTTTATTTGTTTTTTATTATCTGAAAAACCACTCAAATCAAATTGTGCAGCACTCATGCTAAGTAGATTTCTTACATGCCCTTGCTGCGCTGACAAAATAGATTCATCAGGTAAATTTTTGCTACCGAGTTGTGATAAAAACAGTCTAAGGCTAGAATTGTTCGCAAGATAACTTAATTCCTCAATCCTACCTTCAACCAGATTTTCTACACTTTTAGTTCGAATTTCAGCTAGCAAAGCCAATCGAGATTGCCAATTTACCAAATCACGATCTCTCTCTTTTTCTGCATATTCAATTATTAGCCACAAGCTGATAGCTAAAAAAGCAATAATAAAAACACTTGATATAAAAGGTGTGATTCCGGATATTGCAGATTTACTTTTATTTGTATTTGAAATTGTCATATTAAATTTATAAAACCATTTTTACTGTGGTAAAAACATCCACCAGTTCATTTCATTTACGGCATACACGGGTACATAGTGCAGTATATATTTATGCGATATTACTTCTTCTACCTGATTATCCATAATATAGGTGTCATTAGAAAAATCGACTGCGAGCACTGCATGCGGTGTACGTAAGTTTGTATCTTGCAACACCACCAGACGAATTTTCTGCATATCAAAGCCCAATTTTTTCAACGATAGCATTTTAATAATTGCATAATCCTCGCAATCGCCGTTATTGTATAAAAACTCTTTTGGTGTGGCCCAGTAATCTTCTATGCCGTAGTTTTCTATATCTAGAATATACTCATGTTGATTAGCAAACCGATTCACTGCACTCAGCTGTTTGAGTTCCGGCAAAGACTGAATGCGCTGCAAAAATCGCTGCCATACCCGAACATGGCACTGATTCATGCGATTACTGTCACAACTCCCTTCTGGTGAATTTTGTGTAATATTTCGCTCAAGTACAGACAGCCACTGCGGAAATAACTCTAAATTTGTTCTGATATTTTCCTGATAGCCAAACAAGCCCGACATCACCGTAGTTGGTATGCTCATTATTATCGCAATAAGTATAATAGTGGCCGTCTTCCTGACAGCTGAAATGCGCCTTAGTATTTGAAAAATAATATAAAAATACACTTTAATATAACAAACTCAAGTTGAAATAAATTATCACTCAATACTAACCCAGTTAGCAAAAAACGTATTAAACAATTTCCATAAACTCGCTTTAATTATGTCGTTTGTCCTTTCAAGGCGTGCTTCGTGGTATGGTTTTGCTTGAAATACCCTGTGAAAAACGGCAATATCGCGGAAATTGATACTCTGTGCTTTAGGAAAACTTAGATGCTTAAAAAAATGATTAACTCGGCCTGCCTCTGCGCAAGCTTAATGATACAACCCAGTTTTGCTGAAGAAGCTATAGACCCGGAAGCACTCTTTGCAGAAGCCATGCAGTATCGTGAGGATGGCGAACTATTTCGCTCTATCGAGATCTTCGAAACAATATTAAGCAATCAACCCAGCTTAAACCGGGCACGCCTGGAACTCGCGGTTTCCTATCATTTGACCCGTCGTTATGAACAGGCCAAAGAACAGTTAACAACGGTGTTAAATGACCCCAGTACACCTGAAGCAGTAAGATTATCTATCACTGCGTATCTGGCACAGTTGAGTGGCGACATAAAAGCCTCTGCTAACCGCAGCAAATCATCTTTCTATTTTTCTGCTGGCCTTTTCTCAGACTCAAATATTAACCTTGGACCTGATAGCAAAACATTAGGGGGCAACCCATTGTTCCCTCTTGCACAGGTAGAAAGCAGTCATGGCGCACAGTTTTTGGCCTCTTTTTCAAATAGATCACGCGCTAGCAAGCCCTTAGAAATTGCCGGCGGTGCTGTAGATTTTGAATGGCTGACTCAGGCAACGATTTTTAATAAAAACTACATTGCAGACGCCAGAGATAGCGACTTCAACTTTGGTATACTTTCTCTTTCGACTGGCCCCGCGCTTATTAAAGACAAGTCATGGCGAACTGCCATTAACTTTAAGATAGATAAGTTATATTTTGGCAATGACCCTTATGCGTTCTTTGTTGGCTTCAATCCACTGTTCACTTACAGCATAACGCCAGACCTTGAACTCACCTTTGAAAACACCACAACCATCAAGGAATACACAAGCTCTACCCTGGATGCGGACTTGAAAGGCACGGCGACCAGCTGGGGTGTAGATATCGCAAAATCCTATAGCAAACAAAATATTGGCGTTCAGGCAGGTGTCAAATATCATGACAATGGCGCAGCAGCACAGACTCAACACTATACTGGAGCTGAGCTTTACCTTGGCGGACAAATGCCAGCCTGGAAAGATGCCAGGGCGTATCTAACGGTTAGCGGTCGAAACTATAAGTACCAGGGCATAGAAACCAGTTTCACAGAAATACGTGATGAGACTGAGGCTCAGGCCATACTAGGTGTAAACCATAACTTTAAATCTGGTGGATTTAAGTCATGGACACTTAACGCTCAGGCCACTTATACCGATAATGACTCAAATCTGGATGCCTTCAAATATACCAGGACAATACTTGAACTGAACATGCGTCGTTATTTTCTTTAATCATTTGTAACTGTAAGTATTCCTGACAAATCATATGCTACATATGTCGGGAATACTTACAGGCACATTGTCCCGCGTAACTCTCGTATCACCTTCTAAATTATCTAAGCCAGCATCTATTTAAAATAAGATATACCTACTATTTCTATATATTTCAATTAGTTATGCTTTGTCTTTTCATGTGTCACTCGAATGAAGCATATACACTTTGCTAGCAAACTATATAATTTCTAATTAGTTTTAAGTAATAGCCAATAAATCGACCCAAACAATTAAGCACCTGTTTTTCCATTGCTTTTTTTTATTGGCATAATAGATGCTTGTATTATCTCACATCATATTTAGGTTTTAAGAAAATGAAGAATTTATATTTACTCGCTCTAGCTCTACTAGTATCTACACAAGTTATCGCAGCTGACAAAGACTCAGTTTACGCATGGGGCGCTTGGTCACAAAACATTCAACCAGCTGCTGGCCCGGTTGCAAGTGTAACGCCTGCTGCTATAGCTCAGCCAAACGTTAATTTTCGTCCGAATGAAAACGCTGCATTTGCGCGTGTTGCTCAAATTATACCCGCAACACCTGCTGTAACAATAACAGTTGATCCTTCTCAATTACCTGGAATTGTTTCGACACCTGTAGGCGCGCCGGTAATTTCTGCAGATAATCTTCCTGCTACGACCGGTCTATCTTTATAAAATAAAGCCATAAATGAAAATTACAAACAGGCAATACGATATGAAAAAACTACTAATCTCATTAACAGCTCTTCTTGGAATGCATTCTTATGCACTACAAGCCGCTAGTGTAGGCCCTTACACAATCGATGCTGCAGCTACAGCTAGTTCAATAACATCGGCAAGCAACATGGCCACGTCTACTGGAAACGGTAGCGCTATTACAGATTTCGATGTCACTACGTTTGTATCAGGTAATCCATTAGGTTCTATAGGCCTTGGTTTTGATAACGCCTTATTTAACCAAACAGGTGATGATTTAGCCTTTTACTTCGTACGCGCAGCCGGTGAGCCTGATACAGTTGATTTTGGCTTAGATATCAATGGCACAACTAACAATTACGCAGCATCGTTATTTACTTATGTTGACCCTGCAGACGGCATCACTAAAAAATACCAGATAGATTTTGGTAGTGGCTATGCTGATATGTTTATCGCGACTGTAGAGCTCGGTGACTTTTTTGTGACTGGCACAGATTCAATCAGCGCTCTAACCATGACAAATCTAAATAGCACTGATCGCTTAGCGCTAGCCGCAGGCTTCAATCTAACGGCTGCTTCACCTGTTGTAGTACCTCTACCTGCAGCAGCCTGGTTATTTATCACTGGTCTTGGCGCATTAGGTGTTATCAGCAGAAGACGCGTTAAACACTAATTAACCACACACATAAAAAAGCCTGCTTATAGCAGGCTTTTTTATGTGTGCTCATTGTTCTCTAACCAGTCGATAACCTCTTTCCAGTGCTGACTATCCATATACACATTTTTGCCCTTTAATTCATGTATGCCCAGGCCATTATCCGTGGTATGTAAATAATTCTGTGTATCTCTCAATCGAGCAATTACAGGAATTTTCAATGAGGACAAAAAACGCTCTAGCGACTGAAGGGCCAGGGTATTTTTTTTGACCCGATTCGCAACAATGCCTACATGGGTTTTATTTAATTTTACTTTAGCTTCTAGTAGCAAGTCGCGAATAAAATCTGCTGTGGCGAAGATATCCAAAGGAGAAGGCAATACCGGTATTATAATGCTATCCGCACCTTTTATTTGCTCTATTAAATCCATGCCTTTTAAACTGGGCGGAGTATCTATTATTAATCGCTCAGTGCCTAACGGCAGGCGCAACTGCCAGCTCATGGTGACCGCTTTGGCTGAATTTTTATGCGCAACGACACCGTATATATTTGCTGCAGCTTCATTTCTCAACTTAAGCCAGCGCATACATGAACCTTGTGGATCATAATCAAACAGCGCTGTATTGAACCCCTGTGCGGCGTAGTAACTAGCAATATTAGTAGAAACCGTTGTTTTGCCACATCCACCTTTTGTATTTATGACGACAATTCGTTTCATACTTTGTAAATACACCTTTATATAGCGTTAATACGGCCGACCTTTACAGCGTTTTACTTCTAGCCCCATATTCATGACGCCCTTGCTGCAGTCGCTTATACTTTCGTATCATAAGTATAGTCCGCTCTAAAGCAGCCTTATCGATTATTGGAATATTTAACCCAACCTGTAAAAAATGCACACCCTCTTGCACATCAATCTGTATAAACTGCATAGGATCTTTTGCTGTTACATGATGCAGCGAATATTCTTCAATTGTTTCAACACAGGCATTCCAAACTACTAGCTCACCATGAAACATACCGATAAATTTTAAATATGCTTTGGCTACTGGTAAATCACTTTCAAGGAGGTAGTCCTGCTTGCATTCAAGTAAATAGTTACTTAAATTCGAGACATTTGAAACTGCTTTTATAGACTTTGGCTTGTTCATACTAAATACTGAACAGCTGCATGTGACAAAGGTTAAAACAAATGAATTTAGACAAAAAAGCGCTCATACCCTGCTCTCCAGCTTCTAATGCCCTTTCTGAACACGAGATAAACCAACTGCTCAATGAACTAAACGCCTGGTATTTGACACCTGAAAACGGTACTCAAAAAATAACCAGACAATTTGAATTTAGCAATTACTCATCTGCTCAAAAATTTGCAAATGCTATTGCACTGCTTGCAGAACAAGCAAACCACCACCCTCGTGTTTGCATAGAATGGGGCAAGGCTACTGTTAGCTGGTGGACTCACATCCTTAACGGGCTTTTCATTAATGATTTTATTATGGCCGCACGCTGTGACATTATTTTTAGCGAATTAAAAAAGTAGTATCTAACCTATGATTTTTTAATATAGAAATGATACTCACCGCCACCTTCAGAACTATCAATCAAGGCATCATCGACCGATTCAAGCAAAATACTAATATCTACCACTGACGCTGGATCTGTCGCAACAACATGCAACACTTCCCCTGCAGCCATATTACGAAGAATTTTTTTTGTCTGCATAACAGGTATCGGGCAATTCATGTTTTTAACATCTAGCTCTTTTTGAAACTCAGGCATTTTATAATCCGAAACAATAGAAAACGGTGTTTTCGTATTTAATTAACATTAACTATAAATTATAGTTTTATGAAATAATTCTACTTAGCCTGAGAACCGCTTAATTCCCATGCATAGCTACAATCAAGTTCTGCCAAAACCGTATTTACACCGGTATTACCTTCTTCCAGCATAACCTGTAACGGCGTACGATTTTGAAACCGACGATGTGGAGACTTCATCCAGCGGCCACCCATTGATTCATTTTTAGGGTAACTCGTGCGTAAGGCATCAATAATACCCAGTAGACGAACCGCTCTAAACTCTACATTGTCATCTTTAGGCAACGCCGTATTTTCATGGAAAGCACGCAATTTTCGCGTTCTAACATCATCAGGCAAATTTAACACAATAACCTGATCTGCGGCCGAAAGCCCCCATTCGTCCAGACTGGACATGATTTTTTGAGTTAGCAGAATCTGCCGCTCTTCACTTAAATGAAACATAATGGAACCTCAATTCTTAGTAGCCATTGCTACTCGCAGTTATTACCTGCATCCACACAGGGGAGTTAATAATAAATTACATAGCGCTCATAATTAGTTCATCTCGCTTTGTATATCTGCAGCAATTATAACATGCCCTTCGCGCGCATACTAAACCCATAAAACTTCATATTTATCAATGAGTTAATATTTTTTCCATTTCTCTTTTTATTCCTCATCCAGCACCCTATTGCATGGTATGATTTATGCCTTTAGCGACACCTGACACTATTAACGTAATATTTTTTCTTATAAGCGAAACACCTACCCTTAAACATGAGCACCAAAATAGATAATACGAATTCACAAGCATCTCTACCGAACACAGAGAAAAAATTTAAAATTCGTATCCCAATTGCTGTCAAATTGGCACTTGCTATCACTATACTCATTGTTAGTGGCATGGCTACTCTCGGCTTTATTATCCTGGAAAACCAAAAGATTGTACTTACTCAGCAAGCAAATGACATGGGTTCAACCATTGCCCGCCAATTTGCAAATAGTGCAGCCGAAATGGTTCTTTCTGATGACAGCCTTGGCCTGCATACATTGACAAGTAATTTGCTTGATAGCCAGCAGGTAAAAGGCGCGGTGATTGCTTCTGAAAAAGGTGTAATACTTATTAGTAAAGGTATTTACCCCGCCTTATCTATAATAGAGCAGCGTCTTAATGTTTCTTTGAAAGCAAAATCAAACTCTTTTGAATGGAGCAACAGCACATCATCTGATGAAATATTTATCGCCTATGGCAGCACTATAAAATTCAAACAACTTACCGCAGGTTATGTATTTATCACGCTTAGTAAGACGAACATGATTCGCTCTCTAAATAATCTACGCTTTGTCATTATCATGATTACCGCATTTATGTCATTAATTGCTATTTTTCTAGCCTTTGTAATGAGCAAGCACTTGTCCAAGCCCATTTATAATTTAGTCGATGCAAGCAAAGCCATTGATGATGGTGACTATAAGTTTCGCCTAAACGAAAGACGCAATGATGAAATTGGCGAGCTGGCACACGCCTTTAATCATATGGCACATGGTTTATTTCAAAAATCACAGGTTGAGGATGCTTTCTCACGTTACGTATCGAGCAATGTCGCGCAAAAAGTTTTACAGAATTTAGATACCGTTGAACTCGGCGGAATACATGTAACGGCATCCGTTCTGTTTGCCGACATTGTAGGTTTTACCAGCATCTCTGAAAAATTACCGCCAAATGATATTGCTAATTTGCTAAATGAATACTTCACGCAAATTTCAAACATTACACAAACCCACAATGGTCATATAGATAAGTTTATGGGTGACTGTGCGATGGCTGTATTTGGTGTTCCTGAACTAACTAGCGACCATAGCTATAATGCAGTTTCATGTGCTATAGCCATTCAAGAAGCCGTTAAAAAATTAAATATAAAACGCCTGAAAGAAAATAAAATGCCAGTTCACTTTAGAATAGGTGTTAATACCGGTGTCATGATAGCAGGCAATTTAGGCTCAAACGACCGAATGGAATATACCGTAATAGGTGACCCTGTAAACCTCGCCTCTCGTCTGGCAGGCATAGCTAAAGGTGATCAAATAGTTGTGTTAGAAGAATTTTATAAACAAGAAAACATTGAGCGCCGTATTAATGCCACTAAACACAAAATAATTCGTGTCCGTGGGATCAAAGATGAAGTTTCAACCTGGTTAGTTCAGGATATAAAAAATATATCCAATGTAACCATAGGCGAAGAAAATACTCTATAATCAGTTCTATCTGATCCTTCTCGCCACTTGACACAAAATGTATATACGCATAGCTTTAATATCACTTCTACTTAGTCTAATGCAGGCTTGCACGCTTATTAAGCCTGCTCCTGCTGATTTAAACAACAGTATCAATATATGGCTTAGCGAGAATAGCTATGACAATATTGATAATGCATTGAATTCCATTGATAAAAACGATGCGGGCTACAGAGAATTAATTTCCCGTAAAACTGAGATAGATAAAAAAAAGCAAGCTTATATAGCTGATGTATTAAACATTGCTAATAAACATAAAGCCAATAACCAATGGCAATCAGCCATTACAACATACCGCGAAGCATTAGATAAAATTTCCAATAATAAACAATTAAACACTGGATTTTATGAATTATTAAAAGAAAGAAATCAAAACGCACGCATAATAAAAAATAAGCTACTGGTTATCCGCACCACCAATTTACTCTCGTACAAAAAATCATATGACCAGTTAAATTTATTATTGCCTAACGATCGCGCCACACAATACGAAATACGCCTTTATAAATCCGAATTAGAAAAAGCCAACAGACAACTGATTATTTGTGCAGAAAGTGCAGAAAAATCCAAGCAATATATCTTAGCTAAAGATTGTTATAGCCAGGCGTACCGCATTGCCCCCTTGCCTTCACAACTCATAAAAATAAAAACTCTTGAGACGGTAGTCAAAAGCAGCACTAACCAGAAAACATATTCCACTTTATTAAAATCCTATCAAGATGCACACAAAAACAAAAAATATATTGATGCAAGAAATACTCTCGATAAGATACTTAATCTTAGCCCGGACCATCAACAGGCAAAAAAGCTACGCACAGCGTTAAATCTTGAAATAAATAACTTTGTAACATCTAAAATTAATTTAGGAAAAGAACTATACAGCCAGAAAAAAATACAAGCGGCACTTACTATCTGGAAACAAGCTAAAGAACTGTCACCAAATAACAGTGAACTTAATCAGTTGATCACACGGGCAGAGAAAGTCAGTAAAAAAATTGAGAGCCTGGAACTCAATCAATAAAAACTTAAGAAACCTTAATACGCACTACGTTCATAACTTCCACCTCTATTCCTACAACTAGCTCACTGGATGAGTAGTAGGTTAGATTTACTCGCTGCCCCTGTAAGTTTTTATAGCGTTTTTTTCGTTTATATTTAAATGGCACATCAATTCCTTCCAGCATCAAGGTATTAAGGAACCATTCAGCGGATTCACGCTGCACATGCGACTCAACTTTCATCATGTCGCTATGTGTTAACTGTTGATGTTTACCTAAAAGTGTTTTTACTGGATCTTTCATTATTTCAATTTAAAAGGTTTCTTATTATGTGTATTTGACATGACAATCGACACTTTGAAAAACACTAATTATATTTTCTATATATCGACACTTCTAAAGCAGAAAAACAAAAAAGCCCCGTAACTTTCGCTACAGGGCTTTTTTGTTGAATATGGCGGACCGGACGGGACTCGAACCCGCGACCTCCGGCGTGACAGGCCGGCATTCTAACCAGCTGAACTACCGGTCCGTGGTGGGTGGTGAGGGAGTCGAACCCCCGACATTCGCCTTGTAAGGGCGACGCTCTACCAGCTGAGCTAACCACCCACAATTAGCTCTTCTTGCAAAGAGGCGCGAATCTTATATTAAGAACGCCTGATTTACCATTAGATTTTGAAAAAAAGTTACATTTGTTTCATTTTTTCTGATAATTACGCTGATACGTATCATCACCCATCTTTTCAATTTGAAAATCAACCATTTCAACAAACAGGTCCAGTAGGCCCTGATAGGCCTGTGGGCTATTTTCTATAATACGTAGCGCAAATACAATTGATTCAACCGTGGATAGGCAGCCAATCTCTGGCTCTTTACGGATACGGTAATCAGACGATAGCGCTTCATTAAAGGTTATGGCCTGTAGATGATGTAATTGCGGATTCAACTGCCATATTTTACTGGCCTTACGCCAGGTTCCATCAATAACAATTAAAACCCCTATTCCACTTATTGCTTGCACATTGTCTTGAGCATTCAACTTTTGTGCATCTTCGGCCGGATAAAGTATCGCGATCTTTCCCGCCTTATTCTGCAACAACTGATTAAGGTCTTCATGCTCAGTAAAATTCTCGCCCACCCAGCGCTGATACTGCTGCAGGCCTAGTTCTGCTATGATTGCCGTAGCTTTTTTATTGCTCGCCTCATCTGGGTGCTGCAATACAATAAGCTTTATCTGGTTCGGCTGTGGCTCTATCCGCCCACACAGGCAAGCAACTTTAGCGCGATGACATTGGTAACAAAATGCACGGGACATTCTTCGATCAACTGACGATTAAACAGGCTGAACATTATAGCCTGCCGCTGGTAAAACAGTTTTATAAAAAAAATGGGATGCGCGCGCAAGCCCCCAGAGGTGAAACAATTTTTGTTGCCACTAAAGGTACTCAACTTATTGCCGCGCTACGACTAAGCCCTGCTGGAAATGATTACCTGTTACGTAGCATGTGTGTAAATGCAGAACTCCGCCAACGAGGCATCGGCTCTTACCTGCTACAGCAAATCCAGGGCGAATTGAACGCCATAGAGTGCTACTGCTTTCCTTATTCTCACCTTGTTAACTTTTATGCCGCCGCTGGCTTTGCATTAGTTGATATAGACACAGCCCCTGCTGCCATCAGAGATAAGTTCCAACGCTATCTAAACAATGGCAAGGACATCTGCCTGATGAAGCACCAGCAGTCCGTGGTAGAATAATCGCGATTTTTAATCTTTTTATGAGTTTTTACTATGTTTGATGTTAACGAATACTTTGACGGCAATGTTAAGTCACTGGCCTTTACGGCTGGCGAAGACAAGGCAACCATTGGCGTTATGGCCGCAGGTGAATATGAATTTGGCACCAATATGATTGAGCATATGACGCTTATCAGTGGTGAAATGTCGGTTAAACTACCGGATGAAAACAGCTGGCGTGATATTGCTATCAATGAAACATTCATTGTTGCCGCTGACACTTCATTTTTGGTTAAGTTAGCATGCGATAGCGCCTACCTGTGCCTGTACAAATAAGCACATAACAACCTTAAAGTTTTATACCCATGAAATATAAAGACCTCCGTGATTTTATTGCACAACTCGAACAGCAAGGCGAGCTAAAACGCATTTCGTTAGAGGTTGACCCTAATCTTGAAATGACGGAAATCTGTGATCGCACACTTCGCGCTCAGGGCCCTGCGCTATTATTTGAGAATGTGAAAAACTCAAATGTTCCAGTACTCGCCAATTTATTTGGCACACCCAGGCGCGTCGCCATGGGCATGGGGGAAGACTCGGTTGAGGCACTGCATGAAATAGGCGAGCTGCTGGCCTTTCTGAAAGAACCAGAGCCGCCCAAAGGCATGAAAGATGCCTGGGACAAACTGCCTATCTTTAAGCAAGTGCTGAATATGGCGCCTAAGGTAATTAACAAAGCCCCATGCCAGGCAAATATTATTGAAAAAGATGATGTCGATTTGGCGAGTATTCCGGTGCAAACCTGTTGGCCGAAAGACGCCGCACCTTTAATCACCTGGGGACTCGTCGTGACTAAAGGCCCTAATAAGGATCGACAAAACTTAGGTATCTATCGCCAGCAGGTTATCGGTAAAAATCGCGTGATTATGCGTTGGTTATCTCACCGTGGCGGCGCACTTGATTTTAAAGAATGGCAACAGGCACACCCCGGCGAAGCCTTTCCCATTGCGGTTGCATTAGGCGCTGATCCCGCGACTATTCTGGGCGCGGTTACGCCTGTGCCAGATAACTTATCTGAATATGCCTTTGCCGGTCTATTGCGCGGCAGTAAAACAGAAGTGACGCAATGCAAACTGAGTGACTTGCAGGTGCCGGCATCTGCTGAATATGTATTAGAAGGCTATATTTACCCGGATGATATGGCACCCGAAGGCCCTTATGGAGATCACACGGGTTATTACAATGAAGTAGAAAGCTTCCCTGTATTCACCATAGAAAAAATAACCCATCGTAACGAGCCTATTTATCATACAACCTATACGGGCCGCCCACCGGATGAACCGGCTATCTTAGGCGTCGCACTGAATGAAGTTTTTGTACCTATTTTAAAAAAACAATTTCCGGAAATTGTGGATTTTTATTTACCCCCCGAGGGCTGTTCATATCGCCTTGCCGTGGTAAGTATGAAGAAACAATACCCGGGGCACGCGAAGCGCGTGATGATGGGCGTGTGGTCTTTTTTGCGTCAGTTTATGTACACCAAGTTTGTGATTGTTGTGGATGACGATATAAACACGCGTGACTGGAATGATGTTATCTGGGCCATGACAACGCGTATGGATCCGGCTCGTGATACAACGCTGATAGAAAATACGCCCATAGATTATTTAGATTTCGCTTCGCCTGTTTCCGGTCTTGGCTCAAAAATGGGTATGGACGCTACCAATAAATTACCCGGTGAGACGGATCGTGAATGGGGCGAACCGATTGAAATGGATGAGACAATAAAACAAAGAGTTGATGATATTTGGGATCAACTAAATATCTTTGGCGAAAAATAATTTCGCAGCTATGACTAAAACTTTATACATCGTTAAAGAAAGCGCCATACATGGTAAGGGGTTATTCGCTGCACAAAAAATACAATGCGGAGACTTAATCGGCACCATTGAGTACAGGCCCGTAACTGATGATGGCCCTTACGTTCTATGGCTTGATGCAGAAACCGGGATATTGGTTGATAGTGATTTAAAATATATTAACCACAATGCAAAACCCAATGCCTGTTATTGCGAAGATCTGGATATTGTTGCCCTTCGAGACATTAATGAAGGTGAAGAAATAACCCATGATTACGGCGACGACTGGATATAATTGTTTTATAAATTCTGATGTTTACAAAATAGCCCATGATTAATTTTAAAGCACTTTCTATTGGCATTGCTCTGATTATATTTTTTGGACTACTGTTTCAATTGTTTTTTATCCTTGCCGCAACAGGTTTTACCGTCATAATTCAAGATCATCCAGAATGGCAAACAGCAAGCCAGATATTCTCATATATTATTGGTGGCATAAGTTACTTCTTTATTATGTCGGGCAGCAGCTATATCACCGCTAGTTTTGCGGAAAAAAATATACATCTACACACTTTTCTTATCGCCTTACTAACCACAGGCATTTCATTAGTCACATCCATACGCGAAGATAGTTATACCTTAAACAGTATTTTATTTGTTGTTACGGGCATACTATTTTCAATGATTGGAGGTCGCATCTGGATGCAGCATCAAAAGAGTGAGGTACAATCCTAAAGCGGATAAGCAAATATATTATCTCGCCAGTCACCAACAAGCTTGCCTTGCAACAATTTTACATTACGGCCTAGTTCATTTTCATACCAACCCCGATGATTCTTTCTGCAAAGGATCAACTGAATAACCCCACCAACTACCATCTGAGTCCTGTGCAATAAAGCGCACCCACTCAGGTACTTCTACCGTCGAAAGGTCAGGCCTCGACGAGTTCATCTAACTCATCGTCCATATGCATCATGGTCAGTTCAGAAAAACCGCCAATCCATTTCCCATCAATTGCTATTTGTGGAACGGTACGTGCACCTTTTGTTAATTCTGACATTTCCCGCAATGCGCCATGATCAGCATCAACACGTGCTTCTTCATAAGGAATATTCCACTTTGTAAGTAGGTTTTTTGTTTTGTCGCACATTGGGCAACGCCCTGTACTATAAATTTTTACCCGCGCCATTTTTAATTCTCCAGGATTAAGCATGGCATTATAGCGTAAGACTTTAATTACCCTGTAGTAATAAGCTTTACTTTGTTTTTACATCGTGCAAAATAACCTGTTTAGACGTGTTGTATTAAGGATAAAAATGCCATTCACCGTAACCATTCACCCATCTGAACACCAATTCAACGTTGAAGAAGGTGAATCTATCTTAGATGCCGCCATGAGACAAGATATCGATCTTCCCTATGGATGCCGTGGTGGAGCATGTGGAAGCTGTGCTGGATACATTGTAAAAGGCGAAGTTTATTACGATGAGGAGCCTATCGCACTTGATGATGACATGAAGGCAAATCAACAAGCTTTATTTTGCAGTGCAAAAACCAGGGCCGACCTCGAAATTAGTATTGAAGAAATTGAGGATCTGTCTCAAATACAAGTCAAGACACTTGGCTGTCATGTAAGCTCTAAAAATAAACTTTGTCATGATGTTATCTCGCTGCAAATAACCCTGGATAACAATGAGCGCCTTCAATACCTTGCTGGTCAATATATCGAATTTATTCTTGAAGATGGTAAACGCCGTGCTTTTTCCATTGCCAATGCGCCACATAAAGACAACCAACTGGAACTACATATACGTCACGTAGATGGCGGAATATTTACTGACTTTTTATTTCAAAGTATGCCCGAAAACTCTAGCTTACAAATGCAAGGACCTCTCGGTAGCTTCTATTTACGTGAAGAACGCAAGCGGCCTATTATTATGATGGGTGGCGGCACAGGTTTTGGCCCGCTAAAAGCAATGATTGAACATATTGAATACGTAGGCTTTGATCAGAAAATATATTTATTTATGGGAGTACGCGCGTTACGTGATTTATACATGCATGAAATGGTCACACAATGGATAGCTAAAAACCCTAATTTAAGCTTTATACCCGTACTGTCCGAACCCATCAGCGAAGACGCCTGGCAAGGAGAAACCGGCTTTGTGCATCAATCTGTCAGCAAACAATTCTCTGATTTATCGGCATTTGATATTTATATGAGCGGGCCGCCACCCATGGTGAATGCCGCAGTCGATGCATTTATTAAGCAAGGTGCAGCAAAGGAAAACATGTTCTCTGATGCGTTCGAATATTCTGCTGATGCAGTACAGGCCATTGCTGCTAAGAAATAATTAACAGCGGCCTATTGAATCATTTTAAGGTACGGCTTCTGAAATTTTTCAGATTTAAACTGCCGTGCATATAAATGATTTTCAGAGTTTCTGCCTACGGAATTAATTAATCCAAGCCGGTAAAGTTTCTGCGCTTCTTTTGGTGAATCCATCTTTTCGTCCAGCAATTGTGCTAGTACCAGATATGCTTCATCCAGTGGTTGCAGACCAATGCTGGTCTCAAGATAATTTTTTGCTTTGCCCCAAAATTCACACTTCATACTGAGCTTCCCCAGAACCAGTAACAAATGTTCATTTCTTGCATGACTGTGTAACCAGGTCTCGGCTGTCTCTAATTGTTTTTTGCTATTAGACGCATCAAGATCTGCATACAGCAAAACCAGCTCATCATCCCAGCTATCACTCAGAAAACTTCTTATTAGTGATTCGGCCTCATCATCCTTGTGATGCACATGCAAATAATCCGCATACAGATAAGCCAGCTCCGCATTGCGCTTCAAATTTTTAGGTAATTGTTTCCATATCTGCTCAGATTTATCGCCATCCACCTGTTTAATACTTGCCTTCAACATACCCGTAAAAGCTGCAATTTCTATTTTTTCTATCTCATCGGCAGTCATGACTTTAAGCTTTTTAATTCCATCTACCGCTAAACTCAAGTGCTCCCAGTCTTCCAGCTGCTGATAAGCGCGTGCCTGTAATTTTTTCACATAACCATGTTTTGGAGAGACGCCTGATAAATGATTTAAGGTCGCCAATGCCTGCTCGAATTGCCGATGGCTTAACTGTAGTTCTGCTTGCGTTAAACCTATGGCAATATCGGCAGAAGGCGTAGATTCATGTGCCAGCCTTAAATATTCATCTCTTCTATCATACGCGGCCAATTGCTGCGCAGACCTTGCTGCCATTAAATAATTCAATAGTGATGTATCACTTTGTTCTGCATGTTTGATTAATATTTTTTCTGCCTGCTCAAATCTCCCCTCAGACATTTCAATCAGCCCTTTAATCAGGGCATTTTTTGAGCGCTCACTTTTTCTATAAAAATGCCTGTCGCTCATATAGCCCGGCAATGAAAAAATACGCGACAAAATACGGATAACATAATAAAAAACAAAAAAACTAAGGGCCGCCACTCCAGCTGCAAAAATAAATGATGTCTCCAACGTATACTCGGCAAAGCTAAATACCACATAACCTGGACCACTGTAATGAGCTGTTACACCAATTATGACAGCAAGTGTTGTTGCTATTAATATTGCCAGAATTATTTTTTTCATTACTTAGACTCCTGCTGCACTTTATACGCAGGTTTTGACATTTCATCTTGCAACATTACCCATGCCTTCGTTAGTTCAGGCAATATGGGCGAGAGCTGTATTTCTTTATAATCGCTCAAGCTTTCTTTAAGCTGCTTGATACGGTCATTATCCGTTTCATAATATGAAGTAAGTAAATTATTTGTCTGCTCAAGTTCATACGTAAAACTTTTCTGGTCATAACTTAGAGCAGCTAATCTAAGTGCTATTAGGTGGTTATAGAGTAACTGTTCAACTCGTTTCTGTTGTATTCCGCTATCAGTAATATTTAAACTCCGTTGATGTATTTTGATATCGCCAATCTGTTTTACCGTTTCAATTACTGAATCAACAAATGTCTTATCCGTCTCAGGCTTTGTCTGTTCTGGCGCATCGTCGGATGTGCGATTCTCTAATTTTGCCTGAATGTTTGACTGAACGGATTTAAAAGGTAATTCAGTTGCATGTTCCAACATTTGATCGACTGCTAAGACCACTCCATTCACATCGGCCTGTTTTACAGCATTTAAACTTGCAATATCTTTTGCCAATTGTTTGCGAATTTTAAATAATTTTAAATCGCCCAGTTCCTCGATCCGTGAATCCGCACCTTTTAGTGCGGCAATAGCACCTGCAACATCTCTGGCGACTTCCAGGCGCCTATGTGCCATGCGTAATAAATAATCAACTTCTGCTAACGCCCATCCACGTTGCGTTCTGTTTACCAACTCTGTTGCTTGCTGTGATGTTTTTATGGCTTCATCGGTATTTGCAATAGCTAGTTGCAGCTGTTGATTATTTTTCGCTATCGCTTCATCCCTTGATTTATTTTTATTATCATTATCGTTTATTTTTTGACCAAGCATTAACAACTTATTATCCTGTTGCTTAAACATAGCCTGCTGGTTTTTTTGCTCTTGAAAATAATAATATGCCGCAGCAACAAGCGCTGCAATAATGATTAATAGCAAAAAATAGATTAAGCCTTGCCCCGTCGGATTTTTTTCTTTTTTCTGTTTTTTTTCTTTTTGTAGCTTTGGCTCATCTATTTGCACAGAAGCAGATACTCCTTCTGAGATGGTTTCTTCTACTTTATCTATATCTTTATCTTTATCTTCATTTGGCATAATAGACTTCATTTTAATTTTTTAGTTTAAATTTTATTGTTTATAGCTTCCAACATATGCAGATTATTTGCTGAATGCGCAACACTAAATTTTTGAAAGCCAAGCTGTTTGGCAAGTTGCGCACAACGTTGCGACGGAACAATTAGATGTGTGTTTAACATTTCATTCCTTCCAGGAACTTCTAGCATCTCATATAGGTTTTGCAACGATTCATTACTGGTCACTGTAATATCACTAATTCCCAGCTCCGTCCAATTCTGACTTAGCTGTTGACGCTTAAGCTGCACATCGTGACCAGGGATCTTACGCACATATACTTGTGCAATAGAAACCTCTGCGCCTCTTTCAGTTAACGTATCAGTTAATTGCTCTAAACCCCCAAGGCCTCGCACAATTAATATACGTTTTGCTCGTAGCTGCTCACCTTGCAACACGGGTAACGCCAATAAGGCATCACTATTAAAACCACTGTCTGATTGTATGCTTACAACAAATCCCGCTGCTGTTGCTGCAGTTCCTGTTGCTTTGCCAATAACCGCCACCTTGGCTGTTATTTCCTGAGGACTAATTTTAAGCTTCTGCAACAAGCTTACACAATGGTTAACTGCGTTGGCACTAATAAAGATTAGCATGTCATAACTATTTATATTCGTTAATACACTAGCTAGCGAGCTATCCAGGTCTATCTGCTGAATTTCTATGCTTGGAAATGACAGCGCCTTTCCGCCATGCTGCTCTATTTGCTGCATAAACTCGTGCGCCTGATGTTGTGGCCTGGTCACCAACACGACCTTATTTGCCAGATTCACGTGGCGCCTCCGCTCAACTAATCATGCCCATTTCACGCAATATCACATCTGCACCATCATTAAGTAATTGATCTGCTAGCTCTGTGCCCAGTGCTTCTGCCTGATCTCTTGGCCCACGTATTTGCGCACGCACCACTTCACTACCATCAGGGCGACCTACCAGCCCTCGCAAATAAATTTCATCACCTTCAAGCTCGGCATATCCAGCGATAGGCACCTGACAACCACCGTGCAAACGATGATTCATAGCTCGCTCAGCAGCTAAACGTGTGCATGTATCCTGATGATTCAATGGCGCTATCAATGCTTCAATCCGTGCATCACCCACCCGACATTCAATACCTACCGCGCCCTGCCCAACAGATGGCAAGCTTTGCTCAGGGGCAATTCTATCGGCAATGCGTGCATCAAATTTAAGCCGGATTAAACCCGCGCTGGCCAATATGATTGCGTCAAATTGACCATCATCGAGCTTTTGTAAGCGACTATTAACATTACCGCGCAAATTTAACATTTCTGCGTCTGGCATCATTTCTTTTATCTGCAGCTGACGGCGTAAGCTAGAGGAGCCAATACGCGCATTTTCTGGCAAGTCCTGGAGATTTTTATATTTATTAGAAACAAAGGCATCCGTTGGGTCTTCACGTTCCATAATGATAGGCAGGTGCAAGCCTTCTGGAAACTCCATTGGCACATCTTTCATTGAATGCACGGCAATATCCGCTTCTCCGTCTAGCATCGCCTGCTCTAACTCTTTCACGAACAGGCCTTTGCCACCTATCTTTGCGAGTGGTGCATCCAAAAACTTATCGCCCTTGGACATTATTTTTACCAGCTCAATTTCTAGTTCTGGATGATGTTTTTTTAACTGGCGTGACACCTCTTCTGCCTGCCAAAGGGCAAGTGGACTTTTACGGGTGGCAATGCGAATACGTTGTGGCTGTGTCATAGACTATCCTGAAGCGTGTACCCATGGGGCATCTAACTAATAAAGAGGCATTTTACCTTAGAATCATACCCAAGGCAGCTAATGCCTTTTTCTTTATGCCAAAGCATAAAATTAATAGAGCATGCAGTACTGAATATGAGCCAGTAATATGTGACTGGTGAGTTGCGAGCTGAACCTTAGATAAAGGCACAATAGGTTCAAAAGAGAACTTCATGCACCTTTTGATGAATACTTTTTAGTACAGCTTAAATGCGCATAAGCTGCAAACTTACTTATAAGTAACCAGATTTTTGATTTTTTTTCTAACATGCGGCAAATGACGTCGACTAATCTCCAGACGGTCATCAATACCCTCAATTGTAATCACGCAATGCCCTTCATTATTTTTTTCCAGACCGGTCATATAGCGATCCGCTATCAATGCGTTTCTGTGAATGCGGGTAAATAGATGACTAAATTCACTTTCTAATGACTTAAGCGACTCCTCAATCAGACATTCGTGATCATCTGTACGCAAGGTGACGTATTTGTGGTCTGCCAGGAAATAGCGAATGGATTCAATGGGGACTAACTCAAGATTACCTCTGGTTTTTACGCAAATATGCGTGCGCACTTTTGGCTCTTCATCGATCAGCTTAATTTGTTCGAGCTGCGGTTTAGTCAATCTTGCCGCTGCCTGTAGCGCCTCTGCTAAACGCTCTTGCTTAATTGGCTTTAACAAATAATCAACCGCATGCGTTTCAAATGCATTGAGTGCGTGCTCACTAAAAGCCGTAGTAAAAATGATTGCAGGGGGTTTGCTTAGGCGATTCATATGGTGCGCGGTTTCTATACCATCCATGCCTGGCATGCGAATATCCAGCAATACCACATCAGGTTTTAATTCCTGCGCCAAACGCAATGCATCTTTACCATTAGAGGCATTACCACACACTTCGAAACCATTGAGTTCTTGCACTAACCCTATTAAACGCTGTCTGGCTAGTGGCTCATCATCGACTATAAGTATATTCATATTTTAGATTGGTATCCCTATAGAAACCGTATATTGGCTTGGCTCCGCATTAATCGTAAATTCAGCCTCATCCCCATACATTAATTTAAGCCGGGTTTGAATATTCGACTGAGCCATATGGTTTCCCTGATGCTGGCTCATAGCATTTTGCTCTTTCACCGGATTACTTACACTTAAGCATAGTCGATTGTTTTCGAGTTGCGCTGAAATTTTTATCTCTCCACCTTCCGCAACCGGCTCTATACCGTGATAGATTGCATTCTCCGCCAGAGGCTGTATACAAAATAATGGAACCTCTATATCCATTGCCATTTCATCCAGTTGCCATTTAGCCGATAAACGCTCACCCAGGCGTAAATGCTCAATATCTAAATAACTGGCCGTCAGATCTAATTCATCTTTTAAGGTGTGGCTGGTATTTTCCTGCAGACTCGCCCTAAATAAATCAGATAAATCTTCTACCGCTTTTTCTGCTTTATCCGCATCTATATGCACAAGACAGGCAATAGTATTCATACTATTAAATAGAAAGTGCGGCCGTATACGCGCTTTTAAGGCCTGTATTTGCGCATGACTTTGCGCCTCTAGGTTTGAGCGCCACTGATGTTGTACATAAAAATAGCGCAGAATTACCGCATAAATAATGCCGCTGATGGCCAAATTGCGCAGCACAAAATACACTATGTCATGCTCACTCAACCTGCCTAAACCTATATAATCACCAAAATAGATCACTACACCACTTAGGCCTAACGTAATAGACAGCATGAAAGTGAGGCTAATAACGCTGCATATCTCCACCGTTTGCTTATTTAACCAGGTCTTCAAGGCGCATAGCAGACTGGCATTAATCAGCGCCAACCATTGAGCAAACATCGAAATAAGCGCTAAGCGATCCCAAAAACCACCGCTACTCGATGACGCCATTGCAAGCAGCAGTGATAACAACTCAACCAGCAACACCAGCATAAACACCACGGTGACGTCACAAAAGTTCGGGATAAAACCCCGATTTCCATTCAATTCTGTATTCATGCCTCCAGTTTAGTCGATCTACTGCCGATTGTGAGAATCAGCAACCTTCATCAACATATTTGTTATAATTCGCCATTCTTTTCCTTACTAGCAGCATTATTTGCAGGACTCCGCAAAACTTATGAGCAAATCATCTGAGCAAAATAAATTATGGGGCGGCCGCTTCACTGAACCTACCGATGCCTTCGTTGAAGCATTTACTGCTTCAGTACAATTTGATCAACGTATGTATAGGCAAGATATTGAAGGTTCTCGCGCCCATGCGCGTATGCTGACCAAAGTTGGCGTGCTCACAGAAGATGATTTAAACAATCTATTGAAGGGCCTGGACCAGATAGAGCAAGAAATTGCCGAAGGTCGATTTGAATGGTCTATTGCACGCGAAGATGTACACATGAACATAGAAGCGCGCCTTACAGAGCTTGTTGGTGATGCCGGAAAACGTCTACACACCGGGCGTTCACGCAACGATCAGGTTGCCACCGACATTCGCCTCTATTTGCGTGAACAGATTGCGTATGCAATTGCCGAGATTCGTCGCTTACAAACGGGTTTGCTTGATTTAGCCGAGCGCGAAGCCAGCACCATTATGCCGGGCTTTACTCACCTGCAGGTTGCACAGCCAGTAACTTTTGGCCACCACATGTTGGCCTGGTTTGAAAATATGCAGCGCGATGCCTCTCGTTTACAAGACTGTGTGAGACGTTTGAATGTATCACCTTTAGGTGCCGCTGCCCTGGCGGGGACTACTTTCCCAATTGATCGATATTTAACCGCAGAACTACTTCATTTCGACGACGTTTGCCGCAATTCGCTAGATGCCGTTAGTGATCGTGATTTTGCCATCGAATTCTGTGCGGCTTCAGCCATACTCACCACGCACCTGTCACGCTTCTCTGAAGAGTTGATTTTGTGGGCATCTGCTCAGTTTGATTTTATTGATTTGCCCGACCGCTTCTGCACCGGCTCGTCCATTATGCCGCAAAAGAAGAATCCCGATGTACCCGAGCTGGTACGTGGTAAAACCGGCCGTGTTAATGGCAACCTCATCTCTTTACTTACCATAATGAAATCTCAACCACTGGCTTACAACAAAGACAATCAGGAAGACAAAGAACCTTTATTTGACACGATCGATACTGTTTTAGGTTGTTTACGCGCATTTGCCGACATGATACCCGCTATTACACCCAAAAAGGAAAACATGTACAAGGCCGCAAAACAGGGGTTTTCAACGGCAACTGATTTAGCCGATTACCTTGTTGTTAAGGGCTTACCTTTCCGTGATGCCCATGAAGTAGTGGGTAAGGCCGTGGCTTTAGGCGTTGAAACCAGGCGTGACTTAAGCGAAATGGAGCTAACGGAACTGCAGACATTCTCAGATATCATTCAGCAGGATGTTTTTGATGTTTTAACTCTGGAAGGATCGGTGGCAGCACGTAATCACATCGGTGGAACAGCCCCTGAACAGGTGCTTTTAGCGGTATCTGATGGTCGACAGCGGATCAAAGACTAAATAGATTTGCGCACTGTCTGTACCGCTCAAGCGATGCAGACAGTGCGCAGACTATTATAAATGTTCTTTTAACTCCGTTTCCGCCGCTCCATAAGCATTTTTCAACTCAACAAACAGTGCGCCCAACTGGGCTCCCGTATCGCCCTCCTTAGCCACATCCTCCATCTGCTTAGCTATCTGGAATACCTGCATGGCACCGATGCTTCCACTCCCGCCTTTTAACTGGTGAGCATTTTGAAAAACACTCTCTGAATCACCTACTGGTACGGCTTGCTCCAGCAGTTCAATTAATTTCTGCGTATTTTCTAAATAGGTCTCAATAAAGATAGGTAACGAGTCCTCCATAAGAACGCTTATTTCATTAAAAATGATGGGATCTATTGCCGCCTGGCTCATTATTTCTACTTAGCTTTATTATTTAAATTCGTATAAAAATCATTTTTAGTAGCCCGCATCACCAACCAGCATTGCTTCAGGCACATACTGGCGTATGGCCGAGGTTAACTCGCGGCACAGTCCGGGCTTATGCTTGTGTGATATCCATAAGCAATTGATTTTTAAATCCATATTGGCAAATACTACGTCGTTTTTATATCGATTTAAGACCATTTGAATGTCTTTTAATGTTCGATCGATATAGTCCTGCGGCTTTTTTTTCAATTTGGGAATAATTAGCATAAAATCGACAAAAGATTTACCATTTTCATCGCGAGTAGGTGCCAGCTTATACAGCGGCTCTCCAGGCATTATACCTTTGAACATATCAATTTTTTGATCAGACATATGTCCCTCCTCGATTGCGATCTTCACTGAAGCTTATAAAAAACATCACCATTTTCAGAATATCACCAACCTAGACAACTGTCTAACAAACAGAAATATAAGTATTTGCCTATTAGCTCAATTTGGTGGATAATACCCGACTAAATTACTCAAGTTTATTTTATTTCAATCCCATGGATAAGCCCGCTAAATTAGCATTACTTATTCAGTGATTATCAAGTTTATATAAGAGGTGTACCAATGGAAGCCGTTGTTAATGGTAAAACAATCGAGTTAAGTGAAGCAGGCTGGTTACTTAACCTTGATGAGTGGAGTGAAGAACTGGCTGCTCAAATTGCTATCACAGAAAACGTTGGCGATCTTACTGAAGAGCACTGGAATATTATCAATATGGCGCGTACATACTTCCAGGAAAATGGCACAGTATGTGAGCCACGTGCATTTTCTAAGTTAATGAAGAAAGAGTACGGCAAAGACAAGAGTGATCAGAAGTATATTTACTCTCTGTTCCCAACAGGTCTAATTAAGTGTGCAAACAAAATTGCTGGCTTACCTCGTCCTAAGGGATGTAGCTAAGTTTTGCTTTTTGGTTTGTTGAAAAAGGGGCGGCTATTTAGTCGGCCCTTTTTTTATGGGTGTAGATTTAAGTTTTCATAAGTACAGGACTCAGGTTTGTTTTGTTCATGCACCTTAGTCATAAACTGAAGTTTCAAGGTTCGCCTGCTGGCGCCTTACTTTTCTTGCAACAGCAGAAGAAAAGTAAGCAAAAGACTGCCGTTCCCGGTGTCTTGCCTTCATAAAAAGCGATGAAGGTTCCCGAAAATTCTGTGTTGGAATAATTAGCGTTCATTGTACTGTTAGTTTAAATCATCGTTGCCGGGTCGTGCTGATGCGCCATCCGGGCTTAATCAGCACTTAAAATTACATCCCTGTAATTTTATCCCTTCTGGGAATAATTTTCGGCAAGGCACAGGGAAGTTTTTCGCAAGTTCATAAATCCCATAGGATTTTGTAGGGTGGAACAAGCAACGCGGTTCCACCAAGCTTCATAACAATGGTGGATCCACTTCGTTTGATCCACCCTACATCTATTGAAATCACTTTAGGACTTTGCTTTTTGAGAGCAGAAGAGATTAATTTCAGTCTGGCGACAACCTGCCCTGTCGCTAGCTTAAAACTGTACAGCTGTAGGGACAATTCCACAGGGATGTGGAATTGAGTGGCGATAAGCCTGGACGGCGCATCGACACGACCCGGCAAAAGAGATATGAACTAACAGATAAGTAAAGTATTGGAAGGAGCCATAAACAGTTTTCAGGAACCCTCATGCTTTTAATGAGGGCTAGCGACTGAGGCGAGCGGGCTTTTTGCTTACTTTTTTGGCTGCAGAAAAAAGTAAGGCGCCAGCAGGCGAACCTTGAAATCTCAATTTGAGATAATAGTTGACTCTGTAAAATTATAGATACCAAGACATATAGTTATGTAAGCCAGTAAATATGGCATCATATAATCAGTGAATGTTGGCCTTGTGAAAACAGCCTTAACCCATGATTTATATAAAAAATACACACCCTTAAAATAATGAATTTTAACTAACCCATCATCTTCGCTTACCTTTCCTGTTATCTTATCACCGTTATTGATCATTAATCCTGTATAGTTTAAATAAAATTTAAAGCTAGAAGCTGCGAGATATGGAAGCATATGATGCTGTCCATTTATATGAATCTCTAATTTTCCTTCGACCGGAATTTGGTTGGCTTCGCTCTTTGAGAATTCGAGAAAGTCATTACCCTTATATAAAATCCCTCCTACTTCCTCATCAAGTAATTTTTTTATAGATATTTTATTCACATAAATAAAATATCTCCATAAGAAATAGAAAAAACCAATCCATGCAAAAATCACAACTACTTCTGCTTTAGGGATTTCCATACCGAGTATTGAATTTATCTTCGCATCTGCCAATATATATAGCGATAATGCAATCGACATACTGACGACATTTCGCCTCTGCCTTAATATCCCTTCATCCATAAAAATACCCTTACCTCAAGCTAAACAACACTTCTAATCTCTATATAAATTACAGACTAGAAGATATTAAGTATTACTATTAAATCAATCACCTTCCAACTCTTCCCATCTCTTATAAGCCGTAGCTAGCTCCCCCTCAATCTCACTCAATCGCTGAGTCGCTGCAGCTACTACTTCTTTATCCTGTTGATAAAAATCCGCACTCGCCATTTTTTCTGTTAGCGCAGCTTGCTCTGCATCCAGCACGTCTATCAACTTTGGTAAGGCATCCAATTCACGTTGATCATTAAAGTTTAATTTCTTTGTCTCTTTTTTTTGTGCCGGCTTTTCTTTTACCGTTTTATTAATTGCAGCAGGTTTTATTTTCGACTGTTTATTTTTATATTGTCTTAACCAGTCTTCATAGCCACCAACATATTCATTAACAATCGCATCACCTTCATACACTAGTGTACTGGTAACGACATTATCCACAAAGGCTCGATCATGGCTTACCAATATTAATGTACCGTCATAATCCATTAATAGCTCTTCCAATAACTCTAATGTTTCCACATCCAAATCATTGGTTGGCTCATCCATCACCAATAAATTAAAGGGTTTGGTAAACAACTTGGCTAGCATTAAGCGATTACGTTCACCGCCGGATAAAGTACTCACCGGTGAATTGGCTCGATCTGGTGAAAATAGAAAATCACCCAAATAACTCATTACATGTTTAGAACGACCACCAATTTCAATACTATCTGAGCCTTCTACTATATTTTCTCTTACGCTTTTTTGTAAATCTAGATCTGACCTAAACTGATCAAAATAGGCAACCTCAAGTTTTGTGCCTATTTCTACTGTACCTTCATCCGGCGTTAGCTTGCCAAGAAGTAAATGTATTAAGGTCGTTTTACCCACGCCATTTGGGCCTAATATGGCAATGCGATCTCCACGACTAATCACCGTACTAAAGTTTTTAATAATAGGTGAGTCGCCATAGCTATAACTAATATTCTTCGCCTCAATAACGCGTTTACCTGAACGCTCCTGAGCAGTTATTTCCATATTCACCTGGCCTTTCTGCTCACGTCGTTGTGAGCGCTCGTCACGCAATGCCTTCAATGCGCGCACTCGGCCTTCATTTCTGGTGCGTCGTGCTTTTATACCCTGACGTATCCAGACTTCTTCCTGTGCAAGTCGTTTATCGAATAAGGCATTTTCTCTTTCTTCGTTATCTAATGCTTCCTGCTTACGCAATAAATAGTTTTCGTAATCACCAGGCCATGAACTAATCTTGCCTCTGTCTAATTCAATAATGCGCGTTGCCATCTTTCTTAAAAAGGCTCTGTCGTGCGTTACAAACATTAAGCTGCCATGCCAGTTAAGCAGAAATTCTTCTACCCACTGAATCGCTTCTATATCTAAATGGTTGGTAGGCTCATCTAATAACAATAAATCGGGATCGGTAACCAATGCCTTAGCTAAAAGCACTCGGCGTTTAAGCCCCCCTGACAAGGCACTAAATTCTTCATCGGTGGGCAAGTCTAATAATGAAATAGTTGTTTCAACTTGCTGCGACAGGCTCCAGCCATCTACCGCCTCAAGTTTATGCTGTATCCGTGACAGCTCATCCATTTTTTGCTCTGAGTAATCATCAGCCAGAGCAAGACTGGCATGGTGATAGTCCTTTAGTATGTCACCAACACCCTCCAGGCCAGATGCAACGACGTCATACACACTGCCATCAATATCACTGGGCACTTCCTGTGTTAGGTAGGCGATTCTGAGATTCTGCTTACTCTCCACATTGCCTTCATCGGCCTTAATAAAGCCGGCTATCAGCTTCATTAAAGTCGACTTACCTTCACCATTTCTGCCCAATAAACATAGGCGCTCACGCGGTTCTATTTGTAAGCTGAGTGAATCCAGCAGGTTCGGGCCGCCAAAGCCCAATTTAATATCTCTAAGTGTTAGAAGTGCCATAATTATGCTCTATTTAATTCCCGTGTATTTTATCAGACCCGAGTAGTATTATGAGCTTTTTAAACAGTTATTAAATTTATGCCTAATCTGACTATTTTATCAATCATCGAATCTCCCACTCATCCTAAGCTATCCAGCTTGTATGAAAAAATCGGCGCGCGGGAAATCAAAGTCAACTCGACACGTAATGCAATTAAAGCCTTAAAAGCACATCGGCCCGATTTTATCGTGGCAGAATTTTTTTATGGGTATGGCAATAATTATGCGGGGGTTAATGTGTCTAATCTGGATGTTTTACTGTCTAGCTTACCTAAATACTCAGCTGATACGAAAACTATAGTTTTTGTGGATAAAGAAGAGTCTCAATATGTAGAAAAGCTGCATGAACTCTATCCTCTTCATGCGGCTTTTTTACACAACACACCCGAGTATGCGATAGAAGAATCGTTATTAGAACTGGGTGATGATTAATGCCTCTTCACTAGTAAACAAGAAACAATCAAGTTATTGTAGTATTGTTCAATAAAACATACATATAAATACAGAAGTAGCAGCCCATCAATCCATTAAATTACCAATGGGAATATCAAAAAATGCCTGTGCACCGCCTTCCATAAAGTAATAATCTTTTATCCCTTCTGACTCTATATAGTACTGAAACCACTTCACTTGCTTGCCAACCATATCGTATACGTATAACGTCTTATTTTCTTTCTTTACCCTTTTCAAAACAGCGGCTAATTTTACTTTGTCTTTTTCATTCAGACTAACTGAATTTTCATGTCCAGAAAATATATAAAATCCATCTCTCTCTATCCTGTCTCTTATATCAAGCACTATTGATTTAGCATCTGCTTTTTTAATAAATGTTTCGGCCGGCAGTAGGTGCTGCTTAAATTTATTTTTTGATAGTAACTTAGTAGAGTCCGTTAGTGTCTTACCCAAAAGCAAGGTTTCTTCCGGGTACTGAGTAGCCCAATCAAATATACCAGCGTCAAAAGAAAATACATTCCCCTGACCTAGATATACAATACTTCTTCTAGCTGCTTTATAAGATTTCATACAATTATGGCCATTGCAGTAAAATACCAATTTTTTACCAGGGAACTCATCTCTCAGTGCCGTCATTTTCTTTTCAAAAAGACTTGTCGATAAAGATAATGGTATAAGAATTGCCTTATTTATGCGCAATGTTTCATATTCATATGACGACCTCGCATCAATAAATATAATATTTTCACGCTGCTCATAAGCATCTTTAAGTTCTATAAATGGCACTTGTGGGTAAAGCTCTCTGCCAGGAAAATCATCCGCGTACACTGTGCTTATTGACAGCAGAAAAAGTATAGATAGGTAAAGTCTTTTCATCGTAAAACATCCATAAAAAATATTATTAAGTTACAACTTGCCTGGCAAATTCTAATACCACTATGAATGATAATATCGAATGGTTAACCTTTAATAGATTTGCTTAGCACTTTATTATTAACTACATCAGCTGGATTTTAGCAGCAAATATTGTATTTATATGGTCATATCGCTCTATAAAGTCGGTAATGTGACGCAAGTTGAGTTGCTGAGATGCCTTAGCTTAAATGATACATACTCTCATATATCATTTATCGAATCTATATAGCCTATATGCATATAACTAATGCGTTGCTTTACTAGATACACCAATAACCGATTGTATACCGATGTGTGAATCAATTCGTTGCATATACTTAATGCGAAATATTACAGAATTTTTCTGCGGGCTGTTTACCATGATGATTTAAATTCATAATAGGCTACGAAGCCTGAATTAAAGAAAAATATCATATATTTACTCTCAATGTATGTTATTTGCGGCACACCAGGCAGATGCCCACGCCCATTGGAAGTTATAACCGCCTAACTGACCTGTCACATCCAGTACTTCGCCTATAAAATACAGATTATCTTTTAATTTTGATTCGAATGTTTTTGATGATACCTTATCGGTATTAATGCCTCCGGCGGTTACTTCTGCCGTTTTATAACCTTCCGTTCCACTGGGAACAAACGTCCAGTGATGAATTTTATTTTCCAGGATTTCTATATCACGTTTATTTAACTGCTTTATTTTGACTTCTCTATATTTTTCTTCACATATAAACGCGGCAATTTTTTTGGGAAATAATTGAGCTATATTGTTTACTAACAACTGATCACCATGCACTTTTATTTGCTCTGCTATGTAATTGCCTATATTTTGTTTTGGTAACAGGTCGATTACAATTTCAGACCCATACTCCCAGTAAGCTGACAACTTGAGTATGGCCGGCCCGCTTAAGCCTCTATGAGTGAATAACAAGTCATCTTCAATTGCTACTTCTTGCTTACCTGCACTACATTTCGCAATCACTGGAAGAGCAACACCTGACATGCCGTGCATCTTTTCCAGCTGATTTTCAGCTAATGTAAAAGGCACTAAAGATGCAGATGTATTAATTATTTCATGCCCAAATTGTTTAGCAATTTCATAACCAAAACCTGTCGCTCCCAGCGTTGGTATTGACAAGCCGCCGGTAGCTATCACTAATGATTTTGCCGAATACTCTCCACAGGTTGTTTTTAAATGAAAATTATCTACAGACTCTATTTTTTCAATAGAACATTTCTTATATATCTTTACACCCGCGCTAGCACACTCATCAAGCAGCATCTGCAGAATATCTTTAGCACTGTGTTTACAAAATAATTGGCCAGCCTTTTTTTCTACATATTCTATTTTGTGCTTTTCAACCAGTGCAAGAAATTCATAGGGAGAATATTGATTTAATGCGGACTTACAAAAATGCGGATTATCTGAGGAGAAGTCTTCATGCGTAGTATAGAGGTTAGTAAAATTACATCGTCCGCCACCAGACATAAGAATTTTTTTCCCCACTTTATTGGCATGATCAAGCACAAGAACACGTTTATTATGCAGCGCGGTATTATAGGCACAGAACAATCCCGCTGCTCCTGCACCTATAATAATCACATCATAATCATTGCTCACTAAAGGCGACTACATTGATGATTCATTTATTTTTTTTCGGCCGTTCCCAGCCCTGAATCATTTTTTGTGGTGTACGGCTAATAACTAGCGAATCTTTTGCTTCTACATCTTTGGTAATCGTAGCCCCCGCACCGATCGTTACACCATCCGCTATTTTTACAGGCGCGACTATCTGCGTGTCTGAACCGACAAATACATTATTCCCTATGATTGTTTTATGCTTGTTTGCACCATCATAGTTACAGGTAATTGTGCCTGCTCCTATATTCACATTTTCACCCATTACCGTATCACCAACATAACTAAGGTGATTAACTTTACTTCCCTTACCAATTTCAGACTTTTTAATTTCTACAAAATTACCTACTTTTGCTAATTGATGTAAGTGCGTTTCAGGTCTTAGTCGCGCGAATGGCCCAACCTCACAATCAGCATCGACTATTGCATTTTCTATAACACAATTGGCTTTTATTTTTACATTTTCGCCAATAATAGAATTTATAATGACGCAGTTTGGTCCAACAGTTGTACCACTACCAATTTTTACCTTACCCTCAAGTACAACGTTTACATCTATATATACATCATTACTAATGCTTACATTGCCACGCACATCTAAGCGAGCCGGGTCGGCTAAAGCTACGCCTTCTGTCATTAATGCATCGGCAATATTACGCTGATGTATACGTTCTAATGTCGCCAACTGAAGACGATTATTTACACCTTCTACTTCATAGCTTTGTTTGGCTTTTGTGGTTTTTATTTCTATACCTTGATTCGCAGCTAATGTAAAAATATCCGTTAAGTAATATTCACCCTGACTATTTTTATTATTAATTTCGCTCAGCAGGCGCTGCAGCGTTTCTCCCTGACAACTCAATATCCCGCTATTTACTTCCTGTATTTTCTGCTGCTCCTCACTGGCATCTTTTTGCTCTACTATGCCCGTTACTTTATTTTCTATATTTCTAATAATTCGCCCATAACCAACTGGATTACCCAGATCAACCGTTAACAATCCAATCTTATTTTCAGTGCCTTCTAATAAATCTTCCAGTGTTTGCTTCGATGTCAGTGGCACATCGCCGTACAAAACTAATATATTATTTTTTAAATTAACAGACTCAAATGCCTGCTTTACTGCGTGGCCTGTACCTAGCTGTTCTTGTTGTTCAACCCAGGTTGCATCAAAATGAGCACAGGCTGTCTTCACCATGTCACCACCATGGCCATAAACCACGACCACTTCTTCAGCACATAAGGATTTAGCCGTGTCATATACATGTTCAAGCAGCGGCTTATTCGCAAGTTCATGCAAAACCTTTGGCTTATTTGACTTCATGCGCGTGCCTTTTCCGGCGGCCAGGATAACAACACTTAGTGACATTTGAATTCCTTAAATTTGCTTTTTGGGCTTATTTATATTATCTATTTTATTTTGCCTCTAGTGTATCGTTGATTTTTCTTAAGGCAATACCTTTGAACAATTGCTCCTGCATTTTCAACATTCCGCACATCCTGTGCATAAAAAAAGCCGGACATTGCCCGGCTTTTTTTAAGATCTTTCAATCATTGATAAGAATTTTAACTCTTATCTACGACCTTTAAGCTTTTTGATAGTCTCTACCATCGCCGCGGCTTCCATCAGCTCGGCTTTCGCTTTCGCAAAATCCATTTCAGAACTTCTGTTCTGCATAGCTTCTTCAGCGTGTTGCTTGGCTTCGATTGCAGCTGCTTCGTCCAGATCACTTGCACGAATAG
>Ga0316206_1000532_pt1 | contig 48582 bp, 43 predicted proteins | sample 6monthpyrite_MG_FD_204942 | JGI IMG/M metagenome (GOLD analysis project Ga0316206, IMG submission 204942) | Microbial mat bacterial communities from mineral coupon in-situ incubated in ocean water Damariscotta River, Maine, United States -... | ecosystem: Environmental > Aquatic > Marine >...
GTCTGCGTATCGTAGCGGCTAAAATGATGCACCTGAGCCGGGATCAGGCTGAAGGCTTTTATGCAGTACACAAAGAACGCCCGTTTTTTAAAGATCTGGTTGATTTCATGATTTCTGGCCCGGTAATAGTACAGGTGCTTGAAGGCGAAAATGCAATTACAAAGAACCGTGAAGTGATGGGAGCAACAAACCCGGCGGAAGCGGCAGCGGATACCATTCGCGGTAAATTTGCATCTTCAATAGATGAAAATGCAGTACACGGCTCTGATGCTGCAGAAACGGCAAAAGTAGAAATTGACTACTTCTTTACCCCTGAGGAACTCAGTGAGCGCACCCGTTAGTTTTCCCCACATAGAAAAAACCAACCTGCTGGGTTTAAACCGGCAGGACATGGAGGCCTTCTTCGCCGGTTTAGGTGAGAAGGCCTTTCGTGTTTCTCAGGTAACCAAATGGATACACCAGCTGAACGTTGATGATTTTGATCAGATGACCAATCTCAGCAAGGCTCTGCGCGCCCAGTTAAAAGAAAAAGCCTGTATTAAGCCCCTCGATATTATTGTTGATCAACTGTCAACAGATGGCACGCGTAAGTGGGTGATGGGACTGGAAGATAATAATCGCATTGAAGCGGTATACATACCTGAGGATGAGCGGGGCACACTGTGTATTTCATCACAGGTAGGTTGTGCATTAGATTGTAGTTTTTGTTCAACCGCACGTCAGGGTTTTAGTCGAAATTTAACAGTAGCAGAAATATTATCGCAAATATGGTTAGCGACGCGTTTACTCGACGAAGAAAAAAAGCCTGGACGTAAAATTACCAATGTAGTGTTAATGGGTATGGGTGAACCACTGCTCAATTTTGAAAATGTCATGAAGGCTATTGATGTCATGCTAGACGATTTTGCTTATGGTTTAAGCAAACGTCGTGTTACTGTAAGTACCGCCGGGGTTGTGCCGGCAATGGACAGACTGAGTGAACGCCATGATGTGCAGTTAGCTATTTCATTGCATGCAACCAGAGACGTGTTACGTAACGATCTGGTGCCGATCAATAAAAAATATAATCTAGAAGAATTAATTGCCGCCTGCAAACGATTTATGCAAAAACGTTCACCACGTTCAAGGTTAACAATTGAATATGTTATGTTAGCGGGGGTCAATGATTCTAAAGAGGATGCACAGGAGTTAATTAAAACCCTCGATGGAATTTCGGTATTAATAAACCTGATACCCTTTAATCCGTTTGAAGGTTCAGGCTATAAAACCTCATCAAACAATGCGGTGCACCGTTTTCAGGATGTGTTAATGCAGGCCGGTTTAATTACAGTGATTCGAAAAACCCGCGGTGAAGATATTGATGCGGCCTGTGGACAGCTAGTAGGAAAAGTGGCGGATAAAAGCCGGCGTGAAAATAAATTTAAATCCCCAAGACTTGGAATGAATACATAATGCGGATCAAATTGTGTTTAGTTGTAATTTTATTAAGTTCGCTATTGTCCTGTGCATCAACGCCAAAAGAAATAGCGAAAGAGAAAAAAGACAATGAAGCAGCAAAAATTAATACGCAGCTGGCTGCGGGTTATATGCGTCGGGGTGATTTGCAAATTGCTCAGGAAAAGCTTAAAAAAGCCATAGAGTTTGATCGCTATTATGTGCCGGCTTATACCACGCTTGCGGTATTAATGACGATACTCAATCAGCCGGTTGAAGCTGAAAATTTATATCTTGATGCACTCGACATAGATCCCAGAGATCCTAATTTACAAAATAATTACGGTACTTTTTTATGTGGAATAAAAAAGTATGACGAAGCAATTGAACAGTTTGAAAGTTCGCTAGCAAATCAGTTTTATAAAAACCCAGAAGTTGCACATGCCAATATCGGGTATTGTTTGTTGCAATCTGAAGAAGCGGATTACAGCAAAGTTGAAAGACATCTGCGTAAAGCATTGCAGATGCGTCGCAATATGCCTACGGCTTTGTTGGCCATGGCCGAGTTAGGTCTGAAAACCAAAAACTACCTGATGGCTCGAGCCTATACTCAGCGTTATCATTCAGTAGCACAACCCAGCGCACAAAGTTTATGGGTGCAGGTACAGGCAGAGCATGCTCTGGGGGATAAAAAATATTTTCTTGAAATTTCTCGAAAATTACTCGATCATTTTCCTGAATCAAAAGAAGCGGGCAAGTTAATGGAGTTATCTAATTTATGACAGATACCATGAAAGCTGCAGATTCTGTTGAAAACGAAGTAAACGATATATTGCAGAAAAAAGATTTTGGTGCACCATTAAAACGGGCACGCGAAGAGGCCGGTATGTCGTTGGGCAATGTAGCTGAAAACCTGCTTATATCGGTTGATATTATTAAGGCGCTGGAAAGTTCACAGGCTGATGCTTTACCTGCGTTAACATTTACTCTGGGCTATATTCGCAGTTATGCGCGACTGCTCGGTATTTCTGCAGAAGAAATTATTGATGATTATGTGCATATGGCTCCGGACTCCAAGCCGGTATTAACACCACAATATGTGCTGCCGGTTCAAAAATGCAGCAATGATAAAGTTGTAAAATTCATTAGTTTTAGCTTTGTTGTAGTTGCCATTATTGTACTGGTGTTCTGGCTGGTTAATACGGACTTTGCGCTTAAAACAGAAGTTGTTGCAGACGCACCCAATGAACTAGCAACCAGTGAACGTGCAGAATTTGATTCACAGAAACCAGGCGAGCCTCAGTTTAAGGAATTCAGTGGCGATCCTGCTTCACAAGAATCAACACTATCAATTGAACCCGCTGTAGATACTGAAAAAAAGTTAATACCAGAAGAAGTGCAGAAGCCTGATTTCATTCCTGATTTAAATACAGATTCCGGGGAATCAACGCATACGAATGAAGTGCCCGTAGCGCAGGGGTCAAGTGGTAATGAAAATCAAAAATCATCCGCTGTGGATAAACTGTTTTTAAGTGCCCTCGGTGATTCATGGTGTGAAATACAGGACTCGACCGGTAAGCGATTATATTACCAGCTGCTTAATACAGGTGATGAAATTGAATTAACCGGGACTGCTCCGTTTACTGTTTTTTTAGGTAATGCGCCAAAAATTCGGGTTGAAATAAATAATAAAATTGTCGATTTTGAAAACTTAATTAATAAAAGCAGTAATATCGCGACTCTGGAAATCAGTAATGATGCCACAGTTGTTCCATTATCCAGCCATTAAAATATAAATTGTATGTCCAGTAAATTAAATAAAATTCAAAGCATTCGAGGTATGCATGACATACTTCCCGATCAGTCTCCACTTTGGCAGTTTTTCGAATCAACGGTAAAACAATTGCTGCAGAGTTATGCATACAATGAAATTCGTATGCCGGTTGTTGAATCTACCGATTTGTTTTGTCGCTCAATTGGTGAAGTCACCGATATTGTTGAAAAAGAAATGTACACCTTTGACGATCGCAATGGTGACAGTTTAACTCTGCGCCCGGAAGGCACTGCCAGTTGTGTACGTTCCGGTATTCAGCACGGGCTGTTTCATAATCAGCAACAACGTCTCTGGTATATGGGGCCCATGTTCAGACATGAGCGTCCACAAAAAGGTCGTTATCGTCAATTTCATCAAATTGGTATTGAAACCTTTGGTATTGCCTCGGCAGATATTGATGCAGAATTGATTTTAATGTCGGCACGCTTATGGAAAATGCTGGGGCTCAAAGATGTTCGTCTCGAATTAAATACATTGGGTTCTGTTGAGTCGAGGAAGGCCTACAGGCAGGTACTGGTTGCTTATTTAAATCAACATAAAAATATTTTAGATGAGGATTCATTACGCCGGCTTGAAACGAATCCATTGCGGGTTTTAGATAGCAAAAACCCCAATATGCAATCCATGATTGATGGGGCACCGAGTTTAATGGAATATCTGGATGAAGAATCCAGTGATCATTTTAAACGACTGACGGATACTCTGGATAAAGCCGGAATCAAATATAATATAAATACACGTCTGGTTCGCGGCCTGGATTATTATTGCAAAACCGTATTTGAATGGGTAACTGATGCCCTGGGTGCGCAAGGTACCATTTGTGCCGGTGGTCGTTATGACGGATTGGTGCAACAGCTCGGTGGTCGTGAAACACCCGCTGCTGGTTTTGCCATGGGGATTGAGCGCATATTATCTTTACTTGAAGATACTGGCCTGCAAGTGGATAATGCGGTTGATGTATTTGTGGTGCTACAGGGTGAGCTTGCGCAACTTCAGGGAATGCCATTTGTCGAAGGCATTCGTGATCAGTTACCCGAAGTGCGTTTTCAAACAAACTGTGGCGGCGGTTCTTTTAAAAGTCAGATTAAAAAAGCTGATAAATCTGGTGCATGTATTGCGTTGATTTTAGGCGATGAAGAAATACAGAATAATTCGGTTGGTATCAAATTTTTACGTGAGAAAGTTGAGCAGCAAACGGTAGCTCAGTCTGACTTGCTAACAACATTAAACACAGTTTTATAAAATTAGAAATTCGAGATAATTATGGATTACGAAACAGAAGAACAACAACTTGAAGCCATTAAAAAGTGGTGGAAAGAAAACTCAAGCATGGTAGTTACCGGCGTTGCCGTGGGTGTAGCCGCTATTTTCGGCTGGCAGTATTACCAGACAGAAGCTATTCAACATTCCGAACAGGCGAGTGTGCTCTATGAGCAGGTGCTGATTCTGTCTGAAAATCCGGCAAAAATTAATGATCAGTTGGCCAGTGCAAACCAGCTTGAAGCTGATTTTAGTAACACACCTTATGCCAGTTTATCTGCACTGATTATTGCCAGGCAGCATATTGCTACTGGAAAAATTGAAAAAGCGCAGCAGCAATATCAATGGGTCATTGATAACGCAACACAGGACGAATTAAAATATTTAGCTAAGATAAGATTATCCCGATTATTATTATCCGATAATAAAATTGATCAGACGCTTGCGCTGTTAAATGAAACCTACCCTGAAAGTTTCAAAGAAATGGTGCTGGAATTAAAAGGCGATGCACTTTTAATGCAGGGTAATAAAGCACAGGCGAAGGCCGCATACATTGAAGCAAAAATGTTATCAAACGGTTCTAATCGCTGGCTGCAACTTAAAATTGATGACATTGGTGATGTAACCGTTGAATCAAATTCTATAACAGGCGCTGAACCCTCCGCATGACTCGTTTACTCTTAATTTTGTTTTTTATTTTCCCAGCGACTTTTATTCTGAGTGCCTGCAGTGATGATGATAATGCAGAACCACCTGCTGAACTGGTTGATTTTAAGCAGACGCTGGAAGTTAAAGAGTTGTGGAGTGTTGACACCGGTAACGGTGTTGGTCAGTTATTCATCAAGTTATTTCCACTGATTTTAGATGATCGCATTGTAGTGACTGACCGCGATGGAAATGTTTCTGCCTATAATTTGAAAACCGGTAAAAAACTCTGGAAAACCGCTTTAAACATTAACGTGAGCGGGGGTGTCGGCGGTAATAACCAGCATCTGGTTATTAGCGGGCGTAATGGACATGTTATTTTGCTTGATGCAAAAGGCAAGCTTGTCTGGAAAGTAGATGCATCATCAGAAGTGTTAATGCCTGCTCAAATTGCTGGTAACTCAATTATCATCCGCTCAGTTGACGGGCGTATTTCTGCATTGAATGTTAAAGACGGTAGAGAGCAGTGGACGTATCGCCGTGATGTTCCCGCACTTACTTTACGAGGTAATAGCGCACCGATTATTAAACAGGGTTATATTTTTAACGGCCTGGACAATGGCCGTCTGGTGACGCTTGATTTGCTAGACGGACACACGGTATTTGATATTGCAGTGGCTTCACCGGCGGGTCGATCCGAGCTTGAGCGCCTGGTTGATATTGATGGCCATGCAGAAATGGTGAAAGACACGTTATACATGGCAAGCTATCAGGGACGTGTTATTTCACTGGATGTGAGGCGGGGGCAGTTAAACTGGAGCCGTAAACTTTCTGCTTATAGTGGTGTAAGTTATTCTTCTAACAGTCTGTTTATTAGTGATGATAAAGATTCAATCTGGGCATTAGATTCAACGAATGGGGCAACACTCTGGAAACAGGAAAAACTCAAGGCACGTAAAATTACCCGACCTGTAGCCATAAATAAATCAATGGTGGTGGCGGATTTTCAGGGATATCTGCATTTCATTTCGCTTTTTGACGGACATTTTCAGGCCCGTATAGAAACCGATGACTCAGGCGTTATTGTTCCGCCGATCGAACATAATGGTCGGCTATATGTTGTTACCCGTGATGGCGAATTGTCAGCGTTTGAATTAGTATCGAATACGGAATCCAGATAAGACAGATTGATATTATTTTAAAAAGGATAAAAAAAGGATAAAAATGAGTACAAAAAAAATTAGTATTGTAGAAATTATATTATGGTTAATCGCACTAATCTTGATAATTCTCTCACTCACGCCTTTCATGTTCGGCTTTAAAATAAAGTCAGACTATGCTTTACTCGTTGATGACTTTTCAGACCTGTCTCAGCTTGAATTTAAAATTGTAGCTTACGATCAGGGATTCTTTTCCTCGATAGCAAGTGTTGCTGTTGAGCTACCTAATATGCCTGAACAATTTTATTTTAAAGAAAAAATTATTCATGGCCCGGTTTATTTTGGTTTGTTAGGGCAGGGTAAGTCTCCGTTGGTTGCGGCTGTAGTGAAAGGTGAACTGGATATTTCAGCTTCACAAAAAGCCATGGTTAGAAAAATATTTGGCGACAAAAATCCGCTCGTCTATCAGACGGTTATAGATTTTTCAGGAAACATGGACTCACAGTTTTATATTCCAGCGCTTAATACAAGCTATAAAGATGAGACTGGCACGGTGCATATTCAGTCCGCCGGGGTCATTATGAATCAGTTGTATTCGGTAGAAAGTGGCGAGATGAAAGGCGAGTTGAAAATGCCGACTTTTAAGATTAAGTCAGCATCAAATGTCCTGCATGCGGAGTCTATTAATATAAGTTTTTCAGGCTCCATGGGTGGTAATGACATAATGATTGGTGATTCAGTGGTGTCGATGAATCTGCTAGACATTGATTCCGGTGAAGAGCAATTTGCGGTGCGCGATCTGGTCGTGCATTCAGTGACATCTGAAAGCGCCGGTTTAATTAATTCCAACACGCGGATAAATGCGCGGGAGTTACTCGCCTCTAATCAGAAATTCGGACCACTTTTATTTGATTTAAGTTTGAACGGTATCAATGCGGAAGGCTTAAATAAGCTGCAGGATGTTCAGGCTGAAGTTGATGATAAACTTCAGCAAGGCGTCCCCCCGGAGCAGGTCAATGCCATGATGGCGGGGCAGATTATGGCTATTATGCCTGAGCTAATTAAACAGGCTGAAATGATAATAAATCCACTTAGTGTGAGTAGTGAACTGGGCAAACTGGAAGCAGATTTGAATTTTACCCTGGACGGCATTAATGAGGATACACCTGCAGATCCGATGTTTTTGCTGGGGGCGATTAGTCTCGATTTTAATATATCAATCGATGATCAACTGTTAAGGCAGTTTATTAGCTGGGAGCTGGAAAATAATTTACAGTCGGATGTTCATCTGGGCTCTGCTAAAAATAAACGCATTGAATCAAAGATTCCACTGGATCAAAGAGTCTCTGAAAATATACAGGGCATGCTTGATGAAAACTGGCTTGTGATGAACGAAGGTGTTTATTTAAGTAAGGTGAGCATGCACCAGGGTGAGTTGCTTATTAACGATAAGCCGGTAGATCCGATGCAGCAGATTATGTCATCGATGGGGGATGGCGCAGCTGCTGCAGCTCAATAGTTGCCTTTTTTAAAAAATGCCACCCAGACTAAGCGACCCAGACTAAGCAACCCAGACTAAGCGTGCACAGAGAAAGCTATTTTTATCACTAAAAATTTTTTCTCTGTGTAAGCGCTCAAGCTAAATGTTCTCGAATATCGCCGTATATTTACCTGAACAAACCCATAAAATACGTTAAAATATTTCAGCAGGGGCTTTATAGGCGCTTGCTGTTTTTTATAGCCGGAAAAAATTTCGGATAATATCTGCTGGAAAAATCTATGCTACCTGTAATTGCCCTGGTGGGTCGTCCGAATGTTGGAAAATCCACGCTTTATAATGTATTAACGCGAAGCCGCGATGCACTGGTTGCTGATTACCCAGGCTTAACCCGTGACCGTAAATATGGTCACGGCCAGTTCAATGAAAAAAACTATATTTTAATTGATACTGGCGGTTTAAGCGGAGAAGCTGAAGAGCTGGATGAGCACATGGCCAAGCAGACTCTGCTGGCGATTGATGAAGCTAATATCGTGCTGTTAATGGTGGATGGCCGTGCGGGTATTACCGCGGCGGATGAAAGCATTGCCCGGCAGATTCGCCGTCTGGGTAAAAATATTCATTTAGTGATTAACAAAACCGACGGGATTGATGTGCCAACCGCCGAGTCGGATTTTGCCAGCCTGGGTTTTTCAGATGTCTACCCGATTGCGGCCACGCATAAAAAAGGGGTTACTCAGTTAATTGAAAATTTGCTTGGGGACTGGCCCGAGTGGGAAGAAAATCTGGATGATAAATACCAGGGGATTCGCGTAGCCATCGTCGGCAAGCCGAATGTGGGTAAATCCACACTGGTGAATCGCATGCTGGGTGAAGAGCGTGTAGTCGCGATGGATATGCCCGGCACGACCCGTGACAGTATCTACATACCCTTTGAGCATGATGGCCAGGAGTACACCCTGATAGACACCGCCGGTGTGCGCCGTCAGAAAAGCATTAAACAAACCGTCGAAAAATTCAGTGTGATTAAAACCCTGCAGGCGGTTGATAACTCCAATGTCACCATCATTATGATCGATGCCAAAGAAGGCATCAGTGATCAGGATTTACATCTACTCGGTTATGCTATTGATTCCGGCAGGGCGCTGATCATTGCTATCAATAAATGGGATGGCATGGATCAGTACAAAAAAGAGCAGGTCAAAGAAGATCTCGAGCGGCGTCTCAGTTTTGTACAATTTGCGAAAATATATTTTATATCCGCATTGCACGGCTCAAACGTAGGATTGCTATACAAAGCAATTAATCAGGCCTATGCATCCGCCATTAAAAATCTGCCAACCAATGAGCTAACCCGTATCTTAGATAATGCGGTGCAGGCGCATCAGCCCCCCACCGTAAGAGGGCGGCGTATTAAATTACGTTATGCACATCAGGGGGGTAAAAACCCACCGATTGTTGTGGTTCATGGTAACCAGACTGATCTGCTACCCAAATCGTATATCCGTTATTTAATGAATCACTTTATTGAGGCCATGAAGTTGACTGGTACGCCCATGAGAATGGAGTTTAAAACCAGTGATAATCCCTTTGCCAAGCGTTCAAATCCTCGCAAGCCGGCTAAAAAAACCGGAAAAGTTCCCTTTAAAAAAACCATCAGAAAAAAAACTACACAAAAAACCCGCGAGCATTCGCGTCACAAATAATCTTATTAATAACTATTATGTCTTTAAATATCAGTAGTTTGTATTCAATATTTAAATTATAACTTTTAATATCTGCTGTTTATGTTTGATTTTGTTTAGTTATATTAATTAATGCTAATTTGACCAATTGGTTTTTATTAATTATATTCGCAAATATTATAATAATTTCAAAAATATCGAATCTTTTCAAAATAGATTTGTGCTTAATAAAAATTACAGACGTAAAGAGGCTATAGAATGAAAAAGTTTTTTCTATATTCAACTTTGATAGGGTCATCAGTGTTGGGTCAGCAGGTACAGGCAATCGAGTTTGACGGATTTTTAACAGCAGGATTTGCGGTGCACGATCAGGCACAGACAAATGGCAAAAAGCTGGTTTATCTCGAGGAAATTAAAGAAGACGTAACCTTTTTACAGGATTCAAAATTCGGCTTACAGGTGACCGCTGATGTGGCAGAAGATATGCAGGTTGTGGCACAGATATTGGCCTCTGCAGAAGATGACAACTACAGTATGGATGTGGAGTGGGCCTATCTGGACTATGCCGCATCTGAATCCACAATGCTGCGAGCCGGCCGAATTAAACAGCCGGTTTTTCTCATCTCAGATTACCTTGAAGTGGGTTATGCCTATCCGTGGATTCGCCCCCCCGCAGAAGCCTATAGCAATATGCCGGTGGATAGTATTATCGGTGTTGAGGTACTTTATCAAACTAAGATTGGCAGCATGAATTTTGGTGTTCAGCCGTATTTTGGTTCGAATACAGAGGGGGTTCCGGGGCAGGCACAGGTTAACTTCTTTGCGGACAATTATATCGGCATGGCCTTACGTCTGGAAAACCGTTATTTCACGGTTCAGCTAAGTTCATTCCAGACAGACGTATCGACTATAGACTCTAACGAAACCCCAACTTTGAATAGTGAAGGCACGGCGGTTTTATCCGTTGCCAGTTTATCCTGGGATGTTGCTAACTTTGTAGGTTACACAGAATTCACTACACGTGATATTGAAGCTGATACAGATACATTAAGTCCAGGTAATGGTTTTAATGAAGTGCCTTTTGATTACTTATTTGCTGATCAGGATGGCTATTATGTAACACTGGGGTATCGTATGGGTAAATATTTACCGCACCTTACTTTTGCGGCAATAGATTCTGACCCTGCAGATCCTACAGTATTGCCGGGTGCACCAGTAAACCAGGGCGCAAGACAGGAAACGATAACGCTAGGATTACGTTATGAGCTTAATGATAGTGCCGCATTAAAAATGGAATATGCGCAAATCACACTTGAAGATAACCCCGGAAATGCGGGTCTGTTTTCAACATTTGATTTAGCAGATAATACCAATGCCTTCGAAAGTGATACCACATCATTAATCAGTGTTGCCATTGATGTAATATTTTAGGCAATCTTTAACCAGGCCCCACAGGATATCCTGTGGGGCCTGGTTTTATTGAATGCTTAGTTCAAAATAGTGTTACCTTAAGCGGTTGTTATGGCTAGAGTAATAGCCCGCATCAAATGAATAAAAACTATAATTAACATATACACAACATGGTTGTTATGATGAGAATATTCTCATATTTAATATTTGTTTTAGCAATAAGTTTCTCAGTAGTTACACATGCAGAAGAGGCGGTTGTTTTTTCGGATGTATCTTCCGGTATTTTTCGATTTCAGCTGAAGTTAGCCGAACAGGGAAATGCGGAAGCCCAGTATATTGTCGGTGAAATGTTTGAAACCGGCTCGGGGGTGACCAAAGACCGAGCGAGAGCTCAGTCCTGGTTTAAAAAATCGGCAGCGCAGGGTCATAAAAAATCGGTTTATAAGCTTCTCTACCTGGATATTCAAAACAATGGCCTTAATAATTCCAATAAAGCGCAGCTGGGTGCGTTGCGTAAGCAAGCCGCGACAGGTAGTGCTAATGCCCAATATTTTCTGGGTAAAATGTATGCCGCCGGTGTTGGGGTTCCGAAAAGTTTAACTAACGCTTTAACCTGGCTAAATAAAGCAAAGTTTCATGGCCTTGCCGAGGCCGAGCATGAAGCGATTGCCGTGGAAGAAGAGCTGGCGCGTAATCAGGAAAAACAGGCTAAAAAACGTGCAGCTGCACTGGCCGAATCAAAGCAGCGTAAAGCTGCAGAAGCCCGGGTGAGAAGCCTGAAGCAAAAGCAAGCAGATAAGAAGCGTAGAGCCGAGTATGCCAAACGCCAATCCAGTAAAGATACTGAAGCTAAGCGATTAGCCGCCCAACACAAACGTAAGGACGAAGAGCGTAGATTGCTCGCGGAAGAAAAGTTACGTCTGGAAAAAGAAAAGCAGGCTATTGAAGCTGATATTGCCCGCAATGAGAAAAAGGCGAAGAAGACAAAACAGGCCAAGAAAACTGAATCCGAATCGTCCTATATCTCCGACCCCTGTAAAGGTAAATCTGCACGATTCCTTTCAACCTGTCGATAACACCTGTTATAATTCATTTCCTGAAAGGGCATCTTTGATGCCCTTTTTTGTTATTGCTCAAAAGACATACTAGCAGGCATACTGCCGGCATACATCTTGAGATACTCCATAGAACCCGCTAAAGATTAATTTTACAATTGTACTTATGACAAAACCAAAAACTAAGCCCCGCAGGAAAAAATCCACAAAGAAAAAAGCCAGTAAATCTAAAGCTCGCGCTAGCTTCACAGGGTATTTATTTAATCGCTACACCTTTGTTGGGGTGATACTATTCACACTTGTTTTTGCCAGCTACCTGCTTTATTTAAATATAAAAATTACAGATAAAATGTCCGGGCGCATCTGGTCTTTGCCTTCCCATGTTTATGCTCGGCCTCTTGAGTTATATCAGGGGAAACACTTAACCGTTAAGCAGCTCAAAGTAGAGTTGACGCAACTTGATTATTCGCGGGTAACCAGTCGCCCGACAAAGGCCGGACAATACCGAATTTTAAATGAATCCCATTTTGAAATAATCAGCCGGAATTTTACTTTCTGGGATGGTGAGCAAAAATCACAGGGTATTCGTTTAAGTATTTATAATAATCAGCTTGCTGCGCTACATAAATTATATTCAGATGAAACCATTGCACTGTTCAGATTAGAACCGGTAAAAATTGCAGGTATATATCCGGCGACTCAACAGGAACGTCAGTTAATTAAACTCGATGAAGTGCCGGATGATTTAGTGCTGGCACTTTTAGCCGTAGAGGATCGCCGGTTTTATCAGCATTGGGGCATAGATCCGCGCTCGATTATACGTGCCATGCTGGCGAACGTAATGGCCGGCGGCACAGTGCAGGGCGGCAGTACCTTAACCCAACAACTGGTTAAAAATTTATTTCTTTCGCCGGAAAGAACATTAAGTCGAAAAATAAATGAAGCCTTAATGGCACTGTTAGTGGAAATAAATTATGACAAATCGGTTATTCTGGAAACCTATATTAATGAAGTGTATTTAGGTCAGAACGGTGCTCAACAAATCCATGGCTTCGAACTGGCCAGTCAGTATTATTTTGCCAGGCCACTTATAAAATTAAGACGTGATCAAATGGCATTACTGGTGGGTTTAGTTAAGGGACCCTCATGGTATGCACCCAGACGTCATAAAAAAAGAGCGGTTGAGCGGCGTAATCAGGTTTTGAAGCTGATGCTGGAGCGAGGTGCATTAACACAGGCGCAGTTAAATAAATACACGGCGCTGGATTTAGGTCTGGCAAACAAACCACGCTTTTCATCAAATCGTTATCCGGCGCTGATTGATCTGGTGAAACGTCAGTTAAACAGTGACTATGATGAAGATGATTTGAGATCATCCGGTTTAAAAGTCTTTACCAGTATTGATCCGTTTATTCAGATGCAGGCAGAAGCCAGTGTTAAGCGGGTTATTAAACGCCTGGAAAATGCTAACCCAAATGCTGAAAATTTACAGACATCTTTAATTGTCGCCTCTAGTCAGCAGGGGGAAATTCAGGCAATGGTGTCAGACCGGCAACCGGATTTTTCAGGTTTTAATCGAAGCCTGGATGCGGTACGCCAGATTGGTTCTTTAATTAAGCCGGCGATTTTTTTAACGGCCTTACAGCAGCCACAAAAATATACCCTGGCGAGTGTTTTAGATGATACGCCGTTACATATCAAAACCTCAAAAGATGTCATGTGGTCACCACAAAATTATGATAAAAAATTCAGCGGGAATGTTTTATTGCATCAAGCGCTGGAAAAATCCCGCAATGTGCCCACCGTACGTTTAGGGCTTGAACTGGGTCTGCCGGACATTTCAGCTACCTTGCAAAATCTGGGGGTAATGCGAAAAATTCCTACATATCCTTCAATGACGCTAGGGGCGTTTAGTTTATCTCCTTTTGATGTGGCAAATATGTATCAGACATTTGCGGCAAATGGTTTTGATGTGCCGCTTAAAGTCATTCGTGAAGTATTAAATAAAGATGGCAAACCCCTTAAGCGTTACCCCCTGAAATCGGATAAGACGATTGATGAAAAAGCGATATACCTGGTGAACCATGCATTGCACCGGGTTACACAGACCGGCACAGCCAAATCACTGGCAACTAAGTTGTCACATTCGGTAGCGGGCAAAACTGGCACCACGGACGATTTACGTGATAGCTGGTTTGCGGGTTTTTCCGACGATCAGTTGGCAGTGGTGTGGATTGGACGAGATGACAATGCCAGCACCGGCTTAACAGGCTCATCCGGTGCGCTACGCCTGTGGACAGATTTTTTCCAGCATCTGGAGGCGATAGGTGACTTGCGTAGCTATTCATTACACCCCCCCGGCGGAATAAATAATGTGTGGATTGATGGGGAAAGCGGTGGTTTATCTGAAAAAAATTGTCTAGGTGCGGTAGAATTACCTTTTATCCAGGGGTCTGAACCAACAGAGAAAGCCGCATGCCAGTCAGCAGGAATCATCGAACAGATAAAACGTTTTTTCAATTAGAATCATTTTTCAAATTAGCATCAGTTTTCGTATTGCTATTATGGCTTACGGGCTGCGCGCAAACTAAGCTCGGCGAAGTTGATTCTGTGGAGAGTATATTACCGGTTGCGGACAGTCATAACTTACCCGATGTTATAAAAACCCTGATTAAACAATCCGATGAACAATATTTGAATCTTAATCTGCCAGGCTCACTGGCAACGCTGGAACGTGCGGTGCGCATTAACCCCCGACATGCTGAAGTGTGGTCGCGCATGGCGCAGGTGTATTTAAAGCAGGGTAATTTAGAACAGGCTAAACAACTCGCCAAAAGATCCAATAGTGTGTTAAAAAATAATGCACAATTAAAAGCCTTTAATGACCGTATTATTGCCACCACCTCAGCGGAGCAAATTCATTGAGCCAGTCTGCAGCGTTATTAGGTGAGCAGGGGGCATTTGCAGAACTACTCGATGGTTTCACCGCGCGAGCCGGGCAGCAGGCACTGAGTGATGCTATTGAAAAAGTGATAGAAAACAAAAAAGTCCTAATCGCTGAAGCCGGCACGGGCATTGGAAAAACATTTGCGTATCTGGTGCCGGCGATTCTGTCTGATCGTAAAGTCATTATTTCCACCGGCACCCGGCATTTGCAGGATCAGTTATTTCACACGGATATCCCGCTGGTTAAAAAAGCTTTAAAAGTTGATTTGCCCTGTTCATTATTAAAAGGCCGGGCGAACTATCTGTGCACCTATCGTTTAGGCATTGCCCATCAGCAAACATTTTTGACACGCGAAACACAGGATCATTTAGCGCGCATAAAACAGTGGTCGAAAACAACACACAGTGGTGATAAATCAGAGATGTCAGAAATTTCTGAAGATGCCCGGGTCTGGCCGATTGTGACTTCCACGGCGGATAATTGTTTGGGTAGTGAATGTTTAGACTGGTCTGACTGCTATGTAGTAAAAGCCAGGCGTGATGCTCAGGAAGCGGATATTGTGGTGGTTAATCATCATCTATTATTAGCTGACATGGCGATAAAAGAAGAAGGTTTTGGTGAACTGTTACCCGCAGCGGAAACTTTTATTATTGACGAAGCACACCAGTTACCGGAAGTGGCATCGCGTTTTTTTGGCAAGGGTTGTAGTAGCCGGCAAATTAATAATTTAATCGGTGACTGCATTGCGGAACAAATTAAAGATGCACCGGAAGCAATAGAAATACGCGATGCCTGTGATCAGTTAAAAACCACTACGGCGCAATTTCGTTTAGCGTTGGGTGTCGATAATCAGCGCGATGGCTGGGCTAAGATAAAATATAAACCGGCACTGCAAAAAGCCAAAGAAACTTTGCTAAGTGATTTTGAAGATTTAACCGGGATTTTACAGGATAACGCCGATAGAGGAAAAGGCCTGGAGCAGTGTGCGGTGCGTTGTCTGGAACTTCAGCAAAGTTTTAAATCTTACGGGGAAGATTCTGATAAAGCAGCGGCGTCAATTTACTGGTATGAAACATTCAGCAAAGGTTTTGTACTGCACTCAACACCAATAGATATCGCGGCATTATTTAAACAGCAGCGAGATGCACTTCCCGGTAGCTGGATATTCACTTCGGCAACCCTGGAAGTGGGGCACGACTTCGATCACTTTGCACAGCGACTGGGGTTAGATGAATATGAAAAAGGTAACTGGAATAGCCCGTTTGATTATCAGCAGCAGTCACTTTTATTTTTACCGGATACTTTGCCCGAGCCATCGAGTTTTGATTATACCGAAAAATTAATTGAACTGGCGGTGCCGGTTTTAGAGGCGAGTAAGGGCCGCGCGTTTTTATTGTTTACCAGTTACCGCGCTTTGAATGAAGCGGCAAAATTATTACATCGAAAAGTTGATTATCCCATTTTAATTCAGGGCAGTTTACCCAAGCATCAGTTGCTGGAAAAATTTCGCGAATTAGGTAATGCGGTATTACTCGGCACCAGCAGTTTCTGGGAAGGGGTAGATGTGCGTGGTGAAGCCTTGTCTTGTGTCATTATTGACAAACTGCCATTTGCTTCCCCGGGTGATCCGGTAATGCAGGCACGGTTGGATGGTATTCGAAAGCTCGGTGGCAATCCGTTTATGGATTATCAATTACCGCAGGCGGTTATTTCCCTAAAACAGGGCGCGGGGCGTTTGATTCGCGATATGAAAGATTACGGTGTATTAATGATTGGCGATAACCGTTTAAAAACCAAAGGCTACGGAAAAACCTTTATTGAAAGTTTACCGGATATGCCGCAAAGTAAACGCCTTGAAGATGTGGTGGCTTTTTATGATTCCTGGATGGATGGTGGGATGGATGGTGGGCTGGATAGCGGACTAGATAATGATTCAGGGCAAACCTGATGAATCGTTCAACAAAAATTTTAGCCATAGATACTGCAACCGAAGCTTGCTCAGCCGCGTTGTATATTGACGGGGTGATTACAGAAAAATACCAGTTGGCACCAAGAGAACATACACAATTAATTTTAAAAATGATTGAGACGTTACTGGCGGATGCAGGACTGAAAGTTTCAGACCTGGATGCGCTGGCTTTTGGTCGTGGCCCAGGTTCATTTACCGGCGTGAGAATTGCGACGGGTATCGTTCAGGGGCTGGCCTTTGCCAGTGACCTGCCGGTTATTGCAGTTTCAACTTTAGCCTCTATTGCACAATTGGTTTATGAAAACCATCAACATGAAAATGTGCTGGCGGGTATTGATGCGCGCATGGGTGAAATGTACTGGGCCGGTTATCAGTTAGGTGAAAATAATTTAATGCTATTGTGTGGCGAAGAAAAAATTTCACCTGCACAGGCGGTTGTTGTGGATGAAAATTTATCCAGTGAGTGGTGTGGTGCCGGGTCTGCATGGGAGAGTTATGCGGAACAACTTAATCAACAGTTAAGCACGCAAATTATTGATGTGCATTCAGGTTATTTTCCTCGCTCCGCCACTATTGTTAAATTAGCGGCAGCTGCATATCTGCGTGGTGAAGGGGTTGATGCGAAGCAGGCTCAGCCAGTGTATTTACGTAATGATGTGGCTAAAAAGAAAAAAGATCAGAAGAAAGCGGTTCTGAAAAATAGTTAAAAGAAAAAGACAGCGTGACAAACGCAAATAACAGCGCCTGCGCATCCATGCGCCCGCTGAATTAGTGCATCCATGCACGTCACCGCAAATGCACGCAATGAGAATAAAAGAATTTAAATTAAGCCTCCCCCTCAGAAAAAGGGGGAATGAGGGGGATTTTGTTTCGTGCGTCAAATCTCCCCCCATACCTGGTCTAATAATAAAATTAAATCTGATAGGGCTTACTTTGATATGCGTCCCCTCTTTGCCAAAGAGGGGAGCAAAGACAATGTTTAAAGAATTTAATACTAACAAGACAAAATCTTGAGTATTTAAAATCTTTTATTACTCATTCCCACTATAGATGAAAAACCCAATATAAGGTAACATAGCGCGCTTTCAGAACTGCTAAAAATAATCCGGATTTATGTTAGAAATTAACCCCATTCAAAACCAGATAGCCGATCTTGCCACCCGCCGTGACGACCTTCGGGGGTATCTTTGACTTTGATACCCGCAAAGAAGAACTGGATGAAATAAGCCGGGAGCTAGAGCAGCCTGACGTGTGGAACGATCAGGCACGTGCGCAGCAGCTGGGCAAAGAAAGAGCCCGCCTTGAAGCAATTGTACTGACGATTGTGAATCTGGATAATGCCCTGTCCGATGCGGCTGAGCTGCTGGAGATGTCCGTTGAAGAAAATGATGAAGAGGGTGTGCAGTCCGTAGTTGATGATCTGGCGGCAATGGGAAAACAGATTGAAGCACTGGAATTTCGCAGAATGTTCTCCGGTGAAATGGATGCGAACAATGCTTTTTTAGATATTCAGTCCGGCTCTGGCGGCACCGAAGCCCAGGACTGGGCAGAAATGATTTTGCGCATGTATTTACGCTGGGGTGAAGCCCACGGCTTTAAAACCGAATTAATGGAAGTGACCGCGGGGGATGTGGCGGGTATTAAAGGCGCAACCATTAGTTTTCAGGGCGAGTATGCCTACGGCTGGCTGCGCACCGAAACCGGCGTGCATCGCCTGGTGAGAAAATCCCCGTTCGATTCCGGTAGCCGCCGCCACACCTCATTTGCTGCGGTGTTTGTATCCCCGGAAGTGGATGATGATATCGATATTGACATCAACCCGGCGGATTTGCGCATTGATACTTATCGCGCATCCGGCGCGGGTGGTCAGCACGTTAATAAAACAGAATCCGCGGTGCGCATTACCCACCTGCCAACCAATGTGGTGGTGCAATGCCAGAATGATCGTTCGCAGCATAAAAACAAAGCCAGCGCCATGAAGCAACTTAAAGCCAAGTTATATGAACTGGAAATGCAAAAACGCAGCGGTGATCAGCAGGTGGTTGAAGATAATAAATCGGACATCGGTTGGGGCAGCCAAATACGCTCTTATGTGCTCGACGCTTCCAGAATAAAAGATTTACGCACTAATGTTGAAACCGGTAATACCCAGGCGGTTTTAGACGGTGGGATAGATATGTTTATTGAGGCCAGTTTGAAATCGGGTTTGTAAAATATTAATACTCCGTCATGCCTTCGCAGGAATGACAATAATAGCGACAATAATTCACAGAAAATATAAACATTATGACAGACGAAAACAAAACAGAAGAACCACAAATAGACGAAAATAAACTGATCGCACAGCGCCGCGAAAAATTGGCTACAATGCGTGAGAATGGCAATGCCTTTCCCAATGATTTTCGTCGCGATAGTTTATCCGCTGAATTGCATGCAGAATACGATGAAAAATCAAAAGAAGAGTTAGAGGCGCTTAATGTAACCGTAAAAGTTGCCGGCCGCATGATGGCAAAACGCATTATGGGTAAAGCCAGCTTCGCACAGCTTCAGGATATGTCCGGTAAGATGCAGTTGTTTTTACAGCGTGATTCACTGCTCGAAGGTTTATATAATGACGGGTTTAAAAAATGGGATGTCGGCGACATTATTGGTGCTGAAGGTGTTTTATTTAAAACCAAAACCGATGAGCTTTCGGTTAAGTTAAGTGATATTAAACTACTCACAAAATCTCTGCGTCCTTTACCTGAAAAATTCCACGGGTTGTCTGATCAGGAAACCCGTTATCGTCAACGTTATGTCGACCTGGTGATGAATGAAGAAGTGCGTAATACATTTCAGTTGCGCTCAAAAATTATTTCCTATATCCGCCGCTTTTTTGAAGATCGGGGTTTTATTGATGTTGAAACACCGATGTTGCAGGGGATTCCCGGGGGTGCAACGGCACGACCGTTTGAAACCTTTCATAATGCACTGGACATGCCTATGTTTATGCGAATTGCACCGGAGCTTTTTTTAAAACGTTTAGTCGTTGGTGGTTTTGAAAAAGTATTTGAAATCAATCGTAACTTTAGAAATGAAGGGGTTTCTACCCGCCATAATCCTGAATTTACCATGCTGGAATTTTATCAGTCGTATGCGGATTATAATGATCTGATGGATATCACTGAAGCCCTGTTACACGGTCTGGCAAAAAATGTTGTGGGGAGCGAAAAAATTCAGTACCAGGGCGATGTTTATGATTTTGGTAGTAAGTTCGAACGTATGTCTGTTTTTGATTCGATTTTGCATTTTAATCCAGACTTAAACGCAGATGATATTAATACCGTTGAAGCTGCAAAAAAAGTTGCGGATAAACTGGATATTCAATTAAAAGATTCATATGGCCTTGGTAAAATTCAGATTGAAATATTTGAAAAAACTGTTGAACATCGTTTAATGAATCCAACCTTTATAACCGAATACCCCACTGAAGTATCACCATTGGCACGACGTAATGATGATAACGAATTTATTACCGATCGCTTTGAGCTTTTTGTGGGTGGACGTGAAATTGCCAATGGCTTCTCAGAGTTAAATGATGCGGAAGATCAGGCGGAAAGATTTAAGCAGCAGGTAGCGGATAAAGATGCGGGTGATGATGAAGCCATGCACTATGATGCGGACTATATTCGCGCCCTCGAACATGGGTTGCCACCCACGGCAGGTGAGGGTATTGGCATCGACAGACTGGTGATGTTGTTAACCGATGCGCCTTCTATACGCGATGTTATTTTATTTCCCCATATGCGGACTGAAGTTTAAAGAAAAACTAAAAATATAATTTAATTAGTTTACTCAAATACTGAAACTTTAGGGATTCTTTGCATTGTCAGAATTTGATCTTATCAATCAATTTTTTAAAGCCACCACCAGAAAGCGTGATGATGTGTTGCTGGGTATTGGAGATGACTGTGCAATACTCTCACCACCACCGGGCAAACAATTAGCCGTATCCACTGATACCTTAATTAGTGGTGTGCATTTTCCTGAGTCTACGCCTGCAGAGGAAATTGGTTATAAATCTTTAGCGGTTAATTTAAGTGATCTTGCAGCCATGGGTGCAGAGCCAGCCTGGGTGAGTCTGGCGATTAGCTTGCCAGAGGCGGATGAAAACTGGTTGGGCAATTTTATGCGTGGTTTTAATCAGCTGGCTGAGAAATATAATGTGGCATTAATTGGTGGTGATACTACTCAGGGTTCATTGAGTGTAACAGTTAATGTTACCGGGTTTATTGATGTGGATAAAGCCTTAAAAAGAAGCCATGCCAAAACGGGTGATTCAATTTTTGTTACCGGTAATATCGGTGATGCGGCTATTGGCTTAAAAGCTATTTTAAATAAACTCGAAGCTAATAGAAATATTTCGGAACACGATAAACTCTATTGTATAAATCGTCTCAATCGGCCAGTGCCCAGAGTCGAAGCAGGTCAGTTGTTAAGTGACTTTTCTGTTGCTGCAATAGATATTTCAGATGGTTTGATGGCGGATTTAAATCATATTTGTGAAGCTAGCGGTGTTGGTGCGCTTTTGAATCTGCAACAAGTTCCATTATCACAGGCCGTGTTAAACTACTATGACAACATTCCCGACTGGCAGAATATATTAAACGCAGGTGATGATTATGAATTATGTTTTACCTGTGCGCAGAATCAGCTTTCTGAATTACAGAAGTTAATGGATATACATAAGGTTAATATATTTTGTATCGGAAAAATCACACACGACCCTGGCATTAAGTGTTTCAATAATGGGCAGTTAATCAGTTATAATCAATCAGGATACAATCATTTTAAATGAAAAGTGCTATTAAAATTCCGTTCTCATATTTAAAAAATCCATTGCATTTTTTGTCTCTGGGGTTTGGGTCAGGTCTGGCCCCAAAAGCACCGGGTACATTTGGAACGCTTGTGGCTGTGCCACTGTATCTGCTAATGGCCAATCTGGAATTAGGTCTGTATTTACTGATTACCTGTGTTGTGACCTTTGCGGGTGTTTACCTGTGTTATTACACCAGTAAAGCCCTGGGGGTGCACGATCACTCTGGTATTGTCATAGATGAAATTGCAGGTTATTTTATAACCATGATTGCGGTTCCATTTGACTGGCTATGGATAGGTATGGGTTTTATTTTATTTCGCTTTTTTGATATTTTGAAACCCTGGCCAATTTCATGGATTGATAAAAATATTCATGGTGGTCTTGGTATAATGCTCGATGATGTACTGGCGGGTGTATTTTCATTTGTTTGTTTGCATGCACTTATTAATTATATATAACTCATATACAGAATGAAAAAAACTAATCTAAAATTTATAAAAATTGGACTTTTATTTTCACTATTTTTATTAGTGTTGCCGGTTAATGCCAGCAACGATATACAGATAGAAGTACAGGCACTAATGCCCGGTATGGTTGTACTGAAGATTAATGGCAGCAGGGAAACATTAAAAACCGGTAAAGAAAAGCAAGGAGTTAAATTAATTTCATCTACTACCAATACAGCTGTGCTTGAAGTTAATGGTGTGCAAAAGAATTATAAAATGGGTACAACCATTGGTACTAGTTTTACACAACGAGAAAAGGTTACTGAACGAGTCGTTGTTGATCAGCATGGAATGTTTAGAAGTTATGGAAGCATTAATGGACAGTCCGTCAAGTTTCTGGTTGATACAGGTGCGACGTCAGTTGCAATGAGTGAAAAAGCTGCGCGTAAATTAGGCATTCAATACCAGCTTAAAGGTACACCAACTCGTACAAGCACGGCTTCAGGTATTGCCAAGGCCTGGTCTGTGAAACTTAAAACGGTGAGTCTGGGAAAATTACTTGAACGTAATGTGCAGGGAATTGTTGTTGAAGGTAATTTTCCCAGGCAGGTATTACTAGGTATGTCTTTTCTTAACAAAATGAAAGTTGAAAAAGAAGGTGGGACGATGAAAATTACAAGTAAAAGGTAATTTTTAGAGGTGCCTTTAACTCGACCTATATATCCCGATCTATATATCAATGGCTGCTTTCAGTTTCAAATCATAACGTGTTTTTATTCCCTGGTATAAACCGCAATAAATAATATTCATTGTCGATATTACCGGTATCGCTACTACCATTCCAATAAAACCAAATAAGTTGCCGAATACAATTATACCAACAATAACAACTAAAGGATGCAGGTTTACCGCATTAGCAATAACTGCTGGAATTACAATTACATTATCAATTAATTGTGCGATTAAAATAACGGATATTGCCGCACCCACCAACCAGAATTCGACCGGAACATGACCCAGTGCAAGTAATACCGGTAGAACCATGGCAAGTAATGGTCCTACGTAAGGAATGAGGTTGAGTACACCCGCGACTATGCCTAATAAAAAAGGCGAGTCAAAACCAAGTATATAAAATCCAATGGTGGTAATCACACACATGATGGCAGATTGAATCATAATGCCGCGAATATATTCCTGTAACTGATGTGCCACCCGGTAATAAATTAACCAGCCCATTTCAAAACTGGAATTGGGTAGTTTGTCGAGTAAATTATTTCGAAAAGTCCTGAAGTCTCTGACCAGAAAAAAAGTAAAAATAGGAACCAGTACTAATAAAACAGAAAGGCTGATAAGCATATTTGAGCCTTCAATCAGGGCCGCTTTTCCCCACTCATCTACCTGTGTAAAAAAATGCTGTGTCAGTCCACTTGATTGAATATCTAAACTTAAAGATGTAGCAATATGCTGGCTAATATCATTGCCCATTGTAGTAATGGATTGCCAGACGACAGGTAACTGGGATTGTAATATTGAAAGCTGTGATGACAGATGTGGCAGAACTAATGATATGCATAAAGCACCGATGGCAACCAGAATTAATAAAACGCTGAGTGATGAGGCATTGCGGGATAGTCCATGACGTTCAAATTTTTCTGAAATCGGTTCAAGTAAGGCATAAAAAGTAAACGATATAATAATGGGTATGAGGAGTGGGGCTAATAAAATAGCGAGTAAAGTGATTGCGGTAAAGATCATACTAAACACAAAAAGTGTTCTGCTGAGTGGGTGATGAATGAGTGTTTGTAACATGTCCAGTTTGTAATACAGCTAGCTGTTTTGCATAGAAAGTAAAATATTAGTATGACGTAATCGAGCGGCTAAAACCGTTGCAATGTTTAACATAAATTGTGCACCACTTCTGGGTGAGCGCTTGATCCATTCTTCAAGATCGGAACGTAAAAAGAAAATTAACTCTGAATCTTCGCAGGCGATGGCATCTGCAGTGCGTGGCTCATCAATGATGAGTGCAACCTCACCAAAGAAATCACCGGCGACAAGTTCTGCAAGTAATTTCTCTGCGGCTTTAATTTCGATTCCACCACTGCGAATTAAAACAATACTGGCGCCGATATCGCCACTGTTAAACACCAGCTCGCCTTTTTTGTAATGTCGGGGGTGCATGGTTTTCACCAGATCACGGCATTCGCGTCGGGTGATTTTATCAAACAGGGGAGTGTCCATCCACATCCCGGTGACTTCGGATGTGCGATCTTCTTTATGTTTAAACAGGTTTTGCCAGAGGGGGTGTTGTGAGTTCATTTAGTTTTCTAAGTATTTAAACCACGTTCTTAGAGTGTAGCAGGTATTGTGCAGATGTTTCTGGCAAGCGCATCCCCAGGTCAAATCACCGCTAAACCATTCGCTTTTAACATTCGGCAGAGTTGAATTAATGGCAGGCCAATGAGGGTGTTAGGGTCATCGCCGCGCATACTTTCAAATAAGCTGATGCCCAGTGCTTCAGATTTAAAGCTTCCAGCACAATTATAGGGCTCTTCACGTTTGAGGTAGTTTTCGATTTCACTTTCAGTTAACTCACGGAACTTAACGACAAAGGGTTCACAAATAGTTTCTGAGTGATCGTTAGAACTGTTGTGTAAGCATAAACCAGTATAAAAGGTGATGCTTTGTCCGGAGGCGGCTTTGAGTTGTTCGAAGGCCACATGGTAATTTCCGGGTTTATGCAGAATTTTACCGTTAAGTGCTGCGCTTTGGTCTGAACCAATAATTAATGCATGCGGGTGGCGAGGGACCAGTGCCCTGGCTTTATCTTCGGATAATCGTTTCACCATGGTTTCGATGGATTCATTGGCCAGAGGGGTTTCATCAATGTCCGGAGAGTCGATTTCGAATTGCAGGTGGAGTTTTTCCAGCAGTGCTTTACGGAAGGGCGAACTTGAGGCTAAAACGAGTTTCATGGTTTAAATTAAAATTAGGTTTAAAACTGTATTTTACCCTGTCTGATTAAATCATTATAGCGATTCAGCGTTGTTGAAAAGATAAAAGAAAACAACATTTGCGATTAATACCGAAATCCTTGAAAATAAAGGGAATTTCTTTGACAGCAGGGGCAGAAGCGGATAGAATCGCGCGATTATTATGAACCAGATATTACCTGTCCATCTGAACTTCGCCCAGAAAGCCAAAATTGGTTTTGAACTTAAGGGAAAATGGCCCATTAAGCAGCTAAAACGCTTAAATGAGGTTTTACTGTCAGATCAGGGTGAGTTGGATGTTGAGCTGAAGTTTGATCGAGCGGGACCGATACCGTTTATTGAAGGTCATATTACAGCTGAGCTGCAACTGAAATGTCAACGCTGTATGCAGGCGATGCCGCATGCGGTGGATATCCGGTTTAAATTAGGGCTGGTGCTGAATGATGAGCACATTGAAAAATTGCCCGATGAGTTTGAGCCTTATATGCTCGAAGATGATAATAACCACCTGCCGGATTTACTGGAAGATGAGTTATTATTAGCGCTACCACTGGTGGCCATGCATGAATTTGATTGCTCCGACTATCTGCAACAGCAGAGTTCAGTGCATCAGAATGAAGTAGAGAAAGCTGAAGAAAAGGAAAACCCGTTTTCCGTATTGAAAGATTTGCTTTAGCAGTATCTACTTTAATAATATTTAATTAAGTTATTGTTTTATATAGCACTTAGTGCTATTTATTGGAGAATGAAATGGCAGTACAAAAAAACCGTAAAACACGTTCACGACGTGGCATGCGTCGTTCACATGATGCACTCACTGGTGCTGCTCTGTCTGTAGATCAAACTACAGGTGAAATGCACTTACGTCATCACGTAACACCGGACGGCTACTTTAAAGGCCGTAAAATCACGTCTAATGCTGGCGAAAGCTAATTAGGGGTAAATGCACCCCCGGCGAATCATCGCCGGGATGTGTGAATAAGTCGTGTAGCTAAAATATACGCATGTAAAATCGGGCGTTCGAATCGATTTTCACATTTTTAATACTGGCGCTATTTAAAGACGCCTCGTTTAGCGTAAGCGTAAAACGAATTCATTTCTTACTTACATAGAGACTTTATGCCCGAATCCCCGATTATTGCTATTGATGCCATGGGTGGTGATATTGGCCCAGAGGTCACTGTCGCAGCGGCCGGCCGCATTCTTAAACAACGCCAGGATGTTAAGCTCATTCTGGTGGGTCTAGAAGATAAAATTAACGCTGAGCTCTCGCGCCTTAATATTAAAAAATCTGATCGTTTATCCGTGCATCATGCTTCCGAGCTGGTTGCCATGGATGAAGCGCCCGCTTTAGCCCTTCGAAAAAAGAAAGATTCCTCAATGCGGGTGGCCATTAATCTGGTACAAGAAGGCAAAGCTGGAGCGGCAGTTAGCGCAGGTAATACCGGTGCGCTGATGGCAACCGCCAAATTTGTGTATAAAACCCTGTCAGGAATAGATCGTCCGGCCATTATGACGACGCTGCCCAATATGAAAGGTCACACTCACATGCTCGATTTGGGGGCAAATGTGGATTCCAGTGCTGAAAATTTATTTCAGTTTGCGGTTATGGGCTCGGTCACCGCTTCAGCGGTGGATAATGTGGATAACCCCCGGGTGGGCTTACTCAATGTAGGCTCAGAGGCAATGAAAGGTAATGCTCAGGTAAAAGCCGCAGAGCCCTTACTGCTTAACAGTGATCTTAATTACATCGGCTTTGTAGAAGGTGATGATATTTACAATGGATCGGTGGATGTGGTGGTTTGTGATGGGTTTGTGGGCAATGTATCACTGAAAAGCACCGAAGGTGTTGCTAAAATGATTGGCCAGTTTATGCGAGAAGAATTCACGCGTAATTTATTTACCAAACTGATCGCAGTAATGGCTTCACCCGTATTAAACTCATTCAAGAAGCGCGTCGACCACCGGCGTTACAACGGTGCCAGCTTGCTGGGCCTGAAGCAAATTGTAATAAAAAGCCACGGTGGTGCCGATGAGTACGCCTATTCCAAAGCCATAGAAGTGGCGATACTGGAAGTGGAGAAATCCGTGCCTCAATGTATTGAAAGCCATCTTGGTGCACTATTAGAAAAAACGCCGGCTACAAGTTAGTCGATCAGCAAGATTTAATCTGCAGTTATTATTAAAAGAGCCATATTTTGAAATTCGCGCGCATTACCGGAACCGGCAGTTATTTACCTGAACGCATTATGACCAATGCGGATATTGAAAAAATCGTTGATACAACGGATCAATGGATACAGGAACGCACCGGCATTAAACAACGTCACATAGCCGCTGATGACCAAACTACCTGTGATTTAGCAGAGCAGGCAGCGCTTAATGCAATGCAGGCTGCGGGTAAAACCAAAGACGATATCGATTTAATCATTGTTGCCACGACTACACCGGATCAAGTGTTTCCCAGTGTTGCCTGTTTGTTACAGAAAAAACTCGATATTCATGGCTGCGCGGCTTTTGATGTGCAGGCAGTTTGCACCGGTTTTGTGTATGCACTGGGCATTGCGGATAATTTTATCCGCGCCGGCTCGGCCAGGTGTGCGTTGGTGATTGGTGCCGAAACCCTATCCCGAATTCTCGACTGGACCGACCGGGGAACCTGTGTTCTATTCGGTGATGGTGCAGGTGCGGTTATTGTAGAAGAAAGCGACAGTCCAGGCATTTTGTCGTCGCATTTGCATGCGGATGGGGCTTATGAGCATTTGTTGAATGTCCCCAACGGAATTTCAAAAAATCAGCAGCGTTTCCGAGAAGAGGGCGCGCATATCACCATGAAAGGTAATGAAGTGTTTAAAATGGCGGTAAATACGCTGGGTAGAATTGTTGATGAAACCCTCGCTGCTAATAATATGCAAAAGTCAGATATCGACTGGCTGGTACCCCATCAGGCGAATATTCGCATTATTAATGCCACGGGTAAAAAGCTGGGTTTAAACCCGGATCATGTCGTGGTGACGGTTGATGTTCAGGGTAATACTTCCGCCGCATCGGTACCACTGGCACTGGATACAGCGGTCAGGGCCGGTAAAATAAAAGAAGGCGAAACCGTAATGCTGGAAGCCTTTGGTGGTGGGTTTACCTGGGGTGCAGCTCTGCTGAAATGGTAATGAATTTTGAGGGGCTTATTCCGGTAATTCAGTGTCAGTATATTGAGCAGACACTGGAATTTTATCAACAGGCCCTGCGGTATATTGTTATCAGTAAAACAGAAACTGACGCTGGCCTGCAATGGGCCTATATCAAATCAGATAATACCTTTCTGATGCTACAAAAAAACACAAATTTTATTGAATCGTCCCATGATTCCATCCGGGAGTCATCCCAGGAGTTATCCCGGGAGTTATCTCAGGGCTCACACCAGGCAGCCAATATTATCCTGCATTATTACACCTGCGATGTCTCAGCTCAGCGCCAGTTTATGGCCGCTAAGGGGATTAAGGTTGGTCAATTAGAAGACACCGCGTATCATATCAGACAGTTTTTTGTAGAAGATCCTGAAGGTAATAAAATTGTAATCGGGCAGGACATAAAAAACCAACTATCATAATGTTTAGGCATTAAAAAATAAGGTCTACCTTTTCAGTACATATTTTAAAGTGAGTATTTATGACTAAATTTACCAAAGTATTAATAATTCCAGCAATCATCATTAATTTATCAGCCTGTGCAGCATTCACAGAAGTATCATCGAGCACCAGTTCAACTTCTGATGCGGTTACGCCTGATGTAACATTAAATGAATTTGTTAATAAACGTTATGTCGCGATTCGTCATGATGCAGCAAATGGTGGCGGTGAGAACCTCGATGCATTAGCTCAGCTACTGGGCGAAAAAGACAAACAGGCATTTGCTGAAAAAATGAAGCTTAATTTTGATAGCGTTTTTAAAAATGTTGACCAACCATCTGAAATTATTGTGAGAATTGAAACTCAGGTGATCTCTAAAAAAGCTTAATATATAAGTTTGAGTTAAACTCCATTGTTCAATGCACGAGTTACTTTAGTAACGGGGTTTATAATAGCTTAATTTAGTGAAATATAAGCAGCAGGTTTAATTGAATTATTTTCACAGTTTGGCAGTACCTGAAAAACACAGTGTGTTTGGAGGGGCAGTCATTACATAAATAAAATAGTAAAGCAATAGAACACTGCAATAAAGGGAGCGGATATTGTTTAATATTGAAGATGACAATAATAAGCAAATTTCAAATAAAGAACTCAATCAGGATATAAATCGAGGACTGGCGCTGCTGGTTTTAATAGCTGTTTCAATCGTGGGTTCTAGTTGGCTTTTATCGCTGCCCGTTTATTTTGATATTAAAATTGCCGCACAGATATTTCCGGTGCTGTTTTCAATCGTTCTGTTGTTTTTTGTAACTAAAGTACGGCATATTTTATTAAATAAAATTGCGCCGATTATGGGGTTTATTTTAGTTTTTTGTAGCTGGTCCTATGTTATATTTTTAAATGAAAATTTAACTAATCAAATAAAGGATATCGTTGAAGCGCAATATTTAGGTATGTCTCACACTATGTATCTGATCGGATTGTGTTTTATTATATTCTGGTTAGGGCGATATTTTAAATATAGCTTATATCTTTCACTGCTATCCGTTATTTCATTTTTAATACTTCTGTTTATATTCTCAGATATAAAAATAATTTATTTATTGGCTCTTGCATTATTGCTGGGTTCAAGTTCTGTTTTTGCCGCAATAGGTTTAAGCGGGGCACATCAGTTTGTTGAAGAAAAAAACAACCCGGAAGATTTTTATGACCCGTTTAATGATTCGCAGGAAAAAGAGTTGTTGCTTCCATCAGATATAAAAGAGCCGACAATTGAGCCTGAACTTGAAATTAATGCATTGCCACTAAATGAGTCATCCATTACTCATGATTGGGAATTAATATTAAGAGAGCTACATGGTGAGTTAAAAAATACCACTGATGTTGATCAGCTATTTAAAAGTATGCTGGTTTTTATGCATGGTGCAATCGAATTTGATGCCGCAGCTGTGGGGATGCTACAGGATAAAAGCATCAGAAAAATAGCGGATTTCGGTGATGAAGAGTATTTGCACACTCAGTCACTTAACTGGACAAATAAAAGGATTAAAGCGTTATTTGCATTGCGTGAGCCAATACTAAGTACGCAAAAACGCTTTAGTGCAGATACCAGTGATATTGCTGAGCCAATGCACCGCCTTGATGTGCCTGTTATAACAAATAAAAAAGTTGTCGGACTGGTTACTCTTTTCAGGGATGAGTTGCTGTTTGATAGTCATGATGTAAAATTATCTGCCAGTATTGTGTTTCATAGCATGATCGCACTACGCCAGGCTCGGTTACAGGAAGAAATTAAGCGCTTGAGTAGCGACTCACCCGAAGTTAAAATGACACTATATAGTCGAGAGCAATTTGTAATCCGCACTAAACCTGTATTTGATAAATTGTCTCAACCCAGGGAGTGTTCATTATTTATAATGGAGATTGATAATCTAGATGAGGTTATCGATAAGCAGGGCAGAGAGGCGGGGTCACTATTGTATAAATCCACCTCAAAAGTCATTAAATCTTTTTTGACTGAAAGAGATATTTTTGGCAGGTATGGGAATGATGGTTTTATCGTTTTACTGGATGAAACTAATATGATGCATGCTAAGGAAGTGGCTGAGAAAATAAGAGTTAAAGTATCAAATAATAAAATTAAGTATCAGGAAAACGTATTGTCCACTACAGTTAGTATTGGTCTAACTATTGTTTCTGATGCGAAAGAGGACTTACCCTCTCTTATGCGTAAAGCTGATATGGGTTTGTTCGTAGCTAAAGAAAATGGTTGTAATACGGTTAAAGTGAGTTTGTGATTTGTTTGCGCCTGCTTAATTTATAAAGTGGGTATGACTTGAATGTGTTTCCAGAGCAGAGGAAGCACCGCTAAAACGATTTAACAGGGTTTTTATGACTGAACATTTTGATCAGCTTTCTAATATTAATACGTTTGTTACCTTAAAGGAAAAATTGATTTCAACTCATAAATCAATTAATGAAGCTTTCCCTTTTATTGTGCGTATAGCAATTGCACTATATGATCCTAAAACAAAAACCCTGAAAACATATCTGCATAGCAGTGGAAATGATAATCCACTGGAACATTATCAGATTCCACTCGAAAATGCACCGTCGTTAAAAAAAATACTTGACCAGGGGTTACCAAGAGTTGTTAATAATTTGATTACTTTTGATGATGGTGAGCACGAGCATACTCGTCGCATTGGTCGAAGTGGCTATGCGGCCAGTTACACTTTGCCTATATTTAACGACGGGGAATTTTTCGGATTTATTTTTTTTAACTCTAATAAAAAAGATGTGTTTACTGAAAGTGTTTTACGTCAGATTGATGTTTATGCACATATGATTTCATTGCTGGTGATTAATGAGTTGTGTTCGATTCAGGTTCTGACGGCTGCGGTTAAAACAACCGGCCATATCACACACATGCGCGACCCGGAAACGGGTAGTCACCTGGACAGAATGTCACGTTACAGTCGATTAATTGCTAATGCGCTGGCTGATGAGTACCGGCTTGACGATAGCTATATCGAACATATTTTTATGTTCTCTCCTTTGCACGATATCGGAAAAATTGGCATACCGGATAATATTTTATTAAAGCAGGATAAGCTGGATGAGACTGAAAAAGTTGTCATGAATACCCATGTGGAAAAAGGTTGTGAAATTATTGATGAGTTATTACAAAATTTTGGCCTGCAGGGTTTTGCGCATATGGATGTTTTACGTAATATTGCGATGAGTCATCATGAGGCGATCAATGGAACGGGTTATCCGCAAGGTTTAAGGGGTGATGAGATACCACTGGAATCGCGTATCGTTGCAGTAGCAGATGTATTTGATGCATTAACCAGTAAACGCCCGTATAAGGAAGCATGGAGTAATGAAAAAGCCATTGATATGCTCAGGGAGTTATCGGGTGAAAAACTTGATAAGTTTTGTGTAAACGCGCTGCTTGATAATATGGATCAGGTTGAGCTAATTCAGCAACGGTTTAAGGAAGATAATCTGTAATGAGAATAGCTAATTTATCGTACAGTGTAATTGTTCATTGCTGATAACTAAGGCACAAATATTCTAACCACAGTGAGTTGCTTAATAGGCTCAAAAAATAACCTCTGATTATTCAGGCTATCCACAATCGAGTTGTGAACGTTTTAGCATATCTTTAGCATGCTCAACGGTCTGTTGGGTTATTTCAAGCCCGCCCAACATTCGCGAAATTTCATCAACCCGTTGCTCCATTTCTAATGGAATTATTTCAGTACGGGTTTCTTTGCCATCGCTGTGTTTATAAACCTGCATGTGATAATGTGCCTGTGATGCTACCTGAGGCAAATGTGTTATGCAGAACACCTGGCGGCTTTCACCCAGCATACGCAGGTGTTTGCCAACAATTTCTGCAATGCCTCCGCCGACACCACTATCAACTTCATCGAATATCAAAGTTGGAATGCGACCCTGTTGAGCGGTAATCATTTGAATGGCTAAACTAATTCTAGCCAGTTCACCACCGGATGCAGTTTTTGCAAGGGCTTTAAATGGCTGTCCTGTATTGGTGCTGACCATATATTCAATTTGATCCTGTCCATTTGCGGACGGTTTATCTTTTGTTGTTAACTGAATTTCAAATTTACCGTCAGACATGCCAAGCGTTTGCATGGATTCACTGATTTGCTTATTGAGTTTTTTTGATGTTTTTAATCTTGAATCAGTGAGTTTTTTAGCCAGTGCGATATATTTTTTATTGAGCTTATCTACACCACTTTCTAACTGGTTTAAATTTTCATCCGCATTATCTAGTTCATTTAGTTCAGTGGACAAAACTTCACTTAATTCAATTAGCTGGTCTGGCTCGATATGATGCTTACGGGATAAATCATGAATTATGCCGAGACGGGTTTCCACTTCCTCAAAACGCTGCGGGTCGCTGTTTAAATTATCTTTATAGTCGCGTAACAAGCTGGCGGTTTCTTCAATTTGCACCATTGCTTCGGAGAGCATTTCAAAAGCAGGGGTCAGGCTATTATCGGTTGATAACATATCTTCAATTTTACTGGCCTGTTGTGATAACTGTAAATAAATACTAGCATCATCCGCATCATATAATTTATCTAAAGTTGATGATGTATTATCACTGAGCTGGTCGGCATTGGCTAATGTCTGATGCTCATGTTGCAGTTTTTCGGCTTCGCCTTTCAGCAGTGACAGGTCTTCAAGTTCAGCCACCTGATAGCGTAATAAATCCAGCCGGTCATTTTTATCTTTGCAGGCGGATTGTAGTTCTTGCAGTTTTTCTTTTTTTGCATTCCAGTCATTAAATACATTTTTAATATCGTTTAAAAGTTTCGTATGTTGCCCGTAGTCATCCAGTAACTGTCGCTGCATATCGGGTTTCATTAAGGACTGATGTTCGTGCTGGCCGTGAATATCAACTAGCATTTCACCCAGCTGTCGCATGTCCTGTAGCGGTACCGGGCTGCCATTAACAAATGCCCGGGAGCGACCGTCTGCACCTAATCTTCTGCGGAGTAAGCAGTCACCATCCGCATCCAGTTCTTTACTTTTTAGCCAGTCAGTAACACCGCTTAAATTTGTAATATCAAATTCTGCGCTGATTTCAGCTTTGCTTGAACCGGCACGCACACTGTCCGAATCTGCACGATCCCCCAGTAAAAGTCCGAGTGCGCCCAGTAAAATTGATTTACCCGCACCGGTCTCGCCGGTGAGAGTGGTTAGTTTGTTTTTAAAATCCAGATCGAGATGATCGATAATGGCGAAATTTCGAATGCGAATATGGCTAAGCATTACAGTTGTTCACTCCAGTGTAATTTGGCACGCAAAATTTCATAATAGTCATAACTCGTTGGATGTATTAAAACAATGTTGTCGGGTTTTTTCTGAATAATAATTTTATCAGCGGGTTTAACATCAAATGCAACCTGTCCATCAAAGGTAACCTGTGATGTGGACTGTTTGCTTTCACCAATGACAACTTCAACTTTGCTGTCCGCATTAATCACCAGTGGACGATTAGTTAATGTGTGAGGACATATCGGGACGACAACCATCGCATCTAATGTGGCGTGTAACAATGGGCCACCACTGGATAAAGCATAAGCAGTTGAGCCGGTCGGGGTGGAAATTACCAGGCCGTCTGCCCGTTGATAGTTTACAAATTGTCCATTGATGTAGGTTTCAAATTCAATCATGCGTGCCACATCACGAATGTGTACAACTACATCATTAAATGCATCTGCACAGGAAATTATTTTACCATTTCGTTCAACCTGTGCGTGTAATAAAAATCGCGACTCGTCGACATATTTCCCCTGTAAAATTTTATCAAGGTGTTGCAGCATATCATCGGGTGATATATCAACTAAAAAACCCAGTCGTCCGAGGTTGATACCCAGCACAGGAATTTTGTGTTCTGCAAGTGAGCGCACTGCACTTAAAAAGGTGCCATCGCCACCGACGACTATGGCCAAATCGGATTGTTGTGCGAGTGTGTCTCTGTCGACGTAGTTAGCATTGGCGACTAAACCTTCTGCGCTTTTATCGTAAATCAGTGTGCGCTTTTTTTCAGTTAAAAAATCAGAGAGTCGCTTAATGGTTTTGCTGACCGCATCACTTTTATCTTTTGCGATAATACCAATGGAATTAATTTTTATTGTCATTGTTTTCACTTGGTCATATTTTGTCGTGTTGATAGTCTGTTATTTTCACAGTGATTAAAATCAGCGCTCTTAAATCAACCTGCTTTCCATTTCAACGAAGGCAGGGGTAAATATGTTAATGTTTATGTGACTTCTCAGCCAGCTCATACAATAATGCTAATGCCTGCCGCGGATTTAAGTCATCCACCTGTATTTCCTGCAGCTGTTCAATAATCGGGTGCGGATTGTTGTTAAATAATTCTAGCTGTCCGGTGGTGGCTTCAACAAATACCTCGTGATTGTTGGCGGACTGGCGTTCTAAAATTTGTAGTTTCTTTCTGGCATTTTTAATAACTGACGCGGGGACACCGGCTAACTTTGCAACTTGCAAACCGTAACTCTGATTTGCCGGGCCATCTTTTACCGCGTGCATAAAGACAATATTTTCACCGTGTTCCACCGCGTCCAGGTGCACATTTATTACGGTTTTTATTTCATCTACCATTGAAGTTAATTCAAAGTAGTGGGTTGCAAATAATGTAAAAGGCCGACTTTCCAGCGCCAGACTTTCGGCGCAGGCCCAGGCTAAAGATAATCCATCAAAGGTGCTGGTGCCCCGGCCAATTTCATCCATTAATACTAAGCTTTTTTCCGTGGCATTATTTAAAATATTGGCGGCTTCGGTCATTTCAACCATGAAGGTTGAGCGCCCGGAGGCTAAATCATCGCTGGCGCCGATGCGCGTAAATATTCGGTCAATCGAACCGATCAGCGCTTTTTCGGCGGGCACATAGCAGCCAATGTGTGCCATTAACACAATCAGTGCAGTTTGACGCATGTAGGTTGATTTACCCCCCATATTGGGGCCGGTAATGATCAGCATGCGCTGTTGGTCGTTCAACTTACTGTCATTGGGTATAAAACTATTGTCTGTTACCTGTTCAACCACCGGGTGACGTCCTGCGGTTATGTTAATGGCCGAGCGAGTCTGAAATTCGGGCCGGCAATAATTTAGGGTGTCCGCACGTTCGGCGAAACAACACAGAGTATCGAGTTCAGATAAGCCTTCAGCACAAAGTTGCAGTGGATTTAAACTTAACAGTAATTTATTCAGCAGTTCATCATAGAGCGCTTTTTCGCGGCTCAGTGCACGCTCTTTTGCGCTTAAGACCTTATCTTCAAATGATTTTAATTCCGGGGTAATAAATCGCTCCGCTGATTTCAATGTCTGGCGACGAATATAATCTGCGGGAACATTGTCGGATTGCGCGCGCGAAATTTCGATATAAAAACCATGCACCCGGTTATAACTGACTTTTAAAGTGTTTATGCCGGTGCGTTGTTTTTCACGAATTTCCAGTTCCACTAAAAACTGATCAGCATTTTTACTTAAATTCCTTAGCTCATCCAGTGCTTCGTCGTAACCCTCGGCAATCACCCCGCCATCACGCAACACAACCGGCGGGTTTTCTACAATTGCGGCTTGTAACAAGGTAACGGTTTGCGGGTGTTCGCTAATGGTGTCTGATAACTGGGACAGGCGTTTCGCTGCCAGATGACTTAACTGCTGTTGAATTTGTGGTAACTGTGCCAGTGAATTACCCAGTGTAAATAAATCCCGGGGGCGGGCAGATTTAATGGCCACCCGGCTAATAATGCGTTCGATGTCGCCAATGTGTTTTAACTGCCCCTGAATTTCAGCGTAATCTCGATTGTTTAATAAGGCTTCAACCCCCCCGAGACGAATGCTTAGTTGTAACTGATCGCGTAACGGGCGATTAATCCAGCGGCGCAAACAACGGCTCCCCATGGCAGTGGTGGTTTTATCAATCACCGAAGCGAGGGTATTTTCATGGCCGCCACTCAGATTGGTCTCCAGCTCAAGATTGCGTCGACTGGCGGCATCGAGTAAAACAGAATCTTCACTGCGCTCCACCCGTAAACCCTGTATATGGGGCAGGGCGGTACGCTGGGTGTCATTAACGTATTGCATCAGGCAGCCAGCGGCTAAAATGGCCTGGGTCATGCCATCGCAACCAAAGCCGGAAAGGTCTCGGGTGCCGAACTGTTCCGTGAGTAAACGCTGACAGGTATCGTATTCGAAATACCAGGGAGGCTGGCGGCGCAGGCCTTTTGCAGATGAAAGCTGACGGTATAAAACATCATCTTCAGAAATTAATATTTCAGCGGGTTTAATGCGCTCGAGTTCAGTTTGCAGCTGCTCGTCGCTGGCGAGCTCCTGTACAAAAAAACGTCCTGAACCCACATCTAAAACCGCAATGCCGATTTGCTCGTCAAACGAGGCAATCGCCATTAAAAAATTATCCCGGCGTTCTTCCAGCAGATTTTCATCCGTCACCGTGCCCGGGGTAACAATGCGCATTACCTGGCGATCAACCGGACCTTTTGTGGTGGCCGGGTCGCCAATTTGCTCGCACAGGGCAACGGATTCACCGGCGCGAATCAAGCGCGCCAGGTAATTATCGGCTGCATGATAGGGAATGCCACACATGGGAATGGGCTCGCCGTTGGATTTTCCTCGGGCGGTGAGGGTAATATCGAGAAGTTGTGAGGCCTTGCGGGCATCATCGAAAAACAGTTCGTAAAAATCACCCATACGGTAAAACAGCAGAATATCTGGGTGCTCGGCCTTAATGCGCAGAAACTGCTGCATCATGGGGGTGTGTTGCTGTTCTTTCGCTTTGGGTTTATCTGCTAGTTGTACCACTGTTTACCTGTTAATTCTTTATATTTCATGAGTTTATCGTAATTTTGGTGTGTCATGCTGTTTTAGAGGGCATTTGCAATTAGCAGAAATATTCCTCGAAGTGCACCTTTAAGTCGCCCATTAAGCGCCAGGGTAAGAGAATATCAAATATGACCACAAACCACTATCACAAGGCGCAGATTTTGTGGTATTGATTATATTGAAATTACAGGCGGGGTGGTCAGTATTGTTAACACTGACTCCAATGCCTGCAAGTTAAGGCCTAACCTATTGAAAACATTAAGATTATTATTTTGTTAACTCCCCGCTTTGGAAATGAGGGAACGCATATCAAAGTAAGACCTATCAGGTTTAGTTTTATTATTAGACTTAGAAACGGGGAGATTTGAAATCATTCAAGTGGGTATGCGCATTTATAATAGGGCAAAAAATACTGAACCCTTTTAAAGACCCCTCATTCCCCTTCTTCCTTTTCCCCTTTTTTTCTCTTTATTACAAAGTGGGGGCTCACACATTGCAATAGGAAATTATGGGTAATAGCAATTAGCTGGAGCTTAACTTAACTGGCTCTGCCCTAAATATATGAGTTGTGTGTGCCTAACTTTACGTTTCAAGTTTTTTAAACAGGAGGGTAATGTCACCTTTCTGGTAGATGCCAGATAAGCGCATGATTAAGGCTATTTCATGTGGTGAATAGTGTTCGTAAACCAGCTCGCTGTTAGGTATATGAGTCATAAAGTCAAATAACTGTTTACGATCGTAATAAGAAACTATCGGTTCACCAATGTTGTTCCAGTACCCGAACAGGCCTATACGCCCTGAGGTGAATTTTGAAACCAGTTTCTTTACGTAAAATACCAGATCCATCGAGATCTTTGGGCTAAAAATCGGCTCTAATAATATCAGGTGGCCGCCGGGTTTTAAAATGGCTATGGCATTTTTAAGTGCGTTAATGGCGAGCTGGCGGGATTTATCCCGACTGGTATCAATAAGATGGTGAAGCACGGCACCCACCACCACAAAATCAAACCGCTGTGTAACGATTTCACTGAAATTTTGATCCAAAATAGATGCATTAAATGTAGTGCAGCCGGTGTTTTCTTTGGCCTGTTGCAGGTAATTATCTGAAATATCAATGCCGGTTAAATTATTAATGCCTGTTTTATGGCTGATTAATGCCAGAATATTTCCGGTGCCACAGCCAATATCAGCAATGGATGCATTTTCAGTTGACAGTTTTTTAAGAGAGTCAAGAAAAGGCAGGTAACGCTCAATTGAGTATTCCGGGGTGTTATTATCAAAATAGTCAGTTGTTTTCTGGTCGGAGTGAGCCTGCATAAGATACACCTTTAGTCATTTAAGTTCCTGGAGACATTATTGCATTAAATGCCTGCTTATAATACTCGAAAGATTTGAGAGTTCACGTGCCATTAGCGATTTTATAGTACGAATATGTTATATACTAAGTCTATTTATTTTTATTTATTTTTGGAAGTTATATGAATTTGTTAAAGATTACAAGTGTACTTTGTATTGTTTTTGGTTCAACCGTAGCGGTTGCTGAGATTGGCCATGTCACTGCAAAAAATCTTGATATGAGTAACCTGGTTGATGTTAAGGACAAGAAAAAACGTTTCTTTAATTTTATGCGGCCGATAGTGATTGAAGAAAATAACAAAGTACTAAAATTGAGAGAGAAATTAATCGCTGCTAGAAAAGCTAAAAATAATCAATCCTTTGTAGCAAAGACAGCAGAAGATTATAGTGTTGAATGGAAAGTGGGAAAAGAAAACTGGGGTAAGCTTCTGGAGCGGGTTGATGCGGTTGCACTGGAGGTTGTGCTGGCACAAAGTGCAAATGAGTCTGCCTGGGGGCAGTCAAGATTTGCAAAACAGGGGAATAATTTTTTTGGTCAGTGGTGCTATAAAAAAGGTTGTGGAATTGTGCCTAAGAAGCGCGATAAGGGAACGCGACATGAAGTCGCTAAATTTAGCAGTGTCAATAGATCAATACGCAGTTATATTAAAAATATCAATACCGGACGGGTTTATGCACCACTCAGGCAGATACGTAAAAAGAACCGCTCCTCTGGTAAGAAACCGGATGCAACCGCGCAGGCAGGTGGCTTAATAAAGTATTCGCAACGACGTGAAGCCTATGTGAAAGAAATTCGATCAATGATTCGTTTTAACCGCAAGTTAATGCTGGGTTAGATGGCCCTGAAATTCTAACTTTAATTTTGATTGTTTTTTATATAATCAACCATGACTGAAAATGAAATCACCGGTTTAATTAAACAACTGGCCAAAAAACTGATTACGCAAAATAAAATAATTGCAGCGGCGGAATCTTGCACCGGGGGCTGGGTGGCAAAATCCGCAACAGATATTGACGGCAGCTCCCAGTGGTTTGACTGCTCAGTTGTGACCTACAGTAATCAGGCAAAAATGGATTTACTGGGGGTGCAAAAAACAACGCTTGAAACCCATGGTGCAGTGAGTCAGCCGGTAGTAAAAGAAATGGTGCTGGGGTTGCTGGATCGCAGTAATGCGAATCTGGGGGTTTCAATTAGTGGCATCGCTGGCCCTGGCGGTGGTACTAAGGAAAAACCGGTGGGGACGGTGTGGATTGCCTGGGCCAGGCCGGGTGTGTTTGTAGAGGCGGTAAAGTTTAAATTTAGCGGTGATCGCCGTCAGGTGCGTTTGCTGGCGGTTTACGAAGCAATGAGAGGTTTTGAGCGTTTGCTGGATCAATAAATGCAAAAACCGGAAAACAAAAAAAGAATATTTTTTGCTTTGTGGCCGGATGATGAAGTGCGTGAAAAACTCATTAAAGCCTTTAATTCAAGCGGTTTTTCAAAACAGACCGGACAAAAATTTAAGCCAGAAAATTTACATTTAACCCTGCATTTTTTAGGAAATGTATCTGCACAAAAATATAAATGTGTAATGAATACGGCTGAAAAACTGACATTTAATTCATTTGAACTGGTGTTGAATAAGTTTGATGTGTTTCAAAAAGCAAAAATTTTTTATATGGGAATGAGCGATACTCCGCAGGGGTTAGTCGTTTTACAATCCCGGTTGGGTGAGGTGTTAAGCGGTTGCGATTTTCAGCCTGAGTCGCGAATATTTACACCGCATGTGACGTTAGTGCGTAAGATCAAACCGGTTACAATTGAGAATGTTGCGGATGAAATTTGCTGGCAGGTTAAGCAGTTTGCGTTAGTTGAATCGCTTCCTGCACAAGGCGCAGTAGAGTACAGGCCGGTTAAGTTTTTTAAATGTGCGTTGTAGGAACTGGTTTTAGCTGGCGATATAGCTCATCAACTTAAAGTTCACGCCTACAATATGGTTTACATAAACGCCCAGCCTGCAAATGGCGCAATTTCTTCCCGGTTACTGACAATCAGTTGATAGGCGTTTGGATTGAGTGAGAAATCTGCGGTCGTATCCACTTTCATCTGTTGCAGTAAATATCCCACTAATGCTTGTCTTACCTGTAGCTCAATCAAGCCGTTTTGCATGTCGTAGTCGTAGTTTAATGCTAATCGTTGTTTTTCAGATAAACCCGGATGTGGCTGTAATTTTAGAGTGATGGACTCCATCCATTCATCGTCATAGTGCTGGCTTGATTCGGCTGGTAAGTCTAATTTTTCAGTTTCGGTGAAGCGCGATAAAACAAAATCCCTGAAATCATAATGCGCATGATCATAGGCCCGCACATGCCAACGCAAACCATTATTAACCAGGGCGTGGGGTTCGATAATTCTATCCTGTTGTTGATCTTCTCCCGGCTGATCCTCTCCCTGCTCATTCCCTCCCTGGCTCAGTGAGTGATATTTCACTTTTAACTGACTGGCATTTTTCATTGCCTGTATCAGTGGGGCCAGCACATTTTTTTGCGGCAGCCTTACAGGGAAGGGGATGTCTTCAACACTAATGCCGTAAATGGGCTCATTGCCGGATGGGTTATCAACGGATAATAAATTTTGTGCGAACATACTTAAAACTGTCTGCGGGCTCAGGTCGGCAAACACTTCATCAAAGTTTGTGCTGGGCACAAAGCTGAACAGGCTGGGGTTGTATTCCAGATTCCCCGGTGCCAGATCGTTGTAGAGTTTCAGATCTTTAGTCGCCGCCGGGTCGGATATGCCGTAGGCTTTGGCCAGCATACTGCGACTGATGTTGCCGCTGTAGTAGGCCATTATTTCTATAAACTGTAATCGCTGGCGGGTGGCGAATTTAATTTCGTGCAGCATTTTAATGTTATTGGCCATCTGTCTCTTCTATCTGTCTTTTCTATTTAACAATAAAGCGCGAATCAGTTCGCCCCTACAGTATATATAAGTCATGCTGATAAAACCAATGTAGCTGATACTTTTTATCAACATGATAAAAAGTATTGACATCATAAAATGTATCCACTAATCTACAGCTATACCGCAACGCCGTAATCGCGTTATGTAAACAAAATAAATAAATAATCAATCAATGAACAATATAAGGTAGGGGAATACCGATGGATGACAACAAGAAAAAAGCACTCAGTGCTGCATTAAGTCAAATTGAAAAGCAGTTTGGTAAAGGTTCGGTAATGCGCATGGGGGATTCGGTGGCGACGGAAATTGAAGCTATATCAACCGGTTCTATTGCGCTGGATGTAGCGCTGGGTATAGGCGGTTTGCCCAAGGGGCGGGTGGTCGAGATCTATGGCCCTGAGTCATCGGGTAAAACAACCCTGACATTACAGGTCATTGCGGAGGCGCAAAAACTCGGCGGTACCTGTGCGTTTGTTGATGCGGAGCATGCGTTGGATCCGAGCTATGCGGAAAAGCTCGGCGTTAATGTGGATGAGCTTCTGGTGTCGCAGCCAGATACTGGTGAGCAGGCGCTGGAAATTACTGACATGCTGGTGCGTTCCGGTGCGGTGAGCGTGCTAGTGATTGACTCGGTGGCGGCGTTAACGCCGAAAGCTGAAATTGAAGGCGATATGGGGGATTCACATATGGGTCTGCAGGCGCGTTTATTGAGTCAGGCCCTGCGTAAATTAACCGCTAATATCAAGCGATCTAATACCCTGGTTATCTTTATCAATCAGCTGCGGATGAAAATTGGGGTGATGTTTGGTAATCCTGAAACCACCACCGGGGGTAATGCGCTGAAGTTTTACTCGTCTGTGCGCCTGGATATTCGCCGTATTGGTGCAATTAAGCGCGGAGAGGAAATTATTGGTAATGAAACCAAGGTGAAGGTGGTTAAAAACAAGGTTGCACCGCCGTTCAAAACCATTAATTTTGAAATTCTCTATGGTGAAGGTATTTCCCATGAAGGTGAAATTATCGACATGGGCGTGAACTGTAAAATTATCGACAAGGCCGGTGCCTGGTATTCCTATAATGGGGATCGCATCGGACAGGGTAAGGATAAGGTACGCAAGTTTATGAAAGACAACCCGGCGGTAGCGGATGAGATTGAAGCAAAGATTCGTACGGAGCTGATGCCGAGTAAAAAGGAAATCGCGGAGAAGGCTGAGATGAATCAGGAAGTGGAAGTGCCAGTGGGGGCGCCTGGGGAAGTGCCTGAGCAATCGGCTGAGGAAGCTGTGGAAAAATAAAATCAAAGGCATGTTGTCCGCAAATAAACGCGAATGAGCGCAAATAAAATCAAAAGCTTTTTATGGTTTGTGCGCTGGTAGGCGCACAAACTAAAAATTTGCGTTCATTCGCGTTTATTTGCGGACAATCTGCTTTTAATAATCAAGGATCAAAAATGCCACGCTCAATTAATGAAACAGCCATCGCCGCACTCTCGCGTCGCGAGCATTCTATTCTGGAAATACGTCGTAAACTCAAACAGAAAAGTTTCGAAGATGATGAAATTGACACCTGCATTGAAAAGTTAATTAATAATAATTTGCTATCAGAAGAGCGTTTTACCGAAAGTTATATTAATATGCGCAAGCGGCGTGGTTATGGTCCCGGGCGAATTGCTCAGGAGCTGCGTGAAAGAGGAATCGGCGAGGAGCTTTTCGTGGTTTTTCTCGATCGAAATAATCCGGACTGGCATGATGTTATGCGCGAGCAATACTGTAAAAAATACGGTACTGAGCTGGCGAATGATTATGCGGAAAAGGTTAAACGCGCCAAACATCTGCAATCTCGAGGTTTTCCCTTAGATTGGATATTTAAACTGAATTCTATGGATCTAGATGAGCGTTAAACTCATTTAAATCAATTATTTAATATAACTGATTAATGTAATTTAATATGATGACAACAGCCGAAATTCGACAGCAGTTCCTTGATTACTTCAGCAGCAAAGGCCACGAAGTGGTGGCCTCCAGCTCACTGGTGCCGGGCAATGACCCGACCCTGTTATTTACCAATGCGGGCATGGTTCAATTTAAAGATGTGTTCCTCGGACAGGACAAACGCAGCTACACCACGGCCACCAGCAGCCAGCGTTGTGTGCGTGCCGGGGGCAAGCATAATGATCTGGAAAATGTAGGCTACACCGCACGTCACCATACCTTTTTTGAAATGCTTGGCAACTTCAGTTTCGGTGAATACTTTAAGCGTGATGCGATTAAATATGCCTGGGAATTTTTAACTGAAGTCTGCGCGCTGCCCAAAGAAAAGCTCTGGGTGACTGTCTATGCGGATGATGATGAAGCCGCAAAAATCTGGCTGGAAGAAATCTGCATAAATGAAAATGCTTTCTCGCGCATTGGTGACAAGCCCGGTGGCAAAAAGAATGAAAGTGATAATTTCTGGTCGATGGGTGATACCGGTCCCTGTGGTCCCTGCACTGAAATTTTCTATGACCACGGAGAAGATATTTTTGGTGGCCCACCGGGTACGCCGGACGAAGATGGTGACCGCTATATCGAAATCTGGAATCTGGTGTTTATGCAGTTTAACCGAGATAAATCCGGCAACATGAATCCCTTGCCCAGGCCTTCGGTGGATACGGGCATGGGGCTTGAGCGGTTGGCAGCCATTTTGCAAAATGGCCACAGCAATTATGATATAGATCTGTTTCAGGCGTTAATTGCGGCGGCGGCGAAAGCCACCGGCTGCAAAGATCTGCACAACAGCTCGTTAAAAGTCATTGCGGATCATATTCGTTCCTGCTCATTTTTAATTGTCGATGGTGTGTTGCCATCCAACGAGGGTAGGGGCTATGTGCTGCGCCGCATTATTCGCCGGGCTTTGCGCCACGGGCATAAGCTGGGGCAGGATGGTCTGTTTTTCCATCGGCTTGTGCAACCGCTGGTTAAGCAGATGGGCGAGGCGTATCCGGAACTGGCCAAAGCGCAGAAAGATGTAGAGAAAGCTTTGAAGCTGGAAGAGCAGCGATTCGCGGAAACCCTCGATCAGGGTATGAAGATTCTTGAAGAGGGTATTGCAGATATTAAGGATGGCCAAATCCCGGGCGAAATGGTGTTCAAGCTATATGACACCTTCGGCTTCCCGGTCGATTTAACGGCAGATATTGCCCGTGAGCGGAATTTAGCGCTGGATATGCCGGGCTATGAAATGGCCATGAAGGCCCAGCGAGAGCGTGCTCGCTCCGCGAGCAAGTTTGGAATGGATTACAATGACGCCATCGATACGAACGCGGTTACCGATTTTACCGGCTACGAACACTTGCAAGATGAATCGCAAATTGAAGCCCTGTTTAAGGGTGGGGAATCCGTGGATTCAATATCCGCGGGTGATGAAGCCGTGGTTATTTTAAAACAAACCCCATTTTACGCAGAATCCGGCGGACAGGTAGGTGACACCGGTCTGCTGAAAAATGGCAACGCCAGCTTCGAAGTGATGGACACCCAGAAGCAGGGCAAGGCCTTCATTCATATTGGCTCGCTTTCAAAAGGCGAATTAAAAGTGGGTGATGCATTAAGTGCTGAAATAAATGCACAGCGACGGGATGCCACCATTCGAAATCATTCAGCAACCCATTTAATGCACGCGGCATTGCGCAACATTCTGGGTGAGCACGTTCAGCAGAAGGGCTCGCTGGTGAATAGTGAGCGATTGCGTTTTGATTTTTCCCATAATGAGGCGCTAAAGCCCGAGCAGTTATTTGAAATTGAACAGGTGGTTAACCAGCAGATTCGTAGTAATCTCTCAACGGATGCCACCCAAATGGCTATTGCCGATGCTAAAGCCAAAGGCGCGATGGCCCTGTTTGGCGAAAAGTATGGCGACGAGGTGCGGGTGGTTTCCATGGGGGATTTTTCCATTGAGCTGTGTGGCGGTGTGCACGTGAAGCGTAGTGGTGATATTGGCTCGTTCAAGATTATTGCGGAAACTGGCATTGCTTCCGGGGTGCGTCGCATTGAAGCACTAACCGGTGTGGCTGCAGTTGATTTTTTTCATCAACAATCTAATAAAATTAGTAAGATATCTTCATTACTTAAAGCAAGTAGTGATGAAGTTGAAGATAAATTATCCCAGGTTTTGGGAAAATTAAGGGTTCAGGAAAAAGAAATTGCCCAACTTAAATCCAAAATGGCAACACAAACCGGTAAAGACTTAACCGCCGATGCGGTAGAGATTAATGGGGTTAAAGTGCTGGCAGTTAAGCTTGAGGGTGTCGATAGCAAATCACTGCGCGACACCCTGGACCAGCTGAAAAATAAACTGGGTTCGGCGGTGATTGTGTTGGCAACGGTGGATGATAAAAAAGTCAGCTTGTGTGCCGGTGTCACCAAAGATCAAACAGGCAATGTAAAAGCCGGTGATCTGGTGAATATGGTGGCCAACCAGGTCGGTGGTAAAGGCGGTGGGCGACCCGATATGGCGATGGCAGGTGGTAGTCAGCCGGAGAATCTGGCTGCGGCGTTGGCATCGGTGCAGGCCTGGGTTGAAGAGAAGCTATAATAGTTTCCCTGCTAAGGCACATACCCGAGGGAAACGTGCCATGCAGTTACGTTATTCATTTAGTGTAAGTTTCAGCCATTCGCAATCTCAAACATCCTATGACATAATTCGCCACCCAATTTAAGGTGGTTTTAAGCAGAAAAAAACATGGCTTTAATCGTACAAAAATATGGTGGCACCTCCGTCGGTACTATCGAACGCATCCAGGCGGTGGCTGAGCGGGTGATTGCGACCCGTGATAAGGGTAATCAGGTAGTGGTTGTAGTTTCCGCGATGAGTGGTGAAACCAATCGTTTGATAGGTCTTGCAAATCAAATAGATACAAAGCTTTCTTCACGTGAAATGGATGTACTGATTTCTACCGGTGAACAGGTTACTATTGCGTTATTAAGCATGGCGCTGCATCAAAAAGGCGCGAAGGCAAAATCCTACACCGGTGCGCAAATAAAAATGCTCACCGACGAGGTTCACAGCAAGGCGCGTATCAAAGATATTCAATGCAATAATATGCAGAGCGATCTGGAGGACGGCAATATTATTGTTGTTGCTGGATTTCAGGGTGTTGATGAAAAAGGTAATATCACCACCTTAGGTCGAGGTGGATCAGATACAACTGCGGTTGCGATGGCAGCGGCATTAAAAGCTAAAGAATGTCAAATTTATACTGATGTCGATGGTGTTTATACAACCGATCCGAGAGTTGAGCCGAAAGCCAGAAAGTTAGACCGCATAACATTTGAAGAAATGCTGGAAATGGCGAGCCTGGGATCTAAGGTACTGCAGATACGCTCGGTAGAGTTTGCCGGTAAATATAATGTACCCCTGCGCGTATTATCTTCATTTGAAGAGGGTGAAGGGGTAGGTACATTAATAACAACTGAGGATGATGAAATGGAACAGGCCGTAATTTCCGGTATCGCATTTAATCGGGACGAAGCCCAGCTAACCATTTCCGGTGTGCCGGATCAGCCCGGTATCGCCTCGCAAATATTAGGTTCAATTAGTGAAGCTAATATTGAAATAGATATGATTGTACAGAACGTGGGCGAAGACGGTACGACTGACTTTACCTTTACAGTACATCGCAATGATTATGCAACCGCATTAGATTGCCTGGAAAAAACCGGCAAAAAACTCGGTGCTAAAAAAGTCAGGGGTAATGATGCGATTGTAAAAATCTCGCTGGTGGGTGTGGGCATGCGTTCACATGCGGGAATTGCCTCTTCCATGTTTGCGGCTTTAGCAAAAGAGGCTATAAATATATTGATGATTTCAACATCAGAAATAAAAATTTCTGTGGTGGTGGATGAGAAATATTTAGAGCTGGGTGTGAGAACCTTGCACAGTGAATTTAATTTAGAGCAAGAATCTGTATAAAACCACTCGAAAAAGGGATCACAGATTCGTGACAGCTGTGTTAACATTAGCATCGGTGGACAGAGAAATAGGATATATGGACTCTGCTTGCCACTGGTGATTGAATTTTAGGAGTAGTAAAAATGTTGATATTAACTCGTCGCGTTGGCGAAACACTGATGATTGGTGATGATGTATCGGTTACGGTACTGGGTGTAAAAGGCAACCAGGTTCGTATTGGTATTAATGCACCAAAAGAAGTTTCTGTGCATCGTGAAGAAATTTACGAACGTATTCAGAGAGAACAGGAAGACCAGAACGCGGGTAATACTGCAGGCTAAAAAAAATAGCAAATTGGGCTTTACCTGTAAGCTGATCAAAGGTATTCTATGCCCCCTCAAAACCGCCGCTTTTTGCGGCGGTTTTGTTTGAATAAGTAAGTATAAAAATTATAGTTAGATGAATAACTCACTTATAATTAGTGACTGTATTTTTTATACTCATGTAGTAACGAATTTTGTTCTTACATAAAATATTGGAGAGCTGGCCGAGTGGCTGAAGGCGCACCCCTGCTAAGGGTGTATATTGGAAACAGTATCGAGGGTTCGAATCCCTCGCTCTCCGCCA
>Ga0316206_1000533_pt1 | contig 48501 bp, 37 predicted proteins | sample 6monthpyrite_MG_FD_204942 | JGI IMG/M metagenome (GOLD analysis project Ga0316206, IMG submission 204942) | Microbial mat bacterial communities from mineral coupon in-situ incubated in ocean water Damariscotta River, Maine, United States -... | ecosystem: Environmental > Aquatic > Marine >...
CTTACATTTTTTTCATTAAGGCCAATCTATGCCTCAAGAGACAGTGACGGTGAATTTTCTAAAGCCTGGGAAATTGGAGATCCCTATCATGAATTAGCAATCGAGATACCAACAGAGAACGGGCCAATTAAGAGCGCTATGTCTAAAATTTATTTCACAAATCTAAATGAAATTACCTCTTCTTATAGAGTAATGAACGAGTGTGATTCCACTGAAAAGATAAAGACGGCCTTAGTTATTCCTTTATCAAGTGAACTTAGGGATTATGGCCTTATCTCATTTAAAAAAAATAGGTTTGCTATATATCGTTACGATATAGAAAGAGGATGCATCTTCCCTAACACCAATATTACTTCTGATGAATTTGTTCAACAGCTAGAAAATGAAACGCGAATGATGGTTGATCGAATAAAGCTTTATTTTGAAATGCGCAATTATTTTTTCTATTCGATCGAAGAGATAGGAGACTCAAAGATGTGGAATAAATTAGCGCAAGATTATAACTCTTTTACAGAGTCTGTTACGAGTGATTTGGGTAAAATTCGAGTGCGTCCATACGTGAATAGAACAGGAGTGCAAACTCTGTTAAAAATAAACAATTCGTTTTCATTTTCTCAACAAGCGCGAGAAATGATTAAAGAGCTTGATACATTCGATTTAACTGTCCTAGATAGAAAACTCAGCTCATTGAATTTGGCAAAACAGGTTTTGACAGAAAAATTTGAACTTGAAAATATTCGGGCCTTAAAGCGAAAGATCAGAAGATACCCCTCCAAACACCCTATTAGAGCTAAGCTGAGACTCCAACTTGAAGCACTCTATACAAAATATGGATATAAAGATGAATCCTTTGTTGATGATATCCTTGCCCTATAGGAATTGTAATGGATAGAGTTTTAACTTTAATCCTTTTTGCCTGGTATACTTTAAACGTAGGCCAGGCTGCCCCCTCGATTGATCAGGCGATTAATGATTACGTCCATTTTGTGAGTCATAACAAAGTGAGAAGAACCTCATTCGCAGATCTAGAAGCCGATTTAATTCATTCGTTCTCACAACTTTTAATTTTCAAAGGTGCAAAAATATTTAAAAAAAAACGAGAAATGTTAAAAAATCGTTTAGAGCAAGAAGTAACCCTGCAGTCTTGGCATTGGATTAAGATAATAGACAGAGCGATTCTTGGAGACTACCTCTTAAAAGCAACGGAGGTTTTAGCGCAATTGCCATCGGGACATATGGCGCAAATAAGTTATCAAAAAATTGTAGAATTGATTAAAAAAGATAAAATGCCCATAACCTGGATGGATCGCATGACTTATCGTGGGAAATCCCGCGGCCTCTACTATCATAGCGATCGCCTGATTTCAATTGATATTCTCGATCCCGATGAAATCATTTTTCCTCTTATTCACGAATTAACTCACTTTTTAGACAAAGACCTGCAGGATGCTCGATACAACCTTCCCACCCTTAGGCAAAAAATCAATCTTTTTTCTAGAATCGAACATACTGATTGGAGTGAAGATCAAAAAAATGAATTTGGCCGTTACTGGTTTTTAAAAACAAGCTATCTGAAAAACTTTAAGGAATATCTTCCTCGAGTGAATGCTTGTCAAACTTTCGTTGAGCTTGATCAGTTGGATTTACTCGAAAACCCATCTCAGCAGGATCTCACGCGATATAATTCCGTTTTGTCGAATAAACGAAATTGTTACCAACTCGCAGCGCAGGAGCTTAAGAATGAATATCCTGCTCCTCAGTTTTTTTGGAGCGAGGAAAAGTGGCAGTACCAATTGGTGCAAGAATATTATCATAAATGGTTAAAAAAAAATGGCATCCCCGATCCCATTTACTAAATCTCTTCGCTGACTCATTATGAATTTCAAATAACAAAAAAATCGGTTTAAGCCTGTTTTGATGGGAGTTGTCCGACAGGTATCATATTGGATTCACTTTTTGCAAGACTGGGGCAACATTATTTCCATAACGATCAGCAATAGTATCCGCAAACCCAAAGCCACCAGGGCCTCTCTTGCGTGCAGAATGGGACACCCAGAAAAGCGCGAGAGTTTTAGGAGACTGTAAATAATGTTCTAGCTGGCGCCAACCAAGTTCATTGCAAAATGCCTCCCAATCCAAAAGAAAGGCCTCAAAAATGAGGCCTCAACAAAAAGCTATCTTTGCATGATGACATTGTAAGGCCCTTCTACCTCTTCAGCTAAATTTACAAGTTCATTATAAAGAGCTGGATAGTTAGTCTTGAAAGCAGTAGTTGCACTTGTGATATAAGTAAACTTTCTATTCAAGTATAGAGGATGAAAGTTATTTAGATCAATAGGAACATTAGAAGCACCAACTCCATTGTCTGCCATGGCCTTGTATAAATGCTTATAAAGCATCATAAAAGTCTTGAAAGCGACTTCATTAGGTCTATTTCCATTTTCAGAAATAGTAACTGACTCATAGTAATTTAATAAATCGTGTTGAATAGTTATATTTTCAAGGTAATAGTTGTATATGGCCGATTTATCTCCACCAGCAAAAAGATCGCCTAAAAAGTTTCCATACTTTGTTATAGTCTTAAAATATGATTCTACTGCCAAGGCGCTTGCTTCATTTACTTCGGCCGTATTGTAGAAATATAAATCTTCATAGGCATACTTAATATTAGGAAACTCTTGATCTAAATAAGTCATATACGGCTGACTCTGAGCTGTTCCCTCAGTGATCATTGAAAGGTATTTAAAAAAGTTATCTGAATATGTTTCAAAAGTTGCAAGTCTTTCTAATTTTTCAATATTATTCATTTCTGGCATTGGTATATCTGAGTTTCCTGAAACAGTAACAGAGAGGTCTCCCAACAGAGTTTCCATTTTAGCTAAAGTCATCGTAGGATTAGTATTTCCATCTCCACCAACATTTGTTTTTATTGGTAATTGGCAACCTCTATTCCCAGCATTTCCTAGACTTACATCAAATTTAAAGCTACTTGTTAATCCATCTTTCGTTGTAATATCAACCTCAACTTTTATATCTCCTACCTGTGCAGCAGTACAGAAGTTAACAGCATAGTGGCTATTCGCAAGGTTATTTAACTGGTTTGCTATCTCATCAAAAGCAGTTCCTAAGTCTTGGTTTGTAGCTGCAAATTGATATCCATTTCGTCCAATCTCCTTTAAAACTGTTTCGTCAGCTTGAGAGCCAAGTCCTACTGTATAAATATTTTGAGTTAAATTATCGGCAAGAGTAGCTTGCATTTGCTCAAAAGTTTTATAACGAGCTTCCTCTCTACCATCTGTAAAGACAACAAGTGAAGCTCCCTTATAAACTCCTGCAGAAAAAATTTGGTTATTTGTACTACAATTACCATTCATTTCGCCGGTGATAAACTCACATGTCTTTTGTAGCCCCTGCTGAACCCCACCATAAAGGTTTGTTGATCTATAGTTATTTAATTGTTGCTGATCTCTCCACGTCTGAGAATAAACCTGGGTTACAGCTGATTTTACAGTATTAATATCTGTCGCTTTGTCAGTAAGCAGTGTTATCTTCTGTTTACCATTTAAATAATAAACAGATATAGATGCATTGTTATTTTCAGCTTCATCAATAATTGACTTAGCAAAATTAATTGATGAGTTTACTACTTGGTAACATTTATATGAGATGTAGTTTTCTTCGGGCCCTGTATAAGCTCCATTTTTATAAAAAACATTTATGCAGTCATCTGTTACCGATCCAGAAAAATCTAGAAGTAGTAAGATATCATGTGAAAACTCTTTCGGATTTGGTCTAGGTTTAAAAGTATTCTCTGAAATAGGATAACCATTTTCTCTAATTTCATAATGAGCATCTTCAAGACCTGTTAAAGGTATCTTTGATTGAGACAAGGCCTGAAATGTTAAAGAGTAATATTTTTGATGATCCTGAACATTTTTAACTTCAATATTAATATCCTTAACGTTAACGTTATCTTTTTTTGAGCCAGATGAACCTCCAGTTAACCAGTCACAGCTTACGGCCAAAAAAGATGTGGCAATTAATAAAACGGGAAATAATTTTTTCATGTAGTTCTCCTAAATTAATAATATTAATTAGATTCTATATGGACCGTGCAACGCATAGCAACATGAATATAACTTTTACATAAATGGAAAAAAGTGATGGTTTTATGAACGAAAACCGGCCCAATCAAATAGACGCTCTTTTTAGAGTTCTGACCTTTAGAAATTCTTTTTTTAGGCGCTAATTGTCTTCGGCACTCTAAATCTGAGAATTCCGGCACTGTAAAATTGAGAGTAATCGGCACATAATGTTGGCCATTCGAACCACCAAAATTCCAAAGTATCGAAAAAAGGCAAGATCGGTTGAATATTTTCAAACAAGAATGCTAGCGTAAGCTGGCCAACCGCTTTGAGCGGTTCACGCCTTTTGGAACCTCCGGCTTTGCCGGAGGGGAACCATTATATCTAGTTACAGTACACTGGTCTTTGAAAATTTTGCCAATAATATCTATACCATGCTCTAGTTTCACTTCGGTATTGCCAGGATCCATTATACCAAACATGGCCATCTTCTCTATGATATGAAGATGTCCAAACTCTTTGATGACAGTTTTGATAACAGGCATTGTAAAAAGAATCATAAAGTGTACGACTACACTGAACTGAAGCAGATCCTTGTTTACTTAACCATTCTCCTTCATATTGTTCATAGCGATCTGCAAACGCATTAGACATAGAAAAGAATATGGCCAATACCAATAATAATTTTTTCATTTTTAACTTCCTTTGATAAATTTTGATAACGCCCCATTTTTTAGGGGCCGTGGTACCTTCTGGTTGATAATAAAGTAAGCTTATAATGAATGCGTGGTGCGAAATAGATGCCTTGTAATAAAGACAGTCCTCTTGGAACAATAGGATCGACACTGTCCTTAGAAATAATCTCATTGCTGGGTGATAAACGGTAGTGTCGAATTCACTTTTGCCGGGTTGGTTCTACAATATTTCTGTTTATAGTTAAAATCTTACATCAATTGATTCGAGAGTGAAGCAAACTGATCAGGTTTGGAAAAATTAGGCATAAATCTACAACAATTTTAAAATGCATCCAGCTTTATTTATCTTATCCACTAACTTAGCGTGAAGTCGAAGAAATTATGTTAGGAAAAGGTTTAAAGGTTGATCATTGGGCCCTTAATTTATGGGTCATTAAACATAATCCAAAAATTCTAAAGAAGATCAGTCTTTGATCATTATTTGATAAAAGGCTGAAAAAAAAGAAAGATTGCATCGGGCCAGTGTTCATAGTGCTATATGAATTCGACACTACCGTCATTGGGAAACTTCTGTTTAAGGAAAATATCTTAGAAATTGGTCTGCACTGCAAATGAAAATTGTTTTTCCTGCTAACATTCGTTTTTCGAGGTAGTTTGGTTTATTTACCAATTGATAAAAAGTATTAATTTCTGGCAGGTTTATAAATGTCGAAAAATTGGGTGAGAGGTTGGTGTTGTTGAGTTTGCACTCTATTGGCAGCCAAGGAACTCCATCTCTAACCACAAGAAAGTCAATTTCTTTTTTATCCTTTGTTTTAAGATAATATAATGCAAATCTTCCTGCGCCTGTATCTGTCCAGTAATGGCAAGCTTTCAAAAGATGCGAGGCCACCATATTTTCAAACCTTGCCCCTGGATCCTTTATTTCGGACCAGTCCCATAAATATATTTTTCCTTCTTTCTTCAAAGTTCTTGAAATATTCTTTGACCATGGCCTAATTTCAAAATGGTAATAAAGTTCCCTAAGATAATTCATCCAACGTTTGGCAGTATCGTAACTTATTTCCAAATCTTCCTTAAGAGAAGTTAGACTGAGTGGACTGGCAACCCGCTCAGGGAGCAGGGAGATTAGCATCTCAATTTTACTTAACTCAGGAATTCTAGAGAGATCTCTTAAGTCTTCTCTAACTATTTTTTCAATTCTTCCCTTTTGCCAAATATTAAGAATTTTTTTTGACGAAGAAAATAATGGTTCGGGAAATCCTCCATAATGTTGAAGATCATTCCATATCGTTTGTAATTTTTTTGCTGAGGTGATGCTAAGGTCTTCCTGCAGAGTATTCTTTAATTTTTCAGGAGATGGCAAAGCCTTAGAAAGTAGTTCTCCTATAGAAAAAGGATGCAACCTAAAGCCAATATATCTTCCCATAAGACTATCGGAACCTTTTTTATAAAGATCAAGTCTGGCACTGCCCGTAACAATGATATTTATTTTTTTTTCAAGTGTGTCGTATACCCCTTTTAGATTTTGTTTCCATTTTGCGGCCTTGTGAATTTCATCTAAAATTAATATAGCATTATTGTTTAGATTTTTTGTTGAATCTTGGGGTGATTTAGTCCAAAGTCTTCTAAATTCCAGTTCATCCCAGTTGTAATACTGGCCATTTTTATTGTGCATCAGCATTTTCGCCAAAGTTGTTTTTCCGACTTGTCTAGGTCCTGAGATGAAGGCCATTTTATTTCTGGCCAATGCCAATGTCTTAATTTCTTCTGCTATATTTCGTTTATACATGCGACCATTTTCGCATAAGATCGTAAAAGGGTCTACGACTATTTTACGATCTTATACGAAAATAGTCCGTTCTCTCTAATCTTTTAAGCATAAGAAATCCTTAGGTTCAAAGATTTCTGTCAGGACTCACACCTTGTGGATGGGATGAGGTGCCCGGATGAGGTGCCAGCAGACCTGTGCGGATGAGGTGCCAGCAGAACTGTGAGGAGAAATGTAAACTCACCGATACCAACATAGTCGCTTAATAATTAGGAAATTTAAGTCGAATTTTTTATTCCCAAGTTTGCTGGCACCCTATCCGCCTTATCCGCAATATTGGAGGGAAAATTGAAAACATTTCATGGCTGTGAACATCAAAAAAATATACTGCATTATTTCTGATCTATTTGTTAAAGCGTAAAGAAATTATAAACACCAGTCATTAGAAAACGCTATTAGATTAATAAGGAGTTCAAATTGAAAAACTTAGTTTTATGTGTATCGTTACTAGCATCAAATCAAATTTTTGCTGGTGAGAAGATTGCTTTATCAGGTGAGTATGATCTCGTTGAATATTATTTTTCTGTAGTTGCGGGAATAGATACTCCTGTCCACTGTGTAAAGCCTGAAATTGATAAGGGATTAGTGGACTTATTGTGGATGGGATCAGGAAAAACACCTGGACATCAATTAAAACCTAGCTATCACCCCCTTGAAAGAAATGCTGCATGGTTAGTCTCAGGCGAGGCTTGTATCTCTCAAAGGCCTTATTACAATGGTATTGGCTTCGACTACATTGATGGAGAAACAGGACAAGCTGTTATCTACATAGCTGCTTTTAGCAGGGATGAAGTTGATGAATCTAAATGGAGGCAATCTGATGGAGTTGGCCGCATGACTCAACTTTTTAAGCCTGACTTTGATGTCAAAAATCTTAATAAATTTAATGCTCAATGTGATTTCAAAGTTCGGTCTCTACCATTTATTGGAGAAAGGGAATTTCTTGGTAAATCGAATGAACTTGAATGTGAGCTTGATGATAATATGGGCCATGTTAAACTAAAGAAAAGATAAATTATCTTTTCTCTGTAGTTTCACTCAAACTGAATAAGGCGGATAAGGTGCCGATCTGCTGACACTCTATTCTCGGGAGGACAGGTCTGCTGGCACCTTATCCGGCACCTTATCCGGCACCTTATCCCTTAATCTTCCTTATCCTAAACTATTGTCTAATTTTAGGGGTCAATGAGTATCCAACCATCAGCACTTAAGATCCAATTTTTAGGTTCATTAAAGTCTCCATCTAAAGTCCAAGCTGATTTAGAATTTCTCTTCATATAAATGTCACCATATTTGTGTTTCTTAACCCATTTTTTAAATCCTGAAAAGGCCCTACTAAACTGCTCTTTTTTTAAATGGTATTCTTCATTAAACTTAATGCCCAACTCTCTACGCTCTGTTATATCTAGTCCAACTTTATATTCTTTTACGATGTATATAGGACTTTTGTCTGGTGCGAACGCATTTCTTGAATAATTGAAAATAGCAGGCACCTCGAGGTTATTTTCCAGGTAAAATTCTGTCACCAAAATATCATACATGGCAAGATCTGAATCATGAGCATACTCTTTAATGACGAAGGTATTATCTATAGAAAGATACACTTGAGAAGAAGAAAATACATTACCAAATTTTCGGTCTACCCAATAACTTTCAATTTGCATCTTGCTAGCAGGTTGATCCCCTTCCACTAGAAAGGTGATTTCCTTTGGTTCGAATAGCCGCTGCTTATTGCGATAAAAATCTACTTTTTCGTGGATGGAAAATTCTCGTGTAATTTCATGACATTTTCGCTGGGCCCAAGAATTCTGGCCACAGAATAAAAGAATAATAACGATCATTGGCCAGCGCCAATTTTTAAAAATAAAAAATGCCATAAGCGTATTCCTTTCAAATATGGGGCCAAAACTTAGGACACTATAAGTTATTAATATTAAAAAGAATTACAAACTCGCTTTCCTTTTACCCGACTGAGATAAGATTAAATTGTTTAACTTTTATTATTCAAAAGAGTTTTTGGACAAATATTTTCGGAAAATTTCCATATTTTAAGATCTATTTGACCAATGTTAAAGCTGAAAAGCTTAAGGATAAGGTGCAGGATAAGGTGCCGAGGATAAGGTGCCAGCAGACCTGGGATAAGGTGCCAGCAGACCTGTGCGGATAAGGTGCCAGGAGACTTGTGAAGAAAATTTTGACTTAAACTTTCTCACCGATCTTATCCCTTTTGTTGCAAGAGAAAAAGGAACCTACATGTCGATCTTTCTTTAAATTGATGCACACTCATCAGGGGTATCTGAAGAAGTTACAAATCAATCAGCTACCAATGTAGTAGGAATATTTTCAGCTTCCTATTTTAATAACAAATAATATCATAAAGAATATTGCATCCATGCCTGGCACTCTCTTAATGGACTAAACTGGCCTTCAAAGAAAATAATAGAGAAGCGACTCATCATAAAAATCGTTAATCATTTATAAACAATTTTTCCCTCATTAGGTTCTAAAAACCAATTGTGATCGACTAAATATTCAAGTGCCTTTTTATAATCTAAAAAATCTATCGCCGAAAACTCTTGCGCTTTAGTATGCGTTTTAATAAGAGGGTTGGGCCTTTCTCTTCTGCTCATTGCTCTTAACGAAAGTAAATAGTCCTCTCTATAAACATTTGGGATAATCATCGTACTAAGATTTTCTTTTTGCATTTCACTATTAAACATTATGCGAGCAAGCCTGCCATTTCCGTCATTAAAAGGGTGAACTTCAGTTATTAAAAAGGAAATAAAAATAGCTTTTGCCATAGGATGGTGGAGAGCGAGATAGAGTTCCATTCCTCTGCTTAGGGAACCCCTAACATACTCAGGATGAACAAAAATTGTGTTACCTGCTCTATTAACTTTATTTTTATAAAGACCTGGATGTACTTCATCTCGATACTGCAACATCATAAAATGTCGTCGTTTTATGATCTCTTCTAGATGAGCATAATTTGTAGGAACTTCAAAAATTTCGTTTTTATCGCTGACAATTTTAAAGACCCCCAAGATATCATGACTGTCTTTTGGTCTTGTTTCTATAATTTTTTTATCAAAAATAATCTCTTCTGCTTCTGCGATTTCAAAAGTTGTTCCCTCAATATAATTTGAAAAATAACTTTCAAAAAATGCTTTATTGAAAAAATGCTGCTGACTCTTCAGAGGGTCTCCAATTGCTTTAAAACTCGAGGTTCTAAGCTCACCAAATAGGATTTCAAGCTTCCTAATGCAATTAACATCAAAAGGAATTCCTCTCGCCCGTGATAAACCTGCAGAAGTTTTAAGTGAATCTGAAGCTTTAGTGCCTAGCAGGGCACCAATAATATTATTCAGTTTTTTAAACGCTTTTTCAAAGTTTAATTCATGCGCAACATTTTTTGCCTTATCTCTGACTTCATTTAAAGCCTCTTCTCCACTCGTTATCAAAATATCTTCTAATTTATTTTCAATATATGATTGTTGCACATTTCGCAAGGCCCATTTTTTTGAAACAGTCGATAAATTCTCCAGTAGAGTTCTCTCAAAAGACGAAACGACTAAACTACCAATAAACTTATTATCGCTTTGGATCGATTTTGATCCCGTAACAAATTTGATCTTCAGCCCAGGGTATTCTATAATTCTTTCTGACTTAGATGTTAAAAATATAAACCCCTCTGCTGATGGTTTGAACTCAAAAGCTGTTCTAAAACTTATATGCGAACCAGGGAAAATGATATCGACAACCTGACTCCAATTTCGTTTCAGATACTCACCAATTTTCTCTTCACTTAAAGACGTAAAAAGCTTTGGGCCTATTTTTCGAATTTTCCCTTGTTTAACTAAGTGAGCAATCCGCGTCCTATTAGACCGATCGGAGGAACTAAAATATAAGGCATGTAATTTGACCGGCATATTTCCCTCGCAACCTAGTCATTTTTTTATTTATTTTACCATAAAACGCTATTTTTGGTTATTTTTTTTATATCTATGGTGTTTTTTTATATTTATATTAGTAAATTGTCATATTATTATATATTTAAGGGTTTTATTATACGAACAAAACAATTTTAGTTGGCTATGGGCATTTAGGACTAGCTATTACGCTGGAGTTTTAGAGGGTTTGAAAAAATCAGCAATTATTAAAAGTATTAGGGTGAAGACGTTTGCAATCTCTTTGCTCGCTCCTCAATAATGTCACTCGCATTTGAGTCATAACAATCATATTTGATATTTTTCACAAAATTGAGAGTCTTTTTAGAAGGGATACCTGGGCGGTCATTTTCCTTACCGGTGAGTTTGATCAAATCGGCGATGACTTTTTGTCTTCTTTTCTTTTCTGCCAATATCAAAGGTGGGCCAGTTACCATTGGAACCATTAAACATTGAGAAATATACGCCCTGATGGTGTATCCCGTGAGAGTGTTTTTTCGGCCGCGAATTGTTTTGTCTTTAATCTGATAGTCCTCCCAACTAAAATCGTCGTTGTCATTTTGTGTGGTAATCGTGCCAAAGGCATAACTATCCACCTGTGCTTTGAGTGTGTACCAATTGCGCGCAACTCTGCTTTCAATTGGGCCTAGACCCATAAATTTAGCAGTCATCTCATTTTGTATTTTGGTGCCGATGGCGCTATCGACAAAGCCGCCATCGGCAGTATCTGTTATCAACGCTAAGGTCACTTCATCTACAACCACTTTTGGTATAAGAGTTTTCCCGTTGTTATCTTTTATGGGGATGCTATTGTTGGCATTTTTGTCTTTACCTCCCAATAAAAAATAAATATATTTATCCTTAATCACCCCCATCGCCTTTTGTCCTTGCTCGCTATGCATAATCCGCTTCAACTCAGCAACACTTGTCAAACGAGGCAGCTCCTTAGGATTGAGCCCATTGGCCTTTAGCATCTTCGCCGCAACTGGGGAGATATTTTTCGCTAAAGTTGAATAAATAATTTGTTCCATGAGTTTGGAATCTAATAAATGCCTCTTTAAGTCCAGCAGAGTGAGGGGTTTTTTTGCTTTCATTTTGTGGATGCGAGTTTTTAAATCTTGTATTGAGTTGGCCATGCCTGTGGGGTCGTAGGAGATCGCTTCACCAGCAAAACTTAGGACCATATTTTTTACCTCGAATAAGGCATTCGCTAAATTTTTCGTAGCGGGTTTTTCAACTTTAGGCGAAGTTTCAATAGGAACTCCTACGAGAGAAAGTACTTCTTCAATTATTTGATTGAGAGTACCTCTTTGTGACCAGTCCAAATCATAAGCTGTGGTTAGCTCAGACAATAAATGTGATTTTATTTCTCTCTTCAACTCAGGTTTCAAAACTTGATCAACGCAAAACTTTATTTTTTCTTGCAACAGACCGGAAGTTAATTTTTTGCTTTTTGAATTCCTCTGAAGATCACTTTTTATGCTGGCAAAACAATTTCTCACCTGCTGCTCGGTATTTTTTTTATCATCCCGTAAGACCTCTAATTCGGCCAAGGTACTGAAGGCGACATTATCAGAAAACTTATAAATATTGGAGAGGGAACATTGCGCGATTTCCTCACTATAGCTACCCCCAGCAGAACCATTGGCAAGATTTTTTGTACATTCCCCAAAGCTATCTTTTGCATTTTGTAGGATGCCGTTTCCCACTTGAGAATTCGCCAACAGTCCTAAATTATTTTGAAACTTTATCTGCATTATTTTTCCCGTTGTCTCAAGAGTTAATTCATTGAGACATTGGTCTAAAGCAACGGGCGGAGCGGGGGACGTTTTTGTTTTAGTTAAAGGTATATTCCCTATGCAATTCAATGCCTGCGGTAAAACCTCTCCAATAATTTGGTTACTATCATTTTTAGCTTTTTTTTCTCTTATACTTAGCGCCTTTTCAGATATTTTTCCCGCACCTGTATTCTGCTGCTGCGTTTTTTTCAAAAACTCTTTATCTTCCTGGATCGCCAATAACAAAGGTTTTGGTAAATCCATATTCTTGTATACAATATTTTTCAATATCGTGCTCAGCAAAAGATTTGTACCACTTACGCGTATTTTATCGCCTAAGGTTTTCAATTTTCCGTTAAGTTTTTTATCCCATTTTAAACTCTCCACGGTTGGTAGCATTCCATCCTTCCATAGTTTGTTTTTTAAATACTGATGATATAAGTTTATTATTTTGTGAGAATCGGTATTTTTACTGGTGACCGGCAGATACTCAGCTAATTTTTTATCGAGGGTTGAGCTAACAATATTTTTGAAAGCGAAAACACTTCCCGCGTTCATACAAAGCTCAATCAAGGCATCTAAATGAGTTATTTTCTGAGGATTATTTTTAGCATATTTTTTATTTAACTGAGGCATAGTGCTCTCTAAACAGGTCTTGATAAAGTCTGAAGTTGATCGAGATATTTTTTCGTGCAGCCTCTGATCTGCTATAAATTCTTTTAATTTATAAGGGGTAATTTCCACGACAAGTAACTTTGTCCACTCCAGAGTTTTCCGCGCCAATATTTTTGACAACGCAAGTTCACTCTGTTCATCAGTTGGACTGGCATAGGCGGCCCCTACTGCTAATTTAAAATCAGCATCAGTCAATATTGGAATTAATGCTAAAACTTTTTCCAATTGTGCTTGTTTTTCGGGGCCCTGTTTACCCTCCGCAAAGTTATCTCTAATCTTTTTTTCTAAAACTAATTCCGCCACCCCCACTGTGCCAGCGATTTTATAGCGTTCAATTTCCTCTAGAATGAGCTCATTGAGCGCCTCTTCTTTTAATTTTTCTGCCGAGACCGCTAGTTTTTTCTTCTTATAATCGGCCCTTAACGCGGCAACTTTACCAGGTATTTTACCGTCAATTAATTGGTCATCGATGCCAACCTTTAGGTCGCGTTTTAGTTTATTCGTCAAAGCATCCACGCGAACAGCGGGGATCCCATCGACGTAAGGTTTAATTTTACCAAGCAAAACTGATTGCGCTAATGCGGGTACGATAGTGGTATATAATTTTAAGGTGCAGCGATGCTGAATACCTTTAAGGTTTTCCATTATTTTCTTAAATTTATCTAACGTTTTAAATTCAGTTTGAAAACATAAAGTGGATTTTGTTCTCATTTTTTCCACGAGTTTTTTAGGGAGAAGGTTTTGCTTTGAAACTTTCTGAAATTCACTTAAAGTTTTGTTGTTAAAAACTGCGGTACGCAGTTTAAGCTCAGTTATTTCTGGGATTAAATATTCTGCTGTTTTTTGCAAGGCCAACATAGAAATTTCCTCACGACAAAGTTCGGGATTAATTTCCGTTTTTTCGATGATCTGGGCCTGTAGACAAGGTCGCAATCCGAATTTAATTGACTGATCGATTATCATGTTTAAATATTCCGGCCTTTTCAGCAAAACATTCTTTAATTCTTCATTTTCTAATAAAGTACGTCGTAATATTTTCCGGATTAAACTCTCTCCCACCCTTAAAGTGGTAGTGGTCGTTGCCTTGGTTAATTTTTCTTTAAAAGTATCGATCTGCATATTTTCTAAGATATCGTAGTTGTATACCCTAAAAGCTGTGTTCTGGTAAAAAAGATCATCTGGTGCCCCCTCTTTATTAGCGAAGAATTCGCCAATAATATTATGAGATTTTTTAACCAGCCTCTTTATGTCTGCCTGATATTTTTTTTGCAACTGTCTATATTCACTTAAACGCTCACTATTTTTTTGCATACCACTCACAGAAATATTTTTACTGGGAATGAGTTCTTGCAGCACCGGACCAGGTAAAAGATCACGATATTTTTCATTTAAGACTAAGTCCGTTGCCTTTTCAACCGACTCAATGATAGCGGCAATTAAACACCCTTGAATTTTTTTGACCCCATTAAAATCATCATTTTTTTTCTGGTAGGCATGAAAGTATCTTTCGGCGGTACAACGATTAAATTCTGACCGCGCTTTTTGCAACACTTTTTTTTGCGCTGCCAATGAAAGGGATTTTTTTAATTTATCTTTTAAAGAGAACTCTAAAACTTCGACGCCGACACGATAGGGAGCCGATCGCTCAAATTTTTTGAGACAATTATTGATACCCCGTTTAGTTGGGCTTTCATCCACATGCATACATTTTCTAAGTTCTTTGAGAATCCGATCTTTCGCTAAGGTTATATTTTTTTGAATATATTGATGATGCTGTTTAATTTCCTCTCTCTCGCTAATATTTTTTGCTAGTTTTAGCTCCTTCGCCTTTGGAAAAAGCTCTTTAATAATATTCCCAACAATTTTTTCAGCGACTCTCAGACTGCCCAAGCGAATTAATTTTTTACTGCGCAAAAGTGGCGAGAACTTTGGAATATTTTGTTTCAGTTCATTAAAAATATCTTTCATGTCATCGGGATTTTCTGTTGAAAGGTATTGGGTTAATCCTGCCCCCTTGGCAGCAACCGCCTCTTTTAGATCACCTTCGACTTTGCGCTCCTGACCAGCTTTATCCCATCCTACATTCCATACTAAAGTGCCAATGCTGGAATCGAATAAACCGAGAACGGCCGTTTTCACAATATCTACGACATTCATGTCATCATCAGACTTAGCGTCATTGGTAAGATCTATTTTATCGTCAAAAGACATTTCACTTTTTTTATACCATTTTTTTACCTTGGGACGATCTATAGCAGAAGCTACCTCAATAATATATTTAATAGGACTAACACCATTGAGTTCCTCAGATGTCACAAGTTCTATTTTTCCACCGACGTTCTTTTTATAATCTTTTAGATTTATGCGAAATAAAACTTTGCCCGGCGGCCCATTTGATCGTTTTCTACGAACAATCAACTCTCCCATCACTCGACTGATGACAACGTTGGCGGGTTTACCTGCAGAATTTGTAATAACAAATTCTGCGGCATGCCCGCGTGCATCGATGACAAGACCTAGCTTATAGAGGTTGCCAATTGGCCTCACCGATAGCTCTTTTAAAAGCACAACTCCCGTGCTCTGACCTAAATCTATGAGTTCCTCTAACAAGGGGGTTTCTAACTTCGATAGTATAAGGTCTATTTTTCGATCCAGCTCTTCATTGGCCCCCACCAGCGCGCTAGGCAGCGCCACGCTAAGTGTGAAACAGTCGGAATTTAAAGGCCGCCTCTCATTTCCTTGCACTAAGGCAAAAGGCCAGCATAATAGAGCGCTTGCCCATACTATACTTAAAAAAAGGCCCCCCTGTCTTACCTGCTCGATATGCTTGCCCTCTTTTTATAAAACCTCAAACCTTCAAGGAATTATCGGCGCCTCATTATAGATTTTTAGATAATTAATGAATTTTTATTGCCAAATATGCTGAATTCGTTTTCGTTTTACACAAATTAGTAGAAATAAAGTTGAAAAGTTTACAAAACGGTTTGGTGTAAACAAGAATACCTTCTATACTTTTTTCATAAAAATATTCATCAATTTTTTGAGATTTAAAACTTAATGGGCCACAAAATACTTTTCTTAGTAGTGTTCTCAACACTTTTTACTAGCAGCTTGCTAGCAGAGTTTGACCCCATGAGTGGAGCAACTTGTGCAGATTTGGTAAGACACCTTTTTCACCTCACCAATGCCGCCAACTCGGGTATTTCTCTTAACAGAAATTCTTTCCCCGAGGATATCACTATTGCTCACGTAGATTGGCAACCAGGCCAACATGGAGGCCAACTCGAAACAATTAAAAGAGTCGGAGATTGGTGGGGATCTACGGCGCAAGCTAATGGTTTTGATCCACAAGGAGACCCTCGTTGGTTTATTTATATGCTGGGTGAAAAGGCCGCCACTTATTTTGGCTTTAAAGTGGCACAAAACAATCGTTATATGACCATCCCCGATGCGCAGGAACTCAACAACGCTTTCGCCAGCATCAATGAAATACTCCAAAGTGGCCGTGTAGAATTTACCATTGACGATCGCTTTTATGAGCAAACAGTTCATTCACTCGAAGTTTATCTCCATCAATACGCTCAGCATATGGCACTTCCCCTGGCAACAAATCATCCCTCAAGATCACACGATCTTGCCTTCCACCTCGTCTCAATATTTCTGCCAAACTCAGTGAAAAGAAAGGCCATGAAGCTCAATCAAATCATTCTCGATTTTATCAATCATGTAGAGCAAAAATATAGCGAAACTGCGTTGCAAGATCAGGTAAAAATATGGGCCTCTATTATGAGACATATCCGCACGAGACAAATTGATGACGGTACCGGGGTTTTTATCAGCTACTTAAATCAATTTTTAAAATCCAACGATGCAACGGTGCTCTCCTACCCCATTTTTGAGATGCTCGGCTATAACCTAGATACAGCTATCGATACAAATAATATAGAGAAAATCTTTCGCTCGTGGAATAATAAAGATGCTATTGAAAAAATCTTCATGTTATCCATTGGATTAAAAAACTCCACAGCAGATAATTTTCCTAAAAACTTTGATGCGAAATTGGCGCAAATAAAGGACCTCATGGGCGATGAAAAATTCTATAAAATATTTATAGATTGGCAAATGCATTATGAAAAACATGACCCAACATATAATACCAATTACCTCCCTACACTAAGAGAGTTATGTCTCCATATGGCACAAAAAAGACGACTCATCATAGAAATCGTCAATAAGTAAAGAAACCTGAGTAAAGTATGTAGCGACCCTATAAATGTCACTTCACTTATCCCATATTCAACTAATTGAGTGAGAGGTTGGAACACGCCCGTTGATTTACAGCAAAAATCAATTTTGGCCAATATTATTTACTCATATAACAACTCATAAAATCCGATCATTATACATGACTGCAAAATAATTTTAAATATGAAGTTTAAGAGATTTGGGAATTATTATGAATACGAAATTTTATGCCATTAAGATATTCAAGCAAATTGCTCTTGCAATTACTCTCTCTATTATACTTATTGAAGGGATTGCTCTCGTATTATCGATAAGCAATCGTCGTCAACAGCTCAATGAAATAGTACGCGTCCTCGAAGAGGACCTCATCAGCAAAGAGGGAAAAACCTTTCACGATTTACATCCAACAATTCTTAATCAGAAAGATATTAATATAAGAATGGAGAAGTATACAAAAAATATTATTATCATTATATTTATAATCTCAATCGTTGTTTTGGGATCGACACTTTTAATCTTTCACCTAATGGTTGGAAGACATATTGGGCGCGTAATATTAATGAATCGTACCTACAAAAACGCTCAAAACAGCGACGTTCTCCGCTATCCAGAGGAGCTTATCCCGAACAACGAGATGGGGGAATTATTGACCTCTAGAAACTCCATGTTAGATGAACTCTCCGAATATGAGAAAAATTTAGAACATAAAATAAAATCAATGTCAGAGAAGCTTGTTCACTCAGCAAAACTTTCTGCTCTCGGAGAATTTTCATCGTCCATTGCACACGACATGGTTAACCCGCTAACTGTAGTGGGTCTCAGTGTTCGCAAAATAAAGAAACTGAATGAAAATGAAAAAAATATTCAGCATTTTGAAAGAATAGAATTGGCCTTAGATAGAATTTCAAAGCTAATGATCAAAATGCGAGATTTTGGAGCACTTAACCGGGAGCATTCGGAGGGAGTATTAATCTCAAAAGTCATTTCTAATGCCACCTCCCTGGTAAGTAACAAAATCAGTCGAGATACTGTGGGGATTCATATAAAAATTCCTGCTGACCAGAGCTGTTATGCTGATGAAGTGGGGCTAGAACAAGTTTTTGCAAATCTCATCTCAAATTCATTAGATGCACTTACCCTTTCAACACCACCAAGAAGTCAAGAGGAGACTCGTGCGATTCATATCTCATCAGAATTACTCGATAAAGAAGTACAAATAAAAGTTAGAGATAATGGCAGTGGAATTCCAAAAAATGTTCAGAAAAATATTTTTGATTCATTTTTCACAACAAAAAAACAAGGTGAAGGAACAGGGCTTGGACTCAGTAATTGCTTGGCAATTTTAAATAGTTTTGGTGGTGATATAATCTTAAATCAGGAGCATATTAAGGGAACAGAGTTTATTCTTACCATCCCCATCAAGGCCCCGTGCTAACATAAAAATGAAAAGACCATAATAGTACGTAGGGTTAAAGAACTGACTTATTAAGACCGAGAAGATGCCAACATGAAAAGTGCTTTAGCGATCATCTTCACCTTCTTCATCTACGTCGGCCATTCCTCTGAAGTAGATCAGTCTACATATGCTGATATTGAATTGGCCGATTCTTCTGAGATTATTAATATCCAACTTAAAAAAATATTAGATTCAATTAGGGTCCAGGTTAACACTAAGATTCTATTGGAAAAAGCTAAGAACAAAATACTCACTGATACAGACAAGGAGTTTCTATTTTTTGAATTATTTCATGATACTTACATGGGAAAATCTTTGATTTGGAGTCCATTTGAAGATTGTATTAGGTTCAATTTATGCCCTGGATGGGATTTTATTGAACGAATAATAGTAAATCAAGATGAAAATATCTATACGGTCAGTGGATATAGTAAAATCGCTGGAAAGTATTCTGCAGGAGTTATTAACCTATGTGGAATTAGGATGGGGGCAGATAAATTAACCCATATGTTTTTAGATGGCCTTATATATTATAACTGTAGTAAGGACATTAAGGCCAATTTTACTAAAAAAGACATTAGAGATGGCTCGGAAGCGGTTGAAAATAGTTTGATGGGCCTAGGTTTAACTGGAGTTCATTCACCTGCTGATGTTGAGGCAAATTTAAAGGGAGTTGACTTTTATCAAGATTTATTTAGTGGTAAAAAATCTTTTTTTCAAAAAGACGAAAATGGACTTCTCAGGTGGAGAAAAAAAATAAATATTTGTAGTTATGTAAGTATAAACTTTGACGAAACGTTTTCAAAAAATAAATATATTAACATACCACGTTTATTTAGCAATAATGAAATCCACCAAGCAGCTCATCAACTACGGCTAAGCCTTTGGGAAAAAAAGTTAAAAAAGCTTGAGGATATGATTAAGAGAAGAAACGACGAAAGCAGATATAGAATTGAATGTCTATCGGATGAAGAAAAAGCTGCATTAAAAAAACGTATTCTTTTGCGTATCCCAAAAAGCAACCAGGTTTCAAAATTTGATGGACTCATATTTACCATAAAAGGAATTATTGATTGGATGTTTCAATCATCAGTGAGAAAGGGTTATAAACCTTATCTCTTTAAATGTTAAAATAGAAAAATGAGAAAAAAAAGTATATTAAATAAATAAAATTTAACCAAACCATGGTATTTTCGCCTATTATTAATCGAACTTTATGCTCTATAATCACAGTTTTACTAGAAAATGGGAGTCGTCAAATGCGATTAAATATAATAAAAGGCTTTTTACCCTTCTTTATCTTTGGATCATTACCCAACACCACTCGTGCCCCTAAAAGTTGCGCCGGCGCAAGTCCGCAAACGCCGAGAGACATCGATAAAACTCCTGGCAAGTCATGAAACAATTTTCTATTGGCGCAATTATACTACTGGGTCTACTTTTAGGCCTCTCCATTGTGCACGCTCGTGAATTGCGAGTGGCAATCTTTGATACCGGATTTTGTATCGATCAATTACCGCGCCATCGAGCTATTCGTATAAAACCCATTATTGACCATGCTGGTGACTTTTCTAAGGCCCGGCATTGTCAAAAAATGGACCGTAAAAATCGCCATTTACATGGCCATTGGGTGCTAAAAAACTTTATTGAAAACTATCGGGGCAAGCAAAAGGTTGTGCTCACCCCGCATATTATTTTTAATCGACACGGCCAACAATTTTGGCAGTACTGGCACAAGGCTTTGCAATCAAAAATTGATATCCTTATTCTGGCGGTTGGTTTTCCCATTTCTAAAACAAACTCCACTCCCCTGCCCGCCATCACGTTTGCCGCCAGTGGTGGATGGGGGGGAGCGGTCAAAGCCGGCCAAAAGTTTTGGCCCATGGACCTCAATGACAAAAAGCTTATTTTAATCGGTGGTGACTTGGAAAATGAATTGGGGTTAGCACCTTTATACGACAAAAAACTGCTCTATCAAAATAAAATTTCTTATTATTTTTCAGGGGGCAACAGCAAAACACCTCTACGCGGCTCCTCTAGAGCGGTAGGCATTGCCGCCGGCAGGGCACTGGGCCTATGTTTTGAACTTAAATCATTGCAACAATGCCTGCACAAGAAGAGAAAAAAATACCCTTTTTATTTAAGAAAAAGGCCCGCTTATTCTTTTTAGTGCAAACTCTTATTCACAATTAATTTTTGCGGACTTTGACCACTTCCCCGATTCGCAAAGGTAGAGATTTTGATTTTCAAGAAATGAGATATTTTTTAAGGAGTAAGTCTGCAGTGGGGGATTTTTATTTTTCTGGCGATTTTCAGGAGAGAGATAGGGCCAGCGCACGGTGATTTTTTTTATTTTATCACCTTTATCTAGGCCAAAGATTAAGCCTAGGGCATGTTGGGAAGATTGCGGCCCTTCGTTATAGCTAACCAGACGACTTTGTCTCTGTTCAGTTGAGTATAGTGTAATGGTGGCGCCAAGGCCTGAACTATTGCTCTTTTTTCCTTTCAGGAAAACTCTCAAGGAGCGCTTGCCCTGCCTGGGCATAACATTCTCAAAAAGGTAGACCCTCTTGGCGATAGTAGAATTTCTTATATTTGTTTGCCCTGTGAGAATATCTGGTCTGCCATCGCGGTTTATATCCAATACGATGGTGCCAACAGGATTAACAATATTCAATCCCCAGTCTTCACTAACATCCGTAAAGCTGTGGTCGTTTTCTTGTAGAAACGCCACCAATCGCGACCCAGGTGGAAACCCCGAGTTGTCTACCAGGATGTCTAAGCGACCATCAAAATTCAGGTCAACCCAGACCCCACGTCGATCTTCTTGGTTCCATCTGGCAGTGCCATCATCCATATGATATTCCGTGCGGATAAATTTGGGAGGAAAGTATTTTGCCGCTCCTGTCAGGACACTGGAGCGATCTCTCGATTCGGCATCGTAGGCATGAGACAACTCTCCTACTAAGACGTCGACAATGCCATCGTTATTATAATCATGGCAAATGGCAAATGAAGAATGCCCTCCCGCCAACGCGCCCGTTCCCTCGTTATCCATAGCGAAGCCAGAGGATCGGCCATAATCTGTAAATAATCGACCATGCTGCAAAGAAAATTTATTCACCCAAAGGCGATTTGCAAACCCACTGGCAGAGGCGGTGACGATATCTGGCCAACCATTATTGTCGATATCACAAAGGGCAGCACCGAAAGTTGGACGGAAATCACTTTTTTTATGCTTATAGAGGGATGCTAAAATATTGATCTTCTTAAACTTAAATTTCTTTCCCAGTAAGACAATATCATTTACCGGTGTTGGAGAATGCTTTTTAAAATCGAACCAATTGCCCTGATATAAATCAAGCTCCCCATCTAAATTAAAATCAAAGGGCACCAGGGTCGTCGTTGGCAACACATTATTGGGAAAGGCAGCGGGCACTTCAGCATAGGACAAAACTTTATCTTTCAATATTCCCTTAAAAATTCTCAGCGGATACTGAGTTAATTCGGTTTTTTGATTAAGGGTTGCCAACAAAACATCTTGGATACCATCTTTATTAAAATCGGCAAAAACTAAGAACGACGCCCTTAAACTCTCACTAAAAGGCGATGCTACTCTTTGAAATTTTTTTTTCGCGCTATCAAAAGCAAAGAATTGAGGGATTGAATAAAAGTTTGGCAACAGGACTAAGTCGGTCCACGAATCATTGTTAAAATCAACAGCATAGAAATGGGTCGCTATGACATTATCAAGTCCATAATCCTTAGTCTTATCATTAAAAAAATTATTGTTCGGATGGGTCGCCCCCGCAATGACTTTTTTTACAATAGGTTTGGGGTGGATGAGCACGCTCTCAGTATTTTTTTCCTGAATACTTGTACGAGCACAACCAAATAAAAAAATAAGCAGTAAAGACTTCCCCATGATGTATTTAATAATCGACAATATCTAATCCATAGCCATCGTATTTACAAATGCTTTCAGTAACCGCTGCGATGGATTTATCAGAATTTTTTTTCATCGCTTTCATATTTTTCGCTATCTCTTTTTTTGCATCTCGACAACTTATTTTTGCCAGATGCAAACAATAATCCTTTTTATCCTGTGGGATCTTTTGATCATTGAGAATGGCCGTAGTTCTAGAAAGCACAGCGAGCGTCACATAGAGATGAACCGCCATATCCGCTAAACGTCCTTGCGGTAGTTCGTGATCAATGATTTTTTTACCATACTTTATTAAAGTATTTTCTACAGCGATGGCAAAATCACTGACAAGATTGGACAAATGCGCCGCCTGATCTTCCAATTCGGGATGACATTGACTTAACGTTTTAGAAACAATCATTTTGCTGATACGACTTTTAGCAAAGTCAGTGAGCACACCGAGGGATTTAATGGGGTCTGAAAGCGCTTTAGAGACATCGGTAATTTTACCAAGTTCTTTCAATTTTTCCGACGGGCCACGCATGCCCGAGAGCGCCACAAAACATCGTAAAATTTCATTAGTGCCCTCAAAAATTAAATTAATACGGCTATCCCGCATAATCCTTTCGTAAGGGTATTCTTTCATATAACCATTGCCGGCAGCGACTTGCATCGCCATATCGATACAGCTCCACAGAGACTCAGACCCGTAAATCTTACAGACCGCCGTTTCCATAAAATAATCTTTCATGCCACGAACCATATTTCCCGTGGTCATATAGACAATACATTCTGTGGCGTAACATTTCGCCGCCATCAAAGCGAGTTTTTCTTGCACCAATCCAAACTCTGTAATGGTACGACCAAATTGCTTACGACCTTTCGCCTGGGCGGTGGTCAGTTTAATAATATGGGACATGCCACCAACACAGCCAGAGCCTAAGGATAAGCGGCCTGAATTGAGAACGTTCATCGCAATTTTAAAACCTTTGCCCTCGGCACCCAATAAATTTTCTGCTGGAACAATAACATTGTCAAAATAAAGGGCGCGGGTTTCACTCGCCTTAATGCCCATTTTCTTTTCCCTCTCCCCAAAGGAGAGACCGGGAGTATCTTTCTCAATGATAAAACAAGAAATTTTTTCTACTACTTCATCTGCTGCATTCTTCTGTTCAGTTTTACAAAAAACCGTGTAGAAATCCGCCATGCCAGCGTTGGTAATCCAAAGTTTTTGACCGTTAATCGCCCAATTACCATCTTCTTTTTTTACCGCCTTTGTTTTAATGGAGTAGGCATCCGAACCCGAGCCAGGTTCCGTTAAGCAAAAAGCGGCGATCATCTCTCCGGAAGCCAGGCGCGCTAAGTATTTTTCCTTTTGTTGCTCCGTCCCCTCATTTAAAAGAGCGCGATAACCAATAGATTGATGAGCGCCCAAGGTAGTCGCCACCGCACCATCAAAACGACAAATCTCCGAAAAGACCCTTGAATAGAGAGCGTAGTCTAGTTCTAAACCACCATATGTTTCCGGAACCCCCAAGCCGCACAGACCTAATTCCGCTAAACCTTGAATCACCTCTTTAGGAATTTCTTCATTTTGATCCATTTTTTCAGAATCAATATTATCTTCACAAAATTTAGCAACGGCATTGATCATTTCTTTTGCCAGTTCTTTTTGTTCAGTAGTGAACCCAGGAAAAGGAAAGACCTTATCCTCTTCAATTTCACCAAAAAAGAAATTCCCAACAATTGAGTTTAAAACTTGAGTATTTTTATTTAATTCGTCATCCATGATACCATCCTTTTGAAAGGGTAAATACTAGCAAACAAATTGATTTACTGAAAAGCTTTTAAATGCATGGGTTTTTAACTCCACTATTTTTCCCAGTCAATATCTGCCATTATGGGGCAAACAAATAAATATTGCTGCAAAACATATATAGACGGTAAAATAGAGAGAGTAATTGAATTATTAAAATTTCACAAGATTGGTGTATGGCAAAGAAGAAGGGATTTCTAGGCAAACTAAAAAATAAGTTTTCGGGTAAGAAAAAACATAACTTTAATGATGAAACTGTAAATGATCAGTCAAGTCAAGAAGAAATACAAAATATAGAGACAGATTTCTCGGACAATCTGTATATTCCTGTGGGCCCATCACAGAGCAAGAATGAAAGCGACCATGCACAGGACGAAGATGCCACAGTCGTCCTGGAGCGCCCCGATTTTCAACCTCCCCCTGAAGATTTGCAGGAAAAACTTGAGCATACCCCCGCTGACGAAGATGCCACAGTCGTCCTGGAGCGCCCGGACTTTCAACCTCCCCCTGAAGATTTGCAGGAAAAACTTGAGCATACCCCCGCTGACCAAGATGCCACAGTCGTCCTGGAGCGCCCCGGTTTTCAAGCACCACCTCCGGAAGATTTGCAGGAACCACTTGAGCACGTTCCCGCTGACCCGGAACAAGACAATGACGCCATCATTGATGAGACTGGGCCCCCTCAATTCCCCGATGAAATGCCGCTGACAGAGTTAGCAGCGCAATTAACAAAGGGCCAGAAAACAAAAAATATCTTGCTAAAGTCCTCGCAAAAAATCTCAGGAATTTTCAGAAAAATAGATGGTGAGTCCTCACAAGATTTCTTAAAAAAATTGGGCGACAAGAGTTCCAATATATTTGATAAAAATTTATGGGATAAATGGCTCGATGAAATTTTTTCGGCCAAGAATAGACCCTTTATTCATAGGATTTTTATCCTGATTGTATGCCTTGGTTTTTCCTACACTGTGGGAAAATTACTGGGACTCGCGCTACAACCTCCTATAAAAGGCATAAAATCTGCCAATATCGCTGGTTACACTAATATGAAATTTGGTAAAGATTTACTCAACGATATTGAGACCATCAAACTTGCCAATTTATTTAATGCCAAAGAGTCCCATGAAATCGAGAAAAAAAGCAATGACCAACCTGTCGTGAAAATAGATAAAAACTTAGTTTGTCATCAAGCGGAAAAATCATCAAAATTACCGCTTACTTTGCAACATACTATTGTATTACAAGACAGCGTAAAATCTTTGGCCTCAGTGCAAAAAAAGGGAAAACAAGACATCATATCAGTGAGAGAGGGAGATAGAATTGGTGACATTGCAGAGATAGGTAGAATTAATCGATTAAATATGATTGTAAAAAATTTAAATTCTGGGGAATGCGAATATATCCAAAATATTGATACTAAATTTGAAAAAAAGCATCGTAATAAGGCACTTAATATCGTTTCACCGGAAGCAGGTAAAAAATTGATTAGTGCAAAAAGGCCCGATGGCATCACCAATAATGGCGATAATTTCAAAATAAAAAAGTCTTATCGTAAAAAAATGTTGGGGAATATGTCAGAAATTCTCACCCAGGCGCGAGGCATTCCCATTAGAAACCCCGATGGCAGCTACTCATTTAAGATAGAAGATATTGTTCAAGGTAGCATTTATTCCCATTTGAGTATGCAAAATGGTGACATCATCAAGGGTATCAATGGCAAAAAAATCGCCAATATGAATGAAGTCATGACAATGTTTGGAAAACTAAACTCCATTGATCAAATGTCATTAACGATAATCAGAAACGGTTCAGAAAAAACCATGGATTATGAATTTGAATAAAATCTTAAGGATGAGATGTCTATGAAACAGCTAATGAAATTCTCCCTCTACGCGACGGCAATTATGCTCTTATTGAGTGGCACTGCTTTTGCTCAATTTGATAAAAAAAAATATAAGTCGCCGACTAATTTTGCGAATAAAAAAAGCAAGACTATCACCCCTAAAAGCGCTCCCGGTGTTTCTATCAAGAACCTCATTAGCGCAGATCAAAATAAAAAAAATGGCGCCACTAATAGCGCCAATAACAATGATAAAAAAAATGCGAAAGTCGATGTTTTTGGCAGGGGCACGGGCATCAAGGGTGTCAAAAAAAATCCCTCCACAGATAAATATGTAAACCTCAATCCAGAAACCGCTTTTGGCCCGGAAGTCATTACTTCTTTTGATTTTCCCCAGACCAGTCTCATTGATCTGACTAAACATATGCAGAAATTAACCGGTATTAATCTTATTTTAGACAAAGATCTAAAGGGTAAGGTCACCATCATGGCGCCCTCTCCTATTACCGTTGGCGACGCTTGGAAGGCCTATTTAACCGCCTTAAACTTAAATGGTTACACCATGGTTAAATCCGGTGAGTTTTATAAAATCGTTAACGCCCGGGATATTCGCTACACCCCAACAAAAATTTATACCGGCTCCTATGCTCCTCCCACAGAAAATTATGTTATGAGTATATTGCCGTTAAAAAATATTAATTCCACCGAAGTGACCAGAAGCTTTCGCCCCTTTATGTCCCGCTATGGTCGTATTATTGATATTAAACAAACCAATACCATCATTGTGCAGGATACTGGCTCGAATATAAATCGCTTAAAAAGGCTGATAACTTTTATCGATGTGCCAGGGCATGAAGAGACTTTGCAAATCATGCGCGTAAAGCATTCATCAGCACAGGAAATTGCCACTCTCTTAGATAAAATTTTGAAAACCGGAAAAACCGGAAAATTTAGAAGTAGAAATGTACAACAGCAATCCATTAGTAAAATCATTGCGGAGCCGCGAACCAACTCCATTATTGCTATGGCCAATGCAGACGGCGGGAGACAATTGAGATCACTTATTGCCAAGCTCGATGTCAGACTCGTCAACTCAAGTTCTGGTCAAATTCACGTTTATTATTTGCAACATGGCGACGCGGAAACTCTTTCAAAAACATTGTCGACGTTGGTTTCCGGTAGCTCCACTAAAAAAAGCAGTTCCCGTCTCAGTAAAGTTTTAGGTGGCGGCAATACCAGTTTATTCAATAATCCAGTGAAAATCACCGCCGATAAAGATAATAATGCCTTAGTCATTACCGCCGCCCCCACCGACTATCTCACCATTAAATCGGTGATTAATAAATTAGATGTGGCACGGGATCAAGTTTATGTGGAAGGGCTGATTATGGAAACTCAAGTGAGCCGCTCTTCCACATTGGGCATTAGTATCATTGGCGCCTATGGCACTGGCAATGCGCAAAGGGGTGGTTTTGCCGGAGATAGCAAAATCTTTGATCTCTTACAGGGGAATATTGCCAGTTTGGGAGGGTTGTTTCTAGGCGCCGGGCTCGGCAAAAAAGTCACCATCCCCGGGCCAAATGGTGACCTCGTCGTCAATAGTGTCAATGCTTTAATCACGGCGGTGGCGTCTAATAGTGACACCAATGTCTTGGCGACGCCACAAATTTTGGCGATGGACAACCAAGAGGCGATTTTTGAAGTGGGTGAGGAAATTCCCACCATTGAAAGAACCAATACCGCCGCTGGATCGCAAACCTCCGTCAAACAACAAAAAGTGGCGTTAACCCTCAAGCTGACCCCACAAATTAATAAAGTGACACGTTTTGTGAAGCTTAAAATCGATCAAAAGGTCAACGATTTTTCCTCCAGAAGTTTGCCCGATGGGCTCGCCAGTGAGGGCATCGCGGTGACCACCAGAAGTGCTGTCACCACCGTCAGAGTGAGAGATCGCGACACTATGGCGATGGGTGGATTGATGCGGGATAAACAGGTAGACACCCTCAATAAAGTCCCACTTCTGGGGGATATCCCCATTTTAGGATGGCTTTTTAAAAGTAAAACGAAAAGTATTTCTAAAGTTAATTTACTCTTTTTTCTGACCCCCAAGATCATGTCAAATTATGGGAAGAGTAATGCTCAAACCATTAAGGATGCACTGAATAGAAGAAATGCGCATATGCGCGAGACCTTAGGAGAAGATGATCCCTTTCACACCACCGTTAAAGGGCTTTATGAAAAGGCGAAGATTCAAGAAGAGGGGCCATTATACGATCAAAAAGATAGTGACCGCTTTAGAAAATCTAATGAGGGGCCAGGTATTCAAAGAGAAGTAGAGAAAAAGAACCAGACCAAAACAAATTCCCCTATCCCTGGCGTTTCCCCCGATGCGCCCGCCCAAAGCAACTCAGCGGATCCCAATTACCGACAGATTTCCCAAAAGGTAAAAAGTCAATCCTCGGGGTTAAAGAAAGCTAAAACTCCCGCCCACAACAGAGCACGCCAATGACCGGCACAGATCAAATCAAGGACAGCGAGGGCAGCGAGCATAAAGATAAAATTGGTCAATTGCTACTGCAATTTACCTCACTCACTGAAGAGCAATTATCGGAAGCTTTGCAGATCCAAAAAGAAAGTCACTTACTTTTGGGAGAAATTCTACTTAAAAAAAACTATATTCACCCACACGATATAGTTAAAGTCATTTGTCAGCAAATCAGTATCCCGTATATTCCAGATATTAAAGTTGAAGATATTGACCCCACAATTACCAAAGATATCCCCATCAACTACGCTAAACACCACGAACTTTTGCCTATAATTGAAACCCCCGATGCGGTTTCCGTGGTGATCTCTGACCCCTTTAATTTTGATGCGATCAATGATTTGCAAGAAATTTACAAAAAAGAAATAAAGCTCTTAGTTTCCACCCCCTTAAAAATTCAAGACACCATTAATCGCGTTTACGAAAAGGCCAACCGAAATATGGTGGACACCTTAGAGGACGAATTCGATGAAAGTTTAGATTTAGATGGGCCCATTGATATTTTGGATGCCGGTGCGGATGAGGCGCCGGTGATTCGCTTTGTAAACTCGATAATTTTTAGAGCGGTCAAAGAGAGTGCCTCAGATATTCATATTGAACCCTATGAAAAAGAGACGGTTTATCGCTTTCGTATCAACGGGGTGATGCAAGAAATTTTGCGCCAACCACTGAAAACTCAAGCGGCAGTGAGTTCTAGAATAAAAGTTATGGCGCGGTTAGATATCGCTGAAAAAAGATTGCCACAAGACGGGAGAATCAAAATTAAAATGGCCGGCAAAGATATCGATATCCGGCTCAGCACCGTCCCCATTCAAAACGGTGAGCGTATTGTTATGCGGGTCTTAGAAAAAAGTGAAACCATTCTGGGGCTGGAACATTTGGGCTTTCACGGAAAAACTCTCGCCCTGCTCGATGAATTGTCGAAAAGAAAACACGGAGTGGTCTATGTTACCGGCCCTACTGGCCATGGCAAAACCACCACACTTTTTGCCATGCTCGATAGAATCAATACACCGGACAAAATGATCATTACAGTTGAAGACCCCGTGGAATATGAAATCCCCGGCATTTCCCAAATCCAAGTGAACTCCAAAATTGATTTATCATTTGCCATCGCCTTGAGATCCATTCTCCGACAAAACCCCGATGTCATTATGGTGGGAGAAACACGGGATTATGAAACCGCTGAAATGGCGATTAACGCCTCGTTAACCGGCCATTTTGTTCTCTCCACCTTGCATACCAACGATGCCTCCTCCGCGCCCACTCGGCTCATAGATATGGGAGTGCAACCCTTTCTTATTTCCTCGTCCTTAGTGGCCGTCTTGGCGCAACGGTTGATTCAAACTCTTTGCCACGATTGTAAATCCGCTCATCGGCCCTCCCAAGAGGCCTTAGAGTTATTAAATATTACCCAAGTTCCCCCCGACGCACAATTTTTCCAAGCGGTGGGTTGTCCAAAATGTAATCATAAAGGCTACGCTGGCCGTACCACCGTTTCTGAACTTTTGATGATCACCGATGAAGTCAGGAAACTTATTTTGCAAAAGGCAGATTCCTCCGCTATAAAAAAACAAGCAATTAGAGAGGGTATGACTTCCCTGAGACATAATGCTCTGGAAAAAGTCTTTGCCGGCATCACCTCCGTTGACGAAATGGAAAGAGCGGTGAACGAGGAAGATAAGGAAGAAATGAAGGAATAATCCATGGCAATGTACTCGTATAAAGGACTTAATTCAGCAGGCAAGGAAGTCAAGGCGACCATTAATAGCGATGGTCTCACTACCGCCAAGGCCAAACTCCGCGCCATGAATATTATGCTGATCGATATTAAAGAGCAAAAATCAGACTCTTTAAAAGAAGATAAGGCGATAAACTTCTCAGTCAGTGTGAAAACAGCAGACTTGGCCTTAATGACTCGCCAATTGGCAACCCTAATCAAAGCAAAAATCCAAATCGTTGAATCCCTCAGCGCCCTAGTGGATCAAACAGAAAATAAGCAATTAAGAGTCGCCCTCTCGGAAATAAAACAAAAAGTTAATGAGGGCAGCTCCCTCGCCCAAGGCTTCTCGGATTACCCCACAATTTTTAATAAGGTCTATATTAATATGGTAGACGCCGGGGAATCTTCGGGCACCTTAGAAGTTGTTTTGCTGCGACTTGCGGACTTTACCGAAGCGCAGGTTAAACTGAAAACAAAAATCAAGGGAGCGATGATGTACCCTCTCATCATGGTGGGTGTAGGCTCTATTATGATGGGGATTATTTTTATCGTGGTTATTCCCAAAATCACCAAAATATTTATTTCCATGAAAAAAGAGCTGCCACTGCAAACAAAGATATGTATTTGGATCTCTAATTACCTCAGAGATTTTTGGCATATCACTATTGTAGGGCTTTTTTTGCTGTATTGGCTCTTCAAAAAATATATCAAAACCAAAAATGGCCAAAGAAAATGGGATCGCTTACTTTTGAAAATCCCGCAAATCGGCCAACTCACAACCATGATCAATGTCAGCCGTTTTTGCTCAACTTTAGCGACATTGCTCAACGCTGGTGTGCCAATTCTGACATGCCTGCGCATAGTCAGAAACCTTATAACCAATGTGCATATGGCGGAGGCGGTAGAAGCCGCACGTGCCAGCATCTCCGAAGGTGGCCAAATGGCCGGGCCGTTGCGAAAAAGTGGTCTTTTCCCCACCATGATGACCCATATGATCGGCTTAGGGGAAAGATCTGGTGAAATTGAACCGATGCTGCAAATCGTGGCGGAAAACTACGAAGATCAAGTAGATGCAAAACTTGGTGGACTATCCTCTGTGCTAGAACCTATAATGATGGTGGCAATGGGTGGTGCCGTGGGTTTTATCGTTTTTGCGGTGGTCGTACCCATGATGAGCCTCAACCAATTAAAGTAGTTAATTATATTCAATATTTAAGGAGTTTCTCAATGAGTTTTCTAAGTAAAGTTTTTTCCGGTCGTACCCCGACAACCATCGCCCGTTCGCAGGCAGGTTTTTCTCTCGTAGAAATATTAGTCGCCTTGACCCTCTTGGGTATCGCGGGCACTTTTGTCGCGGGAAAAATCTTTGATAGTTTGCACGAAGGGCAAGTAAAATCGGCGAAGATTCAAATGCAAGGGCTGGCAGAGCGACTGAAAGAGTTTCGCCGCCACTGCAATTACTACCCCACCACAGATCAAGGTTTAGACGCTTTAGTCACTAAACCAACCGGTGGTCGCGAGTGTAAAAGGTATAATTCCAACGGCTATATCGAGGGCGGTCGCGTGCCGATGGACCCCTGGGATAACGAGTTCGAATATATTTCCAACGGCAAGACTTTTAATATTATTTCTTACGGTAGTGATGGACAAGAGGGTGGAGAGGATAAGGACGCAGATATCCCCTTACATGAGGCCAAAAAAACTGAAGAATAGGGGCCAATCTGATTAAAAGAGCATTATCCCAACAAGATGGTTTTACATTAATAGAAGTCCTGGTAGCGCTCTTCTTAATGGCGTCAATCTTCGGCATGGTGATCTCTGGTAGCTTTAGCGGCAGAAAAAAACTAGAGGAAGCCGCCAACGATATTGAAAGGGCGGTGCGCTTCTCCGTTGACGAGGCGGCGCTAAGAAATAGCATTGTACGGGTCCATTTCTTACTGGATGAGCTGCCTCAAGAATACGCCGTAGAATACGGCCCCAATGACAATTTTGTTTTGCCAACACCCATCACCGCCCCTAGTGAAAACCTCTCGGAGAGAGATCAGGAATTATTGCTCGCAGAAACTAAAAAGCTCAATAAAAACTTTAATAAAATAAGAGAATTTCAAGACAAAAACAAGACAATACCGGATACAATTAGAATAATAGGCATTGGCACCGAACAAAACGAATTTCTGCAAACCGACTTCCATGCATCTCTCTATCTCTACCCCACAGGAGAAAAGGATAGTGCTATAATATTATTGGCTTCAAACGAAGAACTCATTTCTTTAACCATTGACCCATTTACCATGGATATAGAAAGGGAGTATAGGGCGCTGGAAAATGATAACGATGAAGAAATTGAACAAATTCAAAACAATCTCGCACAAGAACTCTATAAAATATGGCTCAAAAAATAATGGCTTTTCGCTGTTAGAAGTTCTTATTGCCATTACCATCTTTGCCGTCTTTATTACCGTCTACGTCACCTCGCAGGGCTATAATATAATGGACTCGACGCAAATGAAAGAAGAGTTAAAATTGCGCGAGTTATGCGAGCAAGTCATTAATGAAGTCATTCTAGACCCTCCAGAGTTTCGCTTATCTTTAACCTTGCAACCAGAGGTCAAGACCTTTGAGGATGACCCTGAGTACGAATATAAAGTTGCCTGGAAAGAATTCAAAATGCCCGAGTTTTCTCGCCTGCAAAGCGCAGAGGAGGGTGAAGAGAACGAAGAAAATGATGGTAATGCAAAATTGATATTAAAAAAATTCCAAGAAAATATGGAAAAAATGATTTGGCAATTAGAGGTCACGGTAACCAATAAAGATACGGGATTCTTTTACACCCTTTCAACTTGGCTTTTTGATCAGAAGGTTAAACTCAATTTAGGCATTTAGCTACAAAGTGTAGACAAAGAACAGACAAAGAAAAAATGGAAAAATAATGCAAGGTTTAGACAAACAGAAAAACAAACTTCAAGCGGGCTTTACATTATTAGAAGTTTTAATTTCCATCGTTATTTTGAGTTTATTGATGCTATCGATTTTTTCAATAGTTGACAGCTCAATGACCACCCAACAAACCATCACCAACGAAGATCGAGAAGTGCTCCAGCTCGAGTCGGCATTCAGTCGTTTTGCCATTGATTATACCCAGATATGGTCCCCGCTTTTTCACAGCGCAATAAAGAAAAAGAATTCCAATAAAAAGAGCGCTGCTGAAGATTCTCAACAACAAAAATATGAACCGACCCTGACCTTCCCACTGATCAGCAAGACAGGGCATCCCATACCTATCGTCGATAACCCAAATAAATCTGAACTCATTTTTTTTACCATTTCAAACCGTAGAAAAGTTCAAGGCAGCAAACAGTCAAATTTTGCATGGGCCCAATATAAAATCCAAAAGACTAGCAAAAAAAAGAGTACTGAGTTTAACGATGATGATGAACGTGGTGCTGATTTTGAACTCATTCGAAGATACTCCTCGCATAATCCCTATGCCGAAGAATTTAATTGGGATAAAGTAAAGGCGCATGTTTTGATGAAAAATATTAAGAGTTTTAAATTTGAATTCTGGAATAAAAAATCGAAAAAATTTGTAGATTCTCTCAGAGATATTGGGTCGAGTTTATATTTACCCAGCGCCGTTAAAGTCAGCATCACCTGGGTGGACATGAATAAATTTGAACATCTTGCAAGCCGCGTTTTCAGACCGCTATGGCCAGTGTTTGACACCTCTTTAGACGAAGATAAAAAAGGTGGCGGCAAGAGTGGGAAGTGGGGAGACGCGAAAAATGCAGAGGCCGACTTAGACGATGAGGAAGACGAAGAGAATGATGGGATTTAAAAACATCAAAAAAATATTTAAAAACCAAAAGGGTGTAGCGCTCTTGATGGTGATGTCCGTTATATCAATTCTCACCTTTGTCTTGGCGGATTTTACTTATGAAACAAAACTAAATAAATTAAAAGTTTACAATCAACAGGATAAACTTAAGGCGCGTTTACTGGCCGAAGCCGGGCTTAATTTTACCATGGCAAAATTTAAACTTTATAAGGCCACCAGAAACCTGCTAGAAGAGAAGCAGCAGCTCGCCGAAAAGTTCCCAAAATCCATGCTGGAAGGAATCGTCACGCAACCTTTCATCTACCCTCCCCCCATCCCCAAGTCCACGGGAAAAATTCAAAGAGATATTCTAGAAGAATTCACCAAAAATACAGTATTGGAGGGCAAGTTAACCGTTTTTGTCACCTCGGTAAAAGGCTTTCTCAACCCCAATAATTTACGTGTTAAAAAACAAACTGAGAATGAAACCGGCCTAGGGAATGAACTGACAGATGAGCAAAGACAGGCCGAATTAGAAGCGGAGAAAGAAGCAGAGAAAGAAGCGCAACAGGGGGAGGAAGGCAAAGGAGAGGCCGTAAAGCCCCACGCTTATATTGAAAAGCAACTGATCCAAACATTATCTCAAGCAATGGAAGAAAAAAAAGAAGAAGATGATATCTTTGACAATCTCTATGGAAACTTACAACCTGATATCCTTATTAAAGAATTAAAATATTTTGTCACGGCAAAGAATAGCTACGAGGGCGCAGAAAGAGGACAATTCGATTCCATGTACGAGGGCCAAGATATTGCGCCTAAACATTCCCCCTTAACTTCAATAAGTGAATTATATCTCTTGCAAGGATGGAACGACGCCATCATCGATTTGATGAAAGATAAAATGACCGTGCACGAAGTGTCTGTCATCCCTATTAACGATATCAATAAAAGTCAACTAAAGGCACTTTTTCCTAAAATCAATAAAGAACAAGTCGAAAGTTTCTTCATCTATAGGGATGGTACCACCGCCCAGGCAGAGGGCGATGAAAGTAGTGAGCCGCATCCTTTTAAAGCGGAAAAAGACTTCAAAGAGCTCATGGTGACAAAACTCGATGTTTTAAGTTCAGAAGAATACGATAAATTATCCAAAGAATTTTCCAGCGCAGGACTGCGCTTTGGGGTGGCGGGAAAATTGTATAAGGTCACCAGTAAGGGCGAGTTTGGCAGGGCCAGCTATACACTTGAAGCCTATATCGATCTTCCCCTTAAGCCGCAAAAAATAAAAAAGAAGAAACCCAAAAAAAACACTCCCCCCTTAAGTGAAGCTGAAAAACTAAAAAGGGAAGAAGCTGCCAAGAAAGAGGAAGAAAAAAACAAAAAAAAGAAACCCAAACAGCTCTTACTTGAGCCAAGGGTGATAGAAATCAAAATAATATAAAATGTGTTTCTCTTACTCAATATTCTGGTAAAATAGTAAAGAGAAGAGCGGGGGAACAAGTGAAATTATTAGTTATTGACTTAGGAAGTTTTTCAGTCAAGTTTGCGGAATACAAAACTGATAAAAAGTCTCTGCAAGTTACCAGCTGTAGTGAAATCATCATTGGCCAAATGAAGGATCAATTTCACCCCGATACGCCCATTTTGGATATTCAGTTAGAAATTGTCGAGGGTTATCTGAACCATAAGCATTACGATGGTAAGATTATTTATCAGCTTCCACAAACATTTTTAACAACGAGATTTGTCGAAGTTCCAGTGACCAATAAAAAGAAAGCTGAATTAATGATCCCCTTTCAATTGGAAGAGAATATCCCCTTTCAATTGAATAAATCTCATGTCATTTCTGAGATTTTCAAAAATAATGGGAAAATGGATGCCGTTGTCCATATAACCAACCTAGAAGAATTTGAAGCCTTTTATAATGAGCTGGGGGAGCGGGAGATTTTACCCGCCTTATTATCCCCTGAATCTTCATTCATTCAGGCGCATATTATACAGTCTGCTATAAAAAATGATATTTGTGTCTTAGATATTGGGCATAGTTCAACAAAGGCTTACTTTTTTCATAATGCCAAACTTACCTCTCGTCACGTTGCTCATGTGGCAGGCAAAAGTATTACAGAAATTATTTCTGAAACCTACCAAATACCAAAAAATGAAGCTACTATTTATAAACATGAAAATAGTTTTTTCCTCACCGAAAATCAGTATAATGAAGTCGATGAAGCACAAAAAGAATTTGCCAATATTATGAAACAGGCCATTTGGCCACTTGTGCAAGACTTTAAGAGGTGGGATTTAGGGCATAGGGTTAACCATGGAAAATCCATCGATAAAATTTATCTCATGGGTGGCAGTTCTCAGATAAAAAATATCACCAATTTTTTATCTCAAGCACTGGAAATTGAAATTGAAATGTTTCCCTTAAACCATTTATTACTGATAAAAGAGGATCAATATAAAATGGTGGAGACCAATCCGCGCTTTTTATTGACGAATATCATGGCGGCGGGGCAACTTGCAAAACACCCACCGGCAAACTTTCTCACCGCGCAGTACTCCAGTGGATTTACAGAAAATATTCCGCTGCACTCAACTGGTTTTATTGCTGCCAGAGTGGTCTTCTTTTCACTTATCATCGTTATAGGTCTGATCATAGAAAATACCATCATAAAAAATAAAAATAAAAATATTTCGAAGACCATTGAAACTATTGTTAAAAGATCTAGTAAATTGAATTTTACCAAAAAGCAGATCCGAGAATTAAAATTAGCACGAAATTTACCTAAAACATTAAAATTAATTGACAGAAAAAATAAAAATATCTTGCAACAAGTACAGGTCATTAAAGTGGCAGCGCAAACCGATGCGCTCTTGGCGCTGACAAATTTAAGCCGGGTTGTGCCAAAAAATAAATTAATTGATATGATAAAATTTGAAAACAGCGATGGCGAAGTTCATGCGACTTTTGCCGCAGAAGAATTGTCAAAGCTAGAGGATTTAAAAGAAACTTTTAATAATTCTCCACTACAAAATAAGGAAGTGTCACTTTCTGATAAACAAAAAATATTAGAAATTACCTTCAAGGGAAATTAACCTTCATGCTTAAGTTATTTTCATATTTTAAGGTTATTGATGAATTTGTCTTTCGACTTATCAATGATTGGCTGGCATCCCCCACGCATCAAAAAGTTGCCGATTCTTTCAATACAATGGATTTAAAATTACAAAAAGCTATAAATCGATTCTTTTCATTCCTTGTTTTGCTCGCTCCACTACTATGCATAATTCTATTAATCAATACAAATGCGCAGCTAAAAAAGCATCTAACTCAACGAGAGAGTATTATAAAGAAAATCTCTACCTTCAACCATTCCATCCAAGAATTTAATCTTCTCAGTCGTACAGTCGTTTCACCTCGACCAGTAGAAGACAAAGCACAATTTATTGCTCTCATCAATAAAGTCTTAAATGCAAAACGCATAAAATTAAGTAGTGTCACAGTACTCGACTTTAACCCCACCACGATTGGAGAGAATCTCAATGAGGCCAAGGTCAAAATTTCGTTTAAAGAATTTTCAAACACTGATTTTTCAAATTTTTTTAAAATGATTATGCAAAAAGAAAGAATGAAAATTGCAGAAATATTAATAATTAAAGATAAGGTTTCCAAGCTCCTAGGTGGAGAAATTTTTATAAATCATTATTCTCATATAAAGAAAATGGATAGATAGTGGAAGAAAATAAATTATCAAATACAAAATTAGATGAAGAAATATACAATGGGCAGAGATTTCCTATGAAAAGGGCCACCCTTATTATTATTGCTTTATTTTTTTTCGCTTTCTTAGTAAATTTCCCTTTAAAATCCATCATCAAAACCCAAATTGCCAATAGTATTTCAATGCTACGAAGATGCCCTATTGCCTATAAAGATATTGAAATCTCACTTTTTTTTCCTAAAATTACTCTTATAAAGCCAGTCATTTCTGGTATTTGTTTTAAGCGACCTGGAAAAAGTCTCATCTTAAAAGATCTACCCCTTAGTCTGGCGATTCCCAGTATTTCTCCCCCCGGTCTAAGACTTTACACTAAAATTGAAAAAGACCAAAGCCGATTTGAAATCTATCCCACCCTTAGTTATGCCACCCATAAAATAAGAATAAAAAATAGTAAATTAGATACCGCGCTATTTGCTGACTTTAATAATGGCGTCCACATTTTAAAAGGGGTGCTGGACATCAATGCCTATGCCATTATCCGAAAAAACAAGCTCTCAGAGGGGGACCTGCTCATCACCTCGCAGAGTTTAGACCTACCAGCACAAGATTTTGGTCTTTTTCGTTTAGCAAAAGCTCTTAACCTTGGAACCTTGCAATTAAAGGCGAAATTGAATAAGACAGGCACGATAAATGTCATTGACTCCTTTATTGGTGGTGCTAATTCTCCCTTCGCCGTGAAGCTTAGTGGTAAAATCATTTTTAACCAAAACAACCCACAAGATTCTAAATTAGAACTCAAAGGTGGTATCAAGTTTTCTAAAGAATTTTTGGAAGATTATGCCATTCTGTCGTTGATTCTCAACCTCGATGGAAAACAGGCCAACCCGGAAGGATTTTTTGATCTGCGCATTGATGGAAAACTAAATTCTCCAAAGCCAAAGGTCCTTTAAAAACCGTCCGTCAATGCCAAAATATTTTTCAATTTATTCTGCGCCGCTATGAGCTTGTGCAAATCCTCATCAGATATAAAGTTTCCTGTTTGCGAAGCCTTTGTTATGGCACCATTTTCTACGACAGTAAGAGATTCCTGCTCCTGCACACCAAGGCCACTCTCCGCCAAATGCGGGTTGATAAAAAATTCCCGCTTTGCTTGTTCTACGGTTAATTTATCTTCGAAAAGAAGTTTTTTAATTATATAAATCACTTCAATATCTTTATGCCCAAAAAGCTTTGTTCCTGTGGAAGAAGAAATAGGACTTATCTCTTCAAATTCAGATTCCCAAAAGCGCAGTACATATGGTTTAACTCCCGTTATTCCACAAACTTCATCCAATTTAAAATGTGATTTTTGAGGAATTGTCATAGACGTTTTCATGCATAGACCTCTTACAATTATAATTCTTCGTCGACAGGTATATGATCTTCACTATTGGACATAAAACTACTCAATGCGCGAGAAGTCCCAGGTTTGGCCGGAATGCTACGATCTTCATCGCCAATATCATTAATTCGATGGGAATATCTTGCGGTAATATCTTCTTTAAAGACTTGAGAAGGCTTAAATGTCAGCACTCTGCGAGCACTAATTTCCATAGTGTCCCCAGTCTGCGGGTTGCGCCCAACACGAGTGGTTTTATCCCTAATAGAAAAATTTCCAAAACCAGAAATTTTGACCTTCTCACCTCTCGCCAAAGTATCCTTAATAACCTTAAAAACGAGATCTACCAGATCTGATGCTTCCTTCTTTGAAAAGCCTGCCTCTTTGTAGACTCTTTCCACAATGTCGGCTTTAGTCAAACTCATAATCTTCCTCCATGAAAATTAAACGACTTGAAAGTCTGGATGCTCAATAAAATTGCATAACTTATTTACACATCCTTTTATTAATAGGTTAGCAAATAACGTTCTCCATTACAAAATGTTTCTTTTCATTCTTTAATTTTTATTTAATTTTTTTTTACCCAGTGGCCGATGATTTAAATCAACCTTAATGGATTTTTTTCTTGGCCTTTTTTTTAGTACCTTTCTCCATTTTTTTAAAAATTTCTGCCCGCTCTTTATCTTTTTTCTTCTGCCATTCTGTTAATTGCGCTCCCACCAGGTGTAATTCGTCAATTAAGGCCCTCTCAATAAGGGTTTTTGAGCGGGCAATTTTATCGTACTTGAGAAGTTTAGATTTATCATCTTTGATCATCAAGGCCCGCTTTGCCACCTCTTCCTTTGTCATGCGATAAATAGGCATATCCGCTAAATAATCGGCATAGGTGTATTTGCTTTTTGTTAAATGCTCCACAAAGGTTTTTCTATTCTTAGATTTTGTCGCCTTTTCATATTCTTTATTTTTAATAAATTTTATAATCTCATTATTTTGTCGAATTTTATTTTTCAAATCGACACATAAGAGTTCATAACGTGTTTTAACAACTACCAGCCTCTGTGCGGTAAAGATTTCAATGATCTCTTCGGGCCTTTGAATAATTTTTACCCCACGTTCAGAGATCAAGGTATAGTTTGGAGTTTGCGTTGTGTTTACACCCATGACTTTTTCAACTTCGGCGAGCTTGGGTGTTAAGCCTCTTTTGAAAATCAACTCTATTTCAATGGTATTATCCACAGAAGAGTCAATAAAATCTTTCAAAAAACCACTTTCCATATGTTTTGCTAAAAACTTATATGTACGAGCGGCATCATAATTCCTCGGGAGCTCGGTAATATAAATGGCACCAGCTCGCTCTGCAAATTTCATATTAAAAAGCAGTTTGCCAGCTTTATCGACAATTATTTTATTTTTATAATTATGCACATAGGGCTTCAACTTTTTCGCATGGCCCGTCTTCACCATGGCCTCCATCGAGGCCACCACATCTTGATGGTGAAAACTGGGAATCACGGAAGAAAATCCGGTGCCAATTCCCTCTGCTCCATTGAGCAACATCAAAGGGAGTTTTGGTAATAACCCTACGGGCTCCATAACTTTTTCGTCATAATTGGGAACCATTTTCACTTGGTTCATATCATCAAATAACAAAATCTTGGCCACTTCACCAAGTCGGCATTCAATATACCTACTCGCCGCCGCCTGAGTTTCCATTCTCTCACCAAAATAGCCTTTTTTGTCAATCAAAGGATAGTTATTAGAAAAGGTATAATCCTGAGCAAGGTTTACAATCGCCGACTCAACCGAAGCGGGGCCATGAGGGTGCAACGTTAAAACCAGGCCAGTCGCCGAGGAAACTTTCATCAGACCTTTTGATTGGTTCTTCCACAAGGTAAAAAGGATACGTCGTTGACCGGGCTTAAGCCCATCTTGCAAATAGGGAATTGCGCGGTCCATGAGAGTATAAATTTGATAGATCCGATACTCTTCTCTGACGATTTCGGAGAGGGGAACAGATTCCATTGCATGTAAATAGGTTTCTTGCATCGCCTTTTATCCTTTTTTCACAATTTTATTCATTGTTTTAGTTGCGGCGTCTCTTTTTTTTATGGCCGCGGCACTTATTTTTTTATTGGAACTCTGAGTTTTGCTACGATCTTTGGCACCCTCTTCATCCAATAATAACTCTTTCCTTAGTTGGGTATCTTTGCCAAAACAAACATGCAGCATATGCTTGGCCTCACCCGCATCTTCGATGGTAATTTTTGTGAAATCATCTCGATTGAGGACATGCTTAAAGGCCTCCGGTGACATCTCTCCCAGCCCTTTATTTCTATGAATCGCCTTAATCGACTTAATCTTTTTCTTAATTTGCTCCAATTCTTCTAGACTCTCGGCAAAAATGACCCCTTTCTCCCCATGCACTTCAAAAAGCGGTGCTTTCGCCAATTGAATACGCCCTTTTTGAAAAAGCTCCGGCCAATAGGTGAAAAAGAAATTTGTTAGCAATGTATTAATATGCCCACCGTCCACATCGGAATCGGCCAAAAAAACAATTTTTCCATAGCGCATTTTTTCTAATTCGGCCCCTTGTCCAATGGTCAATCCAACGGAGGCCATAATATCCGAAAATTCTTGATTGTTTAAGACGTCGTTAATGGAAGCCTGGGTCACATTCATAGGCTTACCTTTAAGCGCAATCCCCCCTTGGTAAAGCTTATTCCGTGCCGATCTCAGACCACCGATGGCAGAATCTCCCTCGCAAATAAATAAAGTGCAAAGATCACGTTTTTTTCTTTCATTGGCATCGAGTAATTTTTCTACCCTTTGCTTTTTCTGTTTTTTACCTTTTTTATGCGCATCCTTGAGTTCTTGAAATTTATGACGAGATTTAGCGCGCTCCATAACCAGCTCTAAATAGTCCTTATTTTTTCGCATGAACTTATCCATACTCTTTTGCATCAGACTTTCGATGGCCTTTTCCAAATGCAAATCCCGCACAAGTTTACGTTTCGTTTGCGATTCAAAGCGTGGGTTTGGCATGGTTATTCCAAGGACAAACGTCATGCCCGTTAAAATATCGTTATCCACTAGGGATAATTTTTCTTTTTTCGCCGGCCTCTCTAGTTTTTCTTTGATGGCATTGATAAAAAGTCTTCTGACCCGATCGTGATGATGGCCACCATCGAACGTCGGTGTCGAATTTACGAAGGAGACATATCTCTCTCGCTCTTCGCTGCCTTTATTGATAGTCACAGAGAGGGATAAATCAATAAGCCCTTTAAGCTTTTTCTTTTTTCCCGCCTTCCCTTTGGCCTTACTCTCCTCCTCAAAAATATACTTATCCTCACCCACCAATTGCGCCGATTCGGCATCGATACGCCCCGCGAGTTCGAACAGACCTTTTTTAAAAAGATATTTCTCTTTATTAAAATAAAAAATCAAACCGGGATTATTATAGGCCAAATCAATAATCCGTTTGCGCAATAACTCTTCATCAATAATATTATTTTTATACACTTCATTAGAGAGGGTTAATTCAACTTTCACCCCCGAATGCCCTTTAAAAGGTCGCGCTGTGGTTTTTTTAGTTTTTAAGGCGCCATCGAGAAAAGTCACTGTTTGTTCTTTTTTAGAATTATAATGACGCACAGTCACTTTGAATAAATCCGAGGTTAAACAAGTCGCCGCCGCTCCCAAACCATTTTGTCCAAGGGTGCGATACAAGTATCCCTTCTCATCAACTTCCTGGTCTTTAAATTTAGAACCTGTTCTAAATTCAGAATATACTTGTGGGATATTTTTAAGTGGAAAACCGATGCCATTATCCTCGACAATAACAGTTTTACAGTCTGCAGAAAGATAGGTGTGAATTTGCGTCACATGGCCACGATAAAACTCGTCGATACAATTATCCAATATTTCTTCTATGGCCTTGGATTTCGCTTGATGAAATTTTACTGTTTTAAAATGAACTTCATGCTCACCATAGGTATATGAATTCAGCTCCTCAATATCATTGGAACCAAAAACTAAGGTGATCCGATTGCGACAATGCCAACGCTGATCTTTACTCTCAATCAAGGCATCTTTTGCTCTACCTTTTCGCTCAACTTTTTCAATTTTTCCCATGCTTCTTCCCTAAACTCTAAAGTATATGGCCAACTTATTGATTTATTTGCCTAATGACAAACTCTTGTTAATATAGCACAGATTAATGGGCCAAAAAATAACAGGAAAGGCGCAATGTGCCAAAATAAATCAAAATTTACCTCATTATTCATTCTTCTCTTTTTTACCTGGGCCGGCAAATCGACAGCTCCGCTCAATTGGCATGAGCTGCCTATAACTGACTCCAGTAAAAAGTCTATTTTAGAAAATAATGTCTTTGTTTCGTCAAATATGAACACATTAACATTAAAAAATAAAATAAAAAAACAGCAATTGGATTTTAAAATTATTGGAAGGCATAAAAAAAAATGCCATTACGCCCTAAAAAAAATTTCTCAATACGAAAATTATCAATATTTTATCAGCTTTATAAAAAAAAGCACCTTTGATGAAAAGAGTAAAAGAGTCTTTTTTGGCCTAGACGATCCCTTGATGCCCTTTAAAATGAGCCTGCAATTTATTATACCTCGCATTAAAACCCCCGGACTCTACCATTTTTCATTCGACAGAGGTCTTCTCAAAGATTTACACGGTGAGATTCATATCACCTCCCATGCAGGTCGCTGCCTCTTCTATGTCCACGCCCGCTGGTTGGGTCCCTATACATCTATCCCCGACCTCCTCTTTGAACTCTTTTCCACCACCCTGGGACGGCGGGCGACGGAGAAATTATTTAAAATGTCCTCTTTCTATTGACTTGTCGCAACTAGATAACGTAATTCACTACACAAATGAAAAAAAAACCCTTATAAAAGCAAGCTATGAAAGTATTGAGAATAAATGCAAAAGACACCCGTCTGATCCGCCAAAAAGTGCTCCGCCCAGGTAGGCCCCTGGCCGACTGTATTTTTGAAGGAGACGAAGACGACCAAACATTTCACCTGGGCGCCTTTCGAGAGAGTAAATTAGTCAGCATTGCCTCCTTCTATTTTGAAAAGCACCCAGATATCGACGAGCCCTATCAGTATCGCTTAAGAGGCATGGCAACCCTGCCGGAGTTTCAAAGATTAGGTTTAAGCTCTGCCCTTTTAAAAACCGGCTTCCCCATCGTTAAACAAAATTTTTGCCATTTAGTATGGTGTAATGCCCGAGAAAATGCAGTGGGATTTTATGCCTCAATAGGCTTTAAAAGTGTTGGTGAGCTTTTTACCATTCCCGACGTCGGTGCGCATATGTTAATGATCTACGATTTACCGCAAAAGATTTAAAATTTTTTCAAAAAATTCGAGGTATTTTTACAGAAATCTTTACTCACCACCTTTTCAATATATTTATAAAGCGCCCTATGACAGGCCTTCGGCTGCGGGTATTTTTTGATGGCACCACAAGATAAATTCTCCGCTTTGGCGGCAAGTTCTTGCGCCCGATATTTTTGACAGAGCTTAAAGGAAACCTCATCTGCACAGACAAAATGCTCATCGGTGCAATCGTAAAGCAAATAAGCGCCACTGCGGTATTTAGGGGAGAGCACAATTTCTTCCCTTAATTGGTAGTAGAGATCGCGAATATCATCGTCTTTGCTATAGGCGTTTCTATCTTTCACGCGGTCTCGCATTTGTGCGCATGCCACCCAGGAAAAAATAAATAGAAGAGCAATCTGCCTCATGTTATATATAATACTATGGAAACTCACCACAACACAATTTATAGCGAAATCGCCAATGCCATCTTACAGGCCATAGATATGTCCTATCCTGGACATGGTATGCACCACCAACAAATCTTCGATGCCTTGGGAGATGCCCCTAGTTTTGCTCAAGGTCATCTTGCCTTTGCCTGCTTCCCCCTCGCGAAAACCTGCAAAATGGCCCCTGCAAAAATTGCAGCAAACCTAAAGGAAAAAATAAAACTACCCCGTATCTGCCAGTCGGCGGTGGCGCTCGGGCCCTATTGTAATTTTTTCTATAATACTGCAGAAGTTGGCACCACTATTATGCAACAGATTCTCTCGGGTGAATTTTTTCAGCAAAAATTAACTGAGAATGCGCCTAAAACCATGATTGAATACTCGCAGCCCAATACCCATAAAGAATTGCACGTTGGGCATATGCGCAACCTCTGTCTCGGCAATGCCATCGTCCGCCTCCATCAATACACCGGACATGAAACTCTCGCTGTCACCTACCCGGGAGATATGGGAACCCATGTTGCCAAATGTCTATGGTATTTAAAAAATCATCAAACCACCCCCGCTCCCGCCACCGAAAAAGGTGCCTGGTTGGGGAAACTTTATTCTGCTGCCAATAATTTATTGGCCGATGAAAAAGGCACTGATAAAGAAGAGGCCAACCGCAATGCTTTAACGGCAATTCTCAAGCAACTAGAAAACCGCTCTGGAGAATACTATGATCTCTGGACGCAAACCAGAGAGTGGTCCATTGAGCTGATGCAAGAGGCTTATGACTGGGCCGGCGTAGACTTCCATCATTGGTATTTTGAATCTATCGTCGACGCCTCCTCTCTCGCCTACGCCAAAGAAATGTACGCCGCCGGAAAGTTTATCAAATCCCTCGGTGCTACCGGCATGGACTTAAGTGAAGACAAATTGGGCTTTTGCCTCATGATTAAATCCGACGGCACGGGGCTTTACGCCACTAAAGACGTGGAATTGGCACGCCAAAAATTTGCCGATTACGCTATCGAGAAGAATATCTACGTAGTGGACAATCGCCAGGCCCATCATTTCAAACAAGTCTTTAAAGTTTTAGAAAAGCTAGGTTTTGAAAACTCCAAAAACTGCCATCACCTGCAATATGAAATGGTGGAACTCACCAATGGCCCTATCGCCTCCAGAACAGGCAACTTGGTGCCCCTCATGGATTTGGTGCAACAAATGGAAGCCACCATCAAAAATGAATATCTCGCTCGCTATCGAAACGAATGGACAGAACAAGAAATCCAGCAAACCGCCCGCATGGTGGCCAACGGTGCCATCAAATACGGCATGGTCAGAGTAGATAATAATAGAAAAATTATTTTTGACATGCAGGAATGGCTCAAACTCGAAGGAGAAACCGGCCCCTACCTGCAATATGTCCACGCCAGAATTCACTCCATGTGTGAAAAACTTAAATACCTGCCAGACGCCCCAGTGGACTGGTCCCTCTTAAACCATAAACTCGAAATCCAATTAATCGTCACGCTAACAAAGTTTAATACCATTGCAGTCACCAGCTGCTTACAATACAAAACCCATCTGCTATGCGGCCACCTCTACCAATTGGCAAAAATGTTTAATAGTTTTTACGCCGAATGCCCCATCGGCAAGGCCCCCACAGAACCCCTAAAATTAGCACGCCTGGCCCTCGCCAAGGCCACAGGGCTCGTCATGGCACAGGGCCTCGACCTATTAGGCATCCCCGCTCCCCACAAAATGTAAGGTCCCCCTCCATTAATTTTATGGAATGGGATTGCAGGAACTATTTTGGGACTGGTGAGAGGACAAGGGACGAAATCAATAAAATCTAGTCAAGAAACCAATCATAATCTATATCTTCTCTATCTTCCTGCAACATACTTTGATAGCGCTCAAAAATATTCAACTTTTTGAGAATATATTCATTAACTTGTTCCACACTAGAAAATAATTTTTTCTTGCAAACTTCAACATTTAAAAAATGCTCTGTTAATATTTGAGAAATTTTTTCTTGAGTTATTTGCGGATCGATTCTGTTTATATTATCCAAAAAAATACTATACTCCAATCCCAAACCATCAATGGCCCCTTCCATATAACCATAAGTTTCGGTAAAGTCGTTCTCATTTGTCATAAAGCTGTAAATCGCCGGGGTAGATAATAGCATTCCTGGTACACCAAAAGAAAAACCAACCATAGTAACAAATATTTTAGACACTTGTTGATCGGTGGCAATTTGCTCTCTTTTTAGGCGCAATACGCTCTGACTTTTTAAATATTCACTTTGGCAAGAAGGTTCAGCGAAGACCTTTGTTGATGAAACAAGCGCCATCAGAATAATAGATGCTATAAATCTACAAAATATTTTCTTAATCAGTCGGCCAGGCATTAACTGTACTCGATACGCTAATTTTGAATTTGTCATCTTTAGAAATCTCCTCACTGGGTGTAGCAAGAGAGAATCATCTCATCTCCAATTTTTCACATCAACCTCATTGTAAAAAACACCAGGTAAACTCGAGCATTCCCTGAACGGTGTATAATTTTTACACTTTTCTCAGCTATCCACCATAGTGGAGAAGAGCTAAGAGACCAGTAAAAAATATACGAAACTGAAAAACTATTTACGGGATAATTTATTTTAATTATATAGTGGCTTACTGAACACTGGAAAAATATATAAGAAGGTTCCGTCATTATGAAAGTACTATTTATATTATTATGTCTATCGAGCACGCTGACATTGGCAAAGGCGTCAAACCTCAGTTATTTTTTAAAATTTAAAAAAATAAACTCTATTGATACTTCAATTGACTCTTGCTTAAAACTTAAGGAAACCGTCGATTGTACAAACTTAAGAAACATAGCAAATTTTGAACCTAATTATTACCCTAATTGGCGAAAAGCACTTATTCCGGCCGCACTTGTCGTGGATGTGCTAGTCATAGGATTTTCGACAGAGCTAATTCGTTTGAATGAACCTATTTCGATTTTATCACAAATGGCAGGAGTATCTTGGGGACTTTCTCATATTGAGATTCTGAATCCAAAATTTCAATGGAAAAAGGCCAACCTTACAGGTGAGTTAAACAAATTGAATTTAAAAAATATAGGTGATGAAAAAATTATTTTTTATTATTCAGCTGATGAATTAAACTACGCAGAAGATATAATTTTAGACCTTTAATTTATTAGTCGATATCATTTTTAAGAGGACCTT
>Ga0316206_1000534_pt1 | contig 48397 bp, 42 predicted proteins | sample 6monthpyrite_MG_FD_204942 | JGI IMG/M metagenome (GOLD analysis project Ga0316206, IMG submission 204942) | Microbial mat bacterial communities from mineral coupon in-situ incubated in ocean water Damariscotta River, Maine, United States -... | ecosystem: Environmental > Aquatic > Marine >...
AAGTAAGCGCCATGATCAATGGAAATTGTGGCGTTGCCTTTCTCCGTGGTAAAAATCCAATGCTTCCAGCGATTTTTTGCCAGAATATTTTTTGCTGCAAAAAAGGTTCCCACGTTTTCTGTTAAGGCACGCATAATTGGGGATTTTTTTGTATAGCTGGCCATCACCACTGGAATACCTATGGTGGTTAATTTTTTCACCGCTTGTAACTTAGTCTGCATACCACCTCGCCCGACGCCAGTTTTCGCCCCCAATTTAACCCCGGTCATTTTCTCAGCATAGGCCACATTTGGAATTGATTGTGCGCCTCTTTCTTCAGGATTTTTATCATATAATCCATCGGCTTCCGTCATAATAAGGAGAAAATCACCATCAACCTGCTCGCAAACCATGGCGGCAAGTTGATCATTATCGCCTAAAGTGATCTCTGCAAAACTCACAGAATCGTTTTCATTGAGAATAGGGATGACTTTATGCTCTAACAGTTTTAATAAAGTATTTCGCGAGTTGAGATAACGCCTACGATTTTTAAAATCCTCGTGAGTCAATAAAACTTGAGCACAATGGATCTCACTACGCTGCAGATATTTTCTGAAAGCTTCCATAAGTATAGGCTGGCCGATTGAACTACACGCCTGCAAATGGGCAATCTCCACCTTTTCCGTTTTTTTAGTGGGCAAAAAGGGTCTGCCAATATTGATAGCACCCGAGCAAACCACCACCACCTGGACACCAGACTGATGTAAATTGATAATATCCACCAAAAGTTTTTTGAACTTTCCACGATCCAATCCCCCCGTTGCCTTTGACACTGAGACCGAACCGAGCTTAAGCACAATTCTTTTTATATTTTTGGGAAGTTCAAATCTATAATTCACAGATCAGCTTATGGTAAATTTGGCCTTAAAATAAATAAATGCCCAGAGGTATTACTCAGCACCACCACATCACTTTTATAATAAGGAAAAATGGACCAAGCCCCTTTAAAAGCAGCAACGTTCGAGCTGGGCTCGCTATCGAAGAAGGCCACTTCTTGCAATTTTCCCTCGCCAATCTTACTCAGGTCGAGAACTCTCAATCCAGCATCATAATTCGCCTGATAAACATAATTACCACGGACATACATATTATGGTCAATCGCCATGGTGCTATGCCAATGACTACTGAGATAACTTGGACTCTCCAAGCTTTGCATGTCCCAAATCAATGTTTTAGTAGGGTGAGCGCCATTCATTTCATCTGTTTCATCTCCCAATAGAAAATAGCGATGATCTTCTGTTAGCCAACCTTGGTGAGTGTAGCCAACACCGTTATAAGTTTTCACGGAGATTTGATAGGGTGCGGATTTATCGGTAACATCGACGATATTCACTGTATCGGCATTTGCACAAAAACAAATTTCTTTGCCCAAAAATTTAATATCTGGACCTTTATAATTTACACATTGAGCATCGTGAGTATAACCCTCTCCATGCTTATTATTGCGGTCATTGACCGGTTCAAAAATACTTCTATCAATGCAGGTAGAAAACCGCGGCCGTATGGGGTTGCGAATGTCCACTACATGCATGCCCCGGTCGCAGGTGTTTGAACCGACGGCATAGGCAAAACCGGAGTCTTCGTTAATGACAATATTATGTGCGGAACCAAAACCTTTATAATGGGTGTCAACGGTAAACTCGATAGGTTTATCCTGAGGAGTACGCAATCGTGTTAAGTCAAAAACCTGCATGCCGTGGCCACGCGCTTCGGATACGATATAGGCGTGGTCTTTATAAACTTTTATGTCGCGCCAGACACTGGAAACAGTCTGTGTTTTCAGATCGCCCAAATGGATGGGCGCCACGGGATCGGAAATATCCACAAAGGCGGTCTTATTATTCATGCCAACGATGGCGTATTCCTTGCCCGTTTGCGAGTCTGTCCAACCCCAGATATCACTGGCCCTTTTAGCTTTTATGCCAGAATTTCTTAAGTCCAATTTATTCAGCAACGCCACCGCCCCACAGGGAAATAATTCTCCCGCCAAACCATTTAAACACTCGCCACGTGTAACCTCAGGCGGCCCTTCAGCGGAGGCAAAATTAAGGGAAATTAAAACCAGGCAAACCACACACAAATGTTTCATAAAGGACTCCAAATTTATTTTCTAATATACGGTAGCTTGTCCTTTCGTAACTGGCAATGCTACTATCCTGACAAATTCTCATACCAAACGCACGGAGTCGTCCCCATGAATCTCAAGGCCATCTTTTTTCTCTCCCTTAGCTTCTTCATCATCACCTTAAATGGCCACGCCAAAATTATTGGAAAACTGCTGGTCAATGGTTCTGAAAAACATGTCATGCAAGTTTCCCAAGCGACGAACTTAGAAGTCTTCATGGTCGACGATACTACTGGCGAAACCCTCACTGAATATAGAAGAATGCATATGAAATACATGCATTTTGTTATCATGAAGAATGATCTGACGGTTTTTAAACATATTCATCCCTACCTAGACGCCCAATCTGGAAAATTTATGATGCCGATTAATCTACCCAACGGGGATTTCGACAATCAGGACGCCAAAAAGGCCATTACTGAACCGGGGGAATACCATGTCTATGCCGAGGTTGATTTCAAAGATATTGGCATGAGAAAATTTCATTGGATTTTAACCGCCGAGGGACCTGGGGAAAATGTTTTTAGAGAACGCCAATTAGACCTGAATATTGGCCATAACAAAATTTTTAAATACTTTGCCGACGATGGCATCAGTAGTACATACGGCGCAAAATATGAGGGTGTACTGACTTATCATACCATCCAAGGATGTGGCGGCAATTTTCTCACCTTCAAATTAGATATAAAAGAATTCGACCCACAATTCGGCTACAAGGCCATCGACTCCTTCACTCCCTGGCTGATGATGGGGGGCCATGTCATTCTCCTCAACACCGCTAAAGCTGGCGAAAAAAGGCCCAGCGTTTTTGCTCATCTACACTCTAAAATGCCAAATTTGGAAAATCCCTCTTTTGAATTTACCCATTTTGATCGCAATATAATGAACAAAGATAAATATTCCTTTTGGGTTCAATTTGGCCATAGAGGTAAAATATTAAGTATTCCCTTTGTTTTTGCATACACGCCACCAGAAGCCATTGAGTTGGCCTGTAATTAGCGATAAAAACTAAGTATTTTTTTCACTAACTCTATAATTCTTATAAAAATTACAGATGGATATTGCATCGAATAACGCGCAAGGCTACCCTACGTTTAAATACTTTTTATCATTTTAGGTAGGCCATGAAAATTATCGTATCCACTATTTTAATACTACTAGCTCTCGTTATGCTGGCAAGTTGTGCCAACAAACAAAGGCGCCATCCCGCAGGTGAAGGCGCAGAAAATACTTCACCACCAATATTATCTCTGGTCCAAGAGAAGGTTTATTACGACAGCGCCTTCGTCAATGCTTTCACAGCTGCCAGCGCTATGCTCGGGCAAAAGACAAAAATCTCCGGCAACCTCGCCACCCAAAAAATACATTTTAATCATTTAAATACTCTCGCACAAAAAATGATACAAGAGATAAGTACCTATTTGCCCTTTGTGAAAGACAGAAAAACTCATGCTTCTTTAATGGGACTACTGGCAAAAATGCAGGGACTAGACACCAGGGGATTTGGCGACGAAAACTATTGGACTAATAAAATTTATCTCCAACAAAAGGCATTCAAAAAAATTAATACTGAATTTTCTGTATTGGCCAAAAGCCTAAAGCTGCGCGATCGAAAACCAATCAATGCCGACCAGATGATCCTTTTAGAGTTAAAAATAATCGCCAATATTCTCGCTGTGGACCCCGCCGCGAGTGGAGACCTTTTTTATTGGATGCATACTAATAAAATGAATAAATCTCATTTGCACCAATTAAAAGTCATATTACAAGAAAAGATTAATTTTTTATCTTCTGTAGAAGCTAAAGAGACCTTTAATAAAATGATTCAGGAACTGGATACAACTTACAATAATCCATCCACACAGGATTTACCATCCCAATCTAAAACCTCAGTACGCATCAATAAAGCTTTGGCCGGGGTAAAAGAGCGACTAGATGCTCTTTTTTTAAAAATAGCAAACGGAAAATCCATGGACCTGGGTACCATCTATCGAGAAAAACTGATCACCTCTTTTGAACAATTAGGCAGACGAAAAGAGAGAGTAACCCCCAGTATGATAGACAATATAATGAAAACTATGCAGCTGAATAATATTACCATGAGAGAACTTCTGGAGACGCAAAACGATGACTTAAAGAAGGGGATTTTTGTTGTCTTATTGGCCGGTAATTTTATGGAAGACCTAACAAAAAATATTGATTTTTTTGGCCATTTCCTAGATTCAAAAATTCCATACTTTACCGATAAATTAATGCAAATCATCCAAGAAAATTATTTAGAACCTAAATCCTTCGATAAAAAATTACTCACGATTATTATGCAATCCTCTACAGCAAGAACTGATTTATTTGATCTTTATCGAGCGAGAGCAGAAGGCCCTATAGAGCATCAAGACCTCCTGACAAAATTAATATTACATTCATCAAAACAAGTAAGAACATTTGCAAAAGAACAAATATTACCTATTGCCGAACAATTGTCCCCCGAAAATTTAGAAAAATTATTAGAAACCTTAAAAAATAACCATCCTCTTAATATCGCAGCTCTCCAGGTTTTAACCGCCAATAAATATCCAGAGCCTTTGATCAAGGTATACCAAGAAGCCTTCCTCTTACCAGTTCAAGCAATCACCCGCCAACGCGCCTTAATTTCTTTAAGCCACATAAAGCCAAACGATATTTTCCCCATCCTGATCCAAGAACTTCATGCAACTAATAAGAAGACGGACGCTATAAATATTATAAAAATCCTAGAGTCATTTCAAAGCGGAACCTCCTTTTCCCCACGGTTTAATCGCTTGTCATCAACTTACTTTTTAAGTCGTAAGACAAGTAGGCCAGTTAAAATGGCTGCCCTTTTCGCTCTCGCCAAAGTCAATAATAACACTTCAAAAAAAGTTAATGATCAATTAATAAAAATCTTTATCGAATCCTTAACCCAAGAAAAAAATAAATTGAATTTGGCAGTTTTTAAATTATTGGCGCATTCAACCCATCTTAACAGATCATATTTAAAGGAAATATTAAAATTACAGAAGCTCATAAACAAGAAAAAGTATAAACAAGTTGAGGGCGCCTTAGACATCCTGACCATCAACTCTAGAGTTTCTATGTTAATCTCAGAATTCAATAAAAAATTACCTGCACAAGGTATTTGCAAAAAAATATATCATTTTTTTAAATGATCGTTTTGCCATAGGCAATGTAAACTTATTAACTTGCTTAGTGACAAAGTATTCGTCTAAAGATGAGGTAATAATGATAGGCTTGCGGCAGTACATTTTTATTTGCTAAACACATTATAGATGCGGCATCACATTTCTTGGTAACCGCGCCACCGAGAGTATTTTTGTATTCATCATCCAAACCAAGAAGATGCGCAAATTCATGGGCCACAGTTTTATCCGACCAAGCAGTACTCCATCTTTTATAATAAGGCCCTCTGGTATACTCTCTATGCAAGTTTACACTGACGGCAGCTTCTTCCTTACTGCTAGTGAGCGCAAAATCGAATTTCACTAAAAATGGGTAAGGATTATTCTCACTCCAAATTCTTGCGGCCCGCTTTAGCTTATTCTTAAATTTTAATATTTCTCGCCCATTGAATTCAGGTAAATTTTTAATATAGAGGCGAGCGCTCAGCACCATCTCACCGAACCTTCCGCTATGCACAGAATACTTGTATTTCCCGCGAAAAAAACGCACGTAACGAATAGTTCCTTGCATAGTCTTTTTAGGGGCAAAATTTTCATGAAAATGATAACCTAAATCAGCAACGTCTTGAGGATGCATGGAGCATGTTTTGCTATCTCTTTTCATATGTCTTTGCAAAAATTTACAGGCCTTATTTTTTTTACAGGCCTTTGCAGAAGAAATACCAAATAATTCCTGGCGTAGCTCAGCTCGAGAAATCCGGTCAAAATCTTTTCCGTAGAGAACTCCTCCACGCAGGAATGCACACAAGATGAGACCGATGAAAACTCCGTTTAAGTGCATTTTTCTTCCTTATATAAGACTCATTTAAAAATTGATGTTTAGCCAAAGTTTTCCAATCTTAAAAGAAAAATTTTTCAAATAAATATTCATGGGGTGTTAAATCGGGCAGTTAATAAGTTCTCACTCTTTAGAGTTCGGCGACTTGTTTAAGCAGTGCAAGAGATTCCAGGGATTTTCCACAGCCCCGCACCACAGACGTGAGCGGGTCTTCGGCAATGGCCACTGGCAGGCCAGTTTTTTCCTTGATAAGAACATCCAGGTTGGCGAGCAGAGCACCGCCACCGGTGAGTATAATGCCATTGTCGACGATATCCGCCGCCAGCTCGGGAGGGGTTTTTTCCAAGCAAATTTTTATCGCCTCCACCACTTCGGCGATCTCATCGCTGAGCGCGTCTCTTATTTCATCTGATGTAACTTCAATAATTTTTGGTGCACCGGCAATGAGATCTCGCCCTTTAACCTCGTAACTTTTAACTTCATCGTCGAATGGATAAGCGTTGCCGATGGAGATTTTTATATCCTCCGCCATGCGCTCGCCAATCAGCAGCGAATATTTCTTTTTAATATAATTGGTAATCGCCTCGTCAAATTTGTCACCTGCCACCCGCACTGATTTAGAATAGACGATCCCTCCCAGGGAAATCACCGCCACTTCTGTGGTGCCACCACCAATATCGACAATCATATTTCCCGTCGGCTCGGTGATGGGCAATCCTGCGCCGATGGCCGCCGCCATAGGTTCTTCAATAAGGTAAACTTCGCGAGCGCCCGCTTGTTCTGCAGACTCCTTGACCGCCCTTTTCTCAACCTGAGTGATACCAAAAGGAATACAGATAATAATCCTTGGCTTTATAATTTTTGAGCCCTTAAGGGCCTTTTGAATAAAGTATCGCAGCATGACTTGGGTAATCTCAAAGTCGGCTATGACGCCATCTTTCATGGGCCGTATCGCTTTTATCGAACCTGGCGTTCTGCCGAGCATCGCCTTGGCCTCGTTGCCCACCGCCAACACCTTACTTTGCCCCTTCATGCCAGTATGTACCGCCACAACAGAGGGTTCACTCAAAATAATGCCTCGATCTTTGGCATAGACCAAAGTATTTGCAGTTCCGAGATCGATAGCTAAGTCATTTGAAAATAAATCTGATAAAAATTTAAACATGCCCTATTATAGAACTAGTTCTTTGCTCCTGAAAAGGGGTCAATTATATCTGTTAGACGAATTCCGAACTTTTCATTGATTACAACGACTTCACCTTTGGCCACTTCCTTCTCATTAACCAGAATCTCTAGCGGCTCACCGGCAAGTTTCTCCATTTCCAAGACGGTGCCCACGCCCATCTGCAAAAGGTCCTTTATAGTTACTGAAAGTCTTCCCAGTTCAACGCTAACTGCGAGAGGGACATCGCCTAAAAACTCTAACTCAGTTGCCTCGACAACTTTCTTGCCGCGAGTATCGGGAGCTGCTTGTGCAGATGGTGCCTGTTCTTCATCCGTCCCTGCAACTTGTTGAGTTGAATTATGATTATCCACGGTGACTCTTTCTCCTTAAAAAAAATATCCATCGCTATAAAAATTGTACTCCATTATGACTTTAATTTCAGCAGAGCATTTTAGGCCATTGCCGGAGCGAAATCATCAGCTAATTGACGAATGATGACAGACTCAGTGAAACTAGGTAGAACTTTTGTGACATAGGTCATATTTTTAATGCCTAATCCAACTTAGTTTAAATATTATGCTTATTTGCGCTCACTGCCAGACAACCTGTTCCTCGGCCATTTCAGAAACGAATGGTCTCGCCTTTTGTTGCCAGGGGTGTCAAATGGTCTATGAGTATTTATCTGGCAAGCAACTTCTCAACTATTACCAATTGAGAGAGACTGAAGGCAAGTTGGCAGAACCTGTCGTCCTGGATAAAAATAATTTCGCCTATTTGGACAGTGCTGAATTCATGCAATCCTTTTGCAGGTCGAACCACCAAGGCCAGCAATACTTAGAATTTTATCTCGAAGGCATTCATTGCTTGGCCTGTCTCTGGTTGATCGAAAAAATCCCCACCTTCACAGAGGGTATTGAAAAAGTTCAACTGGATATGTCAAAATCTCTCGCCAAAGTCTTTCTCAAAGAAAAAGGCTCTTACGCTCACGCCGCCCGCACCTTAAGTTCCATTGGCCATAAACCTCACCCTATTCTAGCGGACCAGGACAGAGAACGATTAAGAACTAAAGAGGAGCGACAAGACTTAATGAAAATTGGTATTGCGGGCGCTTTTTTTGGCAATATTATGCTGCTTTCTGTTTCCATCTACGCGGGGGTGGAAGGGTATTGGCTCAATAATTTTCGCTGGATGACCTTTATACTGGCACTGCCGGTCTTACTCTATAGCGCTTACCCCTTTTATAAGAATGCTTTCACCTCTTTAAAGAGAAAAGTTATTTCTATCGACCTCCCCATCGTGCTAGCGCTATTCATCGGAACGGCGACTGGGTTGGCGCATCTTATTGACGAAACCGGGGACCTTTATTTTGATTCATTAACCGCCTTAATTTTTTTGCTTTTATCCGCCAGATATTTACTTAAAAAAGCTCAGCAAGCGGGGCTATCACCTGATTCTCTCTCGGCCTTTTATCAAAACAAATCTGTTTATAAACAAATTAAAAACACCCAACAATTTACCGCCATTCACAGCAAATTCATAAAAATAAATGACGTCATTAAAGTTCCCAGTGGCGCTTATTTTCCCGCCGATGGTAAACTCATTTCACCAAGCACCTATTCCGACCATGCTCTTTTAACCGGCGAAAGCCATCCCATTACTTTATTAAAAGACCAAGCTGTCTATCAGGGCACTAAAAATTTAGGAGCTGAAGTTTTATTTTTAGTGAATCGTATTGGTATGGAAACAAAACTTGGAAAAATTATTCAAGATGTAAAAAAAGGATGGCAACAAAAGCCGCAAATTATTCAAAAAACGGATCGACTGGCAAAGTATTTTGTTTTAACGGTGACCGCGCTTTCCATTGGTCTTTTCATTACTTTTTTAATCCAAGATAAAGCCGCCATTGGCATGCAAAGGGCATTGGCACTGATTATTGTGACTTGCCCATGCGCGCTAGGACTCGCGGCTCCGCTGGCGCTACTAAATACCCTACGAAAAGCCTCAATGAAGGGGATTTTTATAAAAAATGAAAATGTCTTAGAGAAACTGACCCAAATTACGCGTCTCTTTTTGGATAAAACAGGAACTCTCACCTATGGAAACTTTGCTGTCAGCCAATGGGTAAACCTAAAAAAATCAAAACAACCGTTAACTGATGTCATCTACTCCTTAGAACAATTTTCCAACCACCCCATTGCCTATGCATTAATCAATTATTTAGCGCAACACTCAACTCATCTCAATAAAATTCCCATGATTAATTTTACAGAGAAATTGGGCACAGGTGTGGCCGCGGAAATAAATGGTGATCATTATAGTATTCGGCGACTCGATCAAAAGGTCGCCGATCTAAATGAAAACTCTAGCACCATTGGAGTTTATGAAAACAGACAACTTATTAGCTATATTGAATTACAAGATAGCTTACGGCATGATATTTTAAATTCCATGCAAAAAATTAAAAAACTAATTCCCGATATTTCGATCCTCTCTGGTGACCAACAAAAAGTTGTCGATCAAATGGCCAAAAAAATTGCCACAGACCCAGCACAAGCCTATGGAGAGCTGACGCCAAATCAAAAAAAGGAAATCATGAAAAAGGCCGATTACGCTCTCATGGTTGGAGATGGCGCCAACGATGCTCCAGCATTGAGCTATGCTCATGTGGGAGTCGCCGTTAAGGGTAGTGTGGATATCAGTTTGCGGGCCGCCGATGTCTACCTAACCAAACCTGGTTTAGAATCTATTTATGAATTAATTGTCTTGGCCCATGAAACAATGAAAGTTATGCATAGGAATTTCGCTTTTTCACTCTGCTACAATATCATTGGAGGAGGGTTGGCAATTGCGGGACTGATCACTCCCTTAGCGGCGGCGATCTTAATGCCACTCAGCTCTTTTACCGTGCTTATTTCGTCTTATACGGGAACAAAAACCATGCAGAGAATTCTATGAATATACTTTACTTCCTGGTTCCTTTAGCATTGTTACTAGGTCTAGGGTTTATCGCTGCCTTTATCTGGGCCACGCGGCAAGGGCAATTTGATGATTTAGAAACTCCTGCACAAAGAATTTTATTAGAAGCGGCAAAATTTCAATCTAACGACAATAGCAACAACGATAACGATAACGATAACGATAACGATAACGATAACGAAGGAAGAAACCATGAGCGAAGAAGCAGTTAGTGCTGACACCTACGAACGGTTCAGTTACGACGACGAGATTGTAAAATCTTTCACCTGGGCGACACTTATTTGGGGGGTCGTCGCCATGATGTTTGGCGTTTTAATTGCCTTTCAATTGGCCGATTGGAGATTAAATTTTGGTGTCGAGTGGCTAACATTTGGCCGGCTCCGTCCCATTCACACTAATGCGGCCATTTTTGCTTTTTGTGGGAATGCTATTTTTGCGGGGATTTATTACTCTACTCAACGCTTACTTAAAGCGCGTCTCTACAGCGATACCTTGAGCAAAATTCACTTCTGGGGCTGGCAATTAATCATTGTGGCGGCGGCGGTAAGTCTACTGTTAGGTTTTTCACACGGCAAAGAGTATGCCGAGCTAGAATGGCCCATCGATATTGCTATTACGCTTATTTGGGTAGTTTTTGCGGTCAATTTTTTCGGCACAATTATCAAGAGAAGAGAGCAACATATCTACGTGGCGATCTGGTTTTATATAGCCACGATAGTCACGGTGGCGATTTTACATATTGTTAACTCTATCGAAATTCCTGTCAGCTGGATGAAGTCCTACCCTATCTATTCGGGGGTACAAGATGCCTTAATTCAATGGTGGTATGGACATAATGCGGTGGCATTTTTTCTGACCACACCCTTTTTAGGATTGATGTATTATTTTGTGCCTAAATCTGTCAACAAACCGGTTTATAGCTATCGACTCTCCATTGTCCATTTTTGGTCTTTAGTCTTTATTTATATTTGGGCCGGTCCTCACCACTTGCTCTACACCGCGCTACCGGAATGGGTACAAACGACAGGAATGGTCTTCTCCGTCATTCTATGGGCGCCCAGTTGGGGCGGTATGATTAATGGACTCTTAACTATGCGTGGAGCTTGGGATCGCGTAAGAAAGGAGCCCGCCCTTAAATTTATGGCAACCGCCATAACTTTTTACGGAATGGCCACATTTGAAGGGCCATTATTGGCGATAAAATCTGTCAATGCCCTCGCTCATTATACAGATTGGATCGTCGGTCATGTGCATAGTGGTACTATTGGTTGGAATTATTTTTTAGTGGCGGGTATGCTTTTTTACCTCGTACCAAAACTTTGGAAAACACAATTGTATAGTGAGAGGTTGGGAAATTTTCAATTTTGGACGGCGACGATCGGTCTCGTGCTCTATATCACTTCGATGTGGGCGGCGGGCATTACCCAAGGTTTAATGTGGCGAGCGATTGATGCTAGTGGAAAATTAACCTATCCAAATTTTGTAGAAACGGTTTTAAGAATCGTACCGATGTATTGGGTCAGGGCCTTTGGTGGGGTACTGGTGCTGTTAAGTTTTGTCGTTATGATTTATAATTTATTTAAAACTATCCAGCAGGCAAAGGCTTCAGAGGCAAGTGCAGCGGAAGTTTTTACGGCACCCTCGCTAGCATCTCAAGCGGCCAATTTAGGGGTCGGCCATAGGCGCTTAGAAGGACTACCCATGGTCTTTACGGTCTTTGCCGTCTTAGCAATTTTAGTGGGCAGTGCCGCAGAAATCCTGCCGACATTTTTGGCGGAAAAGTTCATTGAAAAAAGCCCAAAAGTACTGCCCTACACTCCCTTAGAACTGGCGGGGCGGGATATTTATATTAAAGAGGGCTGTTACGTCTGTCACTCACAAATGGTCAGGCCAATGCCTGCTGAGGCATTGAGGTATGGTCAACCTGCTCAAGCAGCTGAGTTTGTTTACGACAGACCTTTTCAATGGGGCTCCAGAAGAATTGGCCCCGACCTACTCAGAGTTGGTGGTAAATACCCAGATATGTGGCATTATCGACATATGCTAGACCCCAGAGAGGTCACTCCTGGATCCATCATGCCAGAGTATAAATGGTTATTTGCAAAGAAAACTGATTTTGCAGTACTTTCTAAAAAATTATCGGTCATGAAGTCTTTGGGAGTCCCCTACTCACAAGTGGAAATAGATAATGCGGGGGACTTGGCGATGAAACAAGCGATGGTCATCACCAAAGGTATGGCCTCATCGGGAGTCCAGTTGAATATGCGCGACAAAGAAATTATTGCGCTCATAGCTTACCTACAAAGACTTGGCAAAGACCTTGGAGGTAAAAAATGAAACAAATAGTTTTAGCAAATATAAACTCTCCCCTCTTGCCAATGTTAGGGTTAGCACTCTTTATTGCATTATTTGTTGGCATACTACTGTGGATCTATCGCAAAGACTCAAACGAACATTATAAAACAATGGAAAATCTTCCCATGAATGATGGAGGTCAGCTGTGACAACGGAAAACCCTGAAAACAACGATCGTGCAGTAAAACTACTAGATCACGAATACGATGGGATAAAAGAATTAGACCATCCACTGCCCGGCTGGTGGCTAGCAACATTTTACATTACAATTTTATTTGGTATTCCCTATTTTATTTATCATATTTGGGCGGGGGCCCCCACCTTAAAAGATGAATTCAATGAACAAATGGGTAAGATTAATGCGGTCAAGGCCGAGTTGGCGAAGGCGGTTGACAAGTTCGACCAGCAATTTTACCAAGAACAAATAAACGCTGGAGCTGTCGCTAAGGGCGCCATCCTCTATCAAGATAATTGTGTTGCCTGCCATTTAGAAAAAGGCGAGGGCGATATAGGGCCAAACTTAACCGATGATACTTGGATTCATGTAGATGGCACCACCCCCCAAGTCTATGAATTGATCGTCAAAGGTGTCGAAGAAAATGGCATGCCGGTCTGGTCGGAAACTTTAAACAAAGAGGAGCTCTATCAAGTATCCGCATATGTCATGACATTGATAGGCACAAATATCCCCGGCAAGGAACCACAAGGCGACATAAAAACGCTGAGGGATTAAGCATGGCGAAAACCCTTAAGGCCAAACAACTGCCTAGCGATCGCATGAGCACCACCGATGAATATGGCGCTAGGGTTTATCTTCACCCTGAAGATGTGGTGGGTAAATTTAGAGATTTAAGAACTAAAGTCTACTGGTTTCTCATTGCCGTTTATTTGATACTTCCGTGGATTCACTTTCATGGTAAACAGTCAGTACTCATGGATATTGTGAAAAGAGAATTTACTTTTTTTGGCAATACCTTCTATGGCCACGATGCCCCCATCATATTTTTCGTCTTAATTGGCAGCACTTTTTTTTTCGCTTTTATGACTAGTCTTTTAGGTCGAGTTTGGTGCGGCTGGGCCTGCCCGCAAACGGTTTTTATCGATGCTATTTTTCGACGAATAGAAAGAATGGTCGAGGGCAAGTCCCGTGCCAGACGGGATTTGGCACGCGCCCCTTGGAGCTTTGAAAAGCTCTTTAAAAGGAGTCTAAAATGGGCCCTCTATACTTTGGTTTCCCTACATATAGTGCATTCCTTTTTAGGTTATTTTGTAGGGACTCATGAATTAGTAAAAATGTCCATTCATGCCCCGACAGAGAATTGGGGCACTTTTTTGGCGATGCTGATTTGCACCGGTATCATCCTCTTTGATTTTGGTTGGTTCAAAGAACAATTTTGTATTATCGCCTGCCCCTATGGACGCTTCCAATCGGTCATCATGGACCCACACTCTCCGGTGGTGGCATATGATGTCAAACGTGGTGAACCTAGAAGATCCCCAAAAATAGCTCGGCCAGCTGAGGGCGATTGCATAGACTGCGCTCACTGTATCAAAGTTTGTCCCACCGGGATCGATATCCGTCGTGGCACGCAAATGGAATGCATTGCCTGCACCATGTGCATTGATGCCTGCGACGAAATCATGCTAAAATTGCAGCGGCCAAAAGGACTTATTCGCTATGCCACCGAAGAAAGTCTAGCTGGCGGTAAAACAAAATGGATACGCCCACGGGTTATTATGTATCTTGTTATTCTACTGGTCATAGCGAGTGGATTTATTTATACATTAAAAAATCGAGGCAATATCAGTGCCGTCATGTTACGCGGAAATAAATCGGGATATCAAGTAGTAAAAACAGTTAATGGAGTCATCATCGTCAACCATTACAAAATCCATTTTAATAACTCTAGCGATCAAGAATACCAACTTTACTTTCAACTCAATCCTCCTGAGCTTGATAGTAAAATAAAATTAATCACACCGACAGTGCCCTTTGGCCTCAAGAAAGGCTTCAAATTTGCCAATGTCTTTTTTAGATTCAAAAAAAATGTACTGACTAATGGTTCCCGTAAAATAAAATTAGACATTTTGCAAAACAAAAATGGTAAGAAGATTATCATATCAAAGGAGGTAAACCTTGTGGGACCCTTCTAATTTGTCTACGGCAACCCTACAATCATTGCCAATTATTGCCTTTACCATTGGACTTACAGGAAGCCTCCACTGTGTCGGTATGTGTGGCCCATTGGCAATCAGCGCTGGCAAAAATAATTTTCATCTATGGGGTTATCAATTTGGACGATTATGCGGCTACCTGCTGATAGGTTCATTGGTAAGTCTATTGGGGACGCAAGTTAGCAGACTCCTACCAGACTGGACCACACATCTAGTCGGCACCTTTTTGGGTGCCTTTTTTGTTTATATGGGCCTTCAAGTATGGCGTAAAAAAGACAGTAAAATGCCCCCTGCTTTTGCATCCTTATTTTCTAAAACCTGGATCAAACTTATGCCCAAAAAATCTCCCACAGGATTCATCGTTGGTGCACTCTCAATCTTTTTACCTTGTGGCCTTCTCTACGGATTTTTTTTGGCGATCTTGGCCTTGCAAAATCCATGGTATGGTATGGCAGCGATCCTCTTTTTTTGGCTGGGCACATTACCCGCCATGATGCTCGGACCAACACTTGCACATAAAATATTCTCTCCCATCTCTAGTAAATTCCCTCTCACCATTAGCTTATTGCTAATCTCTCTAGGCATCAGTACTATCACCTATCGAGCATGGGGTTTTGTGCAAGCTTGTCATTGAGGTTAAATATGATCAATCATTCTTTTTTTTCTGCGCCCTTCAGACCCTTTTTTCTTTTTGGCAGTTTGATTGGCATTCTTTTTCCCATGTATTGGGTAGGTATTCTGGTTAACGATTATGCCTTTCCAGATTCTTTTATCGCACCCATTGATTGGCACGCTTTTGAAATGATCTTTGGCTTTACCACCGCAATTTTAACGGGATTTATTCTTACCGCCAGTGCTCATTGGACCAACAAACCCATGATGAGCAAAGGCCCTTTAGTGCTTCTCTTCTTTTTTTGGGTGCTCGAGAGAACCCTTTTTCTGATCCCCAATATTCCCGCTGCTTTACTACTTTTTGCTCATTTGCCTTTCTTTTCTCTGCTGCTAGCACATCTTTATAAAAAATTTATGGATGATCCCCCTAAACTTTTTTCATTTGGTCTCATTTTCACTTTTCTCTTTATTTTTAAATACCTTTTTTTACTGGGCATCTATTATGATATGCCCAACTTCGTATCGTATAGCAAAGAGATTTCCCTCAACCTCATCACTATGATCATAGTTTTAGTAACGGGAAAAATTTTTCCATTCTTTACTAGTAAGGCGTGCCCCGAAATAACCATTACAAAGCGCCCCTATATTGAAATGGCAGCTAAACTTATCGTACTTTTCATAATCTTTACCCCGCTGCTGCCCCAACCAGGCCTTGTGCAGGCGATATTATTTCTCTTGGCCGGCGCTTTACATATTTTAAGATGGTTAAACTGGCACCCCTTAAAAACCAGAAAAGTTATCCTGCTATTTTCACTGCATATAGGGTATCTGTGGATGATCGTTTATTTCTTATTGAAAGGATTAGGCCATTTTATTAGTCCTCTTAATTTTTCGGCGGCTGCGCTTCACAGCTTTACCATGGGCACCCTCGGAGTTTTAATATTATCCATCATGACCCGAGTCGCATTAGGGCATAGTGGACGCCCTTTAAAAGTCAATCAATCCTTTTATTGGGCATTAATCCTGGTAAATTTAGGTGCTCTGATCAGAGTCCTCATGCCTATTGCCCTAGCGGATTATTATCTGGAAAGTTTACATTATGCTATGGGTAGCTGGACCCTCGGCTATATCGTCTACCTAGTCGGAACGGCCCCTATCCTATGGAAGCCCTCACTCGCCTAAGCGATACTTGAAGAATATCTATGGGATCGACAAGTGACTAAGATCAGTAAATATTTCACCTATTTCAAAAAAAAATGATATACATCAGGTTCTTTAGGTAAAATAAGCCTATAATTATGATACTTGATATAAAAGGTTAAAAAGCGAGGGAAACATGGCACAAACGAGGGAAAAAATCGGCTGCGAAAAATGTGATTCGCGAATGGATGGAATTTTTTGTGACCTCAAAGTTGAAGAACTCTTTGAATTATCGAAACATAAAGTCACCAATACTTACAAAAAGGGTCAGAATTTATTTTTCCAAGGCAACCCACCTTTTGGAATTTTTTGCATCAACTCGGGCAAAGTTAAAGTGACAAAAGTTGGCGCCGACGGTAAAGAAGCTATTGTTAGAGTGGCAAAAAATGGCGATATTTTAGGCCATAGAAGTCTCTTTAGCGAAGAATACTATAGTGCCACCTCAACCGCCCTAGAAGATTCAACTATCTGCTTTCTCGATAAAAAATGGATTATGAAGGCCATTGAAGAAAAACCATCTGTTGCCAAGAATTTGATTGGCCTGCTCTCTAGAGATATGGGAGCAGCGGAACAAAAACTAGCGTCGATGTCACAAAAAAATGTGCGTGAAAGACTAGCGGAACTCTTATTAACCTTAAAAAATACTTTCGGTATAAAGGAAAATAATATAGTGAGGCTAAATATAAAACTCACGCGAGAAGAATTAGCTTCAATGATTGGCGTTGCCAACGAAACACTGATTAGGTTTTTATCGGAATTTAGAGACGAAGGAATTATCACCCAAAAGGGTAAAGTGATCTATATAGCCGATGAAGAAAAGCTTTTGGAATTCGCGAATATTCCTTATTAAAAAACCTGATATAAGTTATTCTTTTTAATTTTAAACGATTATAAACTGATCACATGACGAATAATATTAAGCAACTAAAATTCGAAGATATCGAACTGATCCTCGATCATTGGCCTGCTATAAAGTACAAAAACCCATCGACTCTTTTTTATGAAGGGCACACACCTCTTGCCTGCTACCTTTTAATTAAGGGCAATATTACACTTTTAAAAAAGCGCAAAGAACCCATAAAGCTCAGTATAGGTTCTCTCATTGGTCTAAATGAACTGATGCATAATAATTCTATGCGAGCGTCAGGTATAATTTGCCCCGATAGCAGAATCAGTATTATCGAAAAAACTGGAGTCTTAGAAATTTTAGCGCAAACCAAGCATCAATTAAAATCTATCTTTGAAGAGGCCATTTATCTCATCTAAAATGGCCTCTTCTCTAAAACAAACAAAACAAAACAAACAAATAATTAGCTAGCTTCCTTAACGTCATCAGTATTCGTCTCAACTGTCTCCCCCACAACTTCTGTGGTCTCTGCAACAGTGGGCGTTGCCACTTCTTGAACTTTAGGAAAATTACAATTGCCCAAAACTTTCTCTAAATCGTGCTCGTGCCATTCACTATCAGCTCCAAGCACAACATCTTTCACCTTTATACTTTCCCCAACTTTCAAATTGGATATATCCACTTCAATATATTCAGGCATTTTGGAAGGCAATGCTGTGATATCTAAGGTATCGCTGAGACCGGTAAAGACACCACCCTCTTTCGTGCCAGCAGAGGTCCCCACCCAATGAATAGGTATTTTCATATGGACTTTTTCATTTGCCACCAGCCTATGTAACGAAATATGAATATATCGCCCGGTCACGGGGTCTTTTTGTAGTTCACCTACACTCGCCATATGCTTTTTCGTACCCACCTGAATTTCAAATACTGTTTCATGGAGAGATAGAAATTTTCTCAGCACTGATTCTTTCACTTGCACAGGAATACTATCAATATCATGCCCGAAGACAATTCCGGGAATCCATCCAGAATTGCGCATCTGCCGTGTGCTTTTATAGGCATGATCCCTTTTTTGAGTTGCTAATAATGACATGTATCCTCCGATTTTCCGTTAATATAATCAATCTCTCTTCGACCAATTCATCTATTCATTTTAACTCTTTAATAGCGCATCAAACTATCAGACAAATTTTTCCAGTTTGCAGAATATAAGAGTCTTTCCCTAGGATAATATTGAGAACTTTTTGCTTTTTTAACTCAAAATTATTTTAAAGCATCTTTTAATGCTTTGTAAGGTGATGCGAAATTACCTTGACTATAGCTCGCTCCCATTGCCGAAAATATTTTATCAATTTGGATATTTGATTTTTTTCCACCCATAATAATCTGATTGGCAAAGTTATAGGCAAGGATAAAGGCAGCGCTCAAAAGAGGAATTTGTTGATTAGTGAGTCCCTTGGGAAATCCCGCACCATCCGGCAGTTCATGATGAGCAAGAATAATTCGTTCAATTTCATCGGCCATAGGATGGTTGGTGTTTCCTATAGCTTTCGCGCCTTCCTGCATATGTTGCTGTACCAATTTTTTTTGTTCTTGCGGCAAAGCGATATATTTATCACTCGCCATTGATATTATTTGCATCAGTCTATCTTCTGGTAAGCCTATATCGCAAAAAATAGAGGCTTGAATTAATTTTTGTCCAGTAATATCTGTACTCAGTGAAGAAAGATGGTTGGCAATCCCACAAACTAAATAATTGACTAAGTTTGAGTGTTCAAATTGATAACCCATCCCCGAGCTGGTTGGGGACAAAAAATCTTTTAAATTTTTATTTTTTTTGATTGTATCTATAACATTTCCTGTTAGTTTATCTGCCAAATCAATAATCTGTTTTTTCACTCCAACGGACATCGCCACTTCTTGTACTTGTTGCAAAGACTCTAGATGCAAACTAACAGCTTCTGAACTTTCTAAATTTTTTTGATCCAGCTTATCCATTAATGCATTCACACGGTTGTCGAGATAATCATTAAACTGCTGTTTATCGAGGTATAGAAATTCTAGCCCCTTAGTTAGATAACGTTCAAATTTTTCATGTTCTACCAATTCATCTATATTTAAAACCTTAATATATTTATCTTCTGACAACTTTATATAAGTATTACTAAATGCTTTTTTAAACTTTAAAAATCTCTTAATTTTAATACGATAATACTTTGAACCCTGCGACAAGGGGATCGCCGCCATGTCCGAACTGTCGTGAGTGGAGAGACTTAAAAGTGCCTTAGAAATAACCTCTATAAACTCTTCATGATCAAAAGGCATATCAAGTTTTGCATTATTTTTATTATCATCATTAAATCGACTTAACTCGGATACACCTGACAAATCTTGTTTAGTTATAAAAACAAAAGGCAAATTTTTATGATCACGATTTGCCAAATAAACTTGCTCACCACAGATATCTTTAAGTTGAATATCCGATATTAAAACTTTTAATAATTCATCTTCCTTTAATTCACTAATAGCAACTTGCCCTGAGTTGACCTCTTTAACAGAGTAATCAAATTCACTTTCCAACATCATAACGATTATTTCGCGAATATCCTCGTTCTCATAACCAACTAAAATATTTCCGTTGTTCATTTTTTCCCCTAACTAAAAAATAGTATCTCATGGTGTTAGTCTTTTATCTACAATATCCCTTATAAATACCGATATTTAACCTATGAATAATTTGCAAACGAAAGGGAGCTTTAATCTTACTTTTCTTATTTTTTTACAAACATTTTTTTTAGGCTGGGCAACCTATTCCTTAAAACTTGTTTCCCTTTTAAAACTATTAGATGAATTATCGTTTAAGGCCTACCCACCCTTAATGCTTATACAAGGGTTTTCTCTCTATTTTTGCATGAGATTATTTTCAAAAATTGCTGCCAAGTCTGCCGATAGATTTTATCTCCTAACATTACTCATTAGTCTCTTTATTGTTTATGTTGGCATTGCCCCTTATATCAAAACTGTCCTGCCCTTTAAGACTGATTGGGTTTATGCTTGTGTCATTTTTTTATTTAGTTCAATTTCCCTTTTAGGAATTGAGATAAGTCTCAAAACACTTATTTCAGGAAGGATATCAGTTTTACAAAGCCCACAGATATCGGGTCAATTAGCTTTTACCCAGGAGCTAGGGATTATAACGGGTGCCACCCTCTCTTTAATTATCAATAAGTATTTTTCAAACTTTTTTACCCTTTATGCGATATTACCTATTCTTATTACAATTGGACTTTTTTTGATCATGAAAAAAGGTGATATCGCTAACAACAATTCAATAAAGAGCGAAAATAATGAAGAAGAATTAAAAATATTCACTAAAGAAGAAATAAAAAAACGCACCTCCTTTCTACCATATTTTATCGCCCTCATTACCATTGTTATGATCTTAAAAAACATCCAAGGTTTTGCCATGATTATAGGGATCAAAGAATGGAAAGAAAGTTCAACTTTGGATCTTAAAGATATTTTCTCCTATTTATCAATTGGTCAAACACTTTTCATCTTAGGGGTACTTAGTACTTCGCTATTCTCTTCAAAGGTTTCAACTTCATGGGTTAGAGGATTTGATATTCTTTTTAAGGTACAGGCCGTATCCATGGTTTTGCTATCTCTATTTGCCCCTCCATTCCTCTTAATCGGGACGGGAGCTTTAAGAAAAATAGTTCATAGAGGCTATTTTAATAAGTCATCTACCATGCTGCTTTCAACAATTCCCAAAAAAATGAGATTTATGGTGCAGAGTAGCTCCCAACGTATTGGTAACTCCGTTTCCTTTATTTTTTTAGGTCTCTTAAGCTATTTATCAATAAACCAATGGATTCCCTACAATGCGGTATGGTTTATCTGTGGGTTATTCGCCATTGCGGGTCTGCTACTCCGTAAAAAACTTTTAACGAAACTAAATAGTTTTCAAATTAATACCATTACTAAATTTCATAAGAAATACACGACCATTTATGATGCCGTTAATTCATGCTATTCTCTAGCAAACAAAGAGGCTTCTCCTCATTACGATGCCCTGTCTTTATTACTTTTTTGGCAACCCAAGCCAATGTTGACGAAGGCGGTTATTTACTCCCTAGGAGAGATGAATAATGAAAAGAATGTACAAATCATTTTCAAATCTTTTCATAAATTTCCGAGGGAAGACATTCAATCACTGGCAATTAAAAGCCTCAAAAACTATCAATCTAAAGAAGTCGATACTTTTATCAAAAATGCATTAACGGGCATTTTAGATAACGATTTACCTCTTGGTCAATTACGAATTCATCTCTGCCTGGAAATATACGCTTATCATCCAAAGATGACCTTCAAGGTCATTCGCGAATACATGCTCATATACAAAAACAATATCCTAGCAAGTTTAAAATTAATTGAATTACTTGGAGAAAGGGCAAAAATTACAAAAGATAAAGAGTTATTCAACCTTCTTTATAAGTTTTTCCACAGAAAATATGAAAAGATCACACGAGTTCGCGTTTCTCAGTATTTATATACAGTTAGAAAATATCGCACTGAAGTGAGGGATTTTATCGATTCACTTAAAGACTCATCTGCTATTGACGACCAAAGTTCTTTAGCTTTTTTATCCGGTGCTCTAAAATTAAAAGAAAATTTACCCATGATAAAAAAATTTAGTAGCGAAAAAAAGTCTCAAAATATAATATACCTAATAGCTCTCATACAACTCGGCGATCAAAGGGCGTATAATTATTTATTAATTTTTATCAATCAACTGACTAAAGAAGCCGCTATCAATATATTAAAACGTATTCATATTGCTCTTTCAGCTCAGCAAAAATATTCACTCTATCTGGAACTCTTACAAAACCATCAAGGCGAGGTTGAACTTTTTTTAGAGATGCTAAATCTAACAGACAAAGATTACGATGCTGATCGACAGACAATCTTTAATGAAGCGAATAGGTTAAATATTCCATTGTCGGATGATTTTGCTCTTTTCGAAAAAGTAAAGAAAACGCCCACAAAATCGGCCTAAAGCACCGCCCAGTTGATTTTTTTTTGATCCCTGCTAATCTGAGTAAAAGGTTAAGTTTAAGGGACCTAAATGTATTTCTTACTATTATTGAGTGTATTAATTCTTTCGTCGTGTAGTTCCACAGATGCTCAAAAAAAGTATAAGAGTAGCAAAAGATATAGAAAATATAAAAATTCAATTGCCTATAAAAAGTATATAAGGAAAAAAAGGTATAACAAGAAGAAAACTAATATTGGCGCGAATAAAAGTAAAAAAAAGAAAGAAAAAAAAAGATATAGTAAACGCAAAAAACTTAAAAAGTTTAAAAGATTCAAAAGACGCAAAAAGCGCAAAAGGACGAAAGAAATTCCCGCAGAAAATAATATCTCGCTTTCTATCAGCCCCTACTTTACATCACGAGTAAATAAGACAAAAGATATCTCTTATGGCGGTGAATATAATCGCAAAGATGGTCGTCACGAACTGAATACCACTTACCAAAGAAACCAATACGAATCAACAGACCCACTAGCGAAAATTACCATTAAGACCGCCAGTCATGCTGCGCGTTTCACCTACGATATCAACAAAATGTGGGGCCCCCTCACCTATTTTTTTATGTTTGAATATGCCCAAAAACAGGAGGGAGAAATTTTTATAAAATACCATGAAGTTAGGGCAGGTCCGCTAGGAATAAAATATGACATCATTGAGACAAAAAATACAGACTTAAGTATTAGCTATATTCCTCTTTATGAATACCTCGTAGAAGACGTTGATCAAAACGAATTCGATAGCAATTTCAGCTCTATATATAAGAGAGCGAGTAGTAGAAATATAAGAAATTCCTTTCGCCTAAAATCCAAATGGTATTTCCTAAATAAGAAGTTAGAAATCAAAGACACCATCTTCTGGAGACCCATTTATAATCTAAATGATAAAACGTGGGATTATAAAGATGCCGACTTTCAAAATATTTTTAAGATCAAATATAATTTAGATGATGTCTTTTCAATTTCTTACAGCAACAAAATAACTTGGAGTGAAAGACTTGTTAGAGTCCATCGTTTGCCATCTACAGATATGGAAAATAAGTGGGAGCTAGAATTCACTCATTCATTTTAGCGGCTATCTTCGACCTTCCCAAACTGAAAAATAAGAATTTAGCATAATTTATCACAGTAATAACTCTAACCAAAAAGACTAATGCCCATCCTGGTTATTGAGTGAGCGGACCTCCGCACCCTGCTTCGGACCACCTATCATTTATCAGAAAACTATTTAATTTAGATGTTTAAACTCCATTATTCCCTGTTCTGCTTGTACCACTGCCATCCCCTGGAGTTGGAGTAGGATCTGACATTGAGTGCTGAATGATTTCCTCATTCTCCTCATAACTTTTTTCTTGAACTTCCTGATATTCAACCTCTTGATAAAACCTACAATCGCTATTTCCATCAACGCTGTTTCCACTCTCAGTTTTACAAAGATAAACAATAGGCTTATTATTTATCGCTGAAATATTCGCAAAAACGTTTGCGGTCACTAGGCCCATGACGATTAAAAGTATTCGTTTTTTAAAGAGTAATTTCATTTGCAACCTCCTTAGGTGGCTATTGGAAAGAAAGTATTTTCTTGCTTAATCTTATTCTACAGGAAACTGATTCTTCCTATATTTTTTTAGAAAAACATACACACCCTGTTAGAATATTGACACTGCCATAACCCCTTGTAAATTCTTGTTTAAAAAAAATAATCGACATATTATTGATAAGATAAAAAACTCAAAGTTCGAAAAAGAGTTTCACATTCGCCTTAAGAATAGGTAAGTAGTAGTAGTAATCGACTTCCAATACTTCCAGTACTCCCAGTATATCAATCATTCCGAGCTTTACGGTACTAAATTTTTGAACAAAGACTCGCTACGCTCGTATTGAAAAATGAGATAACCCGTACTCCCTAATTCCATTTTGTTACCCTATACTTGATACATTCCAATGGGTCTCTTCCTATACATATTTTCATACGCTCGGCATAGTTTAAATGAAATCATCCGATAGAAAAGTTATCGCGATAAGCAATGGTCTGCTACGCAAAGCCCCCTTTACCAAGAGAAAAAAGCGCCACGATCTTTTGAATTCTCAGCCATTTCCCATTGCAATGAATAAGGAGCGAGAACTTATTAATTTCAAATTCCTAATTGTCAGCGCTAGCGCGGAGAATGGAGCGAGCTTACAAAATGATGTTACATTATTTTGAAATGTAAGTGTTTTTTACCATTTTTTTTTGGTCACGGAGTTCAGCGCTAGCGCGATTGCAAATTCTTTTTTCTTAAATTTTTAGTGTCGCTTTATAAAATTATTACAGGCGCCATTTCACAGCGTTTAAATGACGATAAGATGAACCTTGGAGCCCCTTGCACAGCGAGCTCTGGGGGATTCTTACATTTTTAAACTCGGCTGAACTATGCTAAATTCACAAAAATCATTGAGCGGGAGAACGTGATGAATTTAGCAAACTTAAGCGATCAAATAATTTTAAAAAATACCAAGAACCTCGTGATCCAAGAGAAAAAGTTGACTGCGAATATCATCGATCACCTACAAATTATCGAACAGCGCAAACTTTATTGCGACCTCAAATACAAATCCCTCTTCGACTACGCCGTCAATGAGTTGGCGTATAGCGAAGATCAGGCCTACCGCCGCCTCAGCGCCATGCGCTTAAGTCGCAAAGTTCCCGCCGTCAAAGAAAAAATCGATAGCGGAGAATTGAGTTTGACCAACGCCAACTTATTGAGCGGATTTTTCAAAGATGTCCCACTACCTCCCGAGGAGGAAAAATCATTGGTGGAAGAAATCAGCAACATCACGAAAGCCGAATGCCAAGACATTTTAGCGGATTTGAAAAGTGAAAAAGGCATTCCCCCAAGGCCTAAGAAACCCAAAATCAATAATGAAGATAGTCAATCGGTACGTCTGCACCTTTCCCTGCCCAAGCTCACCATGAAAAAAATCACTGAGCTGCAGGGCCTGTTCGCCCATCAAAAACTTGAGCTTGCGGAAATCGTCGACCTAATGGCCAACACTCTTTTGGAAAAAAAGAAGGCCGCACTGCTCGGTATAAAATTAAAGGGAAGTGGTAAGCAAAAAAAAACTCAGAAAAAAAAAGATCGAGAACAAAATACCCGTCTCCAAGAACCGGTGCCAACTGTAAAAAAATCTAGCGAGGGCACTCCTGCCCGCGAACTTTTCAACGAACAGACTAACAACGCAACCAACACAACCAACGCAACCAACGCAACCAACGCAACCAACACAACCAACACAACCAACTCAACCAACGCAACCAACGCAACCAACGCAACCAACGCAACCAACGCAACCAACGCAACCAACTCAACCAACGCAACCAACTCAACCAACTCAACCAACTCAACCAACTCAACCAACTCAACCAACTCAACCAACGCAACCAACGCAACCAACTCAACCAACTCAACCAACTCAACCAACTCAACCAACGCAACCAACGCAACCAACGCAACCAACGCAACCAACGCAACCAACTCAACCAACGCAACCAACTCAACCAACTCAACCAACTCAACCAACTCAACCAACTCAACCAACTCAACCAACTCAACCAACGCAACCAACGCAACCAACTCAACCAACTCAACCAACTCAACCAACTCAACCAACTCAACCAACTCAACCAACTCAACCGCCTCAACCAACTCAACCGCCTCAACCAACTCAACCGCCTCAACCAACTCAACCAACTCAACCAACTCAACCAACTCAACCGCCTCAACCAACTCAACCGCCTCAACCAACTCAACCAACTCAACCGCCTCAACCGACTCAACCGACTCAACCGACTCAACCGACTCAACCGACTCAACCGACTCAACCGACTCAACCGACTCAACCGACTCAACCGACTCAACCGACTCAACCGACTCAACCGACTCTGCCGACTCTGCCAACTCTGCCAACTCTGCCAACTCGGCCAACTCTGCCAACTCTGCCAACTCTGCCAACTCAGCCAACTCTGCCAACTCTGCCAACTCTGCCAACTCTGCCAACTCGGCCAACTCAACCAACTCGGCCAACTCGGCCAACTCAATCGACGCAAACAACGCAAACAACCTGCAGGGCAAAGCGCACTTAACTGGCGACCCACAAAAAAATCACTCTAAGCACAGTCGCTATATTCCCATTGAGGTGAGGCGCGAGACCTTGGAGCGGGCGAATTTTAAATGTGAGAATTGTTCCTCTACCTTTGCCTTGCAGTTTGAGCATCGAATTCCAGTCGCGCTCGGTGGGCGCGGTACTGTTGAGAACACATTGCTGCTATGCAGAAATTGCAATTTTCGAGAGGGTGTGAAGATTTTTGGTGTGGCGGGGATGGGAGCGCGCTAGTGCTCTGGCGCTTTGGTGCTCTGGTGCTGAGGATGGCGCAGAAAAACTTTCCAGCACCGAGAGTTCATTGGCAAATGAATTGATAATGATCATTTAGAAACGTCACCTTTCATAAAAAAAACTACAAAACCTTTTGGGAATTTCCTGAAAAGATCACTTATCAAAATTGCCCACTATTTTTAAAAGAAAATTTTGCCACTTCTGCGGCAAGACCTTTTCATATGGAGTGAAGTAGCATTGTACAACATACTACCTGTTTTGAGTCACAATTAGTTACCAGGCATTAGAGTCCCGGAAATCCTCATTATATATTCTTCTTATAAAAATTGGCCCAGTTTTAATTCGTGACCTACAGTCGATGGATGTTCTTATTTTTTCTCAGCTATTTTTTTCCGAAATCTTCCCTGCAATCATCGCCTTGACTTGATATCGTTGTTCTCTCTTCTCGTGATTATACTTTCTCATGCGAGCTTCCTTCAGTGCAGGTGCAGGCTTAGAATCAGTGGAAGATAGAAAACCTTGGGATGTATTTTTACCAAGATGTGGAAAGCTCACTGAACCCACAAAAACCCTTTTGCAGAACATAATTGACTAATTTTTTGAATTTGCTTTCATCACGAATTCTTGACTTTTTTTATGGGTCGTTGTCAGCGCTGGCGCGGAAATTATTTTTTGAGCAAGGCCAGTAATTGTTGAACCTTTTTTTCTAAGTTAATTGCGGTGAAGGGAGGTTCACATGCGCTACCGATTTTCAAAAAGACTTTTGTTTTAAGCAAAGATTTTAAAGCTGGGTAGTGCGCCATGGCCTTACCATACTTACGACTAAAAAAACTGCCCCATAGGCCTGTTAGTGCCATGGGAATGACGGGAACTGGATTGTTTCTAATAATCCTCTCTAGACCTTTTTTAAAAGTACCCATTTCACCTGTCTGGGTGATTTCTCCTTCGGGGAAGAAGCACACGAGATGGCCATTTTCTAACTCCTGGGAAATGTCTAGGAAGGCCTTTTTTAAGAGCTGCATATCTTCTCTCGGAGAGGCGATGGGAATCACTTTAGAGCCAGTAAAAAATCTTTTTAGAATGGGGATTTTCATAAACTCATAATGCATAACAAAGCGAATTGGTCTATCGGCAGTGGCGGCAATAAACAGCCAGTCAATAAAACTAAGATGATTACAAATTAATAAAGCCGCTCCATTAGTAGGAATATTATCTTTACCTGAAAATTTAAAATTAAAAAAGATTTTAGACATTATTTTGCACAGTAAACTCCAATAGAATTCTGGGATTATATAATAGCTAATTATTGACACACAAAGATTTAGCAACCCTAGAATTAAAAAGATCTGCGGGATACTGACTTGCAGGGCGTGCATAATTATTAAGGATAGCGCCGCCAACACCATAAAGATGGCATTGAGAATATTATTGGCGCCAAAAACTCGCGCACACGTCCCCACTGGTGCCTTTTTTTGAATAAAAGTATAGAGAGGAACTATAAAAATCCCAGCAAAAAAGGAAAACATAAAGAGGTCAAAAAGAATTCTGTAAACTTGCCAATTATTACTTAAAAATTCTTTTAGCGAGAGCAGTTGCTGACGATCTATTAAAGTATAGGGCAGGCCTATAAAAAAAAGATCGAGAATAAAAAGACTCATTCCCAAACAACCGATAGGAATAAAACCTGGTTCTAATTTTCCACCACTTATTTTATGATAAACCATCGACCCAGTGGCCACGCCAATACTAAACATACCTAAAAATAAGGTCGCAACATATTCATTGGCCTGTAGGGTATTTTTTACGTATGGCGGAAAGAGCGAGAGCATCGCCGCTCCTAAAAACCAAAACCACGAGATCCCCAACACCGCAGGCAGCAGATTCTTAGTTTTTTTTGTCACCTGGAGGACATCCCAAGTGGGTCGAATGATACCAAAACTGATTTTAAAATTACTATTGTCAGCATTTAAAACAGGCATTTTCCGCGCGCAAAGGTACCCCATTAGAGCAAAAATCAAGGTGGCGCCGCTGAGTAAATAAGTTGCATGATCCCCCAAACTTATCAGTATTCCCCCCAAAATAGTGCCCATCAGGATGGCAACAAAAGTTCCCATTTCAAATAATGCATTACCTTCCACCAATTCATCATTAGTCAGTAAATCGGGTAAAATGCTAAATTTTACGGGGCCAAAAAAGGTGGATTGCAAACCCATGAGAAAGAGCGAAAGTAGCAGAATATAAATATTATTCAGCAAAAAACCCAGCGCACCGACCGTCATCACGATGATTTCCCATAATTTTATCTTTCTGAAGAGTTCATGTTTTGGATATTTTTCACAAATTTGCCCAGCTAGAGCGGAAAAGAGTAAAAAGGGTAGAATAAAAATCCCTCCACAAAGCGCGACGATCTGATCCGTCGATAGCCCTAGGATTTGCACCGAACGGTAGGTTATGAGTATAACCAACCCATTTTTAAAGACATTGTCATTAAACGCACCTAGAAACATGGCGCAAAAAGCTGGCCAAAACTTTCTGTGAACGAGCAGTGAATTTCTCATATGGGGAATTATAGGGATTTTTGCCAACTAAGTATATGAATTTTAATACTCCTCTAGCTATCCAAATTTTACTTTATTTGCCACAAATGAACATATTTCAGGTATACAAGATTTTTAAAGAATATGAGGAAAATAATGAAAAGTACCCAGCAACAAAATTTTACGGAAATTTTACAGAATAAAGAGATCTTGGCCTATCTCGCGAGCGTCAAGATAGAGACCGCCACAAATATCCAAAGTCGCTCGATTCCCCAGATCTTGAAAACCGGTGATACTCTCATTCAGGGGAAAACTGGCAGTGGCAAAACTTTTTGCTTTCTGCTGCCATTAATTGTCAAATTAAAAGAGCTTGAAGAACAAAACCTTGTGCTCAAAAAAGGTGAACCACGAGCGGTTATCCTCGCCCCCACGAGAGAACTTGCCATGCAAGTTTTTCGCTTGGCCAAAGAAATTTCCCATTTTGCAAAACTTCGCGTGCGCAAATTAATTGGCGGCGACAAGGGAAGGCCATTGGCCGGATTATTTACTGCACAGATCGATCTCCTTATTGCCACCCCCGACAGATTGCTAAGAGCGCTCAACAATAAGGAACTAAGGCTGCATAGCATGCAACTCTTTGTCCTCGACGAAGCCGATCAATTACTAGAACCCTCTTTTAAAAAAACCATGATAGACCTCACCAGGAAAATCGATCAAAAGCAGACGCAGGTCACGCTCTGTAGCGCCACTCGTCCCAACGATTATGCAGACACCATCCAAGAATTTTTCCCCAGTAAAAAATTCAATACTATCGGCAAAGGGGAAGAAAATAAATTTGGTCATTCTGTGGAAACCTTTAATATAACTCTTGAAGAGGAAGACAAACTCCATTTTTTAAAACAATTCATTAAAAAACAAGGCAAAAGTAATGGTATTATTTTTGTCGGCAATAAATTTCGCGCGCAGAAAGCCTTTGATGCCCTAGTCGAAACAGGACTCGCCAAAGCCTACCTAATCCATAAAGGCGTTGAGATTAAGGCGAGAGCAGAAACCATGCAAAAATTTTCTGCCAGCGGTGGCAGTATTATCGCCACCGATGTTATGGCGAGAGGAATTGATATTCCCCATCTCCATTGGGTCTTAAATTTTGATTTACCAACCGATGCCGAATATTATCTGCATAGAAGTGGTCGTGTTGGTAGAGCTGGACGCCCTGGCACTGTCTTTAACTTTGTAACCTCTAAGGATGAAGAGAGGCAACTCAATATTAACAGAGTCCTGATGGGGCAAGATCGCCAGGATCTTAAATTACCTAGTCTAAAAAACATTAATCTTAAAAAGAAAAACCCGGCGAAATTGCAGAAAAAAAGACGTTAGTTAAAATGCTCGGAGAGACCATCTTCTCTGCGCTGGGTGAGCAGCTCATCGAGGATCACATCCTCATCAAAGCTTATTTTTAACACTTCCATTAAGTTAGATTTTAACTCCATCAGCTCTGCGCAGATTTTTTCTTTATCTTTCCCCGCATAAGAAATTTCTTCTAGCATGATCTTAACAATCATCTTATTGGTTTTCTTCGCCAAGATTCTAAGTTGAGAAAATTCGCGGGGGCATTTTTCACTCTTTTGAGAGGTCTCAATCGCCTGTGCAACACCATTAGCTTTAGCAGCATCGATCATTTTTTTAACTTCTTGCACGGTGGCACCCGCAACATAAGGTAAAAGAGCATCTTGTTCATCTTCCTGCAAGCGAATAATCTCGTTGGTCTGACTCGCACTGATCTTCCCCTCTGCTCGCGCTTTCTTGACTTCTGTAGAGGCCAGGGCATCCCTTTTAATAGCATTTTTAATGGAGGATTTAGAAAGTCCCGTTTTTTCTGAAGTCACTGCCGCAAAAGAAGTGGTATCCGATTGCTCTTTTTCTTTCTCTTCTTTCTTCTCTTCATGACTTAATTTTCGTGCCGAAATTTCAATTTTTTCCGCTAACGGATTCATTTTTTCATAGATTTCACGCCCGCGATTGAGGCAAGTCTCCAATTCAATTTTGTCCAATGAAGTACGCACCAAATTCTCGTCAATGCTAATCAGCTCTTGCTGTAAAGCCGAGCGTTCCACTCTGTTAACCGGCACTTCGGTATGGCCCAATTCTTTTAAAGCGCTATAACGTCTACCTCCTGCTAACAACTCACCTTCGTGATTGACCGTGAGTGGATTTATAACACCTACCAATTGGATACTTTTTATCAATGTATCCACATCGCTATCCAATCTTAAATAAGTACTAGTCACTTTAATTTCATGCAACGCCATCATTTCCATCATTTACTCCTCAATTTTTTAATCATGTTGGACATTTGAACAAAATGCTGAGGCTTTGTCATAGACGTTCGCAAAATGTAATATGCGAAGCCACTTGCCATCCTCCATTAAGCGCAAACTCGAACTTGGTCATACCTTTGGAGATTTTTATCCGGCTATATCCATTTTTAGTGGGAAACAATCGATGCAAAAATTAATTTGTTGGCGCTAAAATACTTAAATAAAAATCATTAACGGACGGTTTTTTTTTGCCGCTGCAATTTTTTAAAGACAACCTTAGTTAAATATCGGTATCTTTTATCTAACGAAATTATTAACACCTCCGCGGAGTCATTTTTATGAAGTTCATGATTTTAACGCTGTTATTATGTTTTTCAACTTTCAGCTTTGCTTGGGGCCCAACAGGGCATAGAACGGTTGGTGATATTGCTCAAAAATATCTTAAAAAAGGTGTTCACCGAAAAATTACAAAAATTTTAGATGGGCAATCTCTCTCCAGAGTCTCTAATTGGCCCGATAAAATTAGATCTGATCCGGAAAATTATGCCCATACGTATACCTGGCACTATACCGATTGGCCCAATGGAGTCAGTGAATATGACCCGCATAATAATAGTGGTAGTATTATTACCTCCACCGATCAGCAGATAAAAATCTTAAGAGATAAAAAATCCAGCAAAGCGGAAAAGGCCTTTGCTATAAAGTTCATTGTGCATTTAATCGGCGACATGCATATGCCCTTGCATATAGGCAATGGCAAAGATTTTGGAGGTAGTAGCTGTAAAGTTTTATTTCATAAAAAACCGACAAATTTGCACAAGTTATGGGACGAAAATATGTTAGAGTTTACCCAATTAAGTTTCACAGAATTGAGTCAATATATAACGAAAATAGACAAAAAAACTCTTCGCTCTTATAAAAAAGGTCATCTTTTAGATTGGGCGAAAGAATCAAAAATAATTCGCGAGACGGTTTATCCTAAAAACTTTTTAGATAAAAAATATTGTGACCGCGATAACCCCTTGCCTATGGATCAATGGCCGCAGCTTGGGTATGAATATAGCTACAAGTTTATACCTGTCATCGAGAAAAGACTATTGCAGGCCGGAATTAGGTTAGCGAAGATCTTAAACAAGTCATTTTAGGGGAGGTCGAGCAATAAAGGGCCGGCACAGATGACAAAAAAAAGGGCCAATCAATACGTCGGCCCTTTTCTCTCTGACAACTTTTATACTAGACTCTCGACCCCCCGAGAGTCTACCCCGTCATCCTACTCGTCAAAAATTCACCGAACGGAAAATTCTTTCCAGCAGTGTCTTGATTGAAATGTACAATAATATTCAATATAATTTAAATATATAATCATCATATATATAATAACAAATAGGTATAGAGAAAATGAGAAGCCCCTTTAATTTTAATCATTTAGAATGTTTCTTCTCATTGGCGAAGACTTTAAGTTTCTCTAAAACTTCACAAGAGCTAATGATTGCCCAACCCGCAGTTTCCAAGCAAATTAAATCCCTGGAAGAGCAATTTGGGGTCCAACTTTTTTTAAGAACAAAACAAAAAGTCATCTTAAGTTCTGCTGGTAAAAATTTATACGATAGTGCTTGGCCTTTATACAATGCCACTTGCCTGCAAATCAAAAGAGTTACCTCCGCAGTCGATGAGATAGCGGGTAAAATAATATTTGGTTGTTTAATTGAGATCGGAGAAAAATTTTTTATTCACGCATTGAATATCTTTAAAAAAAAATACCCACTGATTCAGTTTGAAGTAAGATTTTTAAAAGCTGTTGAAATCATCGAAGGAGTTAAAAATGGCACCATTGATGTCGGCATTGTTCCAGACAAAATCATTCAAGAAAACATCAGGATTTATGATGTTTTTCAAGAAGAAATAATCCTTGTAACCAGTAAAAAAAATGCCAAAAATAAAATAAAGCAAATAACCCAACTTCCCTTTGTCGCCTTTCGCGATAATGACCCTCTCTTAAATTTTTATTTAAGAAAAGCATTCCCCAAACTCAAGCTCAATAAACTGAACTTAGATTTTATTGTAAACTCTCACAAGGCGATGATAGAAGTTATTAAGCATAATAATCACTATGGTGTCTTGCCGGCCTTGAGCATAAGAAATGAATTAGAAAAAAAAGAACTCATCAATATTGGTCCCATAAATTTAAAATCAAGGTTATACCTTATCCATTTAGAAAATGAATATATAGAGAATAAAATTCTGTTATTTCGAGATTATTTAAGAAAATATACAAAAGAAAATTCATGAAACATAAAAAGCTCTATGCAATTTTTCTTTGTACATTAGTGACAACGATTTTTTCCTTCCACTATATTGTAGCAAAACTAATATTAACCGCTGGTGTTTCTCAGTATTCCCTCTCTGCGTGGCGCGGACTTTTAGGTGGGGGAATTCTGCTCATCATCTACCATAAAAAAATCTCTCTTAAGATTATTAAAGAAAACGTCTTTGTCCTATTTATGGTTGCCTTTCTTGGTTTTTTTATCAACCAAATTCTTTTTATGAAGGGGTTAAGTCTAACAACGCCCTTATATGTCGCGATTATTTCAAATACCATTCCGATTATAACCGCTATATTTGCCTTTGTCGTCGGGCTTGAACGACCAAATATGAAAAAGATCATTGGCATTCTCATCACCTTTTCTTTCGTCAGTTATCTTATTATAGAAAAGCAAAATGGGCATACAGCGGATGGTTTTTTTAACCTTGGTAATACCCTAATCCTGCTCAATGTTATTGCCTTTTCACTGGCCTTTATCTTTGGAAAGAAACTCCTTAAAAAGGATTTTCCTTATGAATTGCTCACAGGAATCATGCTATTTGGGGGAGGCATAATGATGTCCCTTGTCGCACAAGAAAGAATGTCAGATATTATAACTTATGCAACAGCAAATACTCTTAATTTTTCTTATATAATTTTCGAAATATTAATTTCAACTTCGATTGTCTACCTTCTCAACCTGAAAGCATTACAGTTAATGGACATTACAAAAGTTTCTTTTTTTATCTATCTTCAGCCCATCATTACAGGGATTGGTGATTTTATTATAAATGGCCATAAACCTGGACCAGAGTTGTATTTTGTATTCATTGGTATCCTCATCGGGGCCTACCTGGTGGTTATGCAAAAATCAGATTAGATTATTAAATCGGCATAACAAGAAGTATTATCTTTAATAACCCCATCTGTTTCATGCAGGTCTCGCTGTGAAAATCCCAAGGTGATATGCGGGTAATAATTAGTGGGATCAAATGCTTCAGCGTTACCACCACGCGCCTTAAACAAGTCGTGAACCTCCCGCCTGACCCTTAAAAGGTCGCTAGAACTTACCACGATAAAATAGGTCTCTTGCAATTTACCTGCTAAACGCGCTTGGCCTCTCCCCAGACAAATTATATCAAAATAGAGAGACTGAATCCTATTTCTTTTTGCAATCGTTTCAATCTCTTGCATGCTGATTTTTTCTTTTAAAACGTCAGAATACTCTAAGGGTGTGATGACCGTAATATGTGCTTCCCCACGAGTGATTAGTGGCCATTTATTTTGGCGAGAAACTTCCTTAAAAAGTTTTTCTACGGGAGGGAATTTTATGCTCATCGCCAAGTAACTTGCAAAGCGACTGTTGCCACGATGAGAAATTAAACTTAACTGGCCATTTTCATAAATTTCTTCTGAAAGATTAAATTCATCATCATTGGCCAGTAGCATTACGGGCATTATTAAAATAAGCAATACTATGCGCGACATCATTAACATATCCTTTTCCCCTAGTGGTTATTCATACTTTCATGTAAATTTTTAACCGATTAACCACTAGAATATTAATATATAAAACAAATACGATTCATAACAATTAATTATAAAGGATCGAGAATGAAAAAAACCCTATGATAAATTTAATGCCCGCAACGATGAAGGCTTAGTGGGCCTAGGTTTTGGGGGCGTACATTTCAAAAACTTCCGCCCCAGTCATATTTTTAGTTTCATTGGAAAATGTATAAAAATCTGGCTTTTCATCAATAAAGATTTGATGATCAAAGTTTAAATTTTTCACTTTATCGAAGATCCCCACCGGAACAATATACTGAGATGGTTCTTTCAAACGGTAAAACAAATGGGTACCACATTTACTGCAAAACCCACGCTCGGCCCAATCTGACGAACTGAAAACATTAACCAACTCTTTCCCTTCGATTTTAAATTCTTGACCGCAATCAACTGCCAATAAGGGCCCTCCTCCCCATTTTCTGCACATACCACAATGGCAGGCACCTACATTCTGATTCAGGGTAGAGGTACTTATAGTCACGGCACCACAAAGACAGGCACCTTGTGCCGACATTAAATCACTCATCATTGACTCCTTTTAAAGATGGAAATAATTTCACATTAAAACATATTGCTCGGGCTTGGAAAAGAGTCACGGTTAAGTTAGCCCAGGTATACTGAGAAAAATGGTCAGTTACTGAGAATATCAGATAACCAATCAATGACGATATTTTTTATGACTTATATCACTGCATACCCCCCTGGGGTATGATAGGTTGTTATGGGTATAGTTCCAGAACAAGGGAGGTATTATGTTTAAAAAAATGAAATCAAATATTTTTATTTTCGCTATTTTTTTTTCAATGCATACCATCACACAAGGTTCAACTTACAGTGACCAATCTAAAATGGATGATATGAATGAACATTTATCGAAAATGATGAAAACCATGGAAAAAATAACTTTCGAAAAAAATCCCATAAAGAGAGACCACCTGTGGCGCAAGCATAAGTCCCAGACAAAAGCTTATTCTGACATGATGAGTATGATGCTGAAATATCAAGAGGATGAGGAAAAGCCAGAAAGGCATTCTCCCTTCTATGATAGAAGTTTTCGCGAGCATTATTAACAATAAGGTGGCCATGGAAGTTGATAAAATTAAGCACGACCCAAGCAGTTATGTCGATCACGATAAAATACTCCATCGTGCTAAAATTTCTACGGGAGTATCGCCTCCACTTGCCATAGATGTATGCCCCCTGCATCCTGAAGTCATTATGCAGGGGCTTACAAATTGTCCAAAATGTACGGCGACTTTAACCCCATTAATTATTCATGACGATGAAAGTCTGGCACTAAAATATATGCTAAGAAAATTTTTCTTAGCAGCATTTTTCACTGTCCCCCTCTTTATCATATCAATGGAGGATTCATTGGTTGGTGGTGCAATTTCCAGTACACTCGGACCAATCTGGAAAAATAGTCTAGAATTTTTATTAGCAATACCTGTTTGCATTTTGGCTGCATGGCCTCTGTATACTCGTGCTATAGACTCATTCCTGCGCAAAAATTTAAATATGTATTCCCTGGTAGGTCTCGGCGTATCCACTCTCTATCTCTTCAGTGTTATGGCCTTGCTATTTCCCAATATCATACCCAGTGCATTTAGAGGTGATGATGGTCATGTGGACCTTTATTTCTCAGTATCTGCCGTTATTGTCACGCTTATTTTATTAGAACAAGTCTTAGAGCTTAAGGCGCGAAATCAATCCAGCAATACAATAAAACAACTGCAGGGTATGTATGCGAAAACTGCGAGAAGAGTTAAACCGGATAGTACGGATGAGGATATCCACTTAAGTGACATAAAGATTGGGGATATATTGAAGGTACGCCCAAGTGAAAGAATTCCCGTGGATGGAGTCGTACGAGTGGGAAGAAGTCCAGTGGACGAATCCATGATCACGGGTCGACCTATCCCCGTGGAAAAATCTAAAGGGGATAGAGTTGCCGCCGCAACCATTAGTACGACTGGTTCCCTTTTAGTTAAAGCCGAAAAAATTGGCGCCACAACTCTGCTCTCACATATGACTCTAATGTTAGCACAGGCGCAAAAAAGCAAAGGACCTACCCAAAAATTAGCAGATCAGATAGCCGGAGTTTTGATCTTCACAGTTATCTTTATTGCCCTACTAACTTTTGCCCTAGCGAGCTTTCTTAGCCTTACCCCAAATATGGCCGATGCCCTGGTTAATGCCGTTGCTGTGTTAATTATTGCCGGGCCAAGCGCTCTTTATCTAGTAACACCTATTTCCGTAAGAACGGCTACCAGTAAGGCTTCTCAACATGGAATATTATATAAGAATGCTACGTCACTAGAAACTTTTAAAAAATTCACCACACTTGTGGTGGATATAACAGGAACTTTAACAGAGGGGAAACCCAAACTGGTGACCGTTTTAAATTTATCAAATTATTCGGACCAAGAATTTTTAAAATACATTGGCAGCATTGAAAAAGGTTGCGAGCACCCATTGGCCAAGGCAATATTGGCAGGATCATTGGAGCGAGGAGCGGTTCTTTCCCCGGTGCAAAGGTTCATATCTCTGAGTGGAAAGGGCGTCAAGGGATATGTCGACAATACGGAAATCCTTATCGGCAACGCAGCTCTTATGAATGATTTTGGAGTGGACTTCCATAATTACCTACACGAAGCTGAAAAACTTCGTGCCCGCGGACAAACGGTGATGTTTACCGCCTTTAATAATATATTTTCGGGCTTCATAAGTGTTGCGGACTCAATTAAAGAAACAACTCAAGAGGCGATCGATACCCTCCATGAAGAAGGTGTTAAAATCATCATGCTTACTGGAGACAGCTTAACCACAGCAACGGCAATAGCGAGTAGGCTTAATATTGATCAAGTCATCGCCGAGATTTCACCGCAAGAGAAGGCCCGGCAAATAAAAGAAATTCAAAACCAGGGAGGGGTGGTAGCAATGGCGGCCAATGCCATCATTGATGGCGATGCTTTGGCAACAGCAGATGTCAGCATCGACATGGGCACTGATCGTCATATTGCAATGGGAATTAACGACGTTACCCTGGTCAAAGGTGATTTAAAAAGAATTGCCTTGGCCAGAGAAATATCAAATAGCACCGGCCATATTATCCAGCAAAACATAATTTTTGCTTGTCTTTACAATATTATTAGTGTTCCCATTGCCGCAGGTGTTCTTTTCCAGTCCTTTGAGCTATATATGGGCCCCATGACAGCTGTTATTGCGAGTGGTCTTAGCTCCTTAGCCATTATTGCAAACTCTTTGAGATTAAAAATGATGTCATTCGATGATACCCTATAGGGGTAGTAAAAATTGCCATTTTGCTCACATTTAGATATAAAAATTCGATATTTTTCTTTTATACTTATAATCTTCCTAGGAAGCTTACTTATGCCCAGCAAATATAGAAAAGGAGCGGACCATAAATCGCAACTATCGAGAGTCAATAAAATTGAAGGCCAGGTTCGTGGTATAAACAAGATGATAGGAGAGGAAAAATACTGCGTAGATATCCTCACTCAAATTAAAGCCGCTAGAAATGCCCTTAAATCCCTAGAAATTTCGGTCTTAGAGAATCACGTCAACCATTGTCTTCTCGCTGCACTAGAATCGGGATCAAAACCGCAAGCTCTTTCAAAAGTTGATGAAATTATGAGCTTACTCAAGAAAGCCTCTAAATCATAATTTCCAATCCAACATTTACAAATGCAGAAAATATGGCTTTTTTTATTTTCAAGATATACCCCTCTAGGGTATAAACAAACGAGAAGAGAGCAATGTTGACTCAGTATGCACTTGCCCCACACAAAGTTTACATCTTTCTCATATACAATGGTAAAAAACTAAGCGGGAGGTTTTTTGAAAAATTTCACAATATCAATAATCTGCATTTTTGTTTTCTCTGCATGGGGGCATGGAGATGAGAACCATGAAAACGACTACGAAGACCGAGTAGAGACCACCATGAAACACCACGATTCTTTAGCAGCTGAGAATACGCAAGTGGTTAATATTTATCAAGAGATCAATACTGATTACTTAAAACTCATTAAACCTATTTTTAAAAGATCTTGTTTTGATTGCCATAGCGACCAAACTATTTACCCTTGGTATTATAAATTTCCGGGTATAAAGCAATTTATTGATCACGATATAAAAGAGGCAAAAGAACACTTGGACTTTTCAAATGATTTTCCATTTATCGGTCACGAGGGACCACGCAAAGACTTGGAAAGCATTCAAAAGTCTATCTCTCAGGAAGAAATGCCACCAAAGAAATATCTTTTTATGCATAAGGCAGCTAAATTGAATAATCAAGACAAAACAGAGGTTGAGAAATGGGTGAAAAAATCTTTACTAAAAATAAATTCAATCAATTGATTATGAAAAGTACGTGTTCATTTATATCATTTTGGATATTTATTAATAGCTCCTATGGCTATACCTTTAAAGAGGCGATTAATTCCTTACAGACACATGACCTAGTTGAGTCAATTAATAAAAAAGCTGAGGCATTAAAAGAAGAGGGTCACAATAAAGGATCTTGGGGGGATCCCATGATTAAAATTGCCGCCAAGAATTTTCCCATCGATTCATTAGAAGACGATCAAACACCTATGACCGGAATCGAATTTGGAATATCCCAAAAGATTTCATTGACTGCAAAGTTTGGGAATATTGAGAATGCTTTTACTCAATTAAGTAAGGCAAAAAAATTTATAGCAGAAGATACAAAAAGACAGCTCATGAAATCATTCTGGACAATTCTCATTAATAATAGAAAATTAGATGAGGAAATTAAAATCATCAATGAAAACCTTAGCTGGATTTCAAAAATTCTAAAAATATCCAAAAAACTCTATGCCAATGGAAAAACGTCTCAACAAGCTTTATTAGATATTCAAATACGTAAATCTGAGCTTGAAGTGCTGGCAAGCAATAAAAAATATGAGTCAAAAGAGCAAATCGATAGGCTTAATTATCTTTTAGGATTCAATAAAACATCCATCAATAAAACAACCATCCCATGGCAAATCATTGAAAAAAAGAAAATTTACTCTGCGAAAATGAAAGACCATAGGGAAATGAATTTGCTCTCTATGGTGCAGGCCAAAGAAAATATGCTTTCCGCTGCCAAACTTGCCCTAGTTCCCGACTTAACATTTTCACTAGGCTACACCAAAAGGTCCAATATAGACAAAAAGGGTGATTTTGTATCTGCCATGGTGACTTTCCCTCTACCTTTTTCAGGAGCAAAATATGCGAGTCGATGGCAAGCCACCTTTGAAAAGGCCTCTGCTTTAAAAACATTAAACAATTATAAAAGATTCAAAGCGAGTGAGGTGAGCAGGATCAATAACGAACTGAAAAAAATTGGTTATGAATTAAAAATATTGAATGAAAAAACCATTAAATTTGCAGAGGACTCTCGAACCGTGACTTCAAAGTCCTATGGTTTTGGCAATTCTACCTATATTGAATTATTACAATCCGAACTAAAGCTGCAAAGTCTTTTACTAAAAAGAAGTCTTTTAAAGGCCAAATTTGCAACCCAGAAAATTGCCTATAAATATTTAACTGGAGAAAAATTACATGAGTAATTATTTATTTACCATTTTCCTTGTTGCCATTATTTTTGTCGGCTGTAACAAAGAATTAAAGGAATCAAGAAAAGAAGCGCCCACAATGCAAGGGCAAGAAAAAAAAGATCAACATGATCACGCAAAAGAACGGCCAAAAAGTTATTATACTTGTTCAATGCATCCACAAATAAAATTAGATAAGCCTGGTAAATGCCCTATTTGCCATATGAACTTGACAAAGATTGAAGTAGAAGAAGAGGAAGAGGAAGAAACAAATCAATCAACGAGCTTATCATCACCTCAAAAAGGAAATTCTGCCAGTGCCGTTATAGGAACTGTAAAACTCAGAAAATCTCAACTCAGTCATTTTAAACCAGAATTTTTTCCCGCCACAACAATGATGATGAGTAAAAAAATCCGGCTGCTGGGAACAGTTCTGCAATCCGAAGACAAAGAAAGTAATATTCCGGCACGCATTGGAGGAAGGGTCGAGAAGGTTTATGTCAAATCAACGGGCAGCTTGATCACTCAAGGAGACCCAGTTGTCGACCTCTACAGCCCACAGCTCATCACAGCAGGAGAAGAATACCTCATTGCGAGAAAAAGTTCTGAAAGCTCCAAATCTAACGAATTTAAGGACATGCTTACACAAAGTGAAGAACGCCTCAATCAGTGGGGCATTAGAAAATTTCAATATGAGTCATGGTTTAAGCAGGGCAAAGTCCTTAGGAGTATCACCATTTATTCCCCCTCAACTGGTATTGTACGCAAAAGAAATGCTGTTGTTGGAAAATATTTTAAAGAGGGGCAAAACTTTTTTGAACTTTCCGATCTTTCCGACGTCTGGGTGGAATTGGATGTTTACGAACACGATGCTGCCCTCGTTTCCATCGGCCAAGAAGTTAAGATGGAATTTACTTCACTTCCTGGAGAAATACTCACCGGAGAAATTGATTTTATTGACCCTGTACTCAATGCAAAATCGCGCACCTTAAAAATAAGAACAACCATAAAAAACCATGCAGGCAAGCTAAAACCGGGAATGGTTGCGAATGCAACTTTAATTGTTCATCTAGCAGGTCGGCCATTGGTTATTCCTCGCACCGCCATTATTGATACAGGGAAAAGAAAAGTTGTTTGGGTCAAGGTAACTAAAAATAAATTTCAAGCTAAGTCGATCCTTACTGGCCATGAGTCGGAGGGTTATGTAGAAATTAAAAATGGCCTGGTAGAAAATGAAGAAGTTGTGCTCGAAGGAAGTTTTCTATTGGACGCCCAAGCTCAGCTCTTTGGTGGATATGAAGATCTAAATAATGACCCCTCGGCCAAGCCTAAACAACAAGCGGCCGGGCATAATCATTAATCGAGGTAATTTATGATACAAAAGTTAATTGAATTATCCATCCGCAACAGAGTTTTGGTAGTCATACTTTTTACTCTCATTGCCTTATTATCTATCTTTAGCCTAAAAACAGCTCGCATAGATGCCATACCAGATATTGGTGAGAATCAACAAATCGTTTTTACTGAATGGGCAGGCAGGTCACCAAAGGACATAGAAGAACAGATAACTTACCCTATGAGTATACTGTTGCAAGGTATTCCTGGGGTCAAAAACATTCGAGGAATCTCAGCATTTGGATTTTCCACAATTTATGTTATTTTCAAGGACGATGTGGATTTTTACTGGAGCCGCTCGCGAGTCTTAGAGAAATTGTCCACCGCCGGACGCACCTTACCGGCAAACGTTATTCCACAGATGGGCCCAGATGCAACGGGACTTGGCCAAATTTTTTGGTATACGATAGAGAACACCAGTGAAAATAAAAAACCAAAGTCATTGGCCGAACTCCGCTCCCTACAAGATTTTTATGTAAAGTATTTATTACAAGGAGTTGAAGGTGTTAGTGAAGTCGCCAGTGTAGGTGGCTTTGTAAAAGAATATCAAATCGATGTCGACCCCAACAAACTCTTTGCCTACGATGTTCATTTTAGTACATTAATTCAGTCAATTCAAAATAGTAATATTGATGTTGGTGCAGAAGTCGTAGAAGACGGTGACCGAGAGTTTGTGGTCAGAGGTAAAGGTTTTTTTAAATCTCTCAGTGATATTGAAAATGTTGTCATTGCCATAAAAAACAAGACCCCCATAAGAGTTAAAGACGTTGCCAGTGTCGGAACAGGACCAGCTTTTAGAAGAGGTGCTCTCGATAAGAATGGCCAAGAGGCGGTAGGTGGCGTGGTCACCATGCGTTTTGCAGAAAACCCCAAGGAGGTCATTGACCGTGTCAAAACAAGGTTAAAAATTGTCGATCAAGGCCTGCCCAAAGGAGTTAAGATTGTTCCCTTTTATGATCGCACTGAAATTATCGAAAGGACCATCGGGACAGTTTATACTTCATTGGGCCAAGAGATCATTATAACAATAATCGTAATTCTCCTTTTTTTACTCCATTTTCGCTCCTCCATCCTGGTTTCTTTAACGCTTCCTTTTGGCGTCGGTATAAGTTTTATTTTAATGAAAACATTTGGCATAGACTCCAATGTCATGAGTTTGTCTGGCCTGGTCATCGCTATTGGATCAATGGTTGATATGGGAATCATCATGACAGAAAATATCTATTCCCATTTATCTGAAAAGCCAAAAGCTGAAAAAAAAGAGAGGATTGAAATCATCGTTAAATCAGCGCGAGAAGTTGGACCCGCGATTCTAACGGCAGTCATGACAACAATAGTGACCTTTCTTCCCGTCTTTGCCCTCGAGGGGAGTGAAGGTAAACTCTTTGGGCCACTGGCGTGGGCAAAAACTTTGGCAATGTTTGGTTCGGTTTTGGTGGCAATCATTTTAGTTCCGGCGCTTTCTGTCTTTTTTCTAAAGGGAAATTTAAAACCAATAGAAAAAAATAAAATAAGTCGCCTCATTTTAGATACCTATCGCCCTGCCCTCGAATGGATTCTGGAAAATCGAAAAAAATTTTTAATTGCACCTTTAGTACTGATACTTTTAGGAGGCGTCGCCTTTAACAATATCGGAACGGAATTTATGCCCTCATTGAATGAAGGTGAAATTTTATACATGCCGGTAACCACGCCAGACGTCAGTATGACCAAAGCTCGCGAACTACTCGCTTACACCGACAAACTTCTCAAGGCGCACCCTTTGGTAAAGGATGCCATTGGAAAGTTAGGCAGAGCGGATACTGCTATTGATCCCGCACCTATCGCCATGTTTGAAACTGTGGTCAAGCTGGTGGATAAAAGTCTATGGCCGCCGGGCACAAGTATCTACGATATTATGGGGCAATTAGATCAACACCTGCAAATACCAGGACTCGTCAATGCATGGTTATTCCCCATTGAAAATAGAATTGCCATGATTTCTACAGGCATAAAAACCCAAGTTGGCATTAAAATTTTTGGCGATAATTTAGAAACCTTAGAAAAGCTCGCGGCCCAAATAGGTAAAGAAGTAGAAAAGATTAAAGGTGCTTATGGCGTCTATGCAGAACAAATTACTGGAAAACCTTATATAGAATTTGATATTGATCGCATCGCAGCTTCCAGGTATGGCATTAACACCGGGACTGTTAATAAAATTTTACAAACCGCAGTTGGTGGAATGCCAATTGGACAATTTTATGAAGGCCGTGAACGCTATCCCATAAGAGTACGCTATAAAAAAGAATTACGAGATAGAATTGATGATTTAAAAAGAGTCTTAGTTCCTAGCCCACTCGGTCAGCATATCCCTCTCGAACAGCTTGCCGATATCAAAGTTGTCACTGGCCCAGCTGCCATCCAATCCGAGAATGGCATGTTGCGCTCTCTCGTCTTATTAAATGTATTGGACCGCGATCTGGTTGGCTTCGTTCAAGAAGCACAAAAACATATCGAAAAAGCCATCGAACTGCCTAAAGGATACTCCATTGTTTGGGCCGGGCAATACGAAAACCAAGTGAGAGCGACAAAAAGGCTTAAATTTCTTATCCCAATTGCCTTGATTATAAATTTAATTATTATCTTTTTAGGGATTAAAAATTTAAGAAATTCCGCAATAATATTTAGCGCCATTCCAATAGCCATGGCAGGAGGACTTATCCTTTTATGGGTTGGTGGGTTTAATACCTCAATTGCGGTTTGGGTTGGTTTTATTGCTCTTTTTGGTATTGCTGTCGACGATGGTGTTGTCATGATGACCTACCTGCAAGAGGCGATAAAATCTCAACGCCCCAAGAATTGGACTGAACTAAAGGAATGTATTGTAAAAGCTGGAACTCGAAGAATTAGGCCCTTGATTATGACCACCACAACCACAGTGGTTGCTCTTGTTCCAATCATGTGGGCAACGACAACCGGCAGTGAGATAATGAAACCCATGGCAATTCCAACTTTGGGAGGAATGCTCATAGAATTAATCACCCTATTCATGGTGCCAGTGACCTTTAGCTATTTTGAACAAAAAAATCTCCCACTTGAGGTGGTGACCACAACTTAATTTAACGCCGTTTTTTTGAACATGAACCCATGATAACCGTCAACTGAGTGATTGGGATAAAAAGGGATCTCACATCTTTTCTCCTCATTCACCCAGGAATCAATGAGTTCATAACCAACATTCACTATATCGTTAACAAATTCCTCTTTATTTCTGAGAATATAAACACAATAAGAAGTACCAATATTATTAGAACGCATAAGTAAAGCGCACGCCCGCACCATCTTTAAAAATAATGGGCGCTAAGTAATGATGGTGGATACCAGCGGCCCGCGCCCAAAAAACTCCAATTGAAGTTGCCACCACTAAATCTGAAAACCAATGTTTGTTACTTTCAAGCCGCGCTAAAATAGTAAGAGAAGTTAAGGTATAGGCCGGAATCGCCGCCTTCCATCCATAGGCAAACGACAGACTGCCCGACGAGGCAAAGGCAATGGAAGTATGCCCAGAGGGAAATGAGTCCTCATTATCCTGGTTTGGCCTCGTTCGATGAATTGATTTTTTCATGGCAATAACCATAAGAGTCGTCCCCAGCAAACTTTCTACATGGGCGACCCCATTTGATCGATCCCAAATCATTTGTATCCCTGCCACCACAAGGTTCAAATATCGAGTACCAAATGAGTTGCCAAGGTCAGTGAGAGACCCTCCTAGTCTCTCCTTTTTATTAAAATATCGATTAATTTTATTGTCGTATCGATGGGCCAAAACCCCAGAGATCGCTCCAATAACCAATATAGAAATTCCAATATTATCAAAACCGTCAACTGCGGTAGGCCTTAAATGAGATTTGTAATAAGCCTGAACTTTATTATTGGGTAAATTTAATTCACTAGCAAAAGCTTGCGGAAAACACCACAACGTAGCAACAATTATGGCCATATAATTAGTTAGACGCCATAACACCACGATTTTCCGTTGAATGAATAAGTCAATTCCCTTCAATAATTACCACTTCTTACCGTTAAGTATAGTTACCGTATACTATAAGACATGGAGTTATAATTTGACGAACAAAATTACCTTGATTTTCTTATTTCTAACCTTTTTAACTACGGGTTGCGGAAGTATCCATTCATTTAAAACTAGTGGTGCTCCAGTTTTTTTTGAGCAAGAACTGGCGATTTCTCTGGAAAATCTGAACTGCAACACTGAATACTGTACCAAAAGTGACAACAATTTTCACAGTTTAATTAAAAAGAGAATATTAAATATCTTGAAAACAAAAAATATTTCCATCATTGAAAAAACATCGGCTAAAAATCACTATCAGGGTTATATTATTTCGGCTTTTGAGAAGGGTATTCAAAATGAAATGCCTAGAAATATTTATTTTATTTTGAAAGATAGACGGGGCCAAGAAATTATGCAAATCGGTCTAGCAGAGTATTTTTCTACCCCTTTGACTAAAGAATATATCTCCGAAAAAAAGGTTATCGATAAATTTGATTCACTTTTTAAGGAATCTATCTTGGCATTGGAAAAAACCACTCATGCTAAAATGTAAACGATGCCAAAAGTCCAGGTACTTTATCTTTCCTGATATATTCTATTGAAAAATTGTGATTAAAAATCCATTGGTAAAGAGGGTGATTATTCTTGTAGCCTGCCGCAAAACGGACACCCTCGGAGGCCAATAACGAAATGAATCCCGATGCCACAACATCAGACAAATAATGCTTTTCTGAATGCACTCTTTCATAGGCGGTTACCACCGCAAACGCCAATGGTAGTATGGCAGCATATCCGCCATAGAATTGCAAAGCCTTAAAACTTAAAACAGAATACCCCACCACATGACCAGAAGGGAAAGAAGATTGTCCGCGAAAGGCCTTCTCCCAAAATGATAAATCATTTTGGTCGGGCCTCTGATGAACGGGGATTGCACTGATGGCGGCGGTTTCAATGAGCGTGAGTGTTAAGGTCGCAAGATATTCTTGAGAAAAGCGCACCATTTTCCTATCGTTACGAGTAACCCCCATCGCATAAAAAATCATAGGCATTATTGGTGTGTTAAAAAAAATACTACTATCACTAACTAATCTGAATAACTTTTCGTTTTTATGTTTTGCAATTGACTGTTTAGAGATTCTTTCATCATTTTTAATAAAATACAGAGACGATAAAACGGCCAAACCCGCAAAAACTAAATTTTGCGTCTGCTGAAACTGCATATAACTGCCTTTGTAGGCCCACTCCATAGATTTAAAAAAATCATCTTTTACATTAAACTCTAAATCTGTAAGAGTTAGATCTGCTTTCTTTTTAACGTTACCCTCTTGTGCCACAGATACCATAGAGGTAAAAAGCAAAAGGCATAAAAGATATGGAGTTATTCTTAATTTATCCATTTACAATTTCAGTCCAATATTAACATGAATATGACTACTTTTATCATCAATATTTCTCACAAATTCAATAATTATTGCAGGAATCAATATTTTATTAAAATAATAACTCAAACTAAACCCAGCTGTCGATCCATTAAGTAAATTTTCGAATAGCAAAGGATTAACGATTTTTATAATATACAGGAAATACTATTCATGAAATCCTGTTCAAATGTATTTCCCTTATCTACTAACCCTACTGCTCTTCCAAATGCTCTGGCCAACAAATCTCATTTCCTCTGAAAA